>Ga0164243_10015641_pt1 | contig 10472 bp, 5 predicted proteins | sample OricompcompostOP_FD_108781 | JGI IMG/M metagenome (GOLD analysis project Ga0164243, IMG submission 108781) | Organic Plus compost microbial communities from Emeryville, California, USA - Original compost - Organic plus compost (OP) | ecosystem: Engineered > Solid waste > Mixed feedstock >... | reverse complement strand
CTCGCCGAGCGTCCCGGACTGCACCGTCCTGCCCTGCCGGACGATGCTCACCCGGTCACACAGCTTCTCGACCTGGGACAGGATGTGGCTGGAGAGCAGGACGGTGCGGCCTTCGGCCTTCGCCTGGAGCACCACGTCCTGGAAGACCACCTCCATCAGCGGGTCGAGCCCGGCCGTCGGCTCGTCCAGCAGCAGCAGTTCGGCGTCGGAGGCGAGCGCGGCGACGATGGCGACCTTCTGCCGGTTGCCCTTGGAGTAGGTGCGGCCCTTCTTGGTCGGGTCCAGGTCGAACCGCTCGATGAGGTCGGCCCGTTTGCGCTCGTCGAGCCCGCCGGCCGCCCGCGCGCGTCCGGAGCCGGGGCGCTTCCCTCCGCCGTGCCCGTTGCGCAGCCTGGCGAGCAGGTCGATGGCCTCGCCGCCGGTCAGATTGGGCCACAGCTCCACGTCGCCGGGCACGTACGCCAGCCGCCGGTGCAGGGCGACGGCGTCGTCCCACGGGTCGGCGCCCAGCAGCCGGGCGGTGCCGGTGTCGGCGCGGAGGAGGCCCAGCAGGATGCGCAGGGTCGTGGATTTGCCCGCACCGTTGGGGCCGAGGAAGCCGTGGACCTCGCCGGTGGCGACTTCGAGGTCCAGCCCGTCGAGGGCGCGGGTGCGGCCGAACGTCTTGACGAGCCCGGACACCTCGATCGCCGGGCCGGTCGGCCGCGTGACGGGGGACGCGGAACTGGCAGCATTCATGTTTCGGAAAGTACGCTACTTTCACAAACTTGTGAAGTTAAGGAAGCGTTAGGGTCTTCGGGAAGACCGCTGAGCAGGGAGAAGCTGACCGACGTGGCTGACGAAGCGACCCCCCACCAGGACACCGACCCGGAGCTGCGCGAGTACGAGAAGCGGATCTCCCCCTTCGTCGAACGGTTCGCCGCCGACCTCACCGAGGCCGGCATGCAGCGCATGGCGGCGCGCGTCTTCGCCTGCCTGCTCGCCTCCGAGGACGGCGCCCTCACCTCAGCCCAGCTGAGCGAACGTCTCCAGGCCAGCCCGGCCGCCATCTCCGGCGCGGTCCGCTACCTCTCCCAGGCCGGCATGATCTCCCGGCAGCGCGACCCGGGCTCCCGGCGCGAGCGCTACCTGCTGCACACCGACGTCTGGTACACCTCGTTCGTCCACCGCGACACTCTCCTCAGCCGCTGGCTGACCACCCTGAACACCGGTGCCGACGCCCTCGGCGGCAACACCCCCGGGGGCCGTCGGCTGGCGGAGAGCGCGGAGTTCCTCGCCTTCCTGCGGAAGGAACTGGGGACCCTCCTCGAACGCTGGCACAACTCCCGCTGAGACCCGTCCGGCGCCACAGGACGCGCCCGGCCCCGCCCCCTCGGTCGGAAACGTCGGGCCGCCTCGTCCGGGGTTGGAGGCCGGCCCCGCCCGCCTCAGCCGTCGGGCGGGAGCACGAGGTGCCAGGCGCCGGGCCGCAGCGTCCAGGTGCGGGTCACGGCCGGACCGGCGAGACCGTCCGCGTCGGGCCGGTAGCGGAACCCGTCACCGGAGGCCGTCACGGTGACCCGGCGGGCCCGCGCCCGCAGCGGCGCCGCATCCCCCGCCGGCCGGGCGACGACCTCCGCCAGCCCGCCGCCCTGGTCGGCCCGCACCGACAGCTCCGCCAGCGGCCGGTCCGGACCGGCCAGCAGGGCACCGTCGGCCTCCACCCGCAGCCGGTGCGCGGCCGGCTCCGGCCGCGCGGAAGCCTCGGGAGGGCGCCGCCCACCGCGCGCGGCGGTCTGCGGCAGCACCGTCCGCGCCAGGGTGTGACACAGCCGGCGCAGCGGCAGCCCGGGCGGCACCGTCCCCTGCCGGGAGGGCGCCGGGGCGGCGGGCGGCGCGGGGCGCTCGACGCGCAGCCCGCCCAGGACGACATCGCCCTCGTCGTCGACCAGCAGGTCCAGCGGCCGTGTCCCGCCCCGCAGCACCGTGCGGGCCGCCGCCACCGCGTCGAGGGGCAGCCCCAGGCTCCGGGCCAGCGCGACGGAGGGACCGTTGCCGACCGGCACCACCGCCAGCGCCGTGCGCTCCAGATCCCGCTCGTCGTGCAGGAACCGGACCGTGCGCAGCAGGGCCCGGTCGTTCCCGATCAGTACGGGGCGCCGGCCGCCGTGCCGGGCCAGGGCCCGCGCGGTGTCCTCGACCCCGTCGGCCAGCCGCAGCTTCATGCCCGGACTCCCGGCGCGCAGCACATCCCGGGCGATCCGCACGGACTCGCCGTCGGTCAGCCGGGCGACGGGATCGACGACCACGAGCAGTGGCGTCGCCGCCGCCGGGTCCGGTTCCGCGTCCGCCGTCCGGGGCGCGTTCCCGTGCGCCGGACACGCCGGCGGCCTGGCGGGCGGCCTCGCCGAATCTGGAGCCGACACCACGATCCTTCCTCCTGAGCCCGGGGGACACCGAGAGAATCGGCGTGATTCCGCTCGGTACCGAGGTGGTGCTGGTTCGTACGTCCGTCCGAGGCGGAGCACTCCCCTGTTCGTCACCCGGGAGAATTGTTCGGTAATCTCTCGGTGCAAGAGCCCCTGTCGCTGTTGCGCCAGGGGCTTCCTCTATCCGGGGTACCGACCTGCGGCTCTCGCGTTGGCGAAAAGCGCCACGCACGTGGGACATGCCCCGCCCGAAAGGGGTGTACGCCTGTGCCCGCACTTGTGCTGCTCGGTGCTCAGTGGGGTGACGAAGGCAAGGGAAAGGCCACCGACCTGCTCGGTGGGTCCGTGGACTACGTGGTGCGCTACCAGGGCGGCAACAACGCCGGCCACACGGTCGTCGTCGGCGACCAGAAATACGCACTGCACCTGCTCCCTTCCGGGATCCTCTCCCCCGGCTGCACCCCCGTGATCGGCAACGGTGTCGTCGTCGACCCCTCGGTCCTGCTCTCCGAGCTGAGCGGGCTCCAGGAGCGCGGCGTGGACACCTCCAAGCTGCTGGTCAGTGGTAACGCGCACCTGATCACGCCGTATCACGCGACGCTCGACAAGACGACGGAGCGGTTCCTGGGCAAGCGGCGCATCGGTACGACCGGGCGCGGCATCGGCCCGACGTACGCCGACAAGATCAACCGGGTCGGCATCCGCGTCCAGGACCTGTTCGACGAATCGATCCTGATGCAGAAGGTCGAGGCGGCGCTCGACTTCAAGAACCAGGTGCTGGCCAAGCTCTACAACCGCCGCGCGATCTCCGCGCAGCAGGTGGTGGAGGAGCTGCTGGGCTACGCCGAGCAGATCAAGGGCTACGTCGCCGACACGACGCTGATCCTCAACCGGGCCATCGACGAGAACAAGGTCGTCCTGTTCGAGGGCGGTCAGGGCACGCTGCTGGACGTGGACCACGGCACGTACCCGTTCGTCACCTCGTCCAACCCGACGGCGGGCGGCGCCTGCACCGGCTCGGGCGTCGGCCCGACGAAGATCAGCCGGGTCATCGGCATCCTCAAGGCGTACACCACCCGCGTGGGCGCCGGCCCGTTCCCGACGGAGCTGTTCGACGAGGACGGCGAGGCGCTGCGCCGCATCGGCGGCGAGTTCGGCGTCACCACGGGCCGCAACCGGCGCTGCGGCTGGTTCGACGCGGTCATCGCCCGCTACGCGACCCGCGTCAACGGCCTGACCGACTTCTTCCTCACCAAGCTGGACGTGCTCACCGGCTGGGAGCGCATCCCCGTCTGCGTCGCCTACGAGATCGACGGCGAGCGCACCACGGAACTGCCCTACAACCAGAGCGACTTCCACCACGCCAAGCCGGTCTACGAGTACCTGCCGGGCTGGAGCGAGGACATCACGAAGGCCAAGACCTTCGCCGACCTGCCGAAGAACGCGCAGGCGTACGTGAAGGCGCTGGAGGAGATGTCGGGCGCCCCGATCTCCGCCATCGGCGTCGGCCCGGGCCGCGACGAGACGATCCAGATCAACTCGTTCATCTGAGCGGACCGGTGGACCGGCGCACCGGCGGTCCACCGGCCCGGCGGACCGGCCGCCGGAGTGGCCGGACTGGCCGCCGGAGTGGCCGGAGTGGCCGCCGGAGTGGCCGGACTGGCACTACCACGCGCGGCCGTACGACCTGGTTGGGTCGTACGGCCGCGTTTGTGTGCGTGGGGGTTGCTTTGCGTGCGCGGGTCCGTTGCGTGCGCGGTGGCCGCTTTGCGTCGCGCGGGGGCCCGTTGCGCCGTGGGGGCCGTCCGCCGCGCGCGGGGTCGTCGCCTCGGGGGGCGCTGCTTCGGGGCGCCGTCCAGGGAGTGCGACCGGTGAGCGAGCGGGCATGCCCCTGGGCGGATTACGTCAGGGCCGGGATCGTCCGGCGGGTCGAGCCGAGAGCCCTGAGCGCCGCCATGGGGACCGCAGGGCGACCGGGCAGAACGCCGGCGGACGGCGCCAGGGCCCGGGGTTCGGCAGGCAGGGCCCGAAGCCCGAGCGCCGCTCCGGAGCCCCGCGGGGCTGCCGGGCGGGCCGCCGCCACTGCCCGGCCGCCCCTGAGCGTCGCCCTCGGGGCCCCGCAAGGGTCAAGCCGTCACCGGGCTGCCCCGCCCTCCGCCGCGCCCTGAGTCGCCGGCTGCTTCCGCTCGCCCATGTCGCGCAGTTCGGCCGGGTCGACCAGGTGCGCGACCGGGGCCGTGGAGCTGAGGAACAGCACCTCCTCGCCGTCCGCCAACTGATCCAGCAGCCGGTCCACGTGCATGACCTCGTGCGCCGGCATCTCCTGCCCCTCGGGCAACTCGGCCCCCGGTGTGAAGACCGCGACCGCCGTCGTGCCGTTGGGGGCCTCGGAGCGGGCCGGCCTCCCCTCCTCGTCCACGCACACCGCCACCTCGGTACCGGCGAGCGCCTCGACCACGGCGATCTCCGGCCCGTAGCCGGTCGCCGCGCGCTGCACGGCGGCATCCACCTCGCCGTGCGGCTTCGGCCAGCCCAGGCGCTCCGGAGAGGGCCGGTACTCCGGATTGTGCTCCCACTCGACGATCTCGCCGTGCTCGTCGCTGCGCCAGCGCCCCAGCCGGGCCCACATCGGCGGGGCCTGGCCGTCCTCCGGCTTCCAGTGCTGGTCCACCACGTTCAGCCAGTGGTCGGGGGCGACCTTGGCGGCCTCCACGATGTCCTCCGGCGGTTCCGGGAACCCCTCCTCACCACGCTGCACGAGGAGTTTGATCGGCTTCTGCTCCTCGGACCCGGGCTCGGGCCCTTGCTCGGGTTCCGGCTCGGGCCCGTCAGCGGTCCCGTCCGCCCCGCTGTCCTCCCCGCCGTCCGCCGTCTCCTCGCTCCTCGCGGAGGAAGCCCGGTCCGCGACGGGCGCCGCCGCCGCTTCCGCAGCGGTCCCCTCGCCGTCCGGGCCGGCACCGGCGGTGGTTTCGGCTGTCTCGGCTGCTCGGGCTGTTTCGGGTATCTCTGCTTCGGCCGTCCCGGCTGCTTCCGCCGGACCGGCCGGCCGGTCCTCGGGAGCGGAAGGCGGCTCGGAGTTCTCCGGGGAGCCCGCCGCGTCAGCGGAGTCGGCGGGCTGTTCCGCGCCCTCCGACGGCTCCTCGGGCGGGGTGGGCGGGGCGACGGGAGCCGAGTGGGTGGAGCCGCTTGGGGAGGACGTGCGCTCCGGGGGATCTTCCGGGACGTTCTCCGGGTCGATGTCGAAGCCCGCGCCCAGGATGGAATCGCGGTCGTTGGGGGACGTTGCCATGGTGGGAGTCTCCACAGGTCGGATGAGCGTGCGTGAGCGGGGGCGGTCCCGGCCGTCCGTCCGGGCGAGCGCTCCTCGGGTCCGTGGGGCGGGCAGCAGGCCGAACGGGGGCGGGTACGGGCCGGACGGACCGGACGCGGGGCGGTGCGGGCGTCCGCGCGGGCTGCTGCCCGGCCCGTACCCGGCCGTGCGGGGCCGGGCGGGGCCGGGTGCAGGAGGTGGACGCCGCACCGCCGTCCGGTGAACTGCGGAGCTCAGCTCTCCTCTGCGGCCTCGTCGTCGGAACCGGCCCCGCTGCCGGCCTTCTTCCCGCCGCCCTTGCCGTCGGCGTCCGACGCCCGGGCCTTCTCGGACGCCTTCGCCTTGCCGGCCGGCTTCGCCTTCTCGGAGGACTTCGTCGCCTTCGTCTTCTTCGCCGCCCCCGACTTCCCGGCCCCGGCCTCGCCCAGCACCGGAATGCCCTTGCCGACCACTGCCGGTACCTTGTCCCGGCCCTCCCCCTCGGCCGCCTCGTCCTCGCTCCCCGTCAGCTCGGTGTCGCCGAGTGCCTCACGCAGCGCTTCCGTCTCCACCGTCATGCTCACCGGCGCCGACGGGTTGAGGTAGATCAGATGCCCCTCCGGCAACTGCTCCAGCACCTTCCGTACCGGGTGCAGCGCGAACGCGAGCCGGCCGGAGGTGTGCAGATACACCGGCGACGTGAACACCGGCACCACCGCCGTCTCACCGTCCGGTGCGGTGGCGGGCAACGGGTCGCCGTTCGGAGTGACGAAGACCGCGACCTCGTCCAGCGCGGCCAGCGCCTTGGTCACGTCCTCGCCCGGCCCGTACCCGGTCGCCGCCAACTGCACCGCCGCGTCCACGTCATCCGCGGGCTCCGGCCACCCCAGGGCCTTCGGCGAGGGCTGGTACTCCTCGTTGTCCTGCCACTCGACGATCTCCCCCTCCGGGCTCGACCGCCACTGCCCCACCAGCGCCCACGCCGGCGGCGGCCCCTCGCCCTGCCACGTCGGATCGACCATCCCCAGCCAGTGGTCCGGGGCCAGCCGGCCCGCCTCGCGGATCTCCTCCGGGACGGGCGGCATGTTCTCCGACGCGCCCGCTATATCCTCCGGGGACCCCTGACCGGCCTCCACCGCCTGCTCGGGGGCGTCGGTGGCTTCGGTGGTCTCCTGCGTCTCGCTCACTGTTCTTCCTCTGTCCGGTCGTTCGTGCCAACGATGGTGCGGAATCCTGCGGAGTGCGCGGCGGCATGGGCACGCGCCTACTGGTTTCCGTTCGGTTTCCTTCGTTTGTGCTGTGTCAGCTGGTGTGTGGTTCCTGCGGCTTCTGGGACTTTCGGGGGCGGGCACCTCCCGCGGCTGGACCCCGAGGGAACTCCAGCCGCGTCGGCTTCCCGCCACTCACCTCGCTTTCTGTCCGTTTCCTGCTCGGGCTGCTCGCCGTCCGCTGTCACCGGGCGGATCTCGGTCTTCGAGCACGGCGACCGGGTAAGCACTCGGGCCGGCCGGTGCCTGGGCCGGGGGCTGAGGCTGTCAGTGGTCGTCACGGGCGCCGCTCCACAAGGCCCACTCCTCGGCCTCCGGGTAGCGCACGCGGTGTGCGGTCGAGGAAGGGCCAGGCACACGGCGGCGCTCACTCCCGCTCCACCGGGTAACCTTCCACCACCGCTGGTCGCCGTGCCGGCGACGGAGGTGCAGCAGCGGTGCCCCGTCGGGAGCCTTCGCGACAGCCCACTCGACGGCCACCCGCAGCACATCCACCTCGTACCGCTCGGCGAGTACCTCATCGCTCTCCTTCGCACGGGCGGCCTCCGCCTCCGTCACGGCCGGCGGCCCCAGGATCACCAACGTCCCCGCGTACGACATGTCGAGGAGTTCGCCCGCCTTCCTCACCACATCGCCGGACCCGGCACCACCGTGCTGAGAGACGTAGAACACCGGCCTGTGCCCGAAGAGGGGACGCAACGACCGCCGGACCGCGGACTCGCGGCCCCGCTCGCCCTCCCAGAAAACGGCCGCCTTCACCTTGAACAGCCGCTTGGCCAACGGAAGCATCCGCGACCACACATCGGGCTGGACATCGCTCATCGCCCGGTTGCGGCTCACCTCGTCGTCGCCGACGACCAGGAGCCGATGCCACACCCTGCGTGGCGTCCGGCCTCCCCCCACGGGTTCCCGCGTCACCTCGCCGGCCTGACCGTGCCCGGCACTCCGCCGCGACTCCGGTCGGCCCGCGGCCCGGGCCTGCTCCGTTTCCCGCCGGAGCCCGTCGGAAGCCGGATTCCTGCTCGTGTCCGGCCTGCCTTCCGACCTTTGCGCCCCCTCCCGTCCGGCAACGGCCCTTTGCGCCCCGCGGGGTTCGGGATCGCGGCGGCCGGCTCCCTGCTGGACGGGACGCACCGGTATCGGCGCCTGTGCCGGTGCCTGTGCCTGTGCCTGTGCCGGTGCCGACTCTGTCACGGACTCCTGGCCCGACTCCGACTCGGACTCGGACGCGGACTCGGACTCCGACTCGGTGCCTGCTGTCCGCCCGGGAACGGCGGCCCGCTCGGGCTCGGGCACCGGTTCCGCTTCGCGTGCTCGTCCGGGCGCACGGTCAGACATCGGCGTCTTGGCAGATCCGGACTGCTGGACGGCTTCCGGCCGCCGCACCGGTTCTGTCCCGGCCACCGGCACCGGAACCCGCACCCGCGCCTCGGCGGGACCCTCCTCCTCGGAGGAACTCTCCTCCCCTGAGGAAGAACTCTCCTCCTCGGAGGAAGAACTCTGCTCCTCCGAGGAGGACTCCGACTCCTCACCGGAATCCGACTCGTCCGGCGACTCGGGCACCGGCTCCGGCTCCCGATCCTGCGTCCGTACCGGGTCCTGGGCTTGGGCGGAGACCGGCTCGGTCTCGGACGTGCGCGCCGCGGCGGCGTCGGTCGCCGACGCCGGTTGCGTCTCGTCAGCCGCCTTCCGGGACCGCGCCTCTTCACGTGCCTGAGCGCGCGCGGCCTCCCAGGACGCGCCGGTCGCCACCGTGTCGGCAGTCCCCGACGTCGGCCTCGGCGCCGGCTCCGGCTCCGAGTCCGAGACCGGCTCCGAGACCGGCTCCGGGTCCGGGTCCGAGAGGGCACGCCCCTCCGGCTCCGGCACGCGCCCGGCCAGCTCCGACTGCGGTGCAGCCCGCCTCTCACGCTCCGACCCGCGCTCCGACGGGACCAAGTGCTCGGGCTCGACCACCGGCTCGGGCTCAACCACCGGCGCCGCCACCGGCTCGGGCTCCGGCACTGGCTCGGGCACGACCACCGGCCCAACCACCGGTTCCGGCTCGACCACCGGCGCACGCTCGACCACCGGTTCGGGCTCCGGCTTCGGCACGGGCTTCGGCTCAACCACCGGTTCCGGCACCGGCCTGGGCTCGACCACCGGCGCCGCCACCGGCTCCGGCTCGCTCGCCTTGGCGGAAGCCCGCTCGGCCCCGGCCGCCGGTTCGCCCTCCACGTCGGCGTGCTTCTGACGCGGCGCAGACGGCGACGTCCTCTGGTCCCGGAACCTTGCGCGTGCCTCAGCCCGCTCGAACAGCATCCTCTCCCATCCCAAACCGGTCTCCGGCCCAGGCGCCGACGACGGCCCCGACGCACGCTCGACCACCGGTTCGGGCTCCGGCTCAACCATCGGCTCAGGCGCCGACTCCGGCACGGGTTCCGGCTCGACCACCGGCGAGTTCCCCCCACCGACGGACTCCGGCACGGGTACGGGCTCGGCCTCGGCCACCGGCACGGCCCCGGACTCGGCAACCGGCCCAGGCGCCGACTCCTCCACCGGCTCCGGCATCGGCTCCTTCACCGGCCCCGGCCCCGACGTGGCACTCCCGGCCACCGGCACGGGGCCGCTTTCCCGCACGGGTCCGCCCTCCCGCACGGGGCCGGCCGACGGCTCTGGATCGGCCCACGGTTCCGGCTCGGCCGTCGTCGCGGAGTCGCTCTCCGACTCCCACTCCGGGGCCGACCCCGGGGCCGGCGCGGATTCGGTGTTGCTCTCCTGGACCTGCACGTACTCGTAGAGTTCGCCGTTGGCGTCGCTCTCGACGGTACGACTCAGCACCACGAGAGTCGTGTCCCGGAAGTAGAGCCCCTGCCGGGCACCGATCGCGCCGGGGCGGGCGGAGGAACCCTCGCTGGGCAGCACCTCGTACACCACCCGGTGCTCGCCCTCGCGGAGGCTGCGCTCGGGTTTGCGCTCCGCGGTGTCCCGTTCGGCCAGGAGCTGATGGGCCCACCGGACGCGCACCGCATCCAGTCTGCCGGGCAGTGGATCGCCGGGACGGCCCCGGAGACGGCCCGGCTGGGCCGACACCCACCACATCGTGGTCGCGATCGGATCCCGCGACGCCAGCTCTCGGCGCGCCCGCTCCTGGTGCTCGGGGATCTCCGCCCTCAGCGTCGGCAGCAGCTCCTCCACCGCCGCCAGCGCGTCGCTCCGCCGCAGCGCGGTCTGGGCGCTGCCGGGACCGAACGCGTCGCGGGCCGCGTCCAACGCGTCGAGCGTCTCCCGCACCTTCGCGTCACTCGTCAGCAGTTCGGGCAGCGGTGCGCGGTGGTTCTCGTGGCCGTCGAGGTACTGCCGGGCCAGCCGCCGCAGCCGCTGCGGCGTCAACTGCCCCTCGTCGATGCGCAGCAGCCCCCGGCCGGGTCCGCTCAACAGGTGCACCGCGACCGCGCCGGGGTCTTCCTGGGCGTAGGGGGCGATCCCCCGGGTGCGCTGCTGGTAGGCCCTGTCCCGTGCCGTACG
>Ga0164243_10015640_pt1 | contig 10473 bp, 6 predicted proteins | sample OricompcompostOP_FD_108781 | JGI IMG/M metagenome (GOLD analysis project Ga0164243, IMG submission 108781) | Organic Plus compost microbial communities from Emeryville, California, USA - Original compost - Organic plus compost (OP) | ecosystem: Engineered > Solid waste > Mixed feedstock >... | reverse complement strand
GGTGATTCCGGCTGCCAGCGAAGCGAGCAGCACCGCATTGATTGTTGCGCCGGATGTCAGCAGATCGAAGCAAAAGTCGGTGCCCGTGAGCTTTTCGGCCGATACCGTGTACTGTTTCTCTTCCAAGGTCACGTCCGCCCCGAACGCCTTGAATATTTTCATATGCTGGTCAATGGGCCGCTCCACGAAATTATCACCCCCCGGATAACCGAGCGTCACCCGCTTGTACTTACTGAGAAGCCCCCCGATCAAATAATAGGAAGCGCGGAACGAAGACGTCAGCGCCTGATCGAGGACGGATGAATGAATCCCGGATGAATCCACAACAAAATGGCCGTCATCATTTTTTCTCACCTGCAGGCCGATGCGGCTTCCAATTTCTCCAATGGCGCGGATATCGTTAATATCCGGTATGCCCTCCAGTATTGTCGGTGTGTCTCCAAGAACGGCAGCGGCGATGAGGGCGAGGGAACTATTCTTGGACCCTGGAATGATCACGCTCCCGTCGAGCGGGCCTCTCTGCTTCACTTCTAACCAGCGCATGCGAACTCCACCATTTCTATATAGTTTTTGGTCTGGAACAATCATAAGGTAGAATATGCTGCACACTTGCCGGAGGACAATCTGAATTGGAGAAATAGCCTCGCACCCCGGTTAAGGCACAATCATATGCCTCCCTTCCCTCTTCATCATTTATTGATTCACATGAGTCTATTTTTATCTATAATAAAATAGATCCACAGGAATGTGAGGTGCATATACTTTGGAACTGCTTCAGCTTGAGTACTTTCGTACGGTAGCTCGTTTGGAACATATGACCGAGGCTGCGGGGGAATTACATGTTACCCAGTCTTCGCTCAGTAAGACGATTCAGCGGTTGGAAGAAGACCTGGGCGCCCCTTTATTCGACCGAAGCGGCCGCAATCTACGGCTAAATGCGTTTGGCCGTTCTTTTTATCAACGTGTCGAGCGGGCTTTGTTTGAATTGGAGGAAGGTAAACGCGAAATCGCGGATATGACCAGTGCTGATTACGGAACACTGACGCTGGCCGTGAACACGGCTTACATGCTGCCCGATATTCTTAACCGATTTCGTGAAATTCGGCCGCAGGTTCAATTCCATGTAGAGCAGCTGGGAACCCATGAAATGGAAACCCGGGTAAAGAAAGGTGAGGTTGATTTTTGTTTGTCTTCCCCACCCATTCTGGGCAGCGAACTCGTATGCGATGTCGTTTTCCAAGAGCAGATCTATGTGACCGTTCCAGCAACCCACCGGCTGGCGGGCAGAAGCCGAATTCGTTTATCCGAACTCAAGGAGGAACGGTTCGTCAGTTTAAAAAAGGGTTACGGGATCCGCGACTTGATGGATCGTTATTGCGAACAGGCCGGATTTGTACCCAGTAACGCTTATGAAGGCGATGAGCCCGCAACCTTGGGTCCTTTGGTCCTAACCGGGCTTGGCATTGCCTTTATACCCGAATCCGCATTACAAGCGGGGTCCCGTGCCAACGTGGCTTGCCTGCAAATCGAGGATCCGGTGTGTACACGGGAAATTGGGCTGACAAGACACCAGAGCCGCTATTTTACAAGTGCAGCCAAGGAATTCCGCCAAGTCATCATCGAGCACTTCCGGAACATGGCTCAAACCGAGACTTAACTTCGACCCGCTGTGTCTATATAGCTCAGGGTGAACCCATGATTTATTCCGGCTGGTTGGATGTTTTCTTTCCGACCTCAAACGGTGTGGTGAGCCCTTCATAGGACAAGTGCATCGTCATTCCCTTTTCGGCATGACAAAATTATGGCAATGATCCATCCAGATTCCTGGATTATCTGCCTGAAACGCAACTTCATAGACTTCACCGGGAGCGACATCCAGCGAATCGGTCCACCAAGGGCTCCCTGTCGTTGGTTGTCCGTTCCGGCTGAGGACGAGCATCGTATGCCCATGAAGATGCATCGGATGATGATCCCACCCGCGGTTAATAAAAGTAGTTTTTACCAGATCACCTTCTTTGACCGTTAACATAGGTGTGTCCGGAAATACGTGTCCGTTAATGGTGTATAAAGCGTATATTTTACCATTATAGAACCCGAAGCGCGAATCCAAAACGATGTTGAAGGTACGGTCAAACTTGCTGTGGATGCCGAAAGGAGTCGGTTGCTTCTCCCCGTAAGTCCCCGGATCAAAGACAGCATTTTTTTCATTTATAGCCGGGGTTGAATGGGTGACCGCCTCACTAAAAACGATCCCCGGGGTGACGCCTGCCTCACTTCGGCTGCTCAATCTTACAGGTGTTTTGGGCATGGTGAATAAAATATCATATCGTCCTCCGCCAGCGATCATCAGCTTCTGATCCTTTATGTCGGTGGGCGAGTGAATCTCGTTGCCGTCAATAGCCGTCACTTCGAACGGGACTCCCGATAGTTGGAACGTTTGCGGGTAGTTCTGGGCATTAATCAGGCGCAATTTGACCTGGGTGCCGGCTGGAATCGTTTGACGATCCAGCGTGTCCTTTAGCCCATACGTCGGGGTTAATGCGCTGCCGTCCGACAATTGCCAAGCGTGGCTTAGTACGGTGATGTCCTTCGTATTGTGCTGGGGGAGATCGTTTGGTTCAACGATGAGCGAACCGAACAGCCCTTTGATCACTTGTTTGGCCGATTGTTGATGGGAGTGGTACCAATACGTTCCCGCCTGTTTGGCTTCGAAACGGTATACATGCGTTCCACCGGGCGGCACAGAATCTTGGGTTACCCCGGCAACTCCGTCTTCTGCATTCGGCACATTATAGCCATGCCAGTGAATCGTCACCCCCTCTTCAATATCTTTATTTTTCAAAACAACTTCAACAATCTGCCCTTGTTTCACGCGTAATTCCGGCCCCGGAGCAATCCCGTTAAAGGTCCAGGCCTCCATCGTCTTGCCGGAACTTAATTTCACTTGCTTCTTCTGGGCGACCAATTCGAAATGGCGGTCTGCTTTCTCGGTTTGAGGACCTGTTAATGCGGTTACGCTTATTTCTTTAACGTTCATGGTATTACGTATGGTATTACTCATGGTATGGTTCATGGAATGATTCATCGCTTGCATATCCATTTCGTGATCCATGCTGCCCATATTCATATGGTCAGGCAGTACGGACGCTTTCATCGATAAGGCGTACCAGCCGCCAATGAGAATCGCAAGGCAGGCACTGGAGATTACCGCATGCTGAAGTCTTGTAGATACCGTCATCGCATAATTGGCTTTGACCCGTTTTCGGCTGAGGCGTTGTTGCCGAAACCACAAAACAACGATAACCGCAGCGAAGGACAGCCATAGAATAACGGCATGTAACACATTTAACTCAAACGGGTAAACAACATAGGAAAAGTAACAGCCTGCGATCGAACTGATCAGAGCCGCTTGCACGGGAAGCATAAGCCCGGGTGAGGTCAGGACCTTCCGATCCGTTTCGTCTACAGTGGATTGTAGATTTTCCGATATTCGGCCGGTGATCTTGCGAAGCATCGAGAGGGGTACTATCGTAGAGATTGCCGAAGGAATGAACAGCGGCATGGTAAGGAGGACCTTCTCTTTTATAAATTCCCATCCATACGTCCCTAATAAAAACAGGATGACGACTTCCGCAATGACCAGACCTTGAGCGATAAAGAAAGGGATCATGAACCGGGCAATACTTCGCTGCAGCTCCTTTTTTGTGGACCGGTAGGATAGACGGCTCAAACGATTCGCTACCACCGCCCACATCACAATCAAGAGAAACAAGACGATAGAATCAATCAGGTAAATCAGTTTGAACATGATAACAAGCTCCTTCCTCTATAAAAGACGAGAATATTTACTGATGTCAAACCCATCATAAAAAAACTCATTCATTTATTCCAACGCATTTAAATCCATAAAACCATTGACTCGGAGGAATGAATAATAAAATAAAAAACACCGCCCTTACGCTCCAAAGCGTAAAAACGGTGCCTCTTTCACATCGATTCAATTGTTCCGCTACCCCGCCAGTCTGAGCAGGAACAGCTCCAAACCGAGCACTTTATCAATAGCCCCGGTCTTCATCTGGTAATCGAGATCTCCGAGCCTGCTGAGGATCGCCTTCAGCTGGTTCGGCTGAAACTTGCGCGCCTGCTCCCCGGCAATCTTGACCGCATAAGGATGCAGTCCCAGTTGGGAAGCGATTTGCTGCTGCGAATAGCTTTGGCCGCCGAGGTCCTTCACCTGCAAAATAATGCGGAATTGGCGGGCGATCAGCGCGGCGATTTTGATCGGCTCCTCCTTCTGCTTCAGCAGCTCATAGAAGATGCCCAGCGCCTGATCCAGCCGCAGATTGGCGATCTCCTCAACGAGGGCAAATACGTTCTGCTCCGTGCTCCGTGCCACCAGCCGGTCCACGATGTCCGTCGTCACGGTGCCGCCGCTGCCGGCATACAGGCACAGCTTGTCCACTTCGGCTGCAAGCGTCTGCAGCTGTGTGCCCGCGTTGCGGACGAGCATCTCCGCCGCCCCCGGGGCGAAGCTGCATTCGCGCTGCTTGGCCTTCTTCTCGATCCAGCGCAGCAGCTCATCGCTGCCCATCGGCATAAAGGAAAGAGCCGTGCCGGCGCTTTTAACGGCCTTAACGACCTTTTTGCGCTCGTCCAGCTTCTCGTTGTTCACCAGGAAGATCAGCACGCTGTATTCCGCCGGATTACCTATGTATTCGAGCAGCGATTCCATGCGGTGTTCGACTTTGCCTGAATCCTTTCCTGCAGTAAATACGGAAGCATCCCGGACAAAAATAAGCTTTCGCTGCACCATAAAAGGAATCATCTCGGCCTCTTCCACGACTTCCTGGATCGGGGTGTCGGCCAGATCATAGTGTACGATCGCAAAATCCCGCTCCTCCTTCTGCAGCAGCTGGTCCTCCATCAGTGAGGTAAATTCATTCATCTGGTATTTCTCGGTTCCGTACAGGAGGTAGACCGGCGATACATCACCCTGTCTGATCGCTTTCACCGCCGCCTTTACATCCATTGTTGCTCCCCCTTCTCTCTATCCATGCCCATTGATATCTGCTAATCCCGTTCCGCAAGGTACATCATTCCGATGCTCCGTCCATCCGACCAAAAAAAGCGCTACACCCATTTTACCAAAAACGGCGGGGAAGAAAAACAGGCCTCCCCCCCGGCAGGCCGAATTACGGGTCGCGCAACAACAAAAGGACCCCTGCTGTTCGCATAAGGTCCCTTTGTTCCAGCACATCTATTATAAACACCAGCGTGAAAAGCTCTAGAAACTTAACCGCCGGTGGTCATACGACGTTTTGGATCCTGCGTAGTATAACCTATTCCATATCTCTATCATGTGTGCATCATGAGCAGCACATTTTTTTATGCTTTGTCATCAGGCGGCTTACGGTGTGGAGCCGTCCTGTTTGCCCACCTGATACGTCTGGCTTACCGTCGAGCCGCTGGCATCCGTGGTCTGGTACGTAAACACGGTGCTGTCGGCAGACCACACGCCCGATACCCACGTTCCCGGCAGATCAAGGGAACTTACCTGCTTCGAGCTTCCGTCCGAAGTTACGCTGTAGATGACCAGCTTTTTGTTTTCGACAGAGGCCGCATACTGACCGTCAGGAGAATAGAACTTGTTCGAATCTTCCTTAGGTTTGATGGCCATAATGCCCATTTGTCCCGACGTGTCGCCTTCTTGAGATCCGTTAACCTCAGGGGCAGTGCTATCGGCCGCTTGACCACCGTCTCCATTCGGAGGAACGATGTCCTTCTGAACCTCATCCCCTTTCGGAGGTGGGCTCTCCGTGTCGGTTGGAGCGCTTAGCGTCGCCTGGCCTCCATCCCCTTCCTGCTTGCCGGTGCCATTGTCAGCCGATTCAGTGGATCCGGCTTTGCCGGCATTGTCCTGGCTGCCGGTGTCCGCTTTCCGGCTGATCTCCTGATCCTGGGCCGGAGTTTTGGACGAGTCCTGATGCTGCGCATAGGTCTGGGCCTCCTGGCCGGCGGCCTTGTCGCTAGACGCTGTGTCGCTGCCGGCGTCTTGGCTCTCGCTGAGCTGCGAAGGATCCGAAGATGCCGGCGTTTTCTCTTCTGAAGAATCCTGTGCGGGCTCGGAAGAACCCGTACCTTGTTCGACAACGTTGCTCTTCGATGCTTCTGAGCCTGAGGTTGCCGCCGCGTCCATGCTTGCCTCGTTGGACGCCGCCGTATTAACAGGCGGCTCTTCCGCCGTAGATAGTTGCTTCGGATTGTAATTCAGCACCGCCACCCCAAGAATGACTACAGCCGCAGCGCCTCCGAGCGCTGTACGTCCAGCTACCGTATTCCAGAACTTGCCCTTGCGGGCCGGACGGGACGGAACAGGTACCATTTCGGCTGGCGCCGGCATTTCTTCGAGCGATGCGCTCTTCTCGTGGCGCGCCTGATCGATCGCATCCAGCTGAGGCATGATGGCATCGACGAGACTGAACTTAGGCGTTACTTTTGGCAAATCTTCGAGGTCTCTGGACAACGATTTCAGCAGCCGAAAGGTATCCGCACACTCAGGGCATGTCTTCAAATGTTCATAGAGCTTTACGGTTTCCTCTTCGTCCAAGTCGTAATCCAAGTAACGGTGCATCCACTCCACCACCTCTGGACACTTCATCCTGATACACCACCTTTCTGATGCTCTTGGAGCATGTTCTGCAGCTGCTGTCTGGCCCTGAATAAATAGGATTTCACCGTATTCAGCGGCAGGTTGAGACAGTCAGCGATTTCATTGTAGGAGAAATCCTGCAAATATCTAAGGACGATCACAGTCCGGTGATGATCCGGCAGTTGATTGATGGCCTCCTGGATGTCCTGGGCCAAATAAGAGGATAGAACCTCTTTCTCAACATTCTGTTTGTCCTGAAAAACGAGCTCATGTTCGTCGATCGAAACCGTAGGCTTCGTCCGCCGGAACTTGTCGATACAGATGTTCGTTACTATCCGCTGTATCCACGTTTTAAACTGTGCCTTCTCTTCATAGGAATCGATTTTGGTATAAATCCGAATCAATGCTTCCTGGGAAGCGTCGAGCGCATCCTGCTCATTATTCAGAATATAAAAAGCTGTCCTGTAAACATGTTGTTCAATTTCTCTTAATAGGGTGATTAGAGCGTCGCGATCGCCCGATTGAGCGGCTCTGATGAGTCCCTGCTCTACCACAAAGGATCCCCCTCTCCCTGCAATCTTACAGACGTGTAAGACCAGCAAATTGTTGCAATTTGTAACCACATTTTTAAAGTTGCTGAAAAGGCAGGCCCCGGGAGTGCTTGCCATTCCTAAAAAAACCGGATATAACCTTCAACCGAAAGCGGTTTTTTCTTCTGCTTCGATCCACCCGTAATCGTTTTGTTAAATCTGCTTCCCGTAAAAATCCGGAAGGTATGTACGTCAAGGGTGACACCACCGTTTTACTTCATCTCTGCTGATGAAAACCACAATTAAGAATACCAAATTCCAGAGGCGGAGTCACCTGAAGATTCTGCGGCCAACTTCATCATTCTAAGCGTTTTTCATAGACAAATCATTACGATTTTGTTATCAGCTTGGTTCTGACACGGATTTTCCCGGATTTTACCGAAAATTGGATTTCCCCCTGCAGATCGGTCCTGTAAACGGCCGCTCCTTCCCCGGAAATCCGCTGCAGCACATCGGCATGCGGATGGCCGTACAGATTGTTCACGCCGGCCGAAATAACGGCTGCTGCGGGCTTCCACCGGCTCAGCCATTCCGCCGAACTGGCTGTCTTGCTGCCGTGGTGCGCGATTTTGATCACATCCACGGGTGCTTCCAGCATTTCGCCCGCGGTTTGCAGTGCCGGCTCATCGACGGCTTGCCCATTATCCGCCACCGCCTCACCAAGCCGGCCGGAGTCCAGTGTCTCAAGAATCTGCTCCTCGGACGCCTTGTCCATATCTCCGGTGAACAGGAAGCGTCCCCCGTTCATTTCGAGCAGGAACACGACCGAGTCATGGTTCTGGTCCTTGACGACCGTCAGCGCTTCCTGGTCGGTCTGCGACAGAACCGGGCCGAGAAAAACCAGCTGCGTCCGGCCGTCCGGGGCATAGTTCATTCCTTGGTGAATGGCATAAATCGGAATATGCTTGTCTACGGCGGCAGCCATCAGCCGATCAAAGGCAGCCGTGCCGGCCATCGTCCCATTGAATAAAAACGCCCCGACCGGAATCTGATCCAGCACCGCCTGCATGCCACCGGCGTGATCCTGGTCCCCGTGTGTTACGATGACCGCGTCCAGCCTATGGATTCCCCGCTTCTTTAATAATGGAACGAGAACCTTGGCGCCGACCTCAAACGGCTGCTTCCGCTCCTTCCACCCGTCCTCCGCCTTGCGGAAGCTGACGGTACCGCCCCCGTCGACCAGAAGGTGCTTTCCTTGCGGAGTTGTGATCAAAATGCTGTCACCCTGGCCCACGTCCAGCACCTGCACCGCTCCTGCCCCACGGAAGTGCTCCGGCTGGTATCCCGCGTACAGAAGAACGATGAGTATGCATAGTCCCCCAAGCGCTCCAGCGGCAAGCCGGGTTTTCGTCCGGGAGGGCAAAGCCGCTTCCGGGCGGCGGGCTGCAGGAGGCACATCCAGCGGCACGGTCGCGTCCGGTTCCACTGCCATCTGCCGCCGGCTGAGCGACCACCCTTTTCCGAAATAGAGCAGCCCATACAGCGCTATAAAATAGGAAGCGATCCAAACCGGCGAAGGTGACTTCCAGATCGTCACGAACTGCGGATACCCGTTCATCCATTTCACCAGCCAGAAAGAAAGATCGTCCAGCCACTCGGCTGCCGCTGCCAGCATCTTGCCCCCGGACAGCCATAACGAGCCGAGGAGCAGCGCTGCCGTCCCCACAGGGAGAACGAGAAAGGTAATGAAGGGAACGAGCACAAAATTGGCCGCAAACGATAGTAAAGAGAACTGATTGAAATAATAGATCGTCAGCGGAAAAGACACGAGTTGGGCAATGAGAGTAACGCCGACCGCACCGGCGATTTTGGACGGCAGAAAGGACAGCTGCGGATGTATCAACGGAACATAGACCATCAGGCCTGCTGTCACGAGGAACGACAGCTGGAAGCTTACGCTCAGCAGATAATATGGATTCCAGAGCAGCATGAGCAGCGCCGCCGCGCTGAGGATGTTCAATCCGTCCTTCAGCATCCCCTTTCGGGCTGCATACAGCCCGATCATACTCATAATCCCCGCCCGCACGACGGACGGACTGACACCGGACAGAAGAACGTACAGGGGTACGAGCAGCATGACAAGCAGCAGCGATTTTTCACGGGAGAGGCGCAGCAGGGAAAAGATATAGAGCAAACAGCCAACGTACACGGCGACGTGCATACCCGAGATCGCCAAAATATGGGTCAGGCCCAGTTGGGAAAATTGTGCGTAGGTTTCGGGATCCAGGTCGTCTTGAAGCCCGATGATCAGCCCCTTCATATAACCGGCATGGGGTTCCTGGAAAATCCGGTCGATCATTCCGCTCAGGCCGTTCCTCGCCTGATCGTTCCAGCGCAGAAGAAGGGTCATGCCAAAGCCGGACGGAGCTGAAGCCTGGACATTGGAGGCACCGGCGGCTTTAAACAACCAGTGAATTTTCTGGGTCACCAGGTACTGACGGTAATCGAAGCCGCCGAAGTTCCGGGCGCTCTGCGGCTGCGTGAGGCTGCCGGAAATCCGGACCCGGTCCCCCCGCTGCCATTGGCGGGCAGCTTCCTGCTCCTGCCGGCTTTTTAGCTTAACCTGCACCATGACCTTTTCGGACACCGTACGCTCGCTGCCCATATTCGTTCCGGCATCGCGTGAGTTGGGTTTACCGCTGGCTGCGGTCCCGCCGATAGGTACCGCTTGCCGAACGCTCATGACAAAATCGGCTCGGTCCCCGTCGACTTCGACGGCGGAGGCGATCATGCCTGTCATTCGGACACTGGCTCCGTCGATTTGGGCAGCATCAGCCGCCTGGAGGGCTTCGGGGAGCTTGGATACATTTGCGGCTTCCTGCAGCTCCCAATACGCTCCCGACGCCGATAAGGCGCACCAGATGATGATCACGGTCCGGAGGAAGTCTCTCCGGTACATACCGAGCGCTGCCAGCAGCAGCGAGGCACCTGCAATCAGAAGAAGCAGCCTTGAACCCGAACAGGCATAGGCTGCGCTGCTGCCGGCGATCCAGCTTACCGTGAATACGATCAGCGGTCTTTGTTTCATATCACACACTTCCCTTCTTTACATATAGGCTTCCGACGGTTTCTCATGCGCACTTCGCCTGCGCCTTCTTTTACGAAAACCAAAAAAGGACCCCTGCCGGCAGCAACGCTGCGGACAGAGGTCCTTCCCCTATTGATGATTTATTCCATATTTCCGAATATTCCTGTGTAACCGTATCTTCAGTCTTACCGCCAATGTTTAATCCG
>Ga0164243_10015639_pt1 | contig 10473 bp, 4 predicted proteins | sample OricompcompostOP_FD_108781 | JGI IMG/M metagenome (GOLD analysis project Ga0164243, IMG submission 108781) | Organic Plus compost microbial communities from Emeryville, California, USA - Original compost - Organic plus compost (OP) | ecosystem: Engineered > Solid waste > Mixed feedstock >... | reverse complement strand
TCAGCCAGGTGCTCACGCGCCGCACCAAGAACAACCCGGTGCTCATCGGCGAGCCGGGCGTCGGCAAGACCGCCGTCGTCGAGGGCCTCGCCCAGCGCATCGTCGCGGGCGACGTCGCCGACTCCCTCAAGGACAAGCAGATCGTCTCCCTCGACCTCGCGGCCCTCATCGCGGGAGCGAAGTACCGTGGCGAGTTCGAGGAGCGGCTCAAGGCCGTGCTCAAGGAGATCCACGACTCCGACGGCCGGGTCATCACCTTCATCGACGAGCTGCACACGCTCATGGGCGCGGGCGGCGGCGAGGGCTCGGTCGCGGCCGCGAACATCCTCAAGCCCATGCTCGCGCGCGGCGAGCTGCGGCTCATCGGCGCGACGACCCTCAACGAGTACCGCGAGTACATCGAGAAGGACGCGGCCCTCGAGCGCCGCTTCCAGCAGGTCTATGTGGGCGAGCCCTCCGTGGAGGACACCGTCGCGATCCTGCGCGGCCTCAAGGAGCGGTACGAGGCGCACCACAAGGTCGCGATCGCCGACTCCGCCCTGGTCGCCGCGGCGACCCTCTCCAACCGCTACATCACGAGCCGCCAGCTGCCCGACAAGGCGATCGACCTCATCGACGAGGCGGCGAGCCGGCTCAAGATGGAGATCGACTCGAGCCCCGTCGAGATCGACGAGCTCAAGCGCGCCGTCGACCGGCTCAAGATCGAGGAGCTCGCCCTCAAGAAGGAGAAGGACGCCGCCTCCAAGGAGCGCCTCGAGCGGCTGCGCGCCGACATGGCCGAGAAGGAGTCCGAGCTCGGCCACCTGCAGACCCGGTGGCTCGCGGAGAAGAACTCGCTGCACTCCGTCGGCGATCTCAAGTCGCGGCTCAACGACGCCCGCATCGCCCTCGACAAGGCGATGCGCGAGGGCGACTACCAGACCGCCGCGAAGCTCAACTATGAGACGATTCCCGGCATCGAGCAGCAGCTGCTGCAGGCCGAGGCGGTCGAGCAGCAGGGTCCGCGGATGGTCAACGACCAGGTGACCGACGAGGACATCGCCGCGGTCGTCGCCGCCTGGACGGGGATCCCGGTCGACCGGCTCAAGCAGGGCGAGCAGGAGAAGCTGCTGCACCTCGAGCAGGAGCTCGGCAAGCGGATCATCGGCCAGCGGGATGCGGTGCGCGCGGTCTCCGAGGCGGTGCGCCGCACGCGCGCCGGCATCTCCGACCCCGACCGGCCGACCGGCTCCTTCCTGTTCCTCGGCCCGACGGGCGTCGGCAAGACCGAGCTCGCCAAGGCGCTCGCCGACACGCTGTTCGACGACGAGAAGGCCCTCGTGCGCATCGACATGAGCGAGTACGGCGAGAAGTTCTCCGTCTCCCGGCTCGTGGGCGCCCCTCCCGGCTACGTCGGCTACGAGCAGGGCGGCCAGCTCACCGAGGCGGTGCGGCGGCGGCCGTACAGCGTGATCCTGCTCGACGAGGTCGAGAAGGCGCACCCCGAGGTCTTCGACGTGCTGCTCCAGGTGCTCGACGACGGGCGGCTCACGGACGGCCAGGGGCGAACGGTCGACTTCCGCAACACGATCCTCATCCTCACCTCGAACCTCGGATCGCAGTTCCTCGTGGACCGCGAGCTCTCCTGGGAGCAGAAGGAGGCCGCGGTGCAGGAGGTCGTGCGCCAGGCCTTCAAGCCCGAGTTCGTGAACCGGCTCGACGACATCGTGGTGTTCCAGCCGCTCACCGAGGCGGACCTCGGCCAGATCGTCTCGCTCTACGTCGACCGGCTCGAGAAGCGGCTCGCCGAGCGGCGGCTGCAGCTCGCGGTCACGCCCGACGCGCGCGCCTGGCTCGGCAGCCACGGCTACGACCCGGTCTACGGGGCGCGGCCGCTGCGTCGGCTCATGCAGCACGAGATCGACGACCAGCTCGCGCGCGCGCTGCTCGCCGGCGAGATCCACGACGGCGACATCGTGCGCGTCGACCTCCCGGGGGACGGCGGCGACGGCCTGCGCGTGACCCGCTCCGAGCCCGCCGAGGTCTGACAGGGCGCTCCGCCGGCCCTGCGCCCTGCCCTCTGTCACAAATCAAGGACCGGATGTGACGGGTGGGGCGGGAGTCGTCGTCTGAGGCGTCGCGACGCCCTCCGCTCCTTGATTTCTGACGGGGCACCCCGCCGAGAGGGCGGGATCGCGACGGCAGCCGGGCGCAGACCGCCCGATCGCGTCGCGATTCCGCCCTCTCACGGAAGGGCGGGGACGCGGCTCAGGCGAGCGCGGGGATGACCTCGCGCTCGAAGAGCTCGACCGTCGAGCGGTCGTAGGCCTGGTCGGCGAAGTTGCAGATCGCGTACTGCGCGCCCACGGCCTCCCACTCGCGCAGCCGGTCGGCGACCTGCTCGGCCGTGCCGACCACGCCGCGGCCGGTGTTCGTGCGCAGCAGCGTCGTGAACTCCTCCGCCTTCGCCGTGCCCACCGCGGTCGCGATCCGGGCGACGACCTCGTCGACCCGGCGCCGCGCGTCGGCCTCGGTCTCGCCCACGATCACGAGCAGCTCGATGCTGCGCGTGATCTCGTCGGCGTCGCGGCCGATCTCGGCGCAGTGCGCGCGCAGCACGGCGTCCTTGGCCGCGAACTCCTCCGGGGTCTGGCCGAAGTTCGTCGAGCTCGCGTACTTCGCCGCGATGCGCAGCGTGACCTGCTCGCCGCCGCCTGCGATCCAGATCGGGATTCCGCCCTCCTGCCGCGGCAGCGGGCGCATGATCGCCCCGTCGACCTGGTAGTACGTCCCGTCGAGCGTCGCGGTGCCCGTCGTCCATGCCTGGTGGAAGATCTCCACGCCCTCGCGCAGCCGGCCGAGCCGTTCCTTCACGGGCGGGAAGCCGTAGCCGTAGGCGCGCCACTCGTGTTCGTACCAGCCGCCGCCGATCCCCATCTCGACGCGTCCGCCCGAGACGTGGTCGACCGTCGCGGCGACCTTCGCGAGGTAGGCCGGGTTGCGGTAGCTCATGCACGTGCACATCTGTCCGAGCCGGATGCGCTCGGTGCTCGCCGCGAAGGCACTCATGAGGCTCCACGCCTCGTGCGTCGCCTCCTCGGTCGGCACCGGAACGGTGTGGAAGTGGTCGTAGACCCACAGCGACTCCCACGGGCCCGCGTCGGCCTGCTGGGCGAGGCTCTTCATGACCTCCCACTGCCGCTCGTCGGGGATCCCCACGAGATCGTGACGCCAGCCCTGGGGTATGAAGATTCCGAATCGCATAGCGCCACGCTAGCGCGCCGGCGCCGCCCCGATCCGGCCCGGACCCGGCCGCCCGGACTCGACCGGCCGGGCTCGACCGCCTCGTCACGAATCAAGGAGCGGGAGCCGTCGGCGCGCCTCAGGAGGCGTCACGCGCCCCACGCGCCCCATCCGATCCTTGATTCGTGACAGGGGGACGGGGCGAACGGAGGGCGGGGCGGGATGCGGCGCGCGGGTCAGCCCGCGAGCAGCGCGTCGCGCACGCGCTTGCGCAGCACCTTGCCGATGAGGGACTTCGGCAGCTCGTCCACGACGACGACCCGGCGCGGCACCTTGTAGGCCGCGAGGTGCTCGCGCGCGAAGGAGCGCAGCTCCTCGGCATCCACGGACGCCCCTTCCTCGACGACGATCGCCGCGACGACGTGCTCGCCGTCCCGCGCGTCGGGGAGTCCCACGACGGCCGCGTCCGCGACGCCCGGGAAGCGCACGAGCACCTCCTCGACCTCGGAGGGGCCGACGTTGAAGCCGCCCGTGATGATGAGCTCCTTGATGCGGTCCACGACCGCGACGAAGCCGTCCTCGTCGATCGTGACGATGTCGCCCGTGCGGAACCAGCCGTCCAGGAACACCGCCGCGGTCTCCTCCGGCTTGCCCCAGTAGCCGCTGAAGACCTGCGGCCCCTTGACGAGCAGCTCGCCGCGCTCGCCGAGCGGAACGTCCTGCAGGGTCTCGGGATCGATCACGCGCAGCAGCGTCGAGGGCATCGGCAGCCCGACGGTGCCCGCCTTGCGGTTGTCGGCGACCGGGTTCGCCATGAGCACGGGGCTCGTCTCGCTCAGCCCGTAGCCCTCCACGAGATAGCCGCCCGTCGCGGCCTCCCAGGGCGCGACGACGCTCTGCGAGAGCGGCATGGCGCCCGAGATCGACACCTGGATGCCGCGCAGCGGCACGCCCTTGGCGCGCGCCTCCTTCGTGAGCCGGTCGTAGATCGGCGGCACGGCGGGCAGGAAGGTCGGCGGCCGCTTGCGGATCACGGGGAGCACGAGGGCCGGGTCGAAGCGCGGGAAGAGCACGAGCCGGTGCCCCATGCTCATCGCGAAGGTGAGGCACAGCGTGAGGCCGTAGGCGTGGAACATCGGCAGGATCGCGTAGACCGTGCCGTTGCCGCGCTCGATCTGCGGCACCCAGGCGCGCGCCTGCGCGGCGTTCACGACGAGGTTCGCGTGGGTCAGCACGGCGCCCTTGGGGTGCCCGGTGGTGCCGCTCGTGTACTGGATGAGCGCGACGTCGTCGACGGAGGGGCCGTCCACCGCGGCGGGCAGCGGCTCGCTGCGCAGCAGCTCCTCCCACGGCACGGTGCCCGTGACGCTCGTCGTGAGGGCGGCCCGGGAGTCGCGGGCGCGCTTGATGGGCAGCCGCAGCACGGCGCGCATCCGCAGCGACATCGCCCGGGTGATGTCGATCGAGACGATCGTCTCCGGTCGCAGCTCCGCGGGGAAGGCCTGCAGGGTCGCGACGACCTTGTCCCACACGATCGCGAACCGCGCGCCGTGATCCGCGAACTGGTGCTGCATCTCGTCCGGCGTGTAGAGCGGGTTGTGCTCGATCACGATCGCGCCGAGCCGCAGCACCGCGTAGAACGCGACGATGTGCTGCGGGCTGTTCGGCAGCGCGAGGGCGACGCGGTCGCCCTTCTCGACCCCGAGGGCGCGCAGCGCGGCGGCGACGCGCGAGACCTGGTCGCCGAGTTGCCGGTAGGTCGTCTCGGCCTGGAAGAACTCGAGCGCGACGGCGTCGCCGTACCGCTCGACGGAGTCCGCGATGAGGTCGGCGAGTGAGCCCACGGGCTCCTCGATCTCGTGCGGCACCCCGGGGGCGTAGGAGGCGAGCCAGGGACGGTCGGCTGCGGTCGTCACGCGCCTAGCCTATGTGCCGCGCCCGGTCCCGTCTGCTGTCCGCGAGCGGCGCAAGATGGCTCGATTCCTTGTGGGATGTCGACCATTCCGCACCGCTCGCGGGGGTGGCGGCTCTCACGCGGTGAGCGGGACCGCCTCCACGACCCCGCTCGGGGTGCCGAAGCGGTGCGCCGTGATGCTGATCGCCTGCTCGCGCAGGAACGGCAGCAGCTCGACGCGGCCCGCCTCGGTCGGCGCGCCGTCGTAGACCGTGAGGTCGGGGCGTCCGCCGACGGCGACGAGCAGGTCGGAGCCGGATGCGCCGACGAGGCGCACGCGCGCGTCGCGCAGCGCGGGCAGCGACGCGATCCAGCCTCGCTCGTCCTCGACGCGCACCGCGACGCCCGCCTCGCCCAGCGCGGCGCGCTGCTCGGCCGAGGGCTCGGCCGCCGTGGAGAGCACGAGCGGTGCGCCCGCGGCGAGACCCGCGACGACGACCCGTGCGACCTGCGCGGGGGTCGCGCCCTCCGCGGCGTGGATCGTGACGGGCAGCGGGCGGTAGCGGAACGCGTTGCGCTCCGCGGTGAGCTGCGAGACGTCGCGCGAGACGCCGAACTCGTCGCGCCAGGCGCGCGCGTCGCTCGCGGCGGCGCGGTGCAGCATCGCGAGGTCGTCGGGATCGGCCCCGAACGCCGCCACGACGCGCGCGATCGCCGGCGAGAGCCGCTCGCCCGCGGGCTCGGCCGCGCGCGCCGGGGAGAACGATCCCAGCCCGAACAGGTAGCTCGGCCCGCCCGCCTTCGTCGTCGGACCGACGACGGACCGCTTCCACCCGCCGAACGGCTGGCGGCGGACGATCGCGCCCGTCGTGCCGCGGTTGACGTAGAGGTTGCCCGCCTCGACGCGGTCGACCCAGGTCGCGATCTCGTCGGGGTCGAGGGAGTGCAGCCCCGCCGTGAGGCCGTAGTCGACGGCGTTCTGCAGCGCGATCGCCTCGTCGAGGTCGCGCGCCTCGAGGATGCCGAGCACGGGCCCGAAGTACTCGACGCGGTGGAACTCGCCGCCCGCCCGCACGGTCTTCACGCCGGGGGACCAGAGCATCCCCTTCTCGTCGAGCCGGCGCGGCTCGCGCAGCCAGGCCTCGCCGGGCTGCAGCTCGGTGAGGGCGCGCAGCAGCTTGCCGTCCGCGGGCGCGATGAGCGGGCCGATCCGGCTCGGGGCCTCCCAGGCCGGGCCGACCGTCATGGCGTCGACCGCGTCGAGGAGCTGCTGGCGGAACCGCCCGGAGCGCGCGACGGATCCCACGAGGATCGCGAGCGAGGCGGCCGAGCACTTCTGCCCGGCGTGGCTGAAGGCCGAGTAGGCGAGGTCGCGGGCCGCGAGGTCGAGGTCCGCGGAGGGCGTCACGACGATCGCGTTCTTGCCGCTCGTCTCGGCGAGCAGCTTGAGGTCGGGGCGCAGGTCGCGGAACGACTCGGCGGTCTCGTAGCCGCCCGTGAGGACCACCTGGCCCACGCGCGGGTCGGAGACGAGGCGGGATCCGAGGCCGGAGTCCTCGAGGGTGAGCAGCTGGAGCACGTCGCGCGGCACGCCCGCGTCCCACAGCGCCTCGGCGAGCAACGCGCCGACGCGCGCGGCCCGGCGGGACGGCTTGAGGATGGTGGCCGACCCGCTCGCGAGCGCGGCGAGGGTCGAGCCCGCCGGGATCGCGAGCGGGAAGTTCCACGGCGGGATGACCGCCGTCACCGGGGTGGGCGCGTAGCGCGCGCCGTCGATCCGGTCGAGCTCCTCGGCGCGGTCCGCGTAGAAGCGCGCGTAGTCGACGGCCTCGGAGACCTCGGTGTCGCCCTGGTCGAGGGTCTTGCCGGTCTCGGAGGCCATCGTCTCGACGAGGTCGCCGCGCCGCGCCTCGAGCAGCTCGCCGGCGCGATGCAGGATCGCGGCCCGGCCCGCCGCCCCGAGCGCCGCCCAGCCCGCTGCCGCAGCGCTCGCGCGCCCGATCACGGCGTCCAGCCCCGGGATCCCGCGCACGGTGGACGCCGCGACGAGGTCGGCGCCCCGCTCGCTCGTCCGCGCGCGCTCGAGGACCGCGCGGCCCCAGGCCCGGTTGGCCGCGACCGAGGGGTCGGTGTCGGGGGCGTTGTGGAAGCCGGGCCCCTCCTCGGGCGCGGGCGAGGTGCGGTCCTGCACGCGGTGCGGCTCGGGGATCCGGTCGTCGAGCTCGGCGAGGGAGCGCAGGAAGCGCTCGTGCTCGCGCTCGAAGTGCTCCGCGCTGCGGGCGAGCTCGAACACCGCGGACATGAAGTTGTCCTGGCTCGCGCCCTCCTCGAGGCGGCGGATGAGGTAGGCGATGGCGGAGTCGAAGTCCGCCGCCGCGACGACGGGCGTGTAGAGCAGCAGGGCGCCGACGTCGCGGCGCACCGCCTCGGCCTGCGCGGGGGCCATCCCGAGCAGCATCTCGAACTCGACGCCGTGGGCCACGCCGCGCTCGGTCGCGAGCAGGCGGGCGAAGGCGAGGTCGAAGAGGTTGTGGCCCGCGACGCCCATCCGCACGTTCTCGATGCGCTCGGGGCGCAGCGCGTAGTCGAGCACGCGCTTGTAGTTCGTGTCGCTCTCCTGCTTGGAGTGCCAGGTCGCGAGCGGCCAGTCGTGCAGCGAGGCGTCCACGCGCTCCATGGGCAGGTTCGCCCCCTTCACGAGGCGCACCTTGATGCCCGAGCCGCCTGCCGCGCGCCGCGCCGCGGCCCACTCCTGCAGCCGCACCATGGCGCCGAGCGCATCGGGCAGGTAGGCCTGCAGCACGATGCCGGCCTCCAGCCCGCGCAGGTCGGGCTCGTCGAGGATGCGCTGGAAGACCGCGATCGTGAGGTCGAGGTCCTTGTACTCCTCCATGTCCAGGTTGATGAACTTGGGGGTCGGACTCGCGGCCGCGTGTCGGAACAGCGGGGCGAGCGCCTCGGAGATGTCGGCGACGGCCTCGTCGAAGGCCCACGGCGAATGCGGGGCGACCGTCGCGGAGACCTTGATCGAGACGTAGTCCACGTCGTCGCGCGCGAGCAGGCGCATCGTGCCGTCGAGTCGGCGCTGCGCCTCGCGCGGGCCGAGCACGGCCTCGCCGAGCAGGTTGACGTTGGGGCGCGCGCCGCGCTCGCGGATGCGGCGGATCGCGCGGCCGAGCCGCGGGTCGTTCGCGTCGATCACGAGGTGGGCGACCATCCCGCGCAGCACGCGCCGCGCGAGGGGGACGACGATCCCGGGGAAGGCCGGGGCGAGCGCGCCGCCAAGCCGGATCGCGCCCCGCAGCGGGGCGGAGAGGAAGGCGGGCGGGCGGCGGGCGAGTCGCGAGAGGGTGCGGGCGGCGACCCGGGTGTCCTCGGGTCGGATCACGCCGTCGACGAAGCCCACGGCGAAGTCGAGCCCGGCGGGATCCTGCAGCAGGCCGGCGAGGCGGCGCGCGGAGGGGTCGGCGGGGAGCTTCTCGGCCGCGGCGAGCCAGCGGCGGACCTGGTCGGCGACGTCGTCGGCGAGCTGGGCGGGCGGGCGCGGGGCAGCGGGAGTCACGGTCACGGCGCCAGTATCGAGTGCCGCATCCCGTAAGGTAAAGCAACGAATTCTTGCTGATGAACATCGGAATCGCTTAAGGATCCACGTGCTCGACGTTCGGCGTCTCACCCTGTTGCGGGAGCTCAGCCTGCGCGGCACGATCGCGGCCGTCGCCGCCGCCCTGCACCAGACGCCGTCCTCGGTCTCGCAGCAGCTCTCCCTGCTGGAGCGCGAGGCGGGCGTGCCGCTGCTGCGGCGCGCCGGCCGCCGCCTGCAGCTCACGCCGCAGGCCGAGATCCTCGTCGCGCACGCCGGGGCGATCATCGAGCGGCTCGAGATCGCGGACACCGATCTCGCGGCCTCGCTGCGCTCCGCGACGGGCACCGTCCGGGTCGCGATCTTCCAGTCCGTCGCGCTCGCGCTACTGCCGAGCGCCCTCGACGTGCTCGAGCGCGAGACCCCCGAGCTCTCGGTCGTCGTCACGCAGCGCGAGCCGGAGACCGCCCTCTCGGAGACCTTCGCCCGCGACTTCGACCTCGTCGTCGCGGAGGAGTACCCCGGGCATGCCGCCCCTCGGCTGCCGGGGCTGGACCGGCTGCCGCTCACGACGGATGCGATCCGGCTCGCGGTGCCGGCCGCCTCGGGGGTGCGCGACATCCGCGACGCGGCCGGGGCCTCCTGGGTCATGGAGCCGCGCGGCGCGGCGAGCCGGCACTGGGCCGAGCAGGCCTGCCGACGCGCGGGCTTCGAGCCGGACGTGCGATTCGAGACGGCCGATCTGCAGGCGCACGTCCGGCTCATCGAGACCGGTCACGCCGTCGCCCTGCTCCCCGACCTCATCTGGCAGGATCGGCCGCCCACCCCCGCCCGGCTCGTCGACCTCGACGGCGCCCCGCATCGCACGGTCTTCACCGCGACGCGTCGCGCGATCGCGGCCCGCCCTGGCATCCTCGCCGTCCGCGCCGCCTTCGAGCGCGCCGCCGGGGGAGGCGCGGACTGACCCGTGTCAGCCTGACCCGGCTCAGGCGCGGGTCAGCTCCTCGCGGATCACCGCGACGAACCGGTCGACGTCCTCCTCGGTCGTGTCGAAGGCGCACATCCAGCGCACCTGGCCCGCCGCGCGATCCCAGTCGTAGAACCGCACGCGTTCCCGGATCCGGTCCGCGGCCTCGTTCGGCAGGACCGCGAACACCGCGTTCGCTTGCGTCCGCTGGCTGAAGCCGAGGCCCGGGAGCCCCGCCTCCTCGAGGGCGGAGCGCAGCCGGGCGGCCATCGCGTTCGCGTGCGCGGCGGAGCGCAGGCCGAGCGGTATCCCGTCGGCGTCCGGCTCGAAGAGCGCGAGCAGCTGGGCGCTCAGGAAGCGCATCTTGCTGCCGAGCTGCATGGAGAGCTTGCGCAGGTAGAGCAGCCCCTCCGCGCGCGCCGGGTCGAGCACGACCACGGCCTCCGCGCCGAGCAGGCCGTTCTTCGTGCCGCCGAAGGAGAGCACGTCGACCCCGGCGTCCGTCGTGAAGGCCCGCAGCGGCAGGCCGAGAGCCGCGGCCGCGTTCCAGATCCGTGCGCCGTCCATGTGCAGCGCCATGCCCCGCTCGTGTGCGAAATCGGCGAGGGCGCGCACCTCCTCCGGCGTGTAGAGCGTGCCGAGCTCGGTGGTCTGCGTGATGCTCACCGCGAGCGGCTGGGGCCGGTGCTCGTCGCCCCAGCCCCACGCCTCGGTCTTGACGAGCTCGGGGGTGAGCTTGCCGTCCGGCGTCGGGACGGTGAGCAGTTTGAGGCCCGAGACCCGCTCGGGGGCGCCCGCCTCGTCGGTGTG
>Ga0164243_10015638_pt1 | contig 10473 bp, 11 predicted proteins | sample OricompcompostOP_FD_108781 | JGI IMG/M metagenome (GOLD analysis project Ga0164243, IMG submission 108781) | Organic Plus compost microbial communities from Emeryville, California, USA - Original compost - Organic plus compost (OP) | ecosystem: Engineered > Solid waste > Mixed feedstock >... | reverse complement strand
CGGATCTACGTGGCCACCGATGGGCTGACCAACACCGGCTGCGCGGACCTGCGCTCCTCGGGATTCGACGGGACGGCGGAGATCAAGGCGACCGTGGAACGCTGCCGCAAGACCGGAGAACTGCCCGACCTGAAGGGCACGGAGGTCCACCTCGTCGGAATAGGCCAGCCCGCCCGGGGCGACAAGCCGTCCTCCGCGCAGACCGCCTGGCTGATCGCCCTCTGGACCCGCCTGTGCGAGGCGACCGGAGCCTCCCCCTGCAAGGTGACCGCCATCACCCACGACGACGAGACGGGGCACACCACCGGCACCGGAAAGCCGGAACCAGCGGTCACCTTCCCGGCCCTCTCGGAACGGTCCGCCGACCGGGTCACCACGATCGTCCTGCCCGGCTCCATCCTGTTCGCCACCGACCGGGCAGAGCTGTCCCAGGACGCACGGGACACGCTGGACAAGGCCGCACGCCGCATCAAGGAACTCGATCCCGTCTCGGTCACCGTCTCCGGACACACCGACTCACGCGGCAGCGAACAACACGGCAGGCAGCTTTCGCGGGCCCGCGCACAGGCGGTCCGGAAAGCCCTCGCCCAGCGCGGCATCACGGTGATCTCCGCCCGCGGTTACTCCGACGACCGCCCCAGGTGCACCCCCGAATACCACGACGGCGTACCCGACTACGCGGCCATGGCGTGCAACCGCCGCGTGGAGATCGCCGTGACGGTCCGCCGCTGACCGCTCCACCACAGCCCTCACCCGTCCGAGAAGCACAGCGCACGAAGGACCACACCCATGTCCCTGAATCACCGAGGCATCCCGTGCCACCACGGCTGCGGATGCGACATACGAGACCTGGTGAAGAGCGCCGAGTCCGGTCCCGAACGGGCGCCGGAGCACCTGGACAACGGTGAGATGCGGATGCTGCTCCGCGCGGCTCGGGAGGTCGCCGAACTCGTCGGCAGCAACCGCGAGCAGCTCGCCGTCGCCCGAGCCCGTACGATCGACGCCCACGCGCGGGCCGAGGAGGCCATCCAGGCCCTGGCCCGGTTCGAGGTCGCGGCCTCCCTGCGGAGAAGCCGCGCCGCCCACCAGGCGGTGGAAGCCCGTCACGCGGACGACGGAGCCCACGACCGGCGCCGCCGCGAGATGTGGATACGGATGCTGCGCTGGCCCGTCATCGTCGCCATGGCCGTGTTCGACGCCTGGTACTTCATGCAGGTCTTCCAGTACCTCACCGTCAGCAACGATGACATCTCGCTGATCGAGCAGACGGTCTCCGTCCTGCCCGGAGTCGTCCTGGCGCTCGCCCTCATGCTGTCCGGACACGCGGTCGCGGCCCCGCTGCACCGGATACGCGAGCAGGTACGCGCCCTCCGCGAACGCCGTCCCGCCCTGTCGCTGCTCGCCTCACTCTCCCTGCCCGTCCTCTACCTGATCGCCGTCCTGTTCACCGTCACGGTGTGGGCGGTGCTGCGGGCCCGTGACACAGGCGATGACATGGCGACGGCGAGCGGGCGGTACGCCCCCGGCTATGTCGCGGTGCTGATGCTGGTGCTCGCGATCACTGCCGTGGCGATGAAGGTCGTCGCCCACAACCCCTACGCCGACAGTGCCGCCGAAGCCCGCCGCGCACTGCTGCGGGCCAAACTGACCTACGGCTGGCTGGTGCGGCGGTGCGGCACTGCCCTGCGCGACCACGAACGAGCCTGGAGCGACCTGTGCGCACTGCGCGACGAACTCGCCTCACACGTACGCCTTGAGAGCATGCGCGTTTGGGAGGCCGCCATCCTCACGGCCCGCATGTACCACGGACAGGCCGGCAACCGTCCGCCGGTCCCGGCCGTCCCGTCCGACGAAGCGGATCCGCAGACGGTCGCCCGGGTGGCGCCCCTCTTCACCGGCGTGGCCGAGCCTCCGCCGGAGCTCGGCCCCTTGGTCGAAGCCAACCGGGTCGCCGTCACCTGCGCCCCGGCCGACCTGCGTGCACGCCGAGATGAGCTGATCAGCCGCATCAACAGCCAACTCGCCCCTGCGTGATGCCTCAGAGCACTTGTGGCCGCAGAACCCCGCGACGCTTCCGTTCAAAGGCCCTTCCGTCCGACGGCCGGAAGGGCCTCGGCCCGTGCGTCTCACTGCTGACCAGGGCATGCCCGCATGCACCCCCGCCCCTTCAGGAGACCGATCGATCCCGCTCCGGCTGCGATCGCCGGCCGGCCCCAGACGTACAGAAACATCGGCGCATGCCCTGTACCGCAGTCGTCGATGCCGGTCGGGCTCGTCACAGTCCCCTCGTCCGGGACGGAGAGCGTGCTCCGATGACTCCGGCCCCCGATCGCGCTAGCGTACGCTGGTGATCAGCCAAGAGGGAGCACGTCTGGGTGCGGAAGCCGCGCATCGCCCGGCAGAGACAGGCCTCTACGAGTTCGAGCCCGGGCTGAGCGACGCCGAGTTCGAGCGCATCGAGCGGGAGTAACGGCTTCCAGTTCGCCGATGATCACCGAGCGTTCCTCGCGGCGGGTCTACCGGTCAACGTCCCTCCGGAAGACGGGCAGACGTGGTCCAACCCCTGGCCTGAGTGGCGCGGGTGGTGATCTGGACAGCTTGCGTCAACAACTCGACTGGCCGGTCGAAGGCGTGCCGCTCGATGTCGAGCACAACGGATTCTCCCCGGTGCGAGCAATATTCAGCCGCCACGCGTGAGACACCCTCGCAGGGCGGCGGAATCCGCCTCGACGGTGGCTGGAGTCCCCTGCTATCAGATCACTAGGGGAGTTCGGGGCGGACCAACGCCCGGGCGAATGGCTCTCCGGTGGCTCGGGCGTAGTCCATACGCTCGCGCACCTCTCGGAGGGTGCGCGGGCGGTAGCCAGGGCCAAACCCGCAGCAGCTCTTGTGGAAGCGCACACCGGCGTGCAGGAGCACGGAGAGGGTGCGCCAGGCCGCGGTGTCCCGCCTCTTGGGCGCTGCGAAGGCAGAGCCGACGTGGATGAGCGGTTCGGCGCAGCGGGGACAGACCCGGTCGTGGTCGTAGCAGCTTGGGTATCGCTGCTTGTAGGAGGCCCTGCAGGGCAGGCAGACGTAGGAGGTCTTTGCATGCGCCATGCGGCGAATGGTAGGGGCGTCGCAGGGTGGGGCTCGACAGATTTTTCGGCATGCGTGCGTGCGTCGGCTGTTCAGGGAAGGCCGGGGCCGGTGTCGAGTGACCATAGTGCTCTTACTCGTGGCGCACGCTGGGCCGGATCATCTGAGAAGGGCAGTACGTACATGAGGGCGCCGGGAATGCAGGAGCCCTCACGTCCGTTGGCGGGAGGGCTCCTGAGCTGGTGCTCCCGGCAGGTTCCGAACCCGTGACGCCCGCTTCAGAGGGTCGGTCCGAGAGCACCCCGGCGGTGCCGTCGAGCGGGTGACCGAACATGCCAGGCGGTGCACGGGTGCCCGGTCCGGTGCTGTCGATGTCACCCGTGGATGCCAGCCGGAGCTAGCGCTTCTTGCGAATCTTGCGCTTCTTCTCCTTGGCCTCCTTCTCCTTGCGCTGGGCCACGCCGTACGCGGACCACTGTCCCTGATGGACAGGACACCTGGACGTGCCGGTCACCACCGGCCGCCGGCACCGACCTCCAGCCTTGGTCGGGGCGCCACACCTCGCCATGCTGCTCTGCCCCCTTCGGTCTCGTCATGCCATGCGTGAAGCTCCAGGCACCATGGCTGCCGTGCCGGCCGGTAGGGAAGGCGCGTGCTGAATCTCCCGGGTGCACGCGGGCGCACCTCAAATACCCAACGCGCTGCCATTCCCCGTGGTTCCCAGAACGATCTGGCACGATCCCTTCGTCTGCTAGCAGCAGTGACGGACTGGTGCCGGCCCGTACAGCACGGGCTGAGGACGCGGATCGCGTACGCCTCGTCGGCGAGCTCGGTGACCTCTTCGCGGGCGGCCCAGCGCAGTGCGTGGGTCTCCTCGCGCCTTCGAGCCGCCTCGATGATTACGACCCCACGAGCGATCGTGCGGCCGATCGATGGCCCAGGGGCGCACAGCACCACCTCGGCGATCACGCCCCGGGGCACGGGTGGCCGTCGGCATCAACTCCTCTGAAGAGCAAGGAACAGCCGACTTCCTGGCGCGATGCGCTGCTGAGGTCGATCTCGGCCCAGCAGCGCTTGCCGGTCTCGGCCGGTTCGGCGTGGTAGCGGTCGGCGAGAGCGGTGACGAGGAACAGGCCCCGGCCGCCCTCGCTGTCCGCGCAGGGCAGAGCAGGCTTGGGCAGCACCGGGCTGGAGTCGCGGACCTCGATCCGCAGTACGGCCTCCTTGAGGCTGACTGCGAGCAAGACGGGCTCGGCGCCGGCGTACTGGACCGCGTTGGTGACGAGTTCACTGATCAGGAGTTCGGCCGTCTGCACCACCTCGGCACGCAGCCCCGCGTTCCACCCCGCTATCGCGTCCACGGCGCGGTGCCGGGCTACGCGTGCTGCGGTGGGCGTCGCGGGCAGGGACAGCGTGAGCCGATGCTCGGTCATATGCGGGGCTCCCGATCCAGGCGAAGTCACATGTCACAGCACGCAACCATGTCGTCGCGCTGTGTGGCGTACTCCTGGCGTGGGTACCGCATGGCTTATGCGGGAACTGCATCACCGCCCTCCCCTGAGCTCGTCGCGCTGGCAGGATCAGCGACGGCGGAAGGAGCCGTGGCAGATGGCCGACGCGCAAGAGGAAGCAAGACGGATCGCAGAACGCATCCGTCGGGCGCGGGTGTCGCAGCGGCGTTCACAGCACGACGTGGCCGCAGCGCTCGGGTATCACCAGTCCAAGGTGAGCCGTCTGGAGAGCGGACGCGGCACAGAGGACATCCGCGTCCTACGCGCCATCGCGCGCGAACTGAACATCCCGCCTCATGAGTTGGGCCTTGCCCCGCCTCAGGACGTCTTCGCCGCCGATCAGGAGGCCGACGACATGCGACGCCGCACCTTCCTCTCCGCGAGCATCGCAGCGCTCACGGCTCCGGCCGGCTCTCCGTCCTCGCACACCGCCCTCGTCCAGGCCCTCCTGCCCGGTGCCGGTCCGCCGGGCACCGGTGACCCGCAGGACACGGCCGCGCTGCACGAACGCGTCGGATCAGCGATCAGGCTTTTTCACACCTGCCACTACGCGGAGTTGGAGCGCATTCTCCCCGGCCTGATCGCCGACCTGCGGCTGGCGGCCGACGACGCGACGGACAGGGACACGGTGTCCCGGCTCCTGGCCAGGGCGTATCAGACGGCGACGAGCCTGCTGCTCAAAAAGCACGACCACGGCACCGCGTGGCTCGCCGTCGGCCGCGCGATGGCCGAGGCCGAACGGTCGGGGGATCCGGTCGTCCTCGCCTCCAGCGTTCGCGTCCAGGCCCACGTTCTGGTCCGCGAGAAGCACGCCCCCCAGGCCGTCACCCTGGTTAGGCACACCGCCGAGCAGCTCGCCGGTTCCTACGACCGACGCTCTCCCCAGTACCTCGCCGCGGTGGGGCTGCTGCTCCTGCGCGGCGTGACCGCGGCCAGCCGGCTCGGTGATCGCGCGGCCACGCAGGAATTCCTCGCCGAGGCGAAGGACGTCTCGCGGTACGTCGCCCTCGACCGGCCTGGTGTCTGGGCCACCTTCAGCCCGACCAACGTCGCCCTGCACGAGCTGAGCGCTCTGGTGGCCCTCGGCGACGCAGGCCTCGCCCTGCAGACGGCCCGGCCTCTGATGCGCCGGCACATCCCTATCCCCGAGCGTCGCGCCGCTCTCTGGATCGAGGCGGCCCGCGCCTACAGCCAGCAGGGCCGCCTGGCCGACGGCTACCAGGCGCTGAGGATCGCCGAGACCTGCGCCGCCCAGGACATCCGCCGTCCGGACATCCGCAATCTGGTCGCGGACATGGCCGCCCGCGACCGCCGACGAGCACTGCCGGAACTGCATCACTTCAGTCGCCAGTTGGGAGTCCCCACGTGACAGAACAGACCGCCCCGGACACCAAGCCCTTCCTGTACGTCGTCGTGTGCGCGTCGGGTGTGGCCCCTGACGTCGGCACGCTCATCACCGCCGCGCAGGAGGCCGACTGGGACGTCGGCGTCATCGCCACACCGCAGGCACTCGGCTTCATCGACGCCAGGGCGGTCGAGGCGCAGACCGGCTACCCGATCCGTTCCGCCTGGCGTTCACCGGGAGAGCCGCGTCCCCTGCCGCCGGCGGACGCGATCGCCGTGGCTCCCGCCACCTTCAACACCATCAACAAGTGGGCCGCCGGGATATCGGACACCCTCGCCCTGGGCATCCTGTGCGAGGCCTACGGCCTGGGCATCCCGACCGTGGCCCTGCCCTACCTGAACTCCGCCCAGGCCGCCCACCCCGCCTATCGGCGCAGCCTCGACCGGCTGAGGGAGATGGGCGTCCTGATCGGTTCCTACGATCCCCACCGGCCCAAGGCGGGCGGCGGGGCGGAACGGTTCCGATGGGAGGAGGCATTGGATTTGCTGCCGTCGGCCGCCGAGGCCCTGGACCGGGTCCGGTGACCCTGCTCAGCGCAGGGGATGGCCAGTCCTGGTCGAATCGCATGGCAGGGTCGCCCCCTCGATCCGGCGGCGACACCGCACGAGATGCCCGGTCTGGGAGCCGAAGGCGCAGGCCGGCAGAGGCACTGTGGCTTGAGACTAGCTGCTCATCTCCCTGCGACTTCCTGCGTCCCCGCAGGCGCCCGCTCGCCCGCGTCGGACTGCACCTGGACGACGGGCATCCGCAGCGACCTGAAAACCCTGATGGAGGACCGCGCCGACCACGAGGCACGCATCCGCACGCTGCAGCGCCGCGTGGGGACGGCGTCCGGGATGGCCACCGTCCTCGGCGCCCTGGGTGGCGTCCTCGCACACATGCTCATCCGCTGAACGAGCGCCCCCTTTGTCGGCCCCACGCGGGTCGTGCAGAGGGGCGCCTTTTGCATCCAGGGCCTGCGGGCTGGGCTGGGCGTCCTGCTGTTGGGGCAGGCCTACCCAAAGCGCATCAGCCTGCGAGACGTCTGGCGCCCCTGACTCTCCGCCGCCTCCTGTCAGCGCAGCGCTTCAATGGCCCGCAGGATCAGAGCGCGCGCGTCGGCCCCGTATACGGCCATGCGCCGCAGCTGCCCGTACGCCCGCAGGTACAGCGCAACTTCGGACGGCTGCGTGATCCGCACCCGAGCAGACATCAGCTCCACCGACACCAGTTCGTCGTCGTAGACGTGGAACACCTCCCGCGGCCACATGGAGCGCTTCAGGTTGCTGGTGATGATGCCCAGAGACACGGACGGCAGAGCGCCGGCGGTGAGGAGCAGCCGAGCTGTGCGGCCATCGCGTCGGCGTCGCCGAGCTGGTAGTGCAGCACAGCTTCTTCGATGACCATGACGAACCGGTGCCCCGGCTAGTGGATGATCTCGGACCGCTGGACGCGGGCGGCTGCGGCCTCCTCGGCATCGTCGGGCACTTCGTGGAGGGCGGCCGTCGCCGACAGCACGGCGCGCGCGTACCCCTCGGTCTGCAGCAGACCGGGCACCAGCGTGGGGGAGTAGATCCGGAACAGCTCGGTGGACTGGAACAGGTCGACGTAGCTGTCCTGCAGCTTCTTCAGCCCGGCGCGGACCTTGCGCCGCCACTCCGTGTAGGCAGACTCAGCGTTGCGGGACTCGGCCAGGATGTCTGCGGCCTGGTCCTCGGCGCCGCAGGCCCGGCACCAGCGCCGGATGTCGTCCGGCGTCGGCCGGGTACGTCCGTTCTCGATCCGGGACGTCTTGGGGTGTGTCCAGCCGCAGCGCTTGGCCAGCTCGGTGCCGGTCAGTCCCGCGTCGGCCCGCAGCTCCCGCAGCCGCTGCGCGACTCGCTCGCGCGCGGCCTGAGCCGATGAGGATGTGGAGAACGCCATGCGCTGCGGCCGCCCCTTTCACTAGATGACCAGCTCCGCCTTGCTCTCGTCGACCCACACCGTGGGACTCTCGGCCTGCCCGGTGTTGGGGTCGATGCCGATGAACCGTAGCGACATCACAGCCTCCGACGCTGGCCATGTGCACGGATGTGCACCATCTTCTGCCCGAAGTGCGGGGCGAAGACCAAAGCCAGCCATAGGACAGGCCGGCTCTACTCGCACCAGCGTCCTGGACAAGTCGCTGTGTGCCCCGTCTCGGGTGACAAGGTCATGAAGGCCGAAGGCGACAAAGCCTTGCGGCCTCCAGCGCTGAGAGAAGGTCCCACTGGCGTGGTTGAGGTATCAAGCTCGCCGACAGCCTCAGCCTGACTTGCCCTCGCAGAGCGTACGAACCGTCCCTGGCGTACCCACTGCGGCCACTGCCGCGGACGCTAACGGCTGCGCTTGCCCAGAGTGGGTTAGCCATCCGAGAAGCAGTAGGGCGGCCCACGGCCTGGGTGTCACAGGTCGGGGGCTGCTATTGCGGCCACCAGGTGTTACCCGTGATTTCCTCCTCTATTTGGCATGGTTGGAGCACGGGCAACTTTTTTCCGTAGTTATGTGGATCGATCAGTAACGGTTGCACCCATCGTGTAGAAGCTCTAAAGGACCACTGCAAATCAGGGGGGCGGCTTCTGTGGTTGCTCTGTGTTGCTGTCCGCAGTGGGCCTAGGCGTGGAGCGCAGAAGCTGCTGGCTCCTGGCGCCAGTTGGCGAGCTCAGCTGAGCGAACGGCTGTGCACGCGCTACTACTCGGTTGATTGCTTCGAAAATGGGATATTCAGCGCGTAGGCGAGCCCCGTATGCAAGATCCAGGGCCCCCTTCGATCGAATGCCGCCGTATTCCTTCGGTGATAGAACTGAACATAGCCGCTGCTTGCTCGATAATTCCCGATCGCCCCCTGCAAGAAGAGATACTCTCCGAAGTCTCCCAAAGAGATGCTGTCGGAGACTTTCGCTTCCGCCATCGCCTGGTCAAGAGAGGTCTTGTCAAAGACTCTAGATGGGAGGGCGGCCAAAACTTGTTCGAGCCTCTTCGTGGCATCGGTTGGTAGGAGTCCGACAGATTCAGATTTAATTTCATGCAGGAGGTGGTTCTGCGCGAAGTTGTCCGCTCCGGCTCGCACCTGCCTGCCGGTTAGAGGTCGATAGGTGTGAGCCCTCGACTTTATGGACTTGAAGAGCTCCGTCATGTCGCGCGGGGTGTACCTGGTGAAGTCGAGAATGTATCGGGGTGTTGAAATGCTCTTCCGTCCATGCGCTACTTCAACAAAAGGAGGAAGCAGATCGAGGAGCTGCTCGGTGTCAATTTCTGCCTTGCGTGCGAGGTATTCCCAGAGGGGGACGCTACGGAAGTCTTGAAGCTCGGCACCCCACTCCATGTTGATTCCGCTGTCGGCTGCAATCTTGGGGGCGTCCGCAAAATCTATGCGCCGGAATACGTCGCTTCTGCACATGACCATGAGGTATACATTGCGATTTCCTGCGGTGAGCAGTGTGCGTGTTATTTTCTCCCCCACGCGAATCAGTGCGGCCAAAGTGCGCCAGTAGGCGTCATTATCACCGATGGCTTTATCGAGGCCATCGATAGCCAGCAGATGTCTATTTGGCGTCTCGGCTCGCGAAAGCAAATTAACGATTGCGTCCCCAAGTTGACCAGGGCTGACGAGATCGGACTCCTTCGACATTATGTCGAGGTAGCCGACTGGGAATTTGATCCCCCCTTTCCTCTCCCTGACCCTTCTGAGGACTTGGGGGTAGTCGTCGGAGGCTAGGCCAGCTTTACGCAGATCGGCAATGAACTTAACGACCTGAGGGTCGCGACTCAGTGAGCAAGAATTATCGCTGATCAAAGAGTCCAGAAGTCGGATCCCGATGAAAAGTTTCCATGCGGCATCCGTTAGGGCCGATACCTCGCCAGAGACCAACTTCTTATCGATGGATGGGAGTGGGCTCTGGGTGCGGTTAAGTTCGTCAAAGTCGACGAGTTGGAAGAAGATCGATTCCTTGCTGAATCGGCGCTCCCAGTCGTATTTGATGTAATAGGCGGCGGCGCTTTTGCCCGAGCCCTTCGGTCCGAGTATGAGAAATTTCTCGTGCTCCTCGATCTCCTCCGAGAGATTCCATCTATCTAGATAAGTCCTCAAGAAACGTTGTGGGTTCGCCGGAGCCTCGGACTCCGCTGCTGCCTTGCCGAAGTAGAGGCGGGTGATGTCAATAGTCATACGTGACTCCCCCCCGGAGATCATCAACGTGCATGGATAGTCTTCCACGGGAGGGACCTCGGCGCAGCCCCTTCGGTTCTTCTGTCTAAGGATTTCGGTCTGCTTGCTGCGTGACAGGGCGGCAGAGCGGGTTTGATACCAGTGGACTGCACGGTCTGGGGCGGAGCATGATCAGGGGGACGTGGACCCGCCGAGGCCATGAGCCACATGGACCGCCTGCTCAGGAGGCGTTCGGTCGTCGGTGACCGCCCTCGTTGATGTCAAGAATGGATGTCAAAGGCCCCGGACCATGATCGGTCCGGGGCCTTTTGCCT
>Ga0164243_10015635_pt1 | contig 10474 bp, 10 predicted proteins | sample OricompcompostOP_FD_108781 | JGI IMG/M metagenome (GOLD analysis project Ga0164243, IMG submission 108781) | Organic Plus compost microbial communities from Emeryville, California, USA - Original compost - Organic plus compost (OP) | ecosystem: Engineered > Solid waste > Mixed feedstock >... | reverse complement strand
GTGTTCTTCCGAGCCGTCTTACGCAGGAGTCGGTGAACCGTATTAAGGCCCTCCAACGTTATGCGTGTTTGCCAGGTCCTCGTTCCGTGCCGTTCAGCGAACTGATCTAAAATGCGACGAGTTTCTTTCAGTCTCACGCAGCCGGAGAATGTCGGCAATGCGGCGGGCGAGGTGGGCCAGCAGCGCTGTAACGCGCTGCTAGCTTTACCATCGCACTCACTGACGAACAGGACATTCATTCTGGCAGCAAAATGTTTCTAAGCTGCCCGTGGGGCAGTGAACAACAAGGTTGGGCCGGACGCGGTGCACCTCATTTTCTAAGCTGCCCGTGGGGCAGTGAACTTGCCGTCGCCGACAACGTAAGTGACATCTGTTTTCTAAGCTGCCCGTGGGGCAGTGAACGCGCGAGCCGTTCCCCGAAGCCTCAATTTCCTTTTCTAAGCTGCCCGTGGGGCAGTGAACGCAAGGGAATGGCGAAGACGCCTGCGATCAGTTTTCTAAGCTGCCCGTGGGGCAGTGAACTGTCCGCCATCACCGGATCAGGTGTCCGTCATTTTCTAAGCTGCCCGTGGGGCAGTGAACTAGTTCGGAAGGACCCTGAGTCTTTGAATCTGCTTCGTAAATCCTCCCAAAAAAGCAAAGAACCCTTTTTCTAAGGGTTATGTAAGTTCCTGATTTTTAAAGAGCCTCAAGACTTCAAGAAAAAGGGGTGAAATTTCAGAAGATCGGCACCGTTGCCGTGCGTGACAAGCCAAAGGTGTTGAACGCCCCGCCGGTTTCAGGTGACTCGATCCGACGAATTCCGAACCGATAGCGCGCCTGCCTAGAGCTTCTGCTGCCAATGTATAAATGTGGCAGTCGCAAATTGCGGCGATACACTTCGCCGCGCTCGCGATACATGCGCCGGGCGATTGCACAACCTGCATTTTCACCTCGCGCCCAGCGCGCAAAGGTCGTCGTGGCAGGCGCTTCCCGAATGGAAGACACCTCGAGATGGTGCGTGAACCCGCGCAGCCATGACGCGACCATGAGTTCCTCGAGATCGGTCGCAGAACCATGCACCCGCAAATAGTTGCCGACGGTGCATGGGTTGAGGCTGTACTCGGGGAAACTCACGCCGATCCGGTCGCTGTTCAGATCCCAGAGTCTGCGGTGCAGTCGCGAAAACAGGATCGCCATCAGCTCATGGGTTCCCTCCTTGGCGATGATACTGAAATCGATGTAGTGGCTAAGCTTACTCATCGGCATCACTCTCGGCATCGGACTTCTTTGCAGACTTCTTCTCCCCCTCCGCTTTGCCGAATACGCCACCACGAATCAGCATCGAGATCACGTAATGCTGCTGTTCGGCGGTCAGAGGCTTGTCTTTCTCCATCCAGTCATCGAGCAGCGAATAGAAATCCTGCTTGCTGGAAGGGGCGCGAAAAGCTGTCGCCTCGGTGGTCACCTGCGCGTACGCCTCCACAGCGAGAGCCCGATTCACGGCAGTCGCATCCGGATACCACGTGTCGATCGCGCGCAGCGGATTGCCCAGCTTCTGGGAATGAATCGCGGCCACATTGTTGAGCTGATAGAGGACCCGGCTGATCTTCTGATCCCCCACTTTCTCTTCGCCAAGCTCCTGCGAGGGGTACACAGCCTGTCCGCGGCCCAGCCGCGCGTACGCCTGAACTTCCAGGATGGCCGGAAGAGAGCCCTTCTGCGCCTTCAGAACGGTAGCGATGATCGCCGCCAGCTCATCGATTGCCCTGACGGTTTCAGGACTCTGGTTCGACAGATCGAAGAGCCTGGCGCCGAGCTCAAAGTTGAGCGCATCGAAGCACCACTCCTTGACGATACTGCCGTGAACGCAGTGGGCGATGCGCACTTCAACATCCTCGGCAGCATCGCGGTTTCGCCAGAGGTAGTACGCACTGGCGAGCTGAATCGCATAGCGGCGCGCAAGTTCGGCGAAGCCGTGCTCGTCCGCATACGCCTTCACACGCTCAGCAAGTTTCTCCGCGTACTCACGACTGCCGCAAGCGACAGGCACACCGGCACCGGGAAGCACCTTCAGGGTGAATTCGAGCAGCAGGGTGTCCGCGCTGCGTGGAAGCGCAGCCTTGTCCACGGTCTGGATATTCGCATTTTCCACCTTATGCTGGAGACGCGCCGGATCATCCTCTGCAGTGAGGGCACGTCGAGTCGAGATCGTGCCGCGCAGGCTCTGGCGATGAATCCTGATGCCCTCGAACCTGGACGGATCGCCCCGGTTTGACCAAAGGCCCGCGCTCAGCAGCCCATCTGAAACAGAAAAATTCGAAGCAAATGCGAGCACGGGTGGGGTCTTAAGACGCACAACAATCTCCTTCTGATACCTGTTGAAGGCGTTAAACAGTCCGCACCTGTTCCGGAGCCATCAGCAGCCGAGTGCTTTGAACTGACAGGTCCGCAGAGCGCAGGCTGTATAGGCCGGCTTTTTATCCGCCCGTGTCGCAGACCCCGGCCTTCAGGTCCGTACCACCACCAACAGCAGAGCAGCAACCAACCGCGACGGCAGCGCTCGTGCGTCAGATCTGCGCAAGAACATCGTCTTCATTCGTAGGCACGTCATTCGAAGACGACTCTTCGAAATCACCTTCTTCAGATGCTGCGGCATAGTCGTTCTGGCACAGATACAGGCCCGCCTCGGCATCCCACTTCGCACTCCAGAGGAGCTTGTCGATGGATGCAGAGGCCCGGTGCGGACTTACCCATTGGCCGATCGTGTAGAGGGCTTCCACAAACTGAGCCGGGACCCTTGGATCCCGGCTATGGGCAAGCTCGCCGGGCGCAAACATGCGGCTGATGGCCCGATAGCCGACCGGGACGGGCACCAGGTATCCGGCCGGGCGATCATCTGCGCGCCAGGGAATCGGCTTGCCGGCGTCTGCCTCGTCCTCCGTCTCTGAGGCAGCTCGGTAGTTGAATCGGATCAGATCGAGCCAGGCCTCAAAGACTGTTTCAGACGGCATCGCAGCCGCACGCTCCGTAAGCAGGTCCGGTCGGGCGACCAGGGCAAAGCCAGGCAGCAGGTGGTATTTCAACCGCCGCACCGCCTTCTTGTCGTCCGGATCGACAAAGAACGCCATCTCCCTGCGATTGCGGACCAGACCCTGCACGCGAGGCATCACCTCACCGCCGGCGATTCGAATGCCGTGGAGCAGATCCAGAATTCGAGCAGCCGTCTCCCGGGATGCATTGCCGGTCCGATCCAGCACGTGCTCATCGCGCAGCGCTTCACTCAGGTACTGCATTTCGAAGATCAACGAGATCTCCATATGCATGAACCCTTCTTCGAAGAACGGCGCGTCCTGGAAAATGTTTTTGCTCTTGTTCTCGAGCACCCTCGGATGGCGCGCAAGTGAGAAGCGATCAGACCCGCCACGGACGACGGTCTGATGCGCCACGACTGCCACGCGGGTAGCTCGAAGCGGAATACCGACGGCGCCCATGCGGCGGTTGAGCGCCCACTGGACGCCAAGGAATGCCGGCATGGCCGGGAATCCCCAGGTCATCGGCGCCGAGATCGCATTGGCCCGGTTGACCTGCATGCGCGAAGCAACCAGCAAAGTCGATGGAGTGGTCATGCAGCCTCCTGCTGTGCGGACTGGGGAACAGCTGGCTCCGGAAGGCCTCGGGCGTAAGCGAGCAATCCAGAGGCAATCACACGGGCCCAGAAGGCACCTTCATGCACCTCTTCGACCTCGATGCCGGCGTCGCGGAGGTGCTCCACGAGCAACAGCGACACCCAGCCGCCGATGTCGGAAGCCCACGTGCCATCACGCCAGATCTTCGCGAGCTCCTCGTCTGAGCCGCGGCTCTCAGGATCGAGCAGCAGCTTCTGACTGGGATGCAGCCGACAGGCAGGGTCACGGCTCCACCCGGCAGGCAGAACGGCGTATTCGACAGACAGGCAGATCAGCTCTTCGACCAGCTGATGAACATAGCCAGCGACGCGCTTTCGAGTCTCGGCATTGGCCGGCAGGTATCGACGACGCAGATAGCCGGCCATTCCCTCGAGCGCCTGGGTAACCCCGGGACGACGCCGAAAGATGCCTCGCGGAGCGAAAATGCTCTCCCGGTTCAGGATGGGCCGCACATCGGAAGAGCGCCAGATCGGAGGCGCACAGCAAAACATCTGCAGCTCACCCTCACGCGCCTTGTGCAGCGCGCTGATGTTTTGAGGCTTTGCACCCCCGATTCTCAGGCTGCGGATCGTGGGATACCGACGGTCCACCAACTCGCTCGGCTTACCCACCTCATGCGCATTGCGCGCTTCTTTTGCTTCCTCCGAGAAGCGGTCTTTGAGGCGCTCGTACTGTACTTGTGCCAGCGATGAGGACGTCAAGGGAATCAGGAGGTGGAACTGTGCATCGTCCGTCGCATCCTCCCCGGTCAGCCAAAATACCTGCTTGAGAACCGGGGAAACGACCGGAGCACCTTCGGTCCGAACGGCCGACAGCTGCTCGATAACCTTGCGAGCCTCAACAGGATTGCGCCCGAGCAGCAAAGGCAGACGAGGATCCTGCTCCTGCAGGAGCTGATAGAGGGGCTTTCCATCAAAGACCGTGCGCAGCAGATTCGCAACCGGCAGTGCGGCGGCGTTACCCGTGAAATCAATCGCTGGCTCCGGCAGGGAGCTCGTTGCAACATACCCCGCCGGCGCCGGCAGTCCGGTGTCGATCAGTGAGGCTTGGGTCGGTGCATCCGGATGAGTGAGCTTGCTGACATGGGTAGCCATGGTGAGGGTTTTGGCTACAGGGGCCTTCTTCAGAAGCCACTCGTAGCATCGCTCTTCGAACTCGGCAGGTGAGGCCTTCGCCGTGGTACGCCTCTTCTCGTCAAGCTTCAGGCCATACAGTGCGATCGCATCCAGTAGCTGACTTTTAAGCAGCTGGATGCTCGGGTCGGGGATGTGAGGCATTCGGGACGATCCATGCGATGATTGTCCCGAGCTTTAGGAACTGTATTTATACGTGCTGTGTACAGGCGACTCGGTTCTGCAGAACAAACGGCAACCGGGCACGGCCTTTTTGAGGCCGGCTGGCGTGAGCTTCTACCGCAGATGGCCCGACTGCGCAGCCAATTCCGACTCGAACCGCGTTCGAGCAGGTTCAGAAGACCTGCTCCGCCTTGAGCAGGCTTGAGGATTCACTGGATGCGTCAGTCCGCGGTCGCAGATGTTTCTGTGGCGCGCTGAAGTGTGATACAGGTGTTCTTGGCGTCGAAGCTGAGCAAGTGAACGCCGAGGCCAACTCGCATATTTGGGTGGTCTCGCAAGATCGGATTCCACACGCGCCGAAACAAACGATACACCAGCCAATCGAAGAAGTTTGGCCGAGTGATCAATGCCTTTGTAATGCGGTGGATGAGCTCTTTCACGAGAAGACCTCACGTTTGTGCTGTCGGTACTCGACACATATAGTCACCTTCGACCTGCCTTTACCGCATGGGCTATCGCGAGAGGGCCAAGGCTATCGCCCTCTGCCGCCTTTGCGTGAACAGGGTGCGAAGGTTTATGCCGCCTTCCGGCTCGCCCGCTCAATGTTGCGAGTAAATGACGGAAGCGCCTCAAGCATCTGCCGACCGTAACCGGTGTCGACGAGCCTGCGATCGAGCACGGTCACTCGCCCCGTGTCGGTCTCCGTGCGCAGCAGTCGACCAACCGCCTGGATGAGCTTGAAGCTCGCATCCGGCACGGAGATCTCGACGAACGGATTTCGGCCGAGCGATTCGAGCCACTCCGCACGCGTGCGCTCCACCGGGGAATCCGGCACGGCGAAGAAGAGCTTGGCGATGATGACGTGGGTGCAAAGTGGCCCGGGCAGATCAAGCCCTTCGGAGAACGAAGCGACACCGAAGAGCACACTGCCCTCGCCCGCTTCGATGCGCCGGCGATGTTCCTTGAGGAGCTCGCGCCGCGGCGCCTCCCCCTGCATGAGAATGCGGCTCGAGATTCTCGGGTCGAGCCCCTTGGCCACCTCGCGCATTTGCCGGTAAGAGGCAAAGAGCATCAGTGTGCCTTCGGAGAGATCAATGAGCCCCGAGTTGCAGCGCTCGATGACCTCCGCCGTATGTTGACTGGCGTTCTTCGGGCTCGCCCTCATCGCCGGGATCACGAGCTCAGCATTCCGGCGGTAGTCGAAGGGTGAAGGAAGCCGGATTGCGTGAGTACCGTACTGCGGGCCCAGACCCATCTCATCGAATAGCCGATCGAAGCGCCCAAGTGCCGCGAGCGTGGCGGATGTTACCACCGCACCCTTGCACTGAGACCAGAGGATGTCGCGCAACAGGCTGGCGGCCGAAGAGGGGGTCGCGCAGCACTCGAAGTCTTCTCCCAAGTCGACGGCTTCGATCCATCGGGCGTACGGAGGAGCGCCAAGCGCCTGCGGCGCATCCTGCGCAAAGAGAGCGAAAGTCTGCCTCATGACGTCCACTTTCGCGGCGATCGATTGTGCCGAGGAAAGCGCCATACTTGTCACCACGCCGCCCGCCCCTGCTTCCAGCGTCTCCCTGATCTTCTCGACCAGCTTGTTTGCAAGCATCAACACGATTTCCGTCTGCGTTCGCGCCGGGGTAAAGAGCACTTTCAGCTCATCCGGCACAATCCCGCGTTCAAACCGCCAGATCGCAAGTTGCTGCGAGAGCTCCTGCGTATCATCGAATGGATCCTCGAGTCCCTCAGAGTTCCGGGTTGTCGGGTGCCTGCTCCGAATGGCCTCCTGAAGATCGGCCAGGCGTTCCTTGAGCCGGGAAACTTCTGCCTTGAAGTGAGTTTCGAATTCATCCATGACTTTGTGGAGGTCAGGCCTCTCCGGAACCGACCGCCGAATCGCCTCTGGAATCGTCGTCAGGTGGTCGATCGTGCTCAACGGACTCATGAGGCGGGTTCCGGCAGCGCCCTGCTCGACGGCCACCGCGGGCAGGTGATGCCCCTCATCGAAGACGTAAATCGCTTCATCCGGGGTCGGAAGCGCCGTGCCGCCGCTCGCCATGAGGTCAGAGATCACGAGGGCGTGATTCGCCACGATGACGTCGCAGTCCTTGCGCGCTTCACATGCACTGAAGAACGCACATTGCGCCCGAAAAGGGCATGCGTTCCCCGTGCAGCCGGCCCTGTCTGTAGTGAGCGCGCTCTTTAGCTCATTGCGCGGCAGACTTTCCCATGCATCCAGATCCCCGTTCCACGTGCCGTTTGTGCGAGCGTCCCACATCGCCTGGACCATCTCGAGCTCACCCGGCGCAGGCTTGATACGCCAGGTCGCACCTCCCGGATGCTCCTCCTCGGCCCAGAGATCAAGGTCCTGCTGATCGCCGTTGCCACCCGCCAGCTGCTCAAGGTTACGATCACACACGTAGCGCCGCCGGCCCTTTGCAAGGGCATATGTCACCTCAAGCCCGGCCTGCTCGCGCACCGCGGGGAGGTCCTTCGTCATCAGCTGCTCCTGGAGAGCGACCGTGGCGGTGGAGATCACGAGTTGCTTTTTACGGTGCTTCGCGATCGGGATGGTGGCGAGCAAGTAGCCGAGGCCCTTGCCCGTGCCGGTAGGGCCCTCGACGCAAATAATCCGCTCGGAGGGCGAGTACTCGCCCGCGAGGGTCTTTGCGATCTCTGCAATCATTTTTCGCTGCGAGTGGCGGGGTTTAAAGCCGGGCACCTTGGCCATGTTGGCCAAGGCATCACGAATCTCTTGTTTGATCGTTTCTGGCAGCCCCGCTGGATCTGCATCAAGGGCCGATATTGAAGGGTGCTGCTGCATGAGGCCTTCTCGTAACCATCCATCTCGCTGATGAACGGTTTAGTCAACGTCTTTATCTGACCGAGGTCGCGCCAGGTGACTCATGCATGACGCCGGCGTCATTTCGGCGTGTGTCTGTTTGTGCTCTGCTCGTTCATCACGACTTCATTGCTTCGCCCGAGAAAGGCTTGGGTCGCTTACCACAGGCCACTGGTCGGCGGCTGTTCAACTCCGCCCCCCTGGTCGCGCTCCAGCGATCCCTTCGGGTGGGTATCACACAAGGGATGTAGCCGTAGGGCGTCCGTCGCGCCGGAGATGCGAGACGCGCCCACTCATCGTCTGCACTTTAACTACCGAGGTCCATCGAGCGAGTGGCAGTCATTTCCGTCACCTGCCCCTTCCGCACGCGCAGCGCTGCGCCGACAATTCTCCAGCTTCCACCGTAGCCACTTCTCCGGGTCGCGCCCGGTGCCCCTGCAGTTCGTGCAGTTCGGCTCTGGCCCGAAATCCGAAACGCACTCGCAAAACGCGTCAGCTCTCGCCGTGTCTGTGTCGTAGCTCATTCGTTCGGCACCCCTAGCGTGAAGTCAGTAGTATTGATTTCAATCATCTCGACAGCGCGCCGGCCTTGCTCTTGACCGAGAAGCGCGCCGAGCAGGCGGTGCATACGGGCACCACTCTTCGATGCTCAATCCGAGCTGTCGATCGCAATGACGCGCCCACAGCCCGGCTTCTGACAGGTGTAATCCTTGAGGCAGTGGCCAACGCTCGTACCCTGATCAAACTCATGCGCGCACACTGCATCCCTTCGGTCAGTGACGTAGCCCCAACCGGCGCACTGCATGCAGGAGCTGCTGAGGTGACAATACTTGTGTCGATTCTCTGGCGTGTCTTCGACCCCCGCCGGCAGCGGGTAGGCATTTACCACCAGGTTGTGCCCACCGTAACCCTTGCATCTCGCACAGATGAACGGCTCAGGACCCATCGTGTGGTACTGCCGCCATCGCGCAAGCTTGTCGGCAGGCGTCGGAAAGTCGACGTACGCGTCCGGATGATCCGCCGTGAGGTACTGCGACTCGTGTTGCACCTGTTCCGCGCCATGTTCGCGTTCCACACGCGACTGGGAGGGCGGCACGTCACCTGCCGACTCTTTGGCAGAAGGGTCCTGCTGCGCACCGGCAGCATGCGCGTGCTTCGCGAGCGCCGCTCGCTTCTCATCGTCAGTCATACCCACAAGATCCATTGCGGCGAGCAGCCCATGCGAAGAAAACGCCTTCCGGGCCTCACGCGTGCGGCCACGGCCGACACGAAAATTTACGGTTTTCGCCATCGCTTAACGCCCTGCTCAGGGAGATTAGTGTCTCTACTCGCAGTGCCGTACTGCGCGCTTTCAGTATAGCTCAAGATGCGACCGGCCGCACGCGCGACGGGCCGTGGGCAAAGCGTCGGCCAGATCGCGCTATCGACTGTGCGGGCTTGTCGTCTGGCTATTCACTTACCGGCCTTCCGTTGACGATCTTGATCTCGTTTCCGCATGTTGAGCGCGCCAGGGTGATGAGCAATGGCCCCTGAGAGTCGTGCAGCACCACAGGCAGCGGGACCTCGCCTTCTTCAGTGCAGGGACAGAGCATGAACGTCACCTCGCCCTCGCCGGCGCTTTCTTCAGGCGCTCCCGAAGACTCACGACTTTACCTTCAATGTTTTTATGCTCGTTCATGGCTCACCATCCCCCATAGAGCGCACGAACGCCCGCTCCGAAACGTCCCGCTCCTCATTCGACAGCGGACAAGCGCTGCGCTCCAGAACCGCTCGAGCGGCGTCGAGCCGGATTTGCGCCGCATGGTTCGGCTTGAACGCCCCAGCGGCAAGCCGCACATCTTCGATCTCCAACAATCCACGAAGAGCCTGTTCAAGCTCAGCAATTCGGCCGTCATTCTTTTCGGAAGTCGCTTTGCCGTGCTCCAGGATTGCCTTGATGTTCATACGGACTGCATGCGCGTCTTTCTCCTGCCGATACATCGCGCACGCTGCGTATGGGTGATATTCGTTCGGACTCACCAGCTGCATGCCGCATTCGGCGCAACGCCGGCGCTCACTCATGGCAGCGGGCAGCGCTGTTGCCGCCGCAGGTGGTCCATCAAGTGAAAGCGGCGCCGGTCGCCAGTCTTGCATGTACGGCAGTTGCTGGCAGTGCCACGGCCAGTGATCCGGGAATGGCTTGCCCTTTCGCTGGCACGTCCCTTTGCATGTGCAGGGCTGCTTTGAGGTGGACGACTCACTCGACATTCCATACCTCCATAGCAGCATCGGCCGCCAGCCCAGGGTCCAACTCCTTGATGTCGTCCCAGGGCGCCGCTTCAAACTCCGCTCGAGCTACCGCCTCGGGCACCCCAACCTCTTTGAAACGGTCGATCCATGCTGTCAGAAACGCCTCTTTGCGATCCCGCTCGGTTGACGTTGCCACAACAGCGCCGCCGTCCACGCTCAAGCCGGGAGTCTTGATTCGGTCTCTCATGCCGCCTCTCTCGCCAGATCCTGCGTCCTGCACGCCGGCTTTGCCAGCTGTTGCATCAGTTCACGGTTCAACGTGCCCAGAGAAGGTACCGAAGCACCTTCTGATCGGACACTCCCCGCGCGTAAATTCCCCGCGACCTGCGGGTACTCGTTGAGTGAGGCTATGCGCAGGGCTTCGCCCAGCACCGATCGCGCCGCAT
>Ga0164243_10015633_pt1 | contig 10476 bp, 12 predicted proteins | sample OricompcompostOP_FD_108781 | JGI IMG/M metagenome (GOLD analysis project Ga0164243, IMG submission 108781) | Organic Plus compost microbial communities from Emeryville, California, USA - Original compost - Organic plus compost (OP) | ecosystem: Engineered > Solid waste > Mixed feedstock >... | reverse complement strand
TCGGAAGTCACTCAGATGTCGTGTGGATTGTTGAGCTCTGGAAGCGAGATATCCGCAACGGAAACCCGGTCGGCGACACTGTTGTAATTCAGGTCGGACTCGGGAAATTCGAGGTTCAAGTGAGGTCGGGTCCACTTTTCTCGGCCAAGAAATGGTCATATTAAGAATATATTCTACGTGTGATGCGTCTAAGCCTGCAGTGCGTGCAGGATCCCGGAATGGTGGCCGACGACATCTGCACTCTTGCTTGTTTGCTCGCCGCATCACAGGTCGCAGTTTGGTACTCAATACACTAACAATGGGACAATTCTCCGAATGGCGAATTCAGAAAATCTGGCCTTTGTCATCAAGTCATGCCTCGGCCTCGACCTTGACGAAGTTCGCATGGTGGGAGGGCGTCGTCGGAATTCGATGCATTCGTCTAGAAGAGGTCAGGCGGACGGATGGTCTGATCAAGATTGGTTAAGTCTCAAGCTCCATCCCCCGCAGGACTTCTGGAATGAGGGCAACGAGTGGATTCCATCGAGATGGGAACGCTTGGGGGTTTCTCGTAATCTACGGAGTAATCTAGTTTATACAGTTGAGTTCTTTGTCTCTATTCTGCCATCTCGCATCGATATCTGGTGAATTGATATTTCCGACTCCGACTGTGCTTCGTCTCCTTTACGATCAACTCGAACATAGAACGACGTAAAGATAGGTCCTCAAGTGTCACTGGTTGCTTCGAAGTACGACGCGCCACTGCCAGGCTCCCATTGCACCTCACTCATCTGGTTGTCCACCTTGCACTCTACGGTTCCACCAAATCAATCACACTACAACTGCCTGGTGCGACGCATCAAGATCATCATCTCTACAATATTCCCACTAGACAGCATATAAAAATGTGCTTCGACGATCCAAACACCGACTACTACTACCGGCACGAGATACTTCCCGCCCGGAAGCCTAGGCGGCGGCATCACCATCACCACCACGATCATCATTACGACCACCATCACTGTCGCGATTCGAGCAACTGCTCGTCCTGCCATAATCACCACTCACGGTCGAGATCCCCCTGTTGCGACGGACCTCGCGCAAGCCTGCCGGTAGTTGTCGAGTACCGCAAGTCGAAGAAGCAGTACGTGAGAGCGTAAGGTGGTGGGAGCGACTTTCGGCCGCCGGATACCCTGGCTGTTTTCTCGCCCGTCCTTCAACCCATTTTTCCCTCCTCTTTTAAAGTTCTTTTAATAGAAGGGGGCGTCTGAACGGCTTTCAACCATAGAGATTTCTTTTAAGTTGGATAGGATATCCGGGAGTTGGATTCGTGGAACGGCTCATTTGCTTTAGATGTTGCGAGATTAGATCTCAGCAAGGTTCACCTAATACCACATGGAAGGGCCTAATATTCTACTCCTGCTCTGGAATGGGTATTGCTTTGCCTGTTTGAGACACGTTTATTCCCATTGTCAAGCTCTGGCCGGGACATCATCGCTATGTCACCAAGCACCACGCAAGATCCATGTGCGGTTAGCATCAGGACCATGACATCATCGGTGACCCTAGATTATCGAAGCACTGTGGAGATGTTCAACCATCCAACACTACAGATCGATGGGGTCTTTTGCCGAGGGCATCTAGCTTGAACATTTAATTGCTCATGGAAGGTTTGGTTGGGTGCACCGAGGAATCAAGAGTCCGAGTTCTGGTTGTAGATCGACGCCGAGAAGACCTGTGCGCCCGACTGGCCGGAACCGCCACGCACCATCTCCAGTATGTTCGACATCATGATGAGATGAACGGCCCATGTTGATCTTGAACGGGCTAAAATCCGAGCCCAATTTTTAGTCCGAGACAAGTTGTAGGCTCCACTGCGTTATGTATATTGTTTCTATCAATGTTCAGAATATAATCACCTGTGCTTTCCTCTCCTGTCAGAGCTCCTTCCTTCCAATCTTTTTACACGGCAGTTGCACCTGCTGGCCAGATTCAATTGTGCAGATTCCTCTAAGCTTCAATCGCGAACGCTTTTGTCGCGACATCTTACAACATGTAAGTCGTTTGCACATCGTTTACTATGATTCAGGTTCTAGGATCGTAACCATGCGAAGGGAGGTTCTCGTTCCCGCCCTCTATAAGACACCATCCCATATTCCACATTGCACCCACTGCATAGCTACACGTATAAGTGTGATAAAACTAACAGTCCTCCCCCAGGAACAGAGCACTCTCCATCCGCTCCAACAAGGGCAGCGCCCCTTCCAGCTCCACCCGCAAGGGCTTCTCCTTCAGCTCCCTCCGCGGCTCCGTCCAACCCGAGCTCGCCCGCCGCCTCTTCCGCCTCATCAAGTCCCAGAACAACCTCATCGCCGCCCACGACACCGCCGGCCGCGAGCGCGTCTCTGTCGCCACACAGCTGAGCGAGTGGGGGGAGCAGAGCTACGATGAAGCCATATCAGACATCTCAGACAAGGTTGGCGTCATCTTGAGCGAGCTTGGCGAGCAGGAGGAGGCGTACGCCCACGGACTGGATGAGGCGAGGAGCGCTTTGAAGGTGATTCGCAATACGGAAAAGAGCGTGCAGCCGTCGAGGGATAGCAAGTCGAAGATTGCGGATGAGATTCAGAAGTTGAAGTTTAAGGAGCCGGAGAGTACGAGGCTGGTAGTTTTGGAGCAGGAGTTGGTTAGGGCGGAGGCAGAGAACCTCGTTGCCGAGGCGCAGCTAAGCAATGTGGTGAGTGTTTTTTTTTCTGCGTCTTTTTATTATGATTCTGCTTTCTTCTCTTCATTCTTGGAGCCCCCCGACTCTCGTTTACTAATGCTTCTATTTCCTAGACCCGGCAGAAGCTCAAGGAGGCCTTCAACGCCGAGTTCCTCGCAACGATCGAACGTGCCGAAAAGCAGATAATCCTTGCTAAGCATGGCCGTCGCCTCTTGGCCCTCCTTGACGACACCCCTATGGTTCCCGGTGACCAACGACCCGCATATGAGCACGGCTCACAGGCACGCCAGATCCTCAACGATGCCGAGGACGACCTACGGGATTGGCGACCGGAGGTTGATCCCTACAGTACGCCCGAAAGCGGAAGTCCCACTAGCAGCTACAAGGGAAAGAACCCCGTCATTGGCGAAGAAGGCGAGCATAGAAATGGCGGTGGTAGTGTTGCACAACACGAGCATGTCATGACTGGTGCTGTGAGTCCGGGGAGCGGGTGCCGCGCCAGTGGTGGCACAGAGGACGATATGGTACACGCTCTTTAGAAGCAAGGACTGAGGAGAGTAGTGGACCTGGAAATGCTTGTGTCAAGTATTGATACATATCACGCGCTGTATTATTGGTACGGAAAGTCGCCGCGATGAATGGGAAACGAAGGACGCATTGGGGATTGAGGCGAGGATGATTCTGACTTACATGGGCTTCGAACTTATTGGGTGTTTACTACACGAGGATTCGTCCGAGACGGACGAGGATTTATACATTCATATCACATCGTTAAGGCACAGGAGATGGGAAAAACTAAGACGTTTAATTCAAATAGCTATTTTTTTTTCATTGATTTTATGTTTTATGAAAAGGAGTAAACCGGAACGCCAAACGAATTCGCAGACTAGACTCAGACCGAGCTACTCATATAGTCCACCTGTGTATAACTTGACCAAATTAAATCGATGTTCCCCCGGGAATCTATTCGATATCAACCTTCCTAACTTCAGTCCACTCCTTCTCCATCTTGGGAACAATGACAACCAAGACACCATCCTCCATCTTAGCAGTGATGCCTAAGCCATCGATATCAACCTCGGATCCTGAGGCTTCGGTGCCCTCGGGGGGTAGCTTGACCGTCCTCTCGAACAAGCCGACCCTCCTCTCCGAAGAGAGTAGGCCGCGCTGGAACTCTTCGTCACCAGGGCGATGGACGACGCCGGCGATGTCGATGTGGCTCTTGTCGGCGTTCCAGTTTACGCCGATGTCTTCCTTCTTGGCGCCGGGGAGGGCGAGGTGGAGGACGTATTCGCGCTCGTTCTCGAAGATGTCGAGGGGGGGCGTGAAGTGGTCGGAGTCTTGGGGAGGAGGACCATAGGCGTCGAGCCATTGGCGGATGTTCTGCGCGAAGGGGTGGTGGGCTAGGTTGCGAAGGACCGTGGAGGGGTCGAAGGCGAAAGGGGGAGAACCTCCGTGGTGCGGACCGCCGTGGGGAGGAGGTCCATGAGGAGGACCAGGGAAAGGCCCACGATGGTGGCCGGGGAAGGGTCCATGATGAGGACCGCGGAAGGGACCGTGGTGGCCGCCGCGATGGTGGCCGTGGCCTCCTCGGTGCGGGCCATGGTGGGGGTGGTGATGGGGGCCGCGGGGGCCGCCGTAGGGAGGAGGGCATTCGCCTTCGTCATCTTCGGGAGGGACTTCCGGGGGGTCGTCCTTCATTGTATCGTCATCCTCCTCGGGAGTATCTGCTCCAGGGGTATCCTGGGGGTCATGCGTAGAAGAGGAGTCATCGTCTCCTGGGCGAGAGCCAGGACGACGGCCGGGGTGACCTCCTCTCCAGGGACCGCCGCGGCGACGACAGCCCCGACCGCCACGACCACCCCAAGGGGAATAGGCGTTGAAGGGGAAGCCGGGAGGGAATTGGGGGCCGGCGTGAGGAGCAGAACCTACATGGTCGACTCCTTCACCTACACCTCCAGATTCCATGAAGCGGAAGAAGTCTCCGAATGGAGGAGGGGGCGGGAATGGGTAGGAAGAGCGATCACCACCGTTGGGGAAGGCTCCGGGGACTTGACCTTGCCATGCCATGATTGCAATGAGAGATAGTGTGGGTGTGTAGTAAGAAATAAGACTTTGTATTTCTCTTTTTTCTTTTCCTCTATGGAGTAGATGAGAGTTATATACAAAAATGTAATTCAGACAGGCTGAATGTCGTGATATGTGTTTAAGGGAGAATGGTTGATGAAGAGATGATGGGGAGCAGATTGACCGATACTGTCGCGCGGACTGGCGCTTTTATATCTGATCTGGATAGGTGAACATCGGTCGTCGTCACTTGGAGATATCAAACAAATTGCCACCGAATCTAGCGTCGCCATCTCTACCTACGTACCAGTAACTAGGCAGGCAACAGAGGCGAAACGACTGCTGGAAAGTGAAAAGAGGGGCAACATTCGCTGAGGCTAACGGGGTTAACGGGTATCAAGGTCTCGGTGGACGGTACGATATACGCCGATGCCACGCGTCCTCGACCTACATCTAATAGGTTCTGCAACGCAAACAGTTGGAGGGGAGGATGGGTGCCTATTCGAGGTCGGACATAGCTAAACATTGGATGACGAATGCACTTGGTAGCTTCGAATGAGGAAGAAGGCTCGCGCAGGTTCGGCGAGGCGGACAGTGGCGGGGGAGATCACCGAGGCTTTTATAACCCGTGAAATGGGGAGCAGTTAAGAGACTCGGGTTCGGGTGTGAAGCGTGGGAAGAGCGTCCGTTCAGTTCAGCAGCCGAACGGTCATTTCAATGTTCCAGTCGGACCTGGGTGAATTACGTGAGCATTCATTGGTGAATTCTGGAGATCTCTGTCCGCTGCTGCCCGTTTGTCGTCCTGGGGCCCCTGAGGCGTTTTGCTTTCGGAAGACAGGTTTTCCTTGCTTGAAAGCCCGCAACTTTCCCTCCAAGTCGTTCTGTTGAATTATTCGAACCCACTTACGATGGACTTGGTGAGCCGACCTGAGTCCTTTTGGGGTCGAGAGTCAGTGCCGTCTTCTGGCAGCACAATCGTGTCCAACGTCTGCGACTAAGTACAAAACCCTTGCAGCTGTGCTCAACTGTCGAACTGTCGAACTGTCGATCGATCACGAAGAGACAACTGTAACGTACCCCTACGAAATACATACGTACGTTACTTCGTACATTAATCATTTTTACAGAAGAGGCAGCAGCAATCAATAAGATCAATGTCTTCGTCAGCTCGAGGCTCATAAATCCCAAGCCAGCAGCGCCCGTTTTCGCCCCCAACAGCATCTTCTTCAGTGCCTGATTATCCATCATCTTTCATCATTCATTTCTGCCAAATACTTCGCATGCACCCGAGGAGATATTACTAGACGGGATCCAGTATGGCAGGTCTTGGCCTTCACGGCTCAATGACGAGTCCTCGACCTGTGGGCGCTTCGAAGTCTCGTTCCACCACGCCCATTTGCTGGTCCATCGAATCTCTAAGCGCCCAGCTTCAGGGACCAATCACCAAGCTCCCCTCCCTGCAGAAGTTGCAGGCCTCCTAGTCGACCTGTATTGAGCGGGACGAGCTCAATCAAACTGATGCCACCGTTGGTTGTCCAGTAACAATGGTCTGGCCTGCCTGGTATGCCGCCACTAGGAGCATCAAATCGGCCCCCAATCTCACCCTGGCTTCAATGAGGGAAGCTCTGTGCTCTCTCCATGTCGCCCTCGTCGCTGTCTGCCCCATCTCACCCCCTGTCCCCTCCCCCCTCGTCACCCGCCCGGTTCCACCCTGCTGTGCTGTGATGTTATCCTGGACCTGGGCCAGCGAACGGTACTGGACGAGCTCGTTTCTTGATGTGCAGCTGCAGGTGAAAGAAGTGCGCCTCAAGTCTCTCTCTTTTTTTCTCTAAGAGTTCCACGCGAGCTTTCTTTCCCTCATTCTTCTCCTGCTTCCCCGTGTTACGTGTTTCTTGTCCAAAAGCCCCGACTCTTCGCTGAATAGAAATACATGCCTTGACGGGATCGAATCTCTCCATCTTCTCTCTGTTTATACTCACGACCTTGTTGTTTGTGCCCGTTTTGCTGTCTGCGCCATCCTTTATTCCTTGCGACTTGGACGTTTCCCTTGGGGACCCATTCTGCGACCACCACCCCGCCCCCCTCATTTTGGTGCCATCGTGCATCTGGCTTAGCAAGGAAGACACACCCGCTTCTGCACCTTTGATCTGGCGACACCAAAAATAACCCACCTTAAGCTGCCGTGTACCTAATTGCTCGATTGTTTTCTATCTGACGATAGATCTGTACAGGTGTCATTGAACCTGAACAGAATCGTCGAAGACATCAGGAAAAAAGAGCATAAGATCCACCTTTCCCAAAGGCCTGCCCAATGGAACGGAGCAGGGGAATCTCAGACGAGGAGCTCTTCCTCAGTAAGCCCGCGCCAACTGAGGATTGCGATAGTCCGACAGTTGAACCTCTGAGAATATTCAAACCGCAGAGCCCGAAACCCGCCGACCGTTTCAAGTATCCCCCGCCTGGCTCGTCTTCCGCTACGCCTTCTTCGTCTTCTTCCTCCTCCAAACCCAAACCAGCTTTCCTGCCGCCTGGCGCGCTGAGCTCTGCAAACTTGCTTCCTCTGCCTTACCCCGAAGACGACGATGACGATAGTAGTCGCAACAGGCCGAGGCCCACTGTCAAGCCCTATCCCGTGCCCTCGAGCTCGGCCTATAATGACACCTCCCCTCGCATTACCAGTCCCCTAGAGAATAAAGGTCCCGGCCTTGCGGAGCGACGCGGTGCCACGCCGAAACCCCTGCCGACAAGTCCAATCGACGACGATCAGTCTGGTCTGTTTGCGAAGCCGATAAATAACCTTACTCAGAGGCCCGGCTCCACGGCCAACTACCCTCCCTTCAACAAGAAGCAATACTACCCACCTCCGGGTGGTGGTTCGTCCAGCTCCGCGGCGGCGGCAGCGCGACCACCCGAGTCACTGCGCATCCCGAATGAAAATATGGTCAATCGCTTTGCATCGACTGCTAGTACCTCCACCACCCGAGCAAGTCGAGGATCGCCGCCTCCTCCCGAGACCCCGATCGTCGAGCCTGGTGAAGTGCCTGGCGGCGGTATCGAGGCGCGCTATGCTGCTAGTGGCATATCCGGCACCGCTACTCTAACAAGTCTTCAGGCCCAGAGCGCCGCGGCGGCGCAGAGGCTTGCTCAATACGGAAACCACCGGCCGCCTCAGCGTCCGTGGACACCGACTGAGTCTCCCGATCAGCAGCCACATGGACCGCCTACGGTATACCAAGGGTCTGCTCCGGTGTCGACCGCACCTGCGCAGAACGTGGCTTCGCCAGCTCCCAAGCCTCCAAACGCCGAGGGCAACGGCAACCTCCAAGTGAGCGTGTTAGAGCAAGATTTCCAACGCCTAGGCACCAAGACCCCACCCCCTGCCTACTCGAGTGTTAATCCGAACGCCGGCTCCGCTTACCCCAACGAGAAGCAACGGCCGGCAGCTGCGGCTGCCCCCGCTGCGCCCAATAATGCCGCCTCTGCCCCTCCTAAGCAGGCCCCCGCTGCTGCTGCCGTTGTTGCTACGGGAGCCGGTCTCGGCGTATCACAGCCTAGCGCCGCTGCTGCCGCCGCTCTGAACTCTGGACATCCTGCCTTTGCCAACGATCCTCGGCCAGAGAGCATCCCTCCTCAACCTCAAGCAGCCGCTGCCATCCCCAGCTCGTCGCAAACCTTCGCCGCTGGAGCGGCGGTTCCAGGCGGCGCTGCCGGCCCTGCTTCGCCTCCACCGCTTCCCGAGGGATGGATTGCCCATCTCGACCAGAACTCTGGCCAGTATTACTACATCCATCTCGCGACCCAGGCGACACAATGGGAGTTCCCTAAGGGACCCAACCCCATCCACCACGACGTTGCTCCCTTGTCGCCCGCCGCCTCTACGTACGGAAACCCTCTGGCATCACCCCTATATGGTGGAAAGCAGGGTATGGCATCTCCTCTGTTCGGGGGCAAGCAAGGAATGGCTTCTCCCATGTTCCCGCCGCATACCCCTGGAGGATACGCCGAGAGCATCATGAGCGTTGCGAACTCTACTGCGCCCACGGCCGGTTTCACGGGCCCGCCACCATCCGCTGGCGTGGACATGTATAAGATCCAGCCGACAAATGGAGTCTATTTTGGCCCATACCTGCGCTACGGCAACATGAATATCGAGAAAGGCGTTTGGTACGGCAGCATCATGATTGTAACCGATACTCCACAACCTCCCACGATCCACATCCATCTCAGCGTCGATCTCTCTCCCAACCCCAGGCAGCTTATCCCCCATGTCATCCACACTCACCAGCGATGGAACTTTTACAAATACGAGATCGATCTTCCGATGGGCGAGCAAGGCACCGAGCGCTGGACCTACGCTGTCACGTCGCACCTCGGCTGCACGAGATATGAGTTCGTCGTCGCCGGACGAAGCGAGCTCGGTTGGCGATTCATCGCGCATTCGGGCAACGACTTCGCAGCCACTACCTCTCAGAACGAGCGATCGAAGCTCGGCGGCGTCAGCTTCATGTGGAAAGACGTATTGCAGAAGAACGTCGACTGCGGCGGTTTCCACGTTCAGCTTGGTCTGGGCGCGCAGATCTACGGTGATCGGCTGTGGAAGGAAGTGCCGTTGTTGAGGCAGTGGTTGGCGATGCGCGGCAAGGAGAATCGAAAGAATGCGCAGTGGACGGCGAGGCATGAGGAAGATGTATCGCATGCCTACTTCCACTACTACACGAGCCATTTCGATCAGCCTTTCTTGCGGGAGGCTTTCGCTCAGATTCCTCACATCCTTCAGATCGATGACCACGACATGTAAGTGATAAATGCTCCACTCGAACCATTGTTGTATCGGGAAGTATGATGCTAACCGAACGCGCTCTGCAGCTTCGACGGCTATGGTAGCTACCCCGACTATATGCAGAGCTCTCCCATGTTCAAGAACATTGGCCGCCTAGCTATCGAAATGTACCTTCTCTTCCAGCATCACACGACCGTCGAGATTCTCCGAAACATGAGCAACGACATGGATCTTTTCACAGTCACGGGACAAGGCTGGCACTTCGTCAAGTACCTGGGACCTGCTGTCGCCGTCGTCGGCCCAGACTGCAGGTCTGAGAGAGATCAGGCGCACGTCATGGCGGGCCCGACGTACCAGGGCATTTTCCCCAGAGTAGCGTCGTTGCCACCGAGCGTGCAGCACTGCATCTGGATGATCTCGGTACCCCTCATCTACCCACGCCTCGAGGCGGTCGAGAGTCTCGCCGGAGCGATGGCGACGGGCAAGAAGGCCGTGAACACGAGCTACAACATCCTCGGCAAGGTAACGAGCTCTGTCGCGGGCGTCGTCGGCGGCAAGGAAGTCGTGCAGCAGGGCTTCTCTCACGTCAAGAAGGCCGTCGGAAAGTCGGGACTCATGGGCAACGTCCTGAACCAATTTGGTGACCTCGATGTCGCCGAGGTCCTCAAGGATCTGTGGACGCACTCGAGCAAGGATCTCGAACGCACTTACTTTATCCGCACACTGCAGACCATCGCGCAAGACAAGGGCGTGCGCATGACCTTCCTCTCCGGCGGCGTCAACTGCTGCGGCGCCGGTCTCGTCCACGACCCCTCGCACCCTTCGGACCCCAAGACCATGTACCAGCTCATCACATCGCCCATCGTCGCGGCGCCTCAGCACAACTACATCCTCAAGCTGCTCCACAACAACAAGCTCCTTTACG
>Ga0164243_10015631_pt1 | contig 10476 bp, 8 predicted proteins | sample OricompcompostOP_FD_108781 | JGI IMG/M metagenome (GOLD analysis project Ga0164243, IMG submission 108781) | Organic Plus compost microbial communities from Emeryville, California, USA - Original compost - Organic plus compost (OP) | ecosystem: Engineered > Solid waste > Mixed feedstock >... | reverse complement strand
TCGCCGTCGTCACTGGCGGCGACCGCGACGAGGTGCGCGGCGGTGCGCGCGTACGGGACGCGTTCGGCGCGGCCGGTGACGGTCCAGCCGTCGCCGTCGCGGGTGGCGCGCAGCGCGCCGGGTTTCGGTACGGCGGCCAGCGGCCCGTCGGGGATGGCCAGGCCGGCGGCGGTCAGCGCGGGCGCGGCGATGAGCGTGGTGTCGGGGAGCGGCACGGGCGCGGCGGCGTACCCGGTGAGGCGGACGATCTCGGCGGCGTCGGCCAGGGTGCCGCCGCTGCCGCCGGCGTCCTCGTCGATGCCGACCCAGGGCAGCCCGGCCTCGGCGAGCACGGCCCACAGGCCGGGCGCCCAGCCGTCGCCCGCTTCGGCGTCGCGGACGGTCTGCGGCGGGCACTGGTCGGCGAGGATCGCGGTGACGGTCTCGGTGAGCGCGGCGTCGGGGGTACTCATTTGGTCAGCTCCCTCGCGGCGACGGTACGGAGGATCTCGGTGGTGCCGCCGCGGATGGTCAGCGAGGGCAGCGACAGGATGGCGCGGGCCAGCTCGCGGTTCAGCGGGTCGGCGGCGTCGGGGTCCGGGACGGGCCCGGTCAGCGCGCGGGCGGTCTCGGCGACCTCCTTCTCGAACGTGGTGCCGAGGTCCTTGACCAGGGCGGCCTCGGCGGCGGGGGCGCCGCCGGCGTCGATGAGCCGGGCCACGGACAGCGACAGGTTCCGCAGCGTGCGGTACCGGGCGGTGAGGTGCCCGACGGCGGCGCGGATCGCGTCGGAGCCGCTGTCGCGGGCGGCGTCGGTGAAGGCGGTGAACACGCCGAGGGTGGACAGCCACCGGTCCGGCCCGGACCGTTCGTAGGCCAGCTCGGAGGTGACCTGCTTCCAGCCGTCGCCGACCTCGCCGAGGACCAGCTCGTCGGGGACGTACACGCCGTCGAGGACGACCTCGTTGAAGTGGTGGCCGCCGTCGAGGGTGACGATCGGGTTGATGGTGATGCCGGGCGAGCCGAGGTCGACGATCAGCTGGGAGAGCCCGACGTGCCGGTCCTCACCGCGCGGCGACGTACGGCACAGGACGCAGAAGTAGTCGGACTGGTGGGCGTTGGACGTCCACACCTTGGTGCCGGTGATGCGCCAGCCGCCGGTGTCGCGTTCGGCGGTGGTGCGCACGGCGGCCAGGTCGGAGCCGGCGTCGGGTTCGCTCATGCCGATGGCGAAGGCGCATTCGCCGCGGGCGATGGCGGGCAGGAATCGGTTCTTCTGCTCCTCGGTGCCGAACCGCAGGATGGTGGGGGCGGTCTGCCGGTCGGCGACCCAGTGCGCGGAGACGGGGGCGCGGGCGGCGAGGAGCTCCTCGACGACGACGAACCGTTCCACGGCGGTGCGGCCGGCGCCGCCGTAGTCGGTGGGGATGGACAGCCCGACCCAGCCCTGTTCGGCGAGCTTGCGGCTGAACGCGCGGTCGTGGCCGCCGCCGATGCTCACCCCGGGGGCGTCGCGGCGGGGCAGCTCGGCCGCCAGGAACGCGCGCACGTCCGCGCGGAGCCGCAGTTCCGCGGGGGTGAGCGTGGTCGGCGGGAAACGCATGCGGGTCTCCTCAGCGGGTGGTGAAGCGGACGAGCAGGTCGGCGGCCGTGACGCCGTGGTCGTGCACGAGCAGCGGGTTGATCTCGAGTTCGTCGAGGTCCTCGCCGAGTGCGGCGGCGTACGCGGACAGCGTGGCGATGGCGGTGGCGGCGGCGGTGACGTCGGCGGGCGGGGCGCCGCGGTGCCCGTCGAGCAGCGGCGCGCCGCGCAGGCCGCGCAGCAGGGCGGTGACGGCGTCGGGGGTGGCGGGGGCCAGTGCGGAGGCGGTGTCGGCGTAGATCTCGGTGGCGACGCCGCCGATGCCGACGGTGAGCACGGCGGGGTAGCCGTCGCGGGCGCCCTGCACGCCGACGAGCAGTTCGGTGCCGGGCGGGGCCATGCGCTGGACGAGGACGCCTTCGGTGTCGGCGCCGTCCGGGCCGCCGGCGGCGCGGACGGCGCGGTAGGCGTCCCGTACGGCGGCGGGGTCGGTGGCGTCGACGCCGACGCGGACGCCGCCGACGTCGGTCTTGTGCAGGATCGACGGGGAGGAGATCTTGAGCACGAGCGTCCCGCCGAGGCGACGGGCGGCCTCGACGGCCTGGTCGGGTCCGCCGACCAGCTCCCCGTCGGGGCGGGGCACGCCGAGCGCGTCGAGCAGGGCGGCGCCGCGCGCCTCGGTGACCACGGGCGGCAGCTCCAGCTCCCGTGCCGCCTGTGCCGCCTGTGCCGCCGTCGTCGTACCGCCGGGGTTCCGGGCGTGTCCGGGTGAGCCGGATCCGGACGCCGGCACCAGCCGCCGCAGCGCGTCGACGTAGCCCGGGATGGACGTCGTGACGGGCACCCCGGCCGCGCGCAGCGTCCGGCGCGCCGTCCAGGTCTCCGACAGCGCGGCCTCCCACACGACGCCGATGGGCTTGGACGTCTCGGCGGCGACGGCGGCGACGGTCGCGGCGAGGGCGTCGGCGCGGTCGCCGATGATCGTGGTGAGGACGATCATGATGGCGTCCACGGCGTCGTCGGCCAGCAGCGGGCGGCAGACGGCGGCGAACGCCTCGTCGCCGTCGTTGAACAGCTGCGCGGTGACGTCGACGGGGTTGGCGGCCGACCCGTACGCGGGGATGCGCTCGACGAGCGTGTCGCGGGTGGCAGGGGCGAGCTCGGCGAGGCTGAGGCCGGCGGCGTCGAGCCGGTCGCAGGCGATGGCGCCGGAGCCGCCGGAGCTGGTGAGCACGGCGACGCGCGGCCCGGCGGGGCGGCGGCCGGACAGCAGGATCTCCAGGGCGTCGACGAGTTCTTCGACGTCGTCGACGGCGATCACCCCGTCGCGGGCGCTGAGCAGCTCGAACGCGGCGTCGCCGCGGACCAGGGCGCCGGTGTGGGAGGCGGCGGCGCGGCGCCCGGGTGCGGTGAGCCCGGAGCGCAGCACGACGATCGGCTTGCCGAGCTCGCGGGCGCGTCCGGTCAGCGCGGCCCAGGCGGCGCCGTCCGGGACGGTCTCCAGGTACGTGGTGAGCACGTGGACGTCGTCCTGCTCGATGAGCGCGGTGGCCAGCTCCACGGCGGTCAGGTCGGCCTCGTTGCCGGTGGAGGCCCAGGAGGTGAGGCCGATGCCGCGTTCGCGGGCCATGCCGATGACGGCGCCGCCGATGGCGCCGGACTGCCCGACGTACGCGGCGCCGGACGGGGTGCCAAGGCCGGGGCCGACGGAGGCGGTGAAGGAGGCGACCAGCGCCCCCGTACGGTCGGCGGGCCGGTTGATCAGGCCCATGCAGTTGGGGCCGAGCAGCCGCATGCCGCCGTCGCGGGCGATGGCGGTGAACCGGTCCTGGGCGGCGCGGCCGTCGGCGCCGAGTTCGGCGAACCCGGAGGAGAACACCACGCCGGCGCCGACGCCGGCCGCGACGCAGTCGGTGACGACGGCGTCCAGGGCGGCGGCGGGCACGGCGATCAGCGCCAGGTCGACGGGGGCGCCGATGGCGTCCAGGGAGGGGTGGCAGGTCAGCCCGGCCAGCTCGGTGTAGTTGGGGTTGACCGGGTGGATCGCGCCGTCGAAGCCGTGCTCGATGAGGTTGGCCAGGGCGCGTGAGGGGAATCCGGGCCGCGCGGAGGCGCCGATGACGGCCACCGATTCCGGGCGCAGCAGCCGTTCCAGTCCGGTGGATGTTCCGGTCGCCCGCGCCAGCGTCACCTGCGCCTCCCGAGTAGGCTTTTCGACATCGGTATCGAAAATAGGCGTGCGGCGCCCCCGCCACAAGCCCCCGGAGGGCGCGCCCGGGTGCCGAATGTGACATTGACATCGAATCCATCGCGGTGCGAATGTCACAACCGTCGATCACGCTCAGCCAAGGAGGGTCATGGCCGACCTGGAGTACACCGTCGAGGATGGGGTCGGCACGATCCTGCTGAACCGCCCGGCGAAGAAGAACGCGTTCACCATGGAGATGATCGACGAGTGGGCGGCGACGCTGGTGGCCGCCCGCACCGACCCGGACGTGCGGGTGATCCTGCTGACCGGCGCGGGTGACGCGTTCTGCTCCGGGGTGGACCTCGGCGGCTTCGACCGGGAGAACCGTACGGCGCTGGACCGCAAGCAGGTGCTCACCGACCGCATCCACCGGATCGCCTACGCCCTGGAGGACCTGGACAAGCCGGTGGTCGCCGCGGTCAACGGCGTCGCGGTGGGCGCGGGCATGGACATGGCGCTGATGTGCGACATCCGGCTGGCCGCGTCCTCGATGCGGCTGTCGGAGGGCTACATCCGGGTGGGCCTGGTGCCCGGCGACGGCGGCGCGTACTACCTGCCCCGCCTGGTCGGCACCTCCAAGGCGCTGGAGCTGCTGTGGACCGGCGACTTCATCGACGCCGACGAGGCGCTGCGCCTGGGCATCGTGTCCCACGTGTACGACGACGCCGAGTTCGCCGAGAAGTCCCGCGCGTTCGCCGCCCGCCTGGCCGCGGCCCCGCCGATCAACGTGGCGATGATCAAGCGCGCGGTGTACCAGTCCCAGCGCGCCGACCTGCGGACCGCGCTGGACCTGATCTCCTCGCACATGGCGGTCGTGCAGGACACGCACGACTCCAAGGAGGCGATGGCCGCGTTCCGCGAGAAGCGCCCGCCGGAGTTCGAGGGCCGCTAGCCGCTGAAGCCGAGCGCGCCCAGCCACATGCGGGTGAGGGTGGCCTTGGCCTTCTCCTCGTCGAACGGCTCGCCCATGGCCAGCCAGTGGTACCCGAAATTGGACACCATGCCGGCCAGCGCGGCGGCGGCGATGCGCGGGTCGAGGTCGCCCGGCACCAGGCCGCGGGACTGCAGCCGGCGGATGCTGGCCGCGATCCGGTCGGTGTGCCGCCGCCGCCCGGCCTTGCGGGTCTCCCCCACCTGCGGGTCGATGGTGGCCATCTGCTCCATGAGCAGCATCATCCGCTGGTTCTTGCGGTACACGTCGAGGAACCGGCGGTTGGAGGCGTCGAGCCGGCGGACGAACTCGGCCGGGCTCTCCGGCCCGGACGCGCCGCCGTCGCCGTCGCCGCCGTGCGGCAGCGGCACCGCGACGGCGTCGTTGATCTCCTCGCTGACACCGGCGACGACGCCGCGGAACGCGTCGAGCTTGGAGTCGAAGTAGGTGTAGAACGTGCCGTGGGAGGTGCCGGCGAGCTCGACGATGTCGGCGACGCGCGCGTCGAGGTACCCGTCGCGTTCGAACACCCGCCGGGCGGCGTCCAGCAGCAGCGCCCGGGTGCGCTTGCCGCGCGCGGACGCGCCCTGCCCGTACTGCGCGCGGCGGGCGCGCGACGTCCCGGCGGTCGCCACGGACGAGGTGGCCTGATCCATCGTGAACCCCCGTGCGTCGCGGATCCGGGCAGGTGCCTTCCCGCACCGAGGGTACGCGTGCGCGCCGCCCGATGCCGCCCGTCTCACACGGCGATCAGCTCGAAGGCGACCGCGCTGGGCACGCCGAGCCGCCGGCGGGCCGGCCGACGACCGCGCCGGAGGCGTAGTACTCCATGTCGTCGGGGTGCGCGACGATGGCCGGCGCGCGTTCCCGGTCCTCGGGTATCGGTTCCAGCGGCGCGTCGGTCATGCCCGGCAGGCTAACGTGCCGCCATGGCGGACGTGCGGATGTACGACGAGGGCACCGGACCGGCGATCGTGCTGCTGCACGCGGGCATCGCCGACGCCGGCATGTGGGACCCGCAGGTCGCGCCGCTGCGCGCGGCCGGGTACCGGGTGGTGCGGGCCGACCTGCCGGGGTTCGGCGCGAGCCCGCCGAGCGCGCAGGACCCGGCGGAGGCGGTCATCGACGCCCTCGACCGGCTCGACCGGCTCGGCTCCGCGGCCGGCGGGGTGTGGCCGGCGCTGGTGGTGGGCGCCTCGTTCGGCGGCTACATCGCGCAGCGGCTGGCCGCCGCCCGCCCGGACGGGGTGCGCGCGCTGCTGCTGGCGTGCGCGGCGTTCAGCGGCGGCGCGGACCCGGACGCGGGCCTGGCCGAGCTGGACCGGCGCGAGTCCGAGCTGCTGGCGGCGGGCGACCTGGACGGCGCCACGGCCGTCAACGTCGACGGCTGGCTCGGCCCGGACGCCACCGCGGACACCCGCGACCGGCTGACCGGCATGCTGCGCCACGCCCTGGAGGTCCAGCGCGACGCCGGCGTCGAGGACCGGGAACTGCCCGACGTCGACGTCGCGGAGCTGACCGCGCCGGCACTGGTCCTCACCGGCGGGCACGACTTCCCGTCCATCACCGCCCGTGGCCGCGACAGCGCCGCCCGCATGCCCTCCGCCCGCTACCTGCATCTGCCGTGGGCCGGGCACCTGCCCAGCATGGAGCGCCCGGACGCGTTCACCCGGCTGCTGCTCGACTTCGCCGCCGAGCACCGCTGAACTGGATCTTTATCATGATCGGTTACGGATTGTGCGTTTAACGATCCGCTGTGTGGTCAATGCTGAGGGGTGAGAGAACCTTCCACCAGTGAAGGGGTGATGCGCGCGATGACGCTGTCATGGACCGTGCGAGCACCCGATGAACGATCTCCTCCGCCAACCAGCCCGACGGTCAATCGATGATTCAGTGAACGACGGTCGGGATGCCCGCCGCGACGGCGGCTGCCCGTGGCATCCCGAAAGCCGGCCCGGACGGTCTCACCTACCGTCCGGGCCGGTCGTTCGTGCGTGCGCGGCGGCGCGGGCGGCGATCGCGGACAGCATCAGGTCCAGCGCCGTCGCGAAGTTGCCCGGGTCGTCGATGCCGGGCAACAGGTGCACCAGCTTGGCGATCGTGGGGTACCGGTCCGGCGCCAGCCGCGGGTAGTCGACCCGCCAGGCCTGCACGTCGGCCTCCCGGCTGGCCGGGTCCAGCGCGAAGAACGCGGCCGCCTGCCCGGCCTCGGCCAGGATGAAGTCGTCCAGCACCCGGGTGTACCGGGCCACGTCGGCGTCCGGCAGCCCGGAGCGGGCCATCGTGGACAGCAGCAGCTCGGTGTAGCGGAACTCGTTCTCCCGCCGCGTGGTGCGCACCGCGACCAGCTGCCCGACGTGCGGATGCCGCTGGAACACCCCGAACACCCGCATCCCGTACGCGCGCAGCGTCTCCACCCAGTCCTCGCCCGGCGCGAAGCCGTCGAGCACCTCCCCGAACAGCGTGTCGGTGAGCGCCAGCAGCAGGTCGTCCTTGCTGCGGAAATGCCGGTACACCGCGGTGGGGTGCGCGTCCAGCTCGCGCCCCAGGTTGTGGAAGGTCAGCGCGTCCGCGCCCTCCCGCTCCACCAGGTTCGCCGCCGCGCGGACGATCACCTCCGGGTTGAGGCTGTTGCGCGGCCGGCGCCGCGACCCGCCGCGGCCCCTGCGCTCCGGCAGCCGCTGTTCCGGCACGCGACCTCCCTTCCCTGGTAACCCAACGTTAATCAACGCCGTAGTCACAAGCATTGACTATATGCGTGATCGGCTTCAAACTTCACTGCATTCGCACCGGTCAGCATGCCGTCCGCCTTCGATGAAGGAGCCGCATGACCGCACCCTCCGCGCACGCCGACCTGATCCTCACCGGCGGCGACGTCATCACCCTGGACCCCGGCCGGCCGCGCGCCGCCGCCGTCGCGATCGGCGGCGGCGTGGTCCTCGCCGCCGGGGACGACGCCGAGGTCCGCCGGCACGCCACCGCCCGCACCGAGGTCATCGACGTACGCGGCGGCACCGTGCTGCCCGGCCTGACCGACGGGCACCTGCACCCGGTGCACGGCGCCGACGACATCGACAACGTGGCGCTCGCCGGGGCCCGCGACCTGGCCGAGGTCCGCGCCCGGCTGTCCGCCGCCGCCCGCGGCCTGCCCGCCGACGCGTGGGTGCTCGGCTACGGCCTGGACCCGAACCTGTTCCCGTACGGGCGCCCCACCGCGGCCGACATCGACGACGCGGTCGGCGGCCGCCCGGCGGTGCTCACCCTGTTCGACGGCCACGCCGTCCTCGCCTCCCGCGCCGCGCTGGCCCGCGCCGGCATCACCGGGCCGCGGGCGTTCGGCTCCGGCGCCCGCATCGTCTGCGACGACGACGGCACCCCGACCGGGCACCTGCTGGAGCGGGAGGCCGAGGACCTGGTCCGTACGCTGGTGCCGCGCCCGGACGCGGCCACCCGCCGCGACCGGCTGCGCCGCGCGCTGACCGCGATGGCCGCCACCGGGCTCACCGGCGGGCACGTCATGGACGCCGACGACGAATCCCTCGCGCTCATCGCGGCCCTGGACGACGCCGGCGACCTGCCGATCCGGCTGCGGCTGGCGCCGATCTGCGCGCCCGGCACCGGCGCCGACGGCCGGCACGACATCCTCCGACGGCAGGAACGCGGCGGGCGGCGCTGGTCGGTGGACGCGGTCAAGCTGTTCGCCGACGGCACCATCGACGGCGGCACCGCCTGGCTCGCCGAACCCGACGCCTACGGCGAGTCCACCGGCCCGTACTGGACCGACCCGGCCGCGTTCGGCGCCGCCCTGGCCTTCTTCGCCGCGCACGGCGTGCAGACCGCCACCCACGCCATCGGCGACGCCGCCGTCACCCACGTCCTCGACACCCTCCAGCACGCGCCCCGCAACGGCGTACGGCACCGCGTCGAGCACATCGAGACGCTGCCCGACGACCAGGTCGACCGGTTCGCCGCGCTCGGCGTGATCGCCTCCATGCAGCCCACGCACTGCACCGAGTACACCCGCGCGGACCACACCGACAACTGGTCGGTGCGGCTCGGCGACGCCCGCGCCGACCGCGCCTGGCGGTGCGGCGACCTGCGCGCGCACGGCGCGACCGTGGTGCTCGGCTCGGACTGGCCGATCGCGCACCACGACCCGCGGGTGATCATGGCCGCGGCCCGGCTGCGCCGCACCCCCGGCGTACCGGACGAGCCGCCGAACCGGCCCGAGCAGGCGCTCACCGCCGCCCAGGCCCTGGAGGGCTACACGACGCACGCGGCGCGGGCGGCCGGCACCGAGCACGCGGCGGGCCGGATCGCGCCCGGTCACCGGGCCGACATCACCGTGCTGGGCGCCGACCCGCTGCGCGTCCCGGCCGACGAGCTGCCCGCCGTGCCGGTGCCGCTGTGCCTGGTGGGCGGGTCCGTGACGCACCGGACGGAGGCGACCCGATGAGCCCCCGCCGTACGGTGCTCGCGGCGCTGGCCCTGCTGCTCGCCGCGACCGGCCTGGGGGCGTGCAAATCGGTGGCCGGGGCGGGCGGCGTCGGCGGGCTGGCCGGCAGCCGGTTCATCAACACCACCCCGAAGGCCCGCGCGGACATCGACCAGGTGACCTGGAACCTGGACTACGAGCCGACCAGCCTGGACCCGATCTACTCGGCGAACTTCTCCGAGGACATCGTCGGCGCGAACATGTGCGAGAGCCTGCAGCGGCTGAACCCCGACTTCCGCATCGGCGACGGCCTCGCGCACGCCCGCCACCCCGACCCGCGCACCTGGGTGTACGACCTCAAGCCCGGCGTCCGGTTCTGGGACGGGTCGCCGCTCACCCCGGCCGACGTGGTGTTCTCCATGAAGCGCAACTTCGACGCCAAGCTCGCCGGGTTCTGGGCCAGCGCGTACCGGCACGTGAAGACGATCACGGTGACCGGCGCCCGGCAGGTCACCGTGAGACTGTCGGCGCCGGACGCGCTGTTCAACCGGTTCATGGCCATCCAGCCCGGCGAGATCGTGCAGCGGCGGTACGCCCAGGCCAAGGGCCGCGGCTACGGCACCCCGGACGGCGGCACCATGTGCACCGGGCCGCTGAGGTTCGTGAAGTGGAACAGCGGCGACTCGATCGTGCTGGCCCGCAACACCACGTACTGGAACACCGCGCACCGCGCGCACGCCAACACGTTCACGTTCCGGTTCGTCAACGACCCGAACACCGTCGTCAACGCCATGCTGTCCGGGCAGATCGACGGCCAGTACATGCCGCCCACCGCGGCCATCCCGCGGCTGCAGTCCTCCAGCGCCGGGCGGTTCTACGTCGGCAAGACCCTCGTGCAGTTCGACCTGATCCCCACCGCCAAGACCGGGCCGATCGCCGACCGGCGGATCCGCCGCGCGCTGGCGCTGGCCATCGACCGCGACGCGATCGCCAAGAACGTGTTCTTCGGCTCGGCCAGCCCCGCGAAGACGCTGGTCACCGACGCCACGTACGGGTACGCCCACGACGCCTACGCCGGCGCACTGAAGACCATGCCGCCGCAGACCCTGGACCTGGCGCAGGCCAAGCGCCTCGTACGGCAGGCCGGCGGGGTGCACAAGCCGCTGGTGCTCGCCTATCCGGCCGGGGAGACGTTCTGGCAGCAGATCACCCAGGCGGTGGTGTCGGCCGGCAAGCAGATCGGCATCCCCATCCAGATGAAGTCGCTGCCCAGCCAGACCTACGGCAACGTGTTCTTCGAC
>Ga0164243_10015630_pt1 | contig 10476 bp, 11 predicted proteins | sample OricompcompostOP_FD_108781 | JGI IMG/M metagenome (GOLD analysis project Ga0164243, IMG submission 108781) | Organic Plus compost microbial communities from Emeryville, California, USA - Original compost - Organic plus compost (OP) | ecosystem: Engineered > Solid waste > Mixed feedstock >... | reverse complement strand
GGCGTTAACTTGAAAGCGTCCCAGCACACCGAATCATTTCGGGAGCTTCCAGGACGTAACGTGCCTAACTTGAAAGCGTCCCTGCGGCCGTCGAGGATGTGCGCATGCGCCGGTGTGCCGTGATCGCGATGCTCGTCGTGGGGTGCTCGTCTCCGCAGGCGCCCGGCCGGACGCCCGTGGCGTCGGAGACGCCGGCGGCGAGCGAGCAGCCGGAGCCGCAGGGGCCGCACGAGCCGCCGGAGCCGGCGCAGGGCGACAACGCGCCGCGCGCAGACGGGGAGCCGTGTCTCGACGCGAGCGAGTGCGCGTCGGGGATCTGCGAGGGCGAGGGCTGCGACGCCGCGACGCCGGGCCGGTGCGCGCCGGCCTCGCGCGCGTGCACGCGGGATCTGCGCGCGTACTGCGGCTGCGACGGGACGACGTTCCGCACGTCGGGCAGCTGCCCCGGGCGCCGGTTCGCGTCCCGCGGCGAGTGCCCGGTCGAGCCGTCGTGACGGCGTGGCCCGAGCGACGCGTGCGAGGTGGGCGAGGTGGGCGAGGTGGGCGACGCGCGCGCCGCGTGCGGCTCAGGTGAACTTGAGCAGCAGGTAGACGTAGACGTACGGGGCGATGAACAGGACCGCGTCGATGCGGTCGAGGATGCCGCCGTGGCCCGGCAGCAGCGCGCCCGAGTCCTTGACGCCGACCGAGCGCTTGATGAGCGACTCGGAGAGATCGCCGAGCTGGCCGAGGATGCCGCCGGGGATCGCGAGCAGGAACACGTCGACCCACGACAGCCAGTGCGCCGTGACGAGCTTGAGCAGCGCGACGCCGAGGATCGAGCCCGCGATGCCGCCGAACGCACCCGCCCACGTCTTCTTCGGGCTGACGGCCTCGTACAGCTTCTTCTTGCCGAGGTAGCGCCCCGCGAAGTAGCCGCCGGTGTCGGCGACCCATGCGACGAGGAGGACGATGAGGACGGTGTCCTGCTCGCGCGCGGGATCGATCAGCTTGAGCTTCGCGAGGAACGTCGTGAGGAAGCCGGCGTAGACGATGCCCATCACCGTCGCGGTGACGCGCGACGCGACCGACGGGATGTCGCGGAACCGGAACAGGAAGTACAGCCCGGGCACGATCACCGCGAGCATCAGCGCGACCGTCGAGCCGCCGACCGCCGCGAACCGGAACAGCCCGGCCGGGGCGTCGTTGCCGTAGACCGCGAGCGCCGTGGGATCGAGCCAGTAGAACGCGAGGCACGCGAGCCCACCCATGATCACCGCCGCCCTCCGGTCCTCCGGGGGCAGGGTCATGACGAAGAACTCGTGCATCGCGATCAGCGAGGCGACGAAGATGAGCGCCCACGTCGGCTCCGGCCGGTCATAGTGCAGGAGCACCAGCAGGATGGGGACGGCGACGAGCGCGACGAGGAATCGCTGTGCGAGGTTGCCTAGAGCCAAATTGCGTGGAGCTAACCCCACCGCGGGAGCGGGGTCAAGCCGGCTCCACGTCGGACGCGAGCTGCGCGCTGGTGAGGCCGAAACGACGCTCGCGACCGGCGTAGATCTCCAGGCACTGGTAGAGGTGCTCTCGGCGAAACTCCGGCCACAGTACGTCGGTGAACACCAGCTCGGCGTAGGCGATCTCCCAGAGCATGAAGTTGGAGATCCGCTGCTCGCCGCTGGTCCGGATCAAGAGATCGAGCGGGGGGAGCCCGGCGGTCGGCAGGTAGCCGGTGATCCGATCGACGTCGAGATCCTCGGGGCGCACGATCCCCGCGGCGGCATCGCGCGCGATCTCGCGGACGGCGCGGGCGATCGACTCGCGACCGCCGTACGACAGGGCGAGCGTCAGGGTCATCCCCTGGTTCTGGGCCGAGGCAGCGCGCAGCTCGTCGAGTGGCTCGCGGACCATCGGCGGAAGCTTCTCGACGTCGCCGATCGCCTCGAGCCGGATCTGGTTGTCGAGGATCTCCGCGCGCTCGCCGAGCAGGAACTCGCGGAGCAGCTGCATGAGCCCCGCGACCTCCTCGGCCGGGCGCGCCCAGTTCTGGGACGAGAACGCGTACAGCGTCAGCGCCTCGATGCCCAGCTGGCGCGCGGCCCGCGTGATGTCGCGGACGGAGTCGGCGCCGGCGCGATGGCCTTCGAGCCGCGGCTTCCCGTGGTTCTGCGCCCAGCGCCCGTTGCCATCCATGATGATGCCGACGTGACGCGGCAGCCTTCGTGTCTCGGTCATCGTCGGAGGAATGCGTCCGTAGCACGCCGGGCGCGAGCGTTGCAACGCCACCCTTGATCCCGTAGGCTCGGTGAAAGCCATGGGCATCTTTTCGAGACTAGGGACGCTGATCAAGTCGAACATCAACGACCTCATCACGAAGGCCGAGGATCCAGAGAAGATGCTCTCGCAGGTGCTGCTCGAGATGCAGCAGCAGCTCGTCGAGGCGAAGAAGGCTGTGGCGGTCGCGATCGCCGACGAGAAGAAGCTCCAGAAGCAGTACACGGCCGAGACCGACAAGGCCAAGGAGTGGGAGCGCAAGGCCATGGTCGCGGTGCGCGCGGGCGACGACAACCTCGCGCGTCAGGCGCTCGGTCGCAAGCAGGAGCACGAGTCGATCGCGACGCAGTTCCAGCAGCAGTGGATCGCCCAGAAGCAGGCGGTCGAGAAGCTCAAGGACGCGCTGCGCCTCCTCAACAACAAGATCGAGGAAGCCAAGCGCAAGAAGAACATCCTCATCGCGCGCAAGAAGCGCGCGGAGGCGCAGCAGCAGATCGCCAACACGATGCAGGGCCTCGGCGACACCAGCGCGTTCGACACGTTCGATCGCATGGCCGAGCGCATCCAGCTCATGGAGGCCGAGGCCGAGGCGGGAGCCGAGCTCGCGGGCGAGCTGTCGGGCGACACCCTCGAGTCGAAGTTCCTCCAGCTCGAGCAGGGCGCGGGTGCCAGCGAGGACGACGCGCTCGCCGAGCTCAAGGCCAAGATGGGCCTGCTCGAGGCGCCGAAGGACGGAGGCTCCAAGCAGCTCGGGGCCGGCACGGGCAAGCCCGAGGACAAGGACGAGTCGGGCCTCGGCGGCCTCACTCCCGAGGACCTCAAGGAGCTCGAGGACCTCGACCTGTCCGAGCTCGAGGGCAAAGAGAAGCCCAAGGCCTGAGCCCGAGCCGGAGCCCGAGCCCGATCGCGGGGCTTCGTCACGATCCGGGTCACGCTCCGGCGCGATGCCCGCGATCATCGCGAGTGACGTGTGGTCGCGGCGCGCGTGGGGTGTGAAGACGTGGCCACACCCGCGCCAGATGCAGGAGTGATTGTCGCCCGTTGGCAGCGGTCCGACCGGATCGCGCCTTGCAGGCTGGCTCGCTCATGCGTCTTGTCGCCGGTCTGTTCGCGCTGACCCTGATGAGCTCCCTCGCCGCCGCCGAGGATTCGTTCGCGCCGGCACCGCCGGCCCCGGGGCTCCAGCCCGCGCGCGCGAGCGTCGGCCTCCGCGTCGTCCGGATGCTCCCGGAGACCCGGCAGGCCCTGCTGTTCGATCGCGACCGCGGCACCCACGTCCTCGCGAGCGTCGGCTCGACGATCGGCGTCTACCAGGTCGACTCGATCGACGAGGACGCGGTGACCCTGACCGGTCCAGGCCGCGAGATCGTGCTCGCCGCGCCGGATCCGGGCTGGAGCCGGCGGGACAGCGACGACGAGCCTCGCCGGCGCGTCGTGGCCGCGGCGCCCGCACCGACGGATGGGTCGCCGTCGAGCATCGCCCGCGCGCCGGTCGATCCGTACGGAGCGACCGCGGACGTGGCGCCCGACGATCCGTACGCCCGCCTCGACGACGGGCCCGCCGATCCGTATCCCGATCCGTACGCCGATCCGAGCGCGCCGCTCGATCCGTACGCCGACACCCGGGTCCGCGTCGTCGACGCGCCGATCCAGATCACCCCGGGCGACGGCGGGATCCGGGTGACCTCGGCGGCCGCGGCGAGCGAGGCGCCGCTGGTGACGATCGAGGCGGCGGCGCCGATGGGCGAGGCGGCACCGGCCCCCGGCGCCCCGAGCGCACCGATGACCGTCGTCCTGCGGCGCGCGGAGGTGCAGGCCGCGCTCGCCGACTTCGCCGTGCTGACGCGCGCGGTGCGCGGCTCGTTCACGCCCGCGGGCGCACGCGTCGAGACCGTCGCGATGGGCTCGGTGTTCGCCAAGGCCGGCCTGCGACCTGGCGACCTCGTCACCGCCGTCGACGGTGTGCCGTTGCGCTCGATCGACGCCGCCGCCGAGCTCTACGTCCGCGCACCCTTGCTCCAGACCGCGACGGTGCAGCTCGTGCGCGACGGCAAGCCGCTCACCATGCGCCTCGCGATCCAGTAGGCGCTGGTTTACGATGCGCGGGTGGCGTCGCGACGGCCCGCGCTACGGCTGGAAAGCCAGTCCGAGTGGCTCACGGTGTTCGATCCTCGCGACTGGACCGTGCGCGTGCCGACCACCGAGTCGATCGAGGAGGGCACACCGCTGCGCCTCGATCTCGACGTCGACGGCTGGGCGGTCACGTTGCGCGGCACCGTCGTCCGGCATCACGAGGACCCACGCGGCGTGATCGTCGCGCTCGCGGGCTCGGAGCGCGACAAGGTCAACTTCTTGAACGGCTACTTGCGCGGCGGGTTGCTCAACCTGCGCGAGAAGCGCCGGCTCCCGATCCGGCTCGCCGTGACCTACGGCGCCGTCGAGGGCCCGACGAACACGTTCACCAAGGACATCAACGAGGAGGGCCTGTTCCTGTTCACGGACAAGCCGCTCCCCGAGACGTCGCGGGTCCACATGCTCGTGACCGTGCCGGGACGGACCGAGCCGCTGTCCCTCATGGGCACGGTCTCGCACACGATCGTCGCGTAAGACGAGGAGCCGCCCGGCATGGGGCTCGTCTTCGATCTCGACGCGGCCCAGCGCGAGCAGCTCACCGCCGTGCTCCGCGAGCTCGAGCAGCAGCTGGACGACGGCCGGCTGCCGACGAGCACGGTCGAATGATTGCCTGAGCCAGCCTCCGATGGCACCGTGAGCCGTGGCGCGCCGCCAGCGAGTTGTTCCCCCTGCGTCCGTGACGTGGCGAGACGGCGTGCACCTGACCGGCACGCCGATCTGGTGTGACGCGCGCCGGCGCCGGGACGTGTGCTTCGTGTCGTCGGCCGATCGCGTCGGCCGCACCGGGCACGGCCAGCTGATCGGCTCGCCGACGACGCTCGCGCTGCTCGGCGCGCGCGGCCAGGGCCACCTCGCGGTCCCGCTGCGCCGCCGGTTCACGCTCGGCACGCTGCGGCTCGAGCTGATCTCGTCGGGCCGCGGCCTCGGCGCGGCGGCGCTGTACGTCGACATCGCCGGTCGTACCGTGGTCTACGCGGGCGCGGTGCGGACCTCGGCTGGCGGGTTCGCCGAGCCCGCCGAGGTGCGCGCGTGCGATGCGCTCGTGGTCGCCGCGCCGTTCGGCGAGGACCACCACGCGTTCCCCGCCGTCGACGACGTCGCGACCGAGCTCGTGACGTGGACGCGCGCGCAGCTCGCTCGCGGCACCCCCGCGGTGCTCACCGTCGACACGGTGCTCGACGGGTTCGAGATCGCAGCGCGGCTCGCAGCGGAGGGGATCCTCGTCGCGGGCTCGCGGCGGCTCCGCGACGCCGCCGCGCGGCTCGACGGGAACGCGCAGGTGCCGCCGCTGCGCGGGATCGGCCGCGACGTGGGCGCGGTGATCCGGATCGAGGGCGAGCGAGCGAAGCCGCCGGCCGACGCGTTCGTCACCGCGCTGGTCTCCGGCCGCGCGCTCGAGGGCGCCGCGGGCCACGACGCGGCGTTCGCGTGGCCGTTCGTCGCCGGTCGGCGCCAGCTCCTCGCGTGGATCGAGCAGACGCGCGCGCGCGACGTGTTCGTCACGGGCGCCTGCGCGGAGGCGATCGCGACCACGCTCGGACCGCGCGCCCGCGTGATCGGTCCGCCGCGCCAGATGGCGCTGTTCGCGCCATGAGGGTCGTCGTCGCGAACCGCCGCACCGGCGGGTGGTGGTGGCGACTCCCCGCGCTGCTCGCGCTCTGGCTCGTGCTCGCCGCGCCGATCGTCGCCGGCCTCGTCGCCGCGCTCACGCTCCGGCGCTGGGCGAGCGATCTGCCGGAGGTCCCGGATCTCGCGGCGTGGCGTGCGAGCGCGCCGCAGACCTCGCTGATCCTCGCCGCCGACGGCTCGCACCTCGCGGAGCAGCCGTTCACCGACGGCGAGGTCGTCGGCCATCGCACGCGCGCCTCGCTCGACACGTTGCCCCTGCACCTCGTGCAGGCGGTGCTCGCCGCGGAGGACGTGCGGTTCTTCACTCACCCCGGATACGACGTGCAGGCGATCGTGCGCGCGGCGTGGCGGATGTACCAGGACGACGGCACGCAGGGCGCGTCGACGATCACCCAGCAGCTCGCGCGCAACCTCTTGCCCGACGAGATCGGCTTCGAGCGCACCTTGCGCCGCAAGACGCGCGAGATGCTGCTCGCGCGCGAGATCGAGCGCCGGTTCGCCAAGCGCGAGATCCTCGCGACGTATCTCGACTTCGTGTTCCTCGGCCAGGGCGCGTACGGCGTGGTCGCCGGCGCGCGCGCGTACTTCGATCGAGAGGTCACCGCGCTCGATCTGCCACAGGCCGCGCTGCTCGCCGGGCTGATCCAGGCGCCGTCGCGGCTCGATCCATTCAAGAACCCCGAGGGCGCCCGGCGCCGTCGCGACGAGGTGCTCGCTCGCATGGAGCGCGCCGGCCTGATCGACGAGGCGACCCGCGCCGAGGCCGCCGCGACGCCGCTCGCGCTGCGCCGGCCGACGCCGAGCTACGGCACGCGCGTGCCCTGGTACACCGAGCAGGTGCGCGGCTTCGTCGCGAGCGCGTTGCCCGACGACGCGCGGCGCGGCGGCCTCGTGATCGAGACCGCGGCGCTGCCCGCGCTCGGCACCGAGCTCCAGGCGGCCGCGGTCACGCACGCGGATCGCTGGGGCGGCGCGCAGGTCGCGGCGCTGGTCTGGGATCATCGCACCGGCTACGTCGAGGCGCTGATCGGCGGCCGCGACTGGGATCCCGATCGCTTCGATCGCGTGCTGCAGAGCTGCCGGCAGCCGGGCTCGGCGTGGAAGCCGATCGTGTTCGGCGCCGCGCTCGACGCCGCCGCGATCACGCCGGGCACCGCGCTGCGCGACGCGCCGATCGCCGAGTACGACGAGGTCACCAACGTCCACTGGAAGCCGAAGTCGGGCACGCGCTTCCGCGGTGTCGTACTCGCGCAGGACGCGCTCGCGGCCTCGCTCAACGCGCCCGCGATCGACGTGTTCGATCGCGCCGGCGTCGACGAGGTGATCCGGCTCGCGCGCCGGCTCGGCATCACGACCGAGCTCGCCGAGGTGCGGCCGATGGCGCTCGGCGCCTCGTGCGTGAAGCCGATCGAGCTCGCGCGCGCGTACGCGATCATCGCGCGGCGCGGGTGGGCGCTCGCGCCCCGGTTCGTCGTGCGGATCCGCCGCGGCGACGAGGTGCTGTTCGACGCCGCGGTCCCCGAGGATCCGTGGCTCGCGCCCGCGCGGCGCTTCGACCGGCTCGCGGCGCTGGCGGGCGCGGAGCCCGACGAGCGGATCACCGCCGAGGGCGGTCAGCTCCTCGACGAGCGCACCGCGTTCCAGCTCCAGGACATGCTCGCCGCGGTCGTCGCGCGCGGCACCGCGACCGACGCGCGCCGGCTCGGCCGCCCCGCCGCCGGCAAGACCGGCACCACGAACGACAACACCGACGCCTGGTTCGTCGGGTTCACCGGGCGCGTGCTCGGCGCGGTGTGGCTCGGGTTCGACGATCCGGCGCACAAGCTCGGCCCCCAGGGCGACGGCGCGCGGGCGGCCCTGCCGCTGTGGATGCGCGCGATCGAGCGCGCGGAGGGCGACCGGCCCGCGACCGCGATCCCGGGCGAGCCGCCGCCCGGCATGGAACGCCACGCGATCGATCGCGAGACCGGCCTGCTCGCCGCCCCGGGCGCGCCGGGCCTGCCGGTGTGGTTCCGCGAGGGCACCGCGCCTACCGAGATCGCCGGCCACCCCGGAACCTCCCCGACCGATTTCGGCCGCAGCGCCCGGGAATTCTGATCACTGAGGCGGTTTCGCCGCCTTCGCCGGACGGGGCACGTTCCCGTTCGGGTGGTATGCTGCGCGCGCAATGTTCGGCATGGGCGGCAGCGAGATCATCGTGATCTTGATCGTGGCCCTGCTGTTCCTCGGGCCGGACAAGTTGCCGCAGGCCGCGAAGTCGATCAGCAAGGGCATCCGCGACATCAAGAAACAGTCGCGCTCGCTCCAGCAGCAGATCGAGAACGACGAGCAGATCGGCGGCGCGATCCGCGACCTCAAGAGCGCGCTGCGCGGCGAGGAGCCCCCTGCCCGGCCGCCGAAACCGCGCCCGGCCGCGGCCCTGCCGACGGGCACCGACGCCGCGGCCCTCCCCGCCGCGGTCGCCGCCACCGCGCTGCCCGCGGCGACCGACGCGTCGCCAACCGACACGACCACCACCGCCGCGTCGCCGCCCGCGACGACCGGCGCGACCACCAGCGCGCCCGAGACCGCGACCGCGGAGCTCGCGTCCGCGTCCCCCAGCGACGTCCAGACGTCCAACGCCCCTCCGGTCCGCCTGCCGCCGACCGCCGGCGAGCCCGATCCCGATGTCCCCGTCCCGACCGAGGAGGAGGACGATGATCTGCGCTCGCTGATCCGCCCCGCCGAGGGCGCGATCGCGAAGGGCTCCGAGCCGAAGCATGGCTGAACCCGCCCGCGATCCCCGCAGCGCGCGCTCCGACGCCGCGCCGTCCGACGCGCTCGATCCCGAGACGTCGGAGCTCGAAGACAGCCGGATGCCGTTCCTCGAGCACCTGCGCGAGCTGCGCGACAGGGTGCGCAACGCCGCGATCTACTTCATGATCGCGTTCGGCGTCTGCTTCTACTTCGCGAAGGACATCTACGACTGGCTCAAGCAGCCGATGTTCAACGTGTGGGACGAGAAGAAGCTCGGCACCCCGCACGTCGTGTTCGGCAAGCTCACCGAGCCGTTCTGGGTCGAGATGAGCGTCGCGTTGTGGGCGGGCATCTTCGTCGCCTCGCCGTTCATCTTCTACCAGCTGTGGAAGTTCATCGCGCCCGGGCTCTACAAGCGCGAGCGCCGGATCACCGTCGCGTTCGCCGGCTTCTCGGCGGTGTTCTTCGTCAGCGGCGCGGCGTTCTGTTACTACCTCGTCCTCGAGAAGCTCTACGGCTTCCTGCTCGGGTTCGGCACCAAGGAGGTGCTGCCGATGATCCTGATGCAGGACTACCTCGACCTGACGCGCAACATGATGCTCGCGTTCGGGGCCGTGTTCGAGCTGCCGCTCCTCATCCTGTTCCTCTCGATGATCGGGATGGTCACGCACCGCGGGCTGTGGAAGTTCAACCGCTGGTTCGTCGTGCTCGCCTTCGTCATCGGCGCGATCCTCACGCCGTCTCCCGACGTGGTCTCGCAGCTGATGATGGCCGCGCCGATGATCATCCTCTACAACGCATCGATCCTGATCTCGTGGGTCGTCACCACGCGCCGCGAGAAGGCCGACGCCGAGCTGCGCGCCCGCGAGCAGGCCGCCGACGAGCGCGAGCGGGCGCTTCGGCAGCGCCGCGAGCCGAGCGGCGACCAGCCCGACGAGTAGCCCCGTCACCTCGAGCGAGCGGCAGCGAGTCCATCAGCTCGGCTGCCTTGAGCAGCGCCAGCGCGCCGACGCCAACGGGTTCACGTCCGATACCGCATGGGCGTTGACGTTCGAGCTGATGAGCCCGAGCAACATCGCCAGGGCGGCCGCCACGGCTCCGAGCGTGCGCAGCATGTTCCTGGCTTCATGTGACGTCGCCGGTCTCCCCCCTGTCCCAGGGGATGCGGCGGAACCAGACATACGCGGCGCCCACGCCGACCACGGCCCAGATCAGCAGAGAGGTCAGCGCGATCGAGCGCTGCGCGTCCTTCTTGCGCTCGAGCTGCACCGCGCGGAACGTGTCGAGCGCCGCGTACGCGTCGGGCGTGTCGGCGGCGAGCTGGGTCGCGGTGACCTGCGCGTCGATGCCCGCGAACGCCGAGGCCTCACGCGCGGACGCGATGAAGTGTGCCGGCAAGAAGCCGACGAGGATCGCGAGGAACACGCCGGCGGCGAACCGCGCGCGCGGCAGCTCGGGCGCGACGACGCCGCCCTGCTCGTGGGCGCCGGTCGGGCGCGGCTTGCGGGTCGGCGCGAGCACGGGCGTCGTCGGTGCGGCGCTGGCGGGCGTGGTCGTCGCCGGCTGCGCGCTCTCCTTGCGCGCGCGATGCGCGAGCTCGTCGGCGGCGATCTCGACGACCGCATCGGCGGCGTCGGCGTCGGGGGGCGCGAACAGATCGACGGGCGGTGCCTGCGCCGGGCGCGCGGGCTGTGACATCGCGGGCACCGGCGCCGCCGGGCCGAT
>Ga0164243_10015629_pt1 | contig 10477 bp, 9 predicted proteins | sample OricompcompostOP_FD_108781 | JGI IMG/M metagenome (GOLD analysis project Ga0164243, IMG submission 108781) | Organic Plus compost microbial communities from Emeryville, California, USA - Original compost - Organic plus compost (OP) | ecosystem: Engineered > Solid waste > Mixed feedstock >... | reverse complement strand
TGGGTCGCAGGCAAGCTACGGGACCGCGGTGGGACGGCTCAAACGGTTTACCGGCCGGAATCCCCGGCCTGCGACGTCGTGGCGGCGCGGATGGCCGACCAGACCCGCTCGGCGGTCAGCGGCATGTCGACGTGCCGCACGCCCAGGTGCCGGACGGCGTCGACGACCGCGTTCTGCACGGCGGGCGGCAACCCCACGGCTCCGGACTCGCCGAGCCCCTTGGCGCCGAGCGGGTTCACCGGTGTGGGCGTCTCCAGCGCCACCGTCTCGAAGGACGGCAGCTCGGCGGCGCCCACCATCGCGTACCGGTGCAGGTCGCCGTGCAGCGGCGTGCCGTCGGCGGCGAACCGGACCTCCTCGACGAGCGCCTGGCCGGCGCCCTGCGCCAGGCCGCCGTGCACCTGCCCCTCGGCCAGCATCGGGTTGAGCAGCACTCCCGCGTCGTCGACCGCCACCACCCGCAGCAGCGTCACCTGGCCGGTCTCGGTGTCTACCTCGACCACGGCGACGTGCGCGCCGTACGGGCAGGTCGCGGCGGACGGCTGGAAGGTGGCCTCCGCGAACAGCCCCTGGTCGGCCCCGCCGGCCTCGGCGTGGTCGGCGGTGTCGCCGGGGCTCCCGGTGGTGTGCCGGCCGCCGGCGTCGACCGCCAGCTCGGCCCAGCCGGCGTCGCGGCCGCCCGCGGCGCGGAAGCGTCCCTCGGCGAACGCCACCTCCTCGATGGGCACGCCGAACCGGGCGGCCGCGGCCTCCCGGCCCCGGTCGACCAGGGCCAGGGCCGCCTCGCGGACGGCCATCCCGCCGGTCTGCAACGACCGGGACCCGCCCGTGCCGCCGCCCGCCGGGACCGTGCCGGTGTCGGAGTGCCGCACGTCCACGTGGTCCAGCGGCAGCCCGAGCACGTCGGCCGCGATCATCGCCCAGGCGGTGACGTGTCCCTGCCCGTGCGGGCAGGTACCGGAGTGGACGGTGGCCCGGCCGTCGGCGCCGATCCGGACGGACGCGTACTCGCTGCGGGTGTCCGCGCCGGTGATCTCCACGAAGGTGGACAGTCCGATGCCCAGCTGGTGCACGTCGCCGCGTTCGCGCCGGGCCGCCTGCTCGGCGCGCAGCGCCGGATAGTCGGCCTCGGCGAGCGCCCGCTCCAGCGCCGCCGGGTAGTCGCCCGTGTCGTAGCGGGCGCGGGTGACCGTGGTGACGGGGAAGCTCTCCGGCGGCAGCAGGTTGCGCCGACGGACCTCGGCCGGGTCCATGCCGATCTCCGCGGCGAACAGGTCGACCATCCGCTCCAGCGCGGCCACCGCCTCCGGTTGGCCGGCCCCCCGGTACGACACCACGGGAGTGGTCGTCGTGGTCACGCTCGACGAGCTGAACCGGGCGCGGCCGATGGCGTACGGGCCGGTGAGCATGGTCCTGGTCCAGAACGGCAGGATCGCGCCGATGCGGGGGTACGCGCCCGCGTCCTGCACCACGTCCAGCGCGTACGACACGATCCGCCCGTCCCGGGTGCCGCCCAGCTCGGCGCTCTGGTGCTGGGCCCGGCCGTGGCCGGCGGCGACCATGTTCTCGCTGCGCGTCTCGGCCCACCGCACCGGGCGCCCCAGCCGGCGTGCCGCCCAGGCCACGCAGACGTCCTCCCGGCTGGCGAACGCCTTGGACCCGAACGCCCCGCCCACGTCGCCGTTGACCACCCGCACGCGCTCCTCCGGCTCACCGAGGGCGGCGGCGAGCTGACCACGCCACAGGTGCACCGCCTGGCTGCCGGCCCGGTAGCACAACCCGTCCGGCCCCCACTCGGCCTGCCCGGCGCGGGCCTCCAGCGGGCACGGCGCGACCCGGGGGTTGACCATCCGCTGCCGGACCACCACCTCGGCGCCCTCGTGCACGTCGGCCCGCCCGGCGGGGCGGCGGAAGGCGAGCTTGAGCACCAGGTTGGTGCCGGCCTCGGGGTGCAGCACCAGCTCGTCGGTGAGCGCCCGGTGGACGTCGACCAGGGGCGGCAGCGGTTCGATGTCCAGGTCGACGAGGGCGGCGGCGTCCACCGCCTCGGCCCGGCTGGTCGCCAGCACCGCGGCGACCGGTTCGCCGACGAACCGCACCACGCCGTCGGCGAGCACCGGCGTGGTCATCTTCTGGTTGAGCACGCCCGCCTCGGGCGGCAGCGGCGGCAGGTCCACGTCCGCCGCGGTGAGCACGGCGACCACGCCCGGCGCCCGCCGGGCGGCGTCGGTGTCCACGCGGCGCAGCCGGCCGTGGGCGAGCGGGGAGCGGACGAACACCAGCTCCAGGCACCCGGGCAGGGGGACGTCGTCGACGTACCGGCCTCCGGTGGTGAGCAGTGCCCGGTCCTCGGTGCGCCGGACCGGCCGGCCGATCAGTGTCATCTGCGACTCCTCGTTCCGCCGTGGGGCCGGGTCAGGCCGGGGTCACGGCCAGGGGGATCGACGCGTACGACCGGAAGAGGGCGCTGGGCTCGCGGACAGGCGCGGCGGCGAGGTCGACGGTGGCGAACCGGCGGGCGAGCCGTTCGAAGATCACCGCACCCTCGACCCGGGCCAGCGCGGCGCCGAGGCACCCGCGTACGCCGCCGCCGAAGCCCACGTGCGGGTTCGGGCGGCGGCCGATGTCGATGCGGTCCGGGTCGGCGAAGACGTCCTCGTCGCGGTTGGCGCAGCCGAGCAGGAGGAAGACCGACCGGCCGGGCCGGATCACCCGGTCGCCGACGGGGATCGGCTCCAGCGCCAGCCGTGCCGTGTACTGGATCGGGGCGTCGTACCGGACGAACTCCTCGGCCGCGGTGCCCGACAGCGACGGGTCCGCGCGCAGCCGGCGCCACTCGTCGGGGTTCCGCGCCAGGGCGACGCTGCCCGTGCAGACCATGTTCATGGTGGTCTCGTAGCCGGTGAAGCAGAGGAAGACGATGTTGTCGACGACCTCCTCGACGCCCTCGGCCGGGTCGGCCACCGCGAGCATCCGGTCGAGCAGGTCGCCGTCCGGGTCGGGGCGGTGGCCGTCCAGCAGGTCGCGGACGTAGCCGCGCAGCCAGACCAGCGCGTCCACCGCGGCCCGGTCGGTCTCGGGCAGGAACGGGGTGAAGGCCCGACCCAGCGCCGCCGAGCGGGGCCACACCTCGGCCCGGGTCCGCGCCGCCGGCAGGCCGATGAGCTCGCACACCACTGTCGCGGCGACGGGGAAGGCCAGGTCGGCGACGGCGTCGAGGCGCCCGGTGTCCAGCGCGGGCGTGAGCAGCTCGTCCACGAGCGCGCCGATCCGGGCGGCCGTGCGCCGGGCCACGCCGGGGCTGAAGGCCCGCACCATCTGCTGGTGCAGCCGGCTGTGGTCGTCGGGGTCGCGGGTCGGGATGATCCGCCGGAACACCTCCTGGGAGAGGTCCCGCGCCATCCGGAACTGCGGGTCGTCCTCGGGGAAGGTGTTGCTGAGCCGGCGGTCGCGCAGCAGCGCGGCCACGTCCCGGTGCCGGGTCACCCCCCAGCTCGCCGGGCCGAACCGGCACAGCGGCCCGGCCGCCCGCACCCGCGCGTAGGTCGGGTACGGGTCGTCGACCACCTCGGGGGAGAGGGGGTCCATCCGGGCCGGCAGCACACGTCCGGCGGTCATCCGGTCACCTCCACGGCCACCGGGACGCTGGCGTACGACCGCAGCGTCCCGCCGGTCTGCCGGCGCGCGGGCCCGCCGGGGGCGAGGGTGGGGAAGCGGCGCAGCAGCGTCTCGACGGTCACCTGCGCCTCCACGCGCGCCAGGTACGCGCCGAGGCAGTGGTGGATGCCGCCGCCGAAGGACAGGTGCGGGTTCGGGTCCCGGGTGACGTCGAGCCGGTCCGGCTCGGCGAACTGCTCCGGGTCGTGGTTGGCGCTGCCCAGCAGCAGGATGAGCACCCGGCCGGCGCGGATCGTCCGGTCGCCGATGTCGAGGTCCTCGCGGACCAGCCGGGCGACGCCCTGGATGGGGGCGTCGTAGCGGAGGAACTCCTCGACGGCGCGCGGCACGAGCGTCGGGTCCGTGCGCAGCAGGGCCAGCTGGTCGGGGTGGTCGAGCAGGGCCGCGATGCCGGTGGCGATCAGGTTCGTCGTGGTCTCGAAGCCGGCGAAGAAGGCGAAGACGGCGTTGTCCACGATCTCGTCGGGGCCGAGCACGGCGCCGTCGTCGTCGGTGGCCGCGAGCATCCGCGAGAGCAGGTCGTCGCCGGGCTCGGCGCGGCGCCGGTCGAGGATCTCGCCGAGGTAGCCGCGCAGCCACTCGACGGCCCGGTCGGCGGCCGGCCGGTCCTCGTCGGGCACGATCGCCGCGAACGCCTTGCTGAGGTCCAGCGCGTACGGGCGGATGCGGTCGTGGTCGGCCGGTGGGATGCCCATGAGCGCGCACACCACCATCACCGGCAGCGGAAAGGCGAGATCCGAGACCGCGTCGAACCGTCCGGTACGCGCCGCCGGGGCGAGCAGCTCGGTGACCATCGACTCGATCGTCGGGCGGAGCCGGCGTACCAGGGCCGGGCTGAACGCCTTGGCCATGAGCCGGCGCAGCCGGCCGTGCTCGGGCGGGTCGCGGTAGAGGATGATCCGGCCGAAGAACGCGCCCGCGGGGCCGTCGCCGGCCGACATGCGGTGGTAGTCCGGTGGGAACTCGCTGCCCAGGCGGGGATCGCGGACCAGGCGGGAGACGTCGGCGTAGCGGGTGACGCCCCAGCTGCCGGGCCCCATCCGGCACAGCGGGCCGGCCTCGCGCAGCGCGCGGTAGGTGGGGTAGGGGTCGGCGACCACGGCGGGGTCGCGGGCGTCGAATCTCGGCGGCATGCCGGTACGGGCCGAGGTCATGCCCGCCAGTATGAGCAACCGAAGATACGAGAAACAAGTACTTCCGAGATACGCGAAACACTACTAGGCTTTCGAGCCATGACCGAGACCGTGGTGAGCGCTGACCCCCGGATCATCGCCATGGAGCTGCTGATGAAGGCCCCCGCCACCGTCAGCAGCCCCTACCCGCACTACCACGCGCTGCGGGCCGCCGCACCGAAGTACCGGATGGAGCAACCCGGCCAGGGCGTGGGATGGGTGCTCACCACGTACGACGAGTGCCGCGCCGCCCTGCGCAGCCCCTCCCTGGACAAGTCGGCCCAGCGCCCCCGCATGGGTGACTTCCGCGGCCGCGAGGGCGCCCGCACCCTGCTCTTCCTCGACGGCCCCGAGCACACCCGGCTGCGCGGCCTGGTGAGCCGCGTCTTCACCCCCCGGCGCGTCGAGACCCTCCGGCCCCGGCTGACCGCGTTCGTCGACAGCCTGCTCGACGAGGTGACCCGCCAGGTCGGGCCCCGCGGCGGCGAGATCGACCTCGTCGGCGCGTTCGGCTTCCCGCTGCCGGTCATGGTGATCGGCGAGCTCGTCGGCGTGCCGCCGGAGGACTGGCCGCTGCTGCGCCGGCTGACCCGGGCCGCGTCCGGCGGTCTGGAGATCTTCGCGCCCGAGGAGGTGCTGAAGGCCTCCGACCAGGCGCTCGGCGAGATGGAGGAGTACTTCGCCGACCTGGTCCGCAAGCGCCGGGAGGAGCCCCGCGACGACCTCGCCACGGCGCTCGGCCAGGTCGAGGTGGACGGCGACAAGCTCTCGGTCGACGAGCTCATCCAGGTCATCGTGCTGCTCTTCGGCGCCGGCTTCCAGACCATGACCGACCTGATCGGGCTCGGCACGTACGCGCTGTGCCGCAACCCCGACCAGATGCAGCGGCTGCGCGAGCAGCCCGAGCTGACCCGCTCCGCCATCGAGGAGCTGCTGCGCTACGACTCCCCGGTACACGTGCTGGGCCGTGCCGCGTTCGAGGACACGACCTTCCTCGACGGCACCCCGCTCGCCGCCGGCGAGCACGTCATCACGCTGATCGGCGCCGCCAACCGTGACCCGGCCCGCTACGCCGACCCGGACGTGCTCGACATCGCCCGGTTCGCCGGGCCCGAACCGCCCGAGACGCCGCTGTCGTTCGCCTGGGGGCCGCACCACTGCCTGGGCGCGCAGCTCGCCCGGGCGGAGGGGCAGATCGCCTTCCGCCGGCTGGTCGACCGGTTCTCCGTCGTCGAGCTGGCCGACCCGGACATCGACGAGATCGACCTGGAGTGGCGGCACAGCAGCACCTTCCGGGGCCTGGAGGAGCTGCGCCTGCGGCTCGTGCCGGCCTGAGCACCACGAACCACGCGCGGACCAGGAGGGGGAGAACGTGCCGGAGGCGGTGATCGTCGAGGCGGTCCGCACCCCGATCGGCCGGCGGAACGGGGCGCTGTCCGGCCTCAAGGCCGTGGAGCTGCTGCGGCACGTCCAGGTCGAGGTGATCCGCCGGGCCGGCATCGAACCCGGCGAGGTGGACCAGATCATCGGCGGCTGCGTCACCCAGGTGGGCGAGCAGAGCCTGAACGTCACCCGCAACGCCTGGCTCAACAGCGGACTGGACTACGAGGTCGCGGCGACCACGGTGGACACCTCGTGCGGCTCCGCCCAGCAGGCCAACCACCTCGTCGCCGCGCTCATCGCCGCCGGCGCCATCGACGTGGGCATCGCCTGCGGGGTCGAGTCGATGAGCCGGGTGCCCGTCGGCACCAACCTCTACCAGGGGCCCGGCCACTACAAGACCCCCGACTACCCGTACGACGACCCGCCCAAGGCGCAGTTCGGCGGCGCCGAGCGGATCGCGGCGCGGCAGGGGCTGACCCGCGCCGACGTCGACGCCTACGGGCTGCGCTCGCAGCAGCGGGCGGCCCGGGCCCGCGACGAGGGCCGGTTCGACCGCGAGATCAGCCCCGTGCCGCTGCCCGACGGCACCGTGGTGAGCGCCGACGAGGGCATCCGGGAGACCACCATCGACGGGCTGGCCGCCCTGCGGCCGGTGCTCCCCGACGGCATCCACACCGCCGGCACCACCTCGCAGATCTCCGACGGCGCGGCGGCGGTGCTGTGGATGTCCCGGGAACGCGCCGCCGCCCACGGACTGCGGCCCCGGGCCCGGCTGGCCCACCAGGTCGTCACCGGCGCCGATCCCTACTACCTGCTCGACGGGCCCACCGTGGCCACCCGCAAGCTGCTCAAGCGGGCCGGGATGAGCCTCGCCGACGTCGACCTCGTCGAGGTCAACGAGGCGTTCGCCGCGGTCGTGCTCTCCTGGGCCGCGCACCACGACGCCGACCTGGACCGCGTGAACGTCAACGGCGGCGCGATCTCCCTGGGGCACCCGCTCGGCAGCAGCGGCACCCGGCTGCTGGTGACGGCGCTGCACGAGCTGGAACGACGCGACGCGGAGACGGCCCTGGTCACCATGTGCTGCGGCGGCTCGCTCGGCACGGCCTCCCTGCTGGTGCGGGAGTAGGCGGGCATGGACACCGACCTGCGTACCGCGCCGGCCACGGCGCCCGCCGACGCGCCGGACGCCGCGGCCTTCTACGCCGAGGCGCGCCACGACCTGCCCGGGCCCCTGCACGGCGTGCGGGTCCTCGACGTCACGAAGGTCTGGTCCGGCCCGGTGGCGAGCTGCGTCCTGGCCGACCTCGGCGCCGACGTGCTGCGCGTGGAGATGCCGGGCAACCGCGAGGGCCTCATGCCGCCGGAGATCCCCGGCACCGGGCTGTCCTGGTTCCGGCAGAGCGTGCACCGCAACAAGCGCAGCATCGGGTTGGACCTGCGCCGCCCCGGCGCGGCCGAGGTGTTCCTCCGGCTCGTCGCCACGGCCGACGTGGTGGTGGAGAACTACAAGCCGGGCACGTTGGACGCGTGGGGCGTCGGATACCGGGCCTGCCGTGCCGTCCGGCCCGACGTCGTGATGGTCTCGATCTCCGGCTACGGCCAGTACGGCCCGGACGCCGGACGCCCCGGGTACGACCCGACGACCCAGGCGGCCGCCGGCTGGATGGCGCTCAACGGCGAGCCCGACGGGGCCCCGCTGAAGGCGCCCACCTTCCTCGCCGACGACCTCGCCGGCCTGCACGCGGTGATCGGCGCGCTGGCCGCTCTGCGCCACCGCGACCGCACCGGGGAGGGGCAGCACGTCGACGTGAGCATGCTGGACTCCCTGCTCTTCTCCAGCAACGGCTACCTCACCCTCGGCGCGACGGGGGTGCCCCTGCGCCGCTGGGGCGACCAGGCGGACTTCGTGGTGCCGGCCGGCTGCTTCCGCTGCGCGGACGGGCACGTCTACGTGGCCGTCGCCCTCGACCGCTCCTGGCGGCGGCTCGCCGAGGTGGTCGGCCGGCCCGAGCTGGCGCGGGCGCCGGGGTACGCGACCAACGAGGAGCGCCGCGACAACCGCGCCGCGGTCAACGCCGTCCTCGCCGGCTGGTGCGCCGACCGGACCTGCGCCGAGGTGGTCGCCACCCTCGACGCCAACGGGATCACCGCCGAGCGGGTGCGCACCTTCGCCGAGGCCGCGGCCGACCCGCAGGTCCGCGCCCGGGCCATGGTGCAGGAGACGGTGCTGGCCAACGGCACCACCGCGCCGCTGACCGGCCCCGCCGTCAAGTTCTCCCGGACGCCGACGGCGGTGCGCACCGGCGCCCCCGAACCGGGCGCGGACACCGAACGGATCCTCGACGAACTGGGCGTCGACGCGCCCACCCGGGTCCGACTGCGCGCGGATCGGGCGATCGGATGACCGGAGGTGGCATGGACACGGCAGGCGACGCGCCGCGCTGCGCGCTGGTGACCGGGGTATCCCGCGGGATCGGCCGGGCGGTCGCGCTGCGGCTGGCGGCCGAGGGGTACGCCGTCGCGGGGTGCTACACCACGCCGAGCGAGGCGGCCGACAAGACCCGGGCGGAGGTCGAGGCGCACGGGGTGCGGACCTGGTTCGCGCCCTGCGACGTCACCGACGCCGCCGCGGTGGACGGCTTCGTCTCCGCCGCCGAGGAACACCTCGGGCCGCTCACCGCGCTGGTCAACAACGCCGGCATCACCCGCGACCGGCCGATGGTGCTCATGGGGCCGGACGAGTGGCACGACGTCATCGCCACCAACCTCACCGGCACCTGGCACACCTGCCGGACCGTCGCGTTCCGCTTCCTCAAACGCCGCCGCGGCGCCATCGTCAACCTGTCCTCCGTCGCCGGGGTCACCGGCAACGCCGGGCAGACCAACTACGCGGCCAGCAAGGCCGGCATCATCGGGCTCAGCCGGTCCCTGGCCAAGGAGGTCGCCCGGTACGGCGTACGGGTCAACGTGGTGGCCCCCGGGTTCGTCGAGACCGACATGACCGGCGTGCTCTCACCCCGGCAGCGCGACCAGGCGCTGGGGCAGATCCCGCTCGGCCGGTTCGGCGAGCCGGCCGACGTGGCCGAACTGGTGGCGTTCCTCCTGTCCGACCGGGCCGGCTACATCACCGGCCAGGTGATCCGGGTGGACGGGGGGATGGTGCTGTGACCGCCCCGCCCACCTTCCGCGCCGGGACCGACCCGGCGCAGACGTACGCCGCCGCGGCGGCGCCGCTGCAGGCCGTCGAATGGGTCGAGGTCGGCGCCGGCCCGCGCGGTGGGATCACCCTGCGCGCCGGCGTGACGGTCGACCCGGCCGACGTCTACCTGGGCGGGCACTTCCCGCAGCTCACCGTCTACCCGGGTGTCTTCACCCTGGAGACGCTCCGGCAGGCCGTGACCGCCGCCGTGGGCTGCTGCGCCGGCCGGCTGCCGGACCTGCACCGGTTGCGCTCCGCCCGGTTCCTCGCCCCGCTGCTCGCCGGCGACACGCTCACCGTCACGGCGTCGCTCGGCCCGGTCGCCGACGACCAGTCCTTCGAGGTCACCGCAGAGTGCGTACGCGGCGACGGGGTGCGGGCGGCGACGGTGCGGGCGGTGTTCCGCTGGCCGGCGCCGGAAGGGGGCGTGTGATGAGGCTGGAGCACGCCGAGCTGCGGGCCCTGCTGCCGCACCGGTACCCGATGCTGCTGCTCGACCGGGTCGAGGCCGTCGAGCCCGGGGTGAGCCTGGAGGCGGTCAAGACGGTCACCGGCTGCGAGCCGTGCTACCGGGGGATCGCCGAGGGCGAGCCCGCCGACCGGTACGCCTACCCCGCCTCGCTGCTGATCGAGTCCTTCGGTCAGGGCGCCGCGGTGCTGTGGCTGCTGTCCCGGCGACCGGGCACGGCGGGGCTGCCGATGTTCACCGCGGCCCGCGAGTGCGTCCTGCTGCGCCCGGCGTACCCGGGCGACGTGATCCGGCACCGGGTCCGGCTGGACCAGGTCGTCGACGGGGCCGCGTTCGCCTCGGGATCCAGCTGGATCGGGGACGACAAGGTGGCGGAGTTCGGCTCGATGATGGCGGTCGTCCGACCGGTCGACGCCATCGCCCGAGCCTCGTGATGAGAGGGAAGAGGGGACCGCGATGAGTGAACACGACCAGCACATGGCGGAGCTGCGGGAGATCGTGGCCGAGGTGCTCGAGGTGGAGCCCGAGGAGGTGGCCGACACCGCGGACTTCGTCGAGGAGTACGAGGCGGAC
>Ga0164243_10015628_pt1 | contig 10477 bp, 6 predicted proteins | sample OricompcompostOP_FD_108781 | JGI IMG/M metagenome (GOLD analysis project Ga0164243, IMG submission 108781) | Organic Plus compost microbial communities from Emeryville, California, USA - Original compost - Organic plus compost (OP) | ecosystem: Engineered > Solid waste > Mixed feedstock >... | reverse complement strand
TCGCCGCGCGCCATCTCGACGCCGACGCCGCCTCCGTCGACGAAGTGCTTCGGCGCGGTCGGGTCGTCCTTCCCGCCGCCGCCCCCGGAGCCTGCCTGCACCGGCTCGAGGCCGAGCGGCGCGAACAGCTTCCGCACGAGCGCGAGCGAGCGATCGCTCATACCCGCGAGCATGAGCGGCGTCGCCGTCGGCACGACCGGGCGCGATGGATCGAGGCCTGCTGACAGGCGCGTCGCGACCTGGCTGGCGTGGGCCTCGACGTCGTACGTGCCGGGCGCACCGTCGAAGGCGGTCGTCCCGCTGTTGAGCGCGTGCTTCTCCGGCTTCTTCGGCGCGCTCCCGGGCAGCGGCGCGCCGCCTTCGAGCGGCCAGAAGCCTGGCGGAATCGGTCGGTGCAATTCGGTGAGCATCGGCGCGATCGGCGTCACGCCGGCGACGGGCTCGACCTGGAAGGAGCTCCAGCTGTACGCGTAAGCGCCCGCGAGGCGGCCATCGAGGTAAATCGGGCTGCCGCTCATGCCGCGGACGTTCTTCGTCACGTTGAGCCGGGGATGGGGCGTCTTGACGAGGATGAGCTCCTGTGACGGGCGGAAGTTGCGCAGCACGCCGACGACCTCGACGTCGAACCGCTCCGGCTCCGTCCCCTTGAAGACGGTGAGGCCGTAGCCCTTCATGCCGTCCTTGATCTCGTCGACGGAGATCGTGCGTGGCTTCGCGTCGCCACGTGCGAGCGGGATCGTCAGGCCGAGGCCGGCGAAGAGACCGGCGGCGACCGCCGCGATCGAGAGGAACTCTTTGCGCACGGCACAAGTCTCGCGCGCCCGGCGCGGCGCGTAAAGCTTTGGTCGGGAGTCTCTGGCGCCCGAGCGGCATCCGCGGGGTCGGCTGCAGCTTGTGGTTCGAGCGTCGGCATGACCGCTCGTCGAGCTCTGCCGGATGGACCGCGATCTCCGCATCGAGCGACGAACGACGGGGAGCTCGTCGTCGTGCCGCCGACGGGAGCGGGGACGGGCGTCGCGATTTCGAGCGCCGGCGTCCGCTACCGAGGTCCGATCGCGGACGCCGCCGTGCTCTGACTGAGGCGCCGTTACTGCCCGAACGATGCTGTGCCGACGGACCAGGCGCTCGCCTGCGAAGGTACGTCGTTGCCCGTCCGCTCGACGCTCGTGCCGGAGGTGGTGTCGAGGCCGGCCCAGCTCGCGGCGACCTCGCGCGCGGTCGGCTCCGTCGAGTTGCCGCAGTCCGCGCCGCCACAGTCGGCGGGCAGCCACAACCCCTTGCCCTGCACGTACCGGAGCGAGGCGACGTAGTCGCCCGTCGTCGCGGTCGTCTGATCGGAGAAGGCAACGACGTCGACGAAGACGTTCGCGGGGTTGCGAAGCGCGACGACGACGGACGACGCGAACGTGAGCGTGTTCGGCGTCACGAAGTCCCACGCGTTGTCGTAGTACGAGGCGTAGGTCGCCTTCTCGTGCTGGTCCTTCGCGGTCGTCTCGTTCGGCGTCGCGTCGGTCCCGAGGTGGACGACGATCGTGTCGCCGGTGGCGGCGCAGACGTCGGGCAGCGTCAGCAGGTTGGTGCCTGCGCCGGGCCCGGTCTGGTCCTGCGGATTGGTTCGAAGATCGAACGCACGGAGGCGTCCGCCCTGGAGGACGCTCAGCTCGACGAGGTTCGCCCGCGGGTTGACCTCACGAATGACGAGCTTGGCCGTGTCGGCCGCACAGTAGGGAGCGTTCTCGGTGCCGCGCGTTTGGGGCGCGACGACGAAGTCGTCCTTCCAGTTCGTGTCGACCATGCCGTTTCGCTGGATCGACGAGCCGGGAAGGAGGAACCCTGGGTAGAGCCCGCATTGTGGCGGGGTGTCCCCGGACGAGTTGACGACCTCGGGGGTAAAGAGACAGATCGCGTTCAGCTGGTTGAATGGGTGCTTCGAAAAGGCCCATTCGTTCTGCTGCCACGCGAAGGTCCATTCGACACGCGCCAGCGTGTAGTTGGGCCCGTCTATCGCCGGATCGCCATACGCGTACGGGACGAGGTCCTGGAAACCAGCCCCGTCACGGATCGTGATCGCGCCGACGTATGCCGGCATGTCCTTCACGGCGGAGTAGACGTCGTAGGCGCCGGCGGAGGCATTCGACGCGGTCGACGAGGTCTTGTCCTTCGTCTCGTCCTCTTGCGCGAAGTTGGTCGGTGCCGGATCGAGGCCGCTCGCGTGGATGACGATGCGATCGCCGACGGCGACGTCGAGCGGGGCGAACGTGTGGAGCACCTGCTGGTAGCCCATCGAGACCATGAGACCGGCGACGGAGCCGGCCTTCGTCGCGACGAGCTCGACGAAGTCATCCCCCTCGGCCGTCGTGTTGGCCGGCGCGATCTCCGAGATGAGCAGCCGCGCGCGCCCCGAGGTCGTCACCATGGCGTCGTTCGAGAGCGGTCCAGAAGCACCTGCGTCCGCGCCGACGTCTGCGTCCGCATCGCCGCCTGCGTCCCCCGCGGCACCGGGTTCCTTCACGCGCACGACGAAGTGGTAGGTCGTCTCGGGCGTGAGGCCGATGACGATCGCAGTCTGGCGGGAGCCCGTCGGCAGCACCGCCACCGGCTCGGCCGGCGTCGCGACCGTCGCGGCGAGGTACTCCGCCTCGGTCGTGATCGGCGTCGCGGCATAGCGGATCTCGTAGCCCGGTGTGTTGCCCGGCGGCGATGTCCACGTGAGCTTGGCGCTGACGTGAGACTCGGCGGCGCCCGTGAGGTCGATGATCGTGCCGGGCGGGAGGCCCATCACGTCCAGGCCGGCATCCTTCGGTCCGGAGTCTTCGTCGGCGGTGTCGCGCGCGTCCGATTTCGCATCCTTCTGTCCGGAGTCGCTCGAATCCTCGGTCGCGTCGGGATCGTCCGGACCCGCTTCGCGCGGATTGCCGGAATCGACGGCCGCGTCCGGATCGTCGAATCCTCCGGGGTCGTCGTCATCGCCGCCGCACGCCACGATCACCGTTCCGGTGAGTAGTGCGGCTCCGAGCGCAAGTCTGAATCCATGAGGCGCCATGATCGTCTCCTCCGGTGAGGCACGAGTCGGTCGTTCGGGTGATGAATGGAGAGCTTCGCGTGCTCGAGCCGTTACTTGATCGGCACGGGCACGGCGTCGTTGATGGGGCGGAGCCCGGTGCCGGCGACGTAGCCGTAGCTCGCATACGAGCCGATGCCCCAGACGGTGATCGCGAAGGCGCCATCGCTGCGCGCTTCCTGCCGCCCGTAGCTCGAGCAACCGTCCTTGGCGAGCGGCTCGGTGAAGTTGACCGTGAGATTGACCCACGCGTACTCGTACGTCCCGCTCGTGCCGAGCGGCTTCCATCCAGTGATCTCGCCTCCACACGACAGCTCGACGGGGGCGAAGCCGGTCGCGTTCTTCCGGCGCACCACGGAAAGCCCAGTGTCGGGATAGGTGAAGTCCGCGAAGAAGACGTAGTGATCGAGGAACTGACCGCTCGCGGGGACGTTGACCCACTCGGGGTCACCGAGCGTCATCCCGACACCGGTGGCACGACCGAACTCCGCACCGGTCATGTAGACGTTGACGTGGAACGGATGTTTCGCGTCCTGGCTCCTGACGACGAACGGCTCCCTCGTCGCGAAGGTGACGACCTCGCTGGCTCGGAGCGACAGCGGCGCTCCGGTCGGTGGGGCAGGGTCATAGGTGAGCTCCGTGCCGTCGGTGCCGCCGGCGATCGTGTACGGCACGAGCTCCGGCACCGGCTTCACGAAATCGCTATTCAGATCGACCCGTCGCGGAGGATACGGGACGACCGCGTATTCCGTCCCCCACTGCGCGAGCGAAGGAAGTTGCTGCTGGACCAGGTCGCACGCCCGGATGCCGGCGGGAAGGTTCGTGCATCGAGCGCCGGCGAAGAGGCCGATCGGCTTCGTACTCTCGATTGGGCTGCCGGACATCGACCCCTGCACGAACTGCAAGACTTGTCCCTTCGAGAGCGTCCACGTCCCCGTCGTGCCGGCGGGCGTGCCTTCGACGCCGTTCCGGCGGTAGAGCTCGACCGTCGGCTTGATCGAGACCTGGGTATCGTCCTCGCTCGCGACGACCTGCAGCGTCCTCAGGGACTCCAAGTTCAACGCACCGAGCTCCTCGAAGAGGCGCGAGCCCCTCTCGAGCTCCGGATCGATCGCGATGTAGTTCGTGGACCACGCCGACACGGGCAAGAGCAACGTCCCGGCCGGGTAATAAGACTGCGCGCCGCCGTACGGGTAGATGGTGTACGCCGAGACGGGCGCATCGGTCTCGATGTGGAAGGCGTCGTTGATCGCCGTCTCGTGCTCGATCGGGTCGAACAGGAGCGCAGGTTGGACCTCGGTCGGACAGAGGATGCGTTCGCCCGTAGGCGTGTGAGCGAGGAAGATGAGCGCGACTTCACCCGGCGGGATCGGTCCGTCGAGCCGCTCGTGGACGGTTTTTTCACCCTCGAGATGGGCCCGGTAGACCGACCGCGAGATGTCGAGCGGCTTCCCGCGGAAGCTCACCGAGACGTTGACGCCGCGCTCCCAGGTGTTCGCGATCATCGCTGCGAAGCAGGCTCCGCGAATGTTGCTCTCGGAGACCGTACCCGGCGGGTCGCCCGGCGGAGGCAGCGTCCAGAACTCGCATCCGTTCGAGCCCTGATTCAGTACCGCCGCCGTACACGGGTCGACGCAGGTGTTGCCGCCGCAAGCCTTGTCGGCGCCGCACGTCTCGACGACCTTGGCGGTGTCGTCGCCGTCACAGCCGTCGAGCACGCGCTTCAGATCGCGCGAGCAATGGACGCACGACGTGGGGCCGTCGGTCGACGCGTCGAGGTCGGCGAACGACGCGCCGCCTTGTTCGAATCCCTGCCGGGTCGAGCAAGCGAACGCGCTTGCGATGATCCCGCAAGTGAGAGTTGCGATGACACTGGAGCGCCGCGAGGGGTTCATGAAGCGACCGTTTCTAGAAGTGGACCGGTACCGGCGTGGCGTGCTGCTCGGCATCGGTCGTTCCCTGGCCGAGCTCCCCCTCTTCGTTGCTCCCCCAGCAGAGGACGCTCCCTCCCTCGACGATCGCGCAGATCGACTGCGACGAGGCTGCGAGCCGCACGGCGTGATCGGTGAGGTTGCGTGCGGGCTGGAACGTGAACGAGAGCGCCGTCCCGGACTCCGTCCCGAGCGCTCCGCGCGCGTTGTCGCCGGTGCACTCGACGGTGCCGTCGGTCAGGCGCACACACGTGATGTCGCCGGCCGCGACGACCTGCCTCGCCCATGCCTGCTTGTTCGCGAGGGCAGGTCGTACGGGCTTCACGAAGAGGCTGGGGAGGCCTTCGCCGATCGCGCCTTTCAGGCTGTCGCCCCAACACAGGATCTCGCCGCCGACCACCGCGCACGCATGTCCGATCCCGCGTGCGGGATCCGGCAGGGCTGCAGGGAGGACCGTCGTCGCCGACACGGCGAAGCTCGACACCGGGGCGAGCTCCACCGGGAACGGCCGCGCGTCCGGAGTGAGCGACGAGACGCGCCCGCTCACCGAGCCTTCGGCTCCCGCGACGGCTCCCCAAGAAAAGAGGGCACCCTCTGCGGTCAGCGCGAAGCCCGTGTACGTCCCGATGGCCGTCCGTGCGACGTCGAGCCCGTCGAGCTCGGCCTTCGCCGGCCAGCCGATCCCGGTCGGCGTCGGGCGTGCGAGCTGCTTGCGCGAGTTGTCGCCCCAGCACCAGACTTCGCCGCTCTCGAGCACGGCGCACGCGCTCGAGGGGCCGACGTCGATCCGCAGGGCCGCGCTCGGGAGCTTGATGCTCGACGGCGTGGGATGGTCGTCACCGTCGGAAACGGGCTTGTCATTACCGAGCGCGAGCTGGCCCTTGTCGTTGCGCCCCCAGCATTCCACGCCGCCATCGGCGAGGAGCGCGCACGTAGTCCCGCCAGCGGCGCTGAGCTGTGTTGCGTCCGCGATCCCGTCGAGGGCCGTGACGGCTGCGCCGCTCGCGCCGCCCCAGCAGCGCACGGTCCCGTCGCTCATGCGCGTGCAGAAGTGCTTCTCGCCGGCGACGATCTCGATCGCGCACGGCTCCGCCGCGCACGTGACGGGCTCGTCGATCGGATCGAATGGCGGCTTTGCGGACGCATCGCTCTCTGTCGCGGCCTCCGTGCTCGAATCCTGAGCAGGCGCGCCGGCGTCGTCGACGTCGACGTCCGGCGGTGGATCGGAGCTGCAAGCCCAGGAGAGGAGCGCGCACGCCGCGACGGGCAGCGAGACGCCGAGGTGCGGCCTCTGCCACGAGCGCAGGAAAGAATCGATCCGGACCATCGTCGGGCGCGACCTCATGGCTTGCCCCCATGTGTCCTGTGGAGGGCGAGCTCGTCGCCGACGATCCAGAAGTCGTCGCTGCTCGTCCCCCAGATCGCCCAGATCTGTCGCGTGACGAGGACGTTGTTCACGCGGACGGCGGCTTGAGACCACGTCGCTCCGTCCCAGTGCTTGGCGAGGCCCATCTCCCCGACGGCCCAGACGTCGTTGCCGGCGAGCCCCCAGACCGCATGGACAGCTCGGACCCCGTCCACGGAGTGGATTGTCCACTCGAAGGTCGCGCCTCCGTCCGTGCTCGTGCCCTGGAAGACGAACGACCGCGACGTCGCCGTGCCGACCAACCAAACCGAGCCGTCGGAGGTCGTCCACGCGGTGTTGATCTCCTCGACCCGGTCCAGGGCCGTCCCCCCGGGGTCCGGTAAGGTGATCGACTCCCACGTGCTCGCCCCGGGCGGTCGGTGAAGGACGCGCGGCCCCGTGCTGAGGTCCCCCAGCCGCCCGACGCCGTAGAGCCAGAGCCCCGTCTCGGGCGTGCCGCAGATCCCGCGGAACGCGATCGGCTGCGCAGAGAGGGCGCTGTCGATGTGCCAGCCCAAGCCCAGATCGGGATCATCGGTATAGTGGAGGACGCGGCCGCGCATCGGGTTGTGCGTTCCTGGGTCGTCGACGCCTCCGACGGCCCAGGCGTCGTACGGGCCCGTTCCCCAGATCCCGCGGATCGATCCAGCCTGGTCGCCCGGGATGAAGCCCGCCGGCGCGAACGCGACCTGCGCGGAGCTGTCGCCGGTGCCGTGGAGCATGCCGGTGCCGGAGGCGATCCACAGATCCGCCGGGCCACTTCCCCAGATCGCCGAGATGGGATCGTTTGCGTGATGGTGGAGGTTCCAGCTCGCGCCGTCCCAGCGCAAGATGTCTTGCTCCGCGGTCACGGCCCAGACGACGCCTGTGCCGTCTCCCCACAGCGCACGCAAGTGCGCCCCGGTGGGGACGGCGCTATGGCAGAAGTCGTCGTCGGAACAGATCTGCGGAGGGCGAGCGTCGGCGTCGCGCCGGCCGCCGTCGTAGACAGCAAGACCGCCATCTTCCGTCGGGAGCGACGCATCGACCTGCGGGACCTCGGACGTGCCCGCGTCCGGGCCGTCCGGGGGTAGCTCGCCGGTCGTCGCGCATGCAGCGAGCATCGCGAGGAGCAGCGCGGAAATTCGAGCGTACATCGTCATGGCGCGTCCTTCTTCGGCCCGGTGTAGTGGAGGACGATCGCCTCACCGACGATCCACACGTCGTCTGGCCCGCTGCCCCACACGCCGCGCAAGGTGGGGCGATACTCGTTCGGGAACAGCGCCGTGGAGGGCGCGAGCGTCGTACCGTCGAAGTGGATGATGGTCCCGCCGTCACCGACCATCCAGACGTCGTTCGGCCCGGAGCCCCACACGCGATGGAGCGTCGCGGTCGTCGGTGACGGGACGATCTCCCAGCGGGCGTCGCCGGCCCTGAACCGCCGGATGGTGCCGCTCCGCCCGACGGCCCACACGTCGTCCGCCGAGCTCCCCCATACGGACTCGAGCGCGACTTGCGACTGGGTGTCGACCGGCGTCCAGATCAATGGATCATCGAGGACCGAACACGCGCTGCAGTTCGGAAGGCACCCGTAGCAGGTCCCCGACTGAAGCGCCGCCGGGTTGGGGCGGTGCCCCGTGTAGGGTGTTCCGTGAAGCGTAACGCCGCTCTCGTAGGTGACCTCGTTCGTGTTCTCGAGGGTCATCCAGACGTCGGTGGCCGAGCTTCCCCAGATGCTGAGGATCCTGTCGCCGCGCGACGGCATCGCACGCCACTGGAAGGCGCCAGCGTCACCTCCACCACTCTTCAGGAACTGATTGACCTCACCGCTGTACTGAAACGCAGAGTCCGCCGGCGAGCGCACGGTCACTGGGTTCGCGTCGATCCCGATGCGGACGTCGTCCGGCCCGCTGCCCCAGATCGCGAACACGCGTTTGGGCCCTCTGTCCACGATCAGCGCGTTCGAGCTCGTCGTGAGCGGGACGTTGGTCCAGGTGACCTGCCCGTTCGAGATCCCGGTCGAGTGGAGGAGCAGCTGCAACGAGGATGCCGCCCAGATGTCGTTTGGCCCGCTGCCCCAGACGGCGTAGAACGTGTCCCGGTACTCGGACTGCGCCGCCGTCCACGCCTGTCCGTCGTAATGGGCGATCGTCCCGCCGGATCCGACCGCCCAAACGTCGGTCTTGCTCGTCCCCCAGATCGAGGTGAACGTCCAGCGCGACGACATCGGCGCTGGCACGCTGCACCAGTCGACCGACTCGCACGATACGGCCGACGCGTCGGCGACGTCGGTGAGCCCCCCATCCGTCTGCGGGAGCGCTGACGACGCGTCGCGCGTTCCGAGGTCATCGTTCGCGGTCGTCGCGCAGCTCGCGGTCACGAAGCAGGCGATCGTTCCGAGCGCAACGGAGCAGCCGAAGAGCCAGGCTCGGTTCATCGCGTTACCGCTCCGGTCTCGCAATCGACCAGCAGGCAACGTCCCTCGATGCAGGGCTGCCCGACGGCGAGGTCACAGCGGGCTCCGCAGGCGCCGCAGCTCGCGGCATTCGACATCAGGTCGACCTCGCATCCGTCGCTCGGATCTCCGTTGCAATCGGCAAAGCCGTCCCTGCATTCGACCGCGCAGAGGCCGTCGACACATCGATTGATTTGGTTCGCCCGGGCATCGTCGCAGATGAGGCCGCACGTTCCGCAGTTGTCGACGTCGGTCGCGAGGTCGGTGCAAACGGGGTCCGCCTCACGGCACCGCACGAGCTCGTTCTTCTCGCACGTGTCCTGGCATTCGTAGAACTTGCCGGCGAGCCTGCACTCCTGATCGGGCTTGCACTTCACCCCGCATCCGCCGCAGTTCTCCATCGTGCTGACATCGGTCTCGCATCCGTTCGAACCGCACATGCTGGCGTTGCCATCGCAGTCCGCCCAGCCGCCTTCGCAGATTCGGCGATCGCAGACTCCCGTTGCGCATCCCCACCCCGTGTGGGGGGGCGGTGTCGCGCAGTCATCGGGACCCGGCTCGTGCGCGGCGCACACGTTCCCGCACGCGCCGCAGTTTTTCTTGTCCCCTTTGAGGTCGACGCATTCGCCGTTGCAGAGGTCCTCGCCCACGCTGCAGCCACACTGGCCGTTGAGGCACGGCATCCCCTCCGGGCACGTGTTTCCGCACGCGCCGCAGTTCTTCGGATCCTCGCTGATCCGGGCCTCGCAGCCGTCGTCGGGCAGGCCGTTGCAGTCGTAGTCAACGCCGCTGTCCCAACACGTGTACGTGCACTCGCCGTCGACGCACTGCGAGCGCATCCTCAGCTGGCTGACGTCCGGGCACACGATCCCGCAGCCCCCGCAGTTGTTGCGATCGGTCATGAAATTGACCGCGCAGCGCTCCGCCTCGGAGCATGTCCCATAAGGCGCCGGGCACTCGGTCCCGATGCACGCGAGCACGGTCGGCTCGGGCAACGACACATCGGCGTCGCCGGCGTCGCCGCTGCCGAATGCTGCCGGGGGCTCGTCGCAAAAGCCGCGCGGGCAGTCCGCGCCGACGAACACGTCGCCACGTTCGCCGCAGGCCATGATCAGGATCACCGCGGCCGCGGCGCAACAGCCCACGAGGGGCCTCGTCATCGTCCCCATTCGTTGCCCGTCGCTTCCGGGGTTCCGGCGCAGCTCATCTCGACGCGTCGGGTGAGCGGCCCCTTCGGACGATCTTCGAGGAACACGGCCGCGGCGCGCGTCGCCTCGGCGCGTCGGCCGAGGACGCAGAGGACGAGGATGCGCTCGGCTTCGCGCTCGTTCGCGAGCCACCCGTTCGGGAACGTGTGCGCGTGCTCGTCGAGCAACGCGAGCGCGCGCTCCCCGGCGCCGGCCTGGCTCGCGCGGCGCGCGTCGGCCAAGAGCCGTGCTTCCTTCGCGAGCGTGTCGGCGTCGGGGCTCGGCGCGCGACGCGACGAGGGCGCGCTCGCCGGGGCCTTGTTCGTGTGCGCGGTCGCAGGCGCGATCGCGATGGTCGGGAGCGTGTCGACGTCGACCGACGGGATCGGCGTTTGGATCGTCGGGCGCTCCGCCTTCGGGTCGACGTCGTCGCTCGCGCGCGGCGCGGCGGTCGCCGCG
>Ga0164243_10015627_pt1 | contig 10477 bp, 9 predicted proteins | sample OricompcompostOP_FD_108781 | JGI IMG/M metagenome (GOLD analysis project Ga0164243, IMG submission 108781) | Organic Plus compost microbial communities from Emeryville, California, USA - Original compost - Organic plus compost (OP) | ecosystem: Engineered > Solid waste > Mixed feedstock >... | reverse complement strand
CGGCGAGTGGACCGGCACCATGTGCCTGACCGAGCCGCACTGCGGCACCGACCTGGGCCTGCTGCGCACCAAGGCCGAACCGCAGGCCGACGGCACCTACAAGCTGACGGGCAGCAAGATCTTCATCTCCGCCGGCGAGCACGACCTGGCCGAGAACATCGTCCACCTGGTGCTGGCCCGCCTGCCCGACGCGCCCAAGGGCAGCAAGGGCATCAGCCTGTTCGTGGTGCCCAAGTACCATGTGAAGGACGACGGCACGCTGGGCGAGCGCAACCCCATCTTCTGCACCGGCCTGGAGCACAAGATGGGCATCCACGGCAACGCCACGGCGCAGATCAGCCTCGACGGCGCCACCGGCACGCTGGTGGGCGAGCCCAACAAGGGCCTGGCCGCGATGTTCGTGATGATGAACGCCGCCCGCCTGGGCGTGGGCAACCAGTCGCTGGGCCTGACGGAAGTGGCCTTCCAGAACGCGCTGGCCTACGCCAAGGAGCGGCTGCAGATGCGCTCGCTGTCCGGCGTCAAGGCCAAGGACAAGGAAGCCGACCCGATCATCGTGCACCCCGACGTGCGCAAGATGCTGCTCACCGCCAAGGCGTACGCCGAGGGCGGCCGCGCGCTGCAGATCTTCTGCACGCTGCTCTTGGACAAGGAGCACAACCATCCCGACGAGAAGGTGCGCAAGGACTGCGGCGAGCTGGTCGCGCTGCTCACGCCCATCGTCAAGGCCTTCATCACCGACAACGGCCACATCGGCACCAACGCCTGCATGCAGGTCTTCGGCGGCCACGGCTTCATCAAGGAATGGGGCATGGAGCAGTTCGTGCGGGACAACCGCATCAACATGATCTACGAAGGCACGAACACCGTGCAGTCGCTGGACCTGCTGGGCCGCAAGGTGCTGGGCAACAACGGCGCCAGCCTGAAGAAGTTTGGCAAGCTGATCGGCGCGCTGGTGGAGGAAGAGGGCGTCAACGAGAAGATGGCCGAGTTCATCAACCCGCTGGCCTACCTGGGCGACCAGATGACCAAGTTCACCACCGAGATCGGCTTCAAGGGCTTCCAGAACCCCGACGAGGTGGGCGCTGCCGCGGTGGACTACCTGCGCGTGGCTGGCCACTTGGTGTTCGCCTACCTGTTCGCACGCATGGCGCAGGTCGCGCTGCGCCAGATCGCCGCGGGCAGCACCGACCCCTTCTACACCGCCAAGCTGCAGACCGCGCGCTTCTACTTCGCCAAGCTCTTCCCCGAGACGGCGATGCTGATGCGCACCGCGCGTGCGGGCAGCAAGGCGCTGATGGACACCGACGCGGCGCTGGTCTGACCGCCTCGACGACCACGACACGCCTGGAGGCAGCCCATGAACCGTTCGCTGGCAGCACTTTTCCTGATGGCCGCATCGTCGGCCGCACTGGCGCAGATGAGCCCCGTGGGCCTGTGGCGCAACGTGGACGACAAGACCGGCGAGGCCAAGGCCGAGATCCGCATCGGCGAGGCCGGCGGCGCGCTGGTCGGCCGCATCGAGAAATCGCTGAAGAAGGACGCCAAGCCCGACGCGGTGTGCGAGGAGTGCACCGACGAGCGCAAGGGTCAGCCCATCGCCGGCCTGGAGATCATCCGCGGCGGCAAGAAGGCCGAGGGCAAGGACGTCTGGGAAGGCGGAAAGATCCTCGACCCCGAGAACGGCAAGGAATACCGCGCCAGCTTCACACCCATCGACGGCGGGAAGAAGCTGGAGGTGCGCGGCTACCTCGGCCCCTTCTGGCGCACGCAGACCTGGACCCGCGTCCAGTAAACCCCAACGGAATTTCCTCCCCATGTCCCATTTCAATGTGAAGAAGGTCGCCGTGCTCGGCGCCGGCGTGATGGGCGCGCAGATCGCGGCGCACCTCGTCAACGTGCGCGTACCGGTCGTGCTGTTCGACCTGCCGGCCAAGGAAGGCCCGAAGAACGGCATCGTGCTCAAGGCCATCGACAACCTGAAGAAGCTCAAGCCCGCGCCGCTGGGCGTGCCGGAAGACGCCGAGCTGATCCAGCCCGCCAACTACGAGGAACACCTGGCGCTGCTGGGCGAGTGCGACCTGGTGATCGAGGCCATCGCCGAGCGCATGGACTGGAAGCTCGATCTGTACAAGAAGATCGCGCCGCACGTCGCGCCGCACGCCATCCTGGCCTCCAACACCTCGGGCCTGTCGATCACGAAGCTGAGCGAGGCGGTGCCCGAGAGCATCCGCCCGCGCTTCTGCGGCATCCACTTCTTCAACCCGCCGCGCTACATGACGCTGGTGGAGCTGATCCCCACGCCTGATACCTCCCCGAAGGTGCTGGACGATCTGGAAACCTTCGCCATCACCGCGCTCGGCAAGGGCGTGGTGCGCGCCAAGGACACGCCCAACTTCATTGCCAACCGCATCGGCATCGCCGGCCTGCTGGCGACGATGAAGGAGGTGGAGAAGTTCGGCCTGAGCTTCGACGTGGTGGACGACCTGACGGGCAAGCGCCTGGGCCGCGCCAGCAGCGGCACCTTCCGCACCGCCGACGTGGTGGGGCTGGACACGATGGCCCACGTCATCAAGACGCTGCAGGACAACCTGAGCGAGGCGACCGATCCGTTCTACCCCAACTTCGCCACGCCGCCGGTGCTGGCCGAGCTGATCGAACTGGGCCACTTGGGCCAGAAAGCCAAGGCGGGCTTCTACAAGAAGGCCGGCCGCGACATCCTGCGCTTCGATCTTGAGAAGGGCGAGTACGTGCCTGCCGGCGAGAAGGCCGACGAGGTGTACGGCCGCATGCTGAAGAAGCCGGCCGGCCAGCGCCTGAAGCTGCTGCGCGAGAGCGAAGGGCCGCAGGGCCAGTTCCTCTGGGCCATCCTGCGCGACGGCTTCCACTACGCCGCGCTGCACCTGGCCGACATCGCCGAGAGCGCGCGCGACATCGACCTGGCGATGCGCTGGGGCTTCGGCATGAAGCAGGGCCCCTTCGAGCTGTGGCAGGAAGCCGGCTGGAAGCAGGTGGCGCAGTGGATCCAGGAAGACATCGACGCCGGCAAGGCGCTGGCCAAGGCGCCGCTGCCGAAGTGGGTGTTCGAGGGTCCTGTCGCCGAGGCCGGCGGCGTGCACACGCCCGAAGGCTCGTGGAGTGCCGCCGAGCAGTGCTTCGTGCCCGCGCGCCGGCTGCCGGTGATGGCGCGCCAGCTCTGCCCCGAAACCGTGCGCGGCAGCGGCGCCAAGACGGCCGAGGAATCGGGCATCACGATCAGCGACGAAGGCGACGTGCGCGTCTGGACGCTGGACGGTGAGGTGCTGATCGCCAGCATCCACTCCAAGATGAACGCCATCAGCCCCGACGTGGCCGAGGCGCTGGGCGAGGCGGTGAGTTTGGCCGAACGCGAGTACAAGGGCCTGGTGATCTGGTCGCCCGACGACAAGTTCTCCGTCGGCGCCGACCTGCAGGCCATGCTGCCCGCCTTCGTGGTGGCCGGCGTGGGTGCCATCGAGGGGGCTGAGAAGGCGTTGCAGGACGTGATGCTGCGCGTGCGCTATGCCAACGTGCCGGTGGTGGCCGCCGTGCGCGGCATGGCGCTGGGGGGCGGCTGCGAGCTGGCCGTGTACTCGTCGCGCCGCGTCGCCGCGATGGAAAGCTACATCGGCCTGGTGGAAGTCGGCGTGGGCCTGGTGCCCGGCGCCGGCGGGCTGACCTACATCGCCCGCCGCGCCGCCGAGAACGCGCAGGCGTCGACCGGCACCGACCTGCTGCCCTTCCTGACCGAAGGCTTCACCGCGGCCGCGATGGCCAAGGTGGGCACCAGCGCGCTGGAGTCGAAGAAGCTGGGCTACCTGATCGACGGCGACGTGATCGTGCCGAACAGGGACGAGCTGCTCTACGTCGCGATCCAGCAGGCCAGGGCGATGCAGGAGGCCGGCTGGCGTCCGCCGCTCAAGCGCGCCTTCCGCGTGGCCGGCCGCAGCGGCGCCGCCACCATCCGCGGCCAGCTGGTGAACATGCGCGACGGCGGTTTCATCAGCGCGCACGACTTCCACATCGCCGGCCTGATCGCCAACGTGGTCACCGGCGGCGACGTCGATGCCGGCACGCTGGTGACCGAGGACTACCTGATGGGCCTGGAGCGCCAGGCCTTCTGCGCGCTGGTGCAGCACCCGAAGACGCAGGAGCGGATCATGGGGATGCTCAGCAACGGCAAGCCCCTGCGCAACTGACCCCGCCTTGCTCCTTCCCCCTCTGGGGGAAGGCTGGGATGGGGGCACAGCCTCACACCAACCGACCATGCAGAACCAGGCCACAGAAGCCGCCCGCGCCAACGCCCGAACGCTCCGCCGCGAGATGACGGACGCCGAGCGCCGCCTGTGGTCGCGTTTGCGAGGCGAACAACTGGGCGTGAAGTTCCGCCGCCAGCATCCACTGGGTACGTACATCGCGGACTTCGCCTGCCTGGGTCCGAAGCTGATCGTGGAACTCGACGGCTCCCAGCACCTTCAGCAGCAGGCCTACGACCAGGTGCGCGAGGCTTTCTTCCGCGCCCACGGCTTCAGCGTGCTGCGCTTCGCATCCAACGAACCTTTCATCAACCTTGAGGGCGTCTTGCAGGCCATCGCCAACCGGCTGAAGTCGCTGGCGCAGCAGGCAGCCCCCATCCCAGCCTTCCCCCAGAGGGGGAAGGAGTCGGACCCATCAGGAGCATCGGCATGAGCAAGCAAGTCCAAGACGCCTACATCGTCGCCGCCACCCGCACCCCCATCGGCCGCTCGCACCGCGGCTACTTCCGCAACCACCGTCCGGACGACCTGCTGGCCACCACGCTGAAGGCGGCGCTGGCGCAGGTGCCGCGCCTCGATCCGCAGACCATCGAGGACATCGTGTGCGGCTGCGCCATCCCCGAGGCGCAGCAGGGCCTGAACGTGGCGCGCATCGGCGCCGTGTTGGCCGGGCTGCCCACCAGCGTGGGCGGTATCACCGTCAACCGCTTCTGCGCCTCGGGCCTGTCGGCCGTGCAGATGGCGGCCGACCGCATCCGCGTGGGCGAGGCCGAGGTGATGGTCGCCGCCGGCGTCGAGAGCATGAGCATGGTGCCGATGATGGGCAACGCGCCCTCGCTGTCGCCCTCGATCTTCGAGCGCGACGGCGACGTCGGCATCGCCTACGGCATGGGCCTGACGGCCGAGAAGGTGGCGCAGCAGTGGAAGGTCGGCCGCGAGGCGCAGGACGCCTTCGCGCTGCAGTCGCACCAGCGCGCCCTCGCCGCGCAGCAGGCCGGCGAGTTCGCCGACGAGATCACGCCCGTCGAGGTGACCGACCGCGGCTTCGACGCCGCCACCGGCGAGCCCACCGCGAAGACCCGCACGGTGAACCTCGACGAAGGCCCGCGCCCCGACACCAGCCTGGAAGGGCTGGCCAGGCTGCGCACCGTGTTCGCCGCGCGCGGCACGGTGACGGCCGGCAACAGCTCGCAGACCTCCGACGGCGCCGGCGCGCTGATCCTCGCCAGCGAGGCGGCCTGCCAGAAGTACGACCTCACGCCGTTGGCGCGCTTCGTCAGCTTCGCCAGCAAGGGCGTGCCGCCGGCCATCATGGGCATCGGGCCGATCGAGGCGATCCCGGCCGCGCTGCGCTACGCCGGGCTGAAGCAGGACGACATCGACTGGATCGAGCTGAACGAGGCCTTCGCCGCGCAGTCGCTGGCCGTCATCGACACGCTCGGGCTCGACCCGGCCAAGGTCAACCCGATGGGCGGCGCCATCGCGCTGGGCCACCCGCTGGGCGCCACCGGCGCCATCCGCTCGGCCACCGTGGTGCACGCGCTGCGCCGCAAGAACCTCAAGTACGGCATGGTCACCATGTGCGTGGGCATGGGGCAGGGCGCGGCAGGCATCTTCGAGCGGGTCTGAACCCCCGCGGCGCGGGCCGATTCACGGAAAAGGACGGAGACAGCGGATGCACACGGACCTGCAACTCCTGACCGACGACGGCGCCCGCCTGGCCGTGCGCCGCTACGACGGCAGCGGCGCGGCGGCGGCGCAGGTCAGCCTGGTGATCGGCTGCGCGATGGGCGTGCGGCAGGCCTTCTATGCGCCTTTCGCCCAATGGCTGGCGCGGCAGGGCTACCGCGTCTGGACCTTCGACTACCGCGGCAGCGGCGACTCGCGCGCCGGTCGCTCGCTGCGCGGCTTCGACGCCGACCTGCACGACTGGGCGCGCGACTACGAGACCGTCATCGCCGCGGCGAAGGCGGCTGCGCCCGACGCGCCGCTGTACCTGCTCGGCCACAGCCTGGGCGCGCAGCTGCCCGGCCTGCTGCGCCGGCCGGAGCAGGTGGACGGGCTGGTCTGCATCGCCGCCGGCAGCGGCTACTGGCGCGAGAACGCGCCGCGGCTCAAGCGCATGGTGCCGTACTTCTGGTTCGTGCTGGTGCCGCTGGCGGTGCGGCTGTTCGGCTACTTCCCGGGGCGGCGGCTGCGCAAGGTCGGCGACCTGCCGCGCGGCGTGATCCTGCAGTGGCGCCGCTGGTGCCTGCACCCGCGCTACAGCGTCGGCGCCGAGGGCGAGCCGGCGCGACGCAGCTATGCCCAGGTACGCTTCCCGGTGCTGGCGCTGTCGGTGGCCGACGACGAGATGATGACCCTGCGTGGCACGCACAGCCTGGTGTCGCTGTACGCGCGTGCCCCGACGGCGGTGGAGCGCATCGACCCGCGCGAGGAGCAACTGCCGCGCATCGGCCACTTCGGCTTCTTCCGCGAGCCGGCTGCCGCGCGCCTGTGGCCCCGGCTGGTCGACAGCCTGCGCCGCCTGCCCGCGCTGGCCGCCGTCCCGCAGACGACTGCCTGAGCCCGCCGCCCCCATGCACACTGCGCCCATGGCATCACCACACCCCTTCGACCAGGCCCTGGCCCTGCGGCACAGCGATCTCGCCTCGGGCCACTTCATCGGCAGCACGCATCCCGCCTACTGGAACATGGTGGGCCCCTTCGGCGGCATGACGGCCGCGCTGGCGCTGCAGGCGGTGCTGCGCCATCCCGAGCTGCTGGGCGAGCCCGTCGCGCTGACGGTGAACTTCGCCGCCGCGGTGACCGAGGGCGAGTTCGAGATCGTCGCGCAGCCGGCGCGCACCAACCGCTCCACCCAGCACTGGACGATGGAGGTCCGCCAGCGCGATGCCGAAGGCCGGATGCAGGTCAACACCACCGCCACCGCCGTCACCGCCGTCCGGCGCCAGACCTGGGGCGAGAACGACTGCCCGATGCCCGAGGTGCCCGCACCGCAGGCGGTGGAACGCTTCAGCATCGGCCCCAAGGGCGTGGCCTGGCTGGAGCAGTACGAGATGCGGCCCGTCAGCGGCGCCCTGCCGCGGGTGTGGGACGGCAGCGGCCACCACAGCGAGACGCGCATCTGGGTGCGCGACGCCGCGCCGCGCACGCTGGACTTCGCCTCGCTCGCGGCGATGAGCGACGTGTTCTACCCCCGCGTGTGGCTGCGCCGCGCGACGGTGGTGCCGGCCGGCACGGTGTCGATCACCACCTACTTCCACGCCACGGGCGCACAGCTCGAACAGGTGGGCACCGGCCACCTGCTCGGCCGCGCCACCGGGCAGCAGTTCGCCAACGGCTACTTCGACCAGAGCGCGCAGCTGTGGAGCGAGGGCGGCACGCTGCTGGCCACCAGCAACCAGATCGTCTACTACAAGGAGTGAGGGCGGCATGAAGGTGGTCGAGTTCTTCTTCGATTTCGGCAGCCCGGCCGCCTACCTGGCCTGGACGCAGCTGCCCGCGCTGTGCACCGAGGCCGGCGCCGAGTTGGTGTACCGGCCGCTGCTGCTGGGCGGCGTGTTCCAGGCCACCGGCAACCGCTCGCCGGCCGAGGTGGCGGCCAAGGGCCGCTACATGCACCGCGACCTGCGCCGCTACGCCGCGCGCTACGGCGTGCCCTACCGGCACAACCCGCACTTCCCCGTCAACACGCTGCTGCTGATGCGCGGCGCCACCGGGCTGCAGATGCACCAGCCGGAGCGCTTTGCCGACTACGGCCGCGCCGTCTACCAGGCGATGTGGGTGGACGGCCGCGACATGAACGACCTGGCGGTGGTGGCCGAGGTGCTCGCCGCCGCCAGCCTCGACCCGGCCGCGCTGGTGGCGCTGGCCGGCCGGCAGGACGTCAAGGACCGCCTCAAGGCCGTCACCACCGAGGCGGTGGAGCGCGGCGTGTTCGGTGCGCCCACCATGTTCGTGGGCGACGAGATGTTCTGGGGCCAGGACCGGCTGGACTTCGTGCGCGAGGCGCTGCAGCGCGGCGGCTGAGCCGTCACCCGGCGCGGCCCAGGCGCGCCAGCCGTGCCAGCAGCCCGCCGAAGGCCGCCGCCCACGCCAGGCCCGCGACGAGGCCGAAGGCCGGCGGCAGCGCATGCAGGAAGTCCAGCTCCAGCGCCTCGGCCAGCTTGAAGGTGCACACCGCGTACATGCCCAGCGGAAACACCGCGCCCCAGTACATCGGGTCGTAGCGCAGCGGATGGCGCCGCCACACGTAGCGCCACGCGCCCAGCACCAGCAGCATGGGAATCCACCAGGTGCCGGTGGCCCAGTAGAAGAGCGTGAAGCCCTTGATGAAGGGCAGCAGCGACTGCAGGAAGGGCGCCTGCGGCGCGTTGAGCACCAGCAGCGAGCCGGCCAGCGTCGAGATGGCCATGGCGCCCATGTTGATCCAGTACGGCGGCGTGAGGTCGCCCGGCGACAGCGTGAAGAAGGTGTAGCGGTAGAAGATGAGCGACATCATCCAGATGTAGAGCATGCCGCCCCACAGCCACATCGCCAGCGCGAGGAAGTTCATCGCCAGCCGCCAATGGGGGCTGAATCGCGTGTCCAGCAGGGCACCGAGCACCGCGATGGACTGGGTCGCCACCACCGCCAGCAGCCAGGCGCCGTTGATCCCGCTGTCGAGCGTGGGCTTGTGGGTCTTGAGCGTGAAGATGCCCAGGATGCCGTAGGTCAGCCCCATCCACAGCGCCGCCGCCAGGACCCACAGCGCCAGGCCGGCCGCGTCGCTGTGGGCGATCAGCACGCACTGGCAGCCCAGCACCGCCGTGCCGGCCACGGTGGTGAAGAAGCCGGGGCCGCGCAGGTGGTCCGTCAGGTCCGCCAGCAGCTGCGGCCGGTGCCGCAGCAGGCGCGCCAGCGTGAGCAGCACCAGGGCGCCGTACAGCACCGCGTTGAGCGCCAGCAGCGCGTGCGCCACGCCCGGCCGGCCCAGCAGGTACGCGGCGATCGACACGATGCCGGTGGCCATCACCATGCCGAAGTTGGCCGGCGACAGGCCCGCCAGGCCGGCGGGGGCTTTCACGTGCGCGCTCCCGGCCGGTGGTGCGGGCGGCGGGGGCGGCAGGCAGGGGGCATGGCGGGTCGTCTCGTGGGGGGCGCGCCCTATTGTCGCGCCGGGCGGACGAAAGGTGCGGCGCAGTCGCTCCCGCGGCAGCGCCGGCGGCGCCCGCGAGCTACCATGCCGCGCGTCATTTCCCAGGAGCCAGCATGAGCGACATCCTCGTCCACACCGAAGCCGGTGTGATGACCCTGACCTTCAACCGCGTCGACAAGAAGAACTCCATCACCAGCGCCATGTACGCCGCGCTGGCCGACGCGCTGGCGCAGGCGAAGGACGATGCGGCCGTGCGCGTGGTGCTGATCCAGGGCGACGCGACCATCTTCTCGGCCGGCAACGACATCGGCGACTTCCTGAACCAGCCGCCGGCCGGCCAGGACTCGCCGGTGTTCCGCTTCCTGCGCGGCATCGCGCAGTTCCCCAAGCCGATCGTGGCGGCCGTGTGCGGCCCGGCGGTGGGCATCGGCACCACGCTGCTGTTCCACTGCGACCTGGTCTACGCCGGCGACAACGCCGCCTTCTCCATGCCTTTCGTCAACCTGGGCCTGTGCCCCGAGGCGGCTTCCAGCCTGCTGGCGCCGCAGATGTTCGGCCACCACCGGGCGGCCGAGGCGCTGCTGCTGGGCGAGCCCTTCATGGCCGAGGCGGCGCTGGAGGTCGGCCTGGTCAACCGCGTGGTGCCGCCCACCGAATGCAACGCCGTCGCGCAGCAGCAGGCGCGCAAGCTCGCCGCCAAGCCGCTGTCGGCGCTGATCGAGACCAAGCGGCTGATGAAGGGCGGCCAGCAGGCCGCGGTGCTGGCGCGCATGGACGAGGAGGGCGCCAGCTTCGGCCGCATGCTGCGCGAGCCGGCCGCCCGCGAGGCGTTCACGGCGTTCATGGAGAAAAGAAAGCCGGACTTCAGCAAAGTCTGATCCGTTGTCCATGGCGCTGCGCGATGCCCGCAGCCGATGAACCACAACGGTCTTCCCCGATCCGGAGGCCGCGGAGCAGGCCATGCCAGGGCACCCGAGGAACTGGCTTTGCCAGGCCTCTGGGTGCGCCCTCCTCCCGCCGAAGGCGAGAGAGGGGGGAGCGGCGAAGCCGCTTGGGGGGTGTT
>Ga0164243_10015624_pt1 | contig 10478 bp, 8 predicted proteins | sample OricompcompostOP_FD_108781 | JGI IMG/M metagenome (GOLD analysis project Ga0164243, IMG submission 108781) | Organic Plus compost microbial communities from Emeryville, California, USA - Original compost - Organic plus compost (OP) | ecosystem: Engineered > Solid waste > Mixed feedstock >... | reverse complement strand
GTCGCCAAGCAGCTGACCGACGCCGACAAGGGCCAGTTCGGCTTCTCGTGGCCGGGCGCCGGCGGCGAGGACACGACCTGGCGGCTGTGGCCGATGCTGTGGCAGCAGGGCGGCGAGATCCTCGACGCCGACGGCAGGAGAGCGGCCTTCGCCTCGCCCGCCGGGGTCGACGCGCTCAGCCTCGTCGGCGAGATGGCGACCGAGGACAAGTCGGTCTTCGTCGACTCCGACCCCAACGGCGAGCGCGCGATCAGACTGTTCCAGAACGGCAAGCTGGGGATGATCGAGGCCGGCCCGTGGGTGCTGCCCGACATCATCCAGGCGAGAGTCGACTACGGCACGCAGCGGCTGCCCGGCTTCGACGGCGACCACACGACGATCGCCGGCTCCGACAACTGGGTCCTGTTCGACAACGGCGAGGAGCGCGCCAGAGCGGCGCAGGAGTTCGTCCAGTGGCTGACGGCGCAGAGACAGGACGTCGCGCTCGCGAGAGCGATCCAGACGCTGCCGCTGCGCAGAAGCACCGCCGAGTCGCCGCAGTACAGGAGAATCGCCGCCGAGATACCGGGCACCGAGGTCTTCGCGCTGTCGCTCGACACCGCCAGAGCGCGGCCGTCGCTGGAGGTCTACCCGGAGATCTCCAAGGCGGTCGGCGAGGCGGTCGTCGCCGTGCTGCTCGGCCGCTCCTCGGCGCAGGACGCGCTGACTGCCGCCGCGCAGAGAGCCGACGGCGTGCTGGCCGGAGCCGCGGCGGGAGGCTGATCGGATGGCCGCCGCCGCGCCAGTCGCCCGACGTGCCGCGGCCGCTGCCGCGCCGGCGCCCTCGTGGCGCCGGCGCGTCTTCGGCGAGCACCCGAGCGCCTGGCTGTTCATCCTCCCCTCGACGATCCTGATCCTCGGCTTCGCCTTCGTGCCGATGGCGTGGGCCTTCCTGCTGTCGCTGCAGAGATCGGACCTCGTCACGCCGGCCGAGTGGGTCGGCCTCGGCAACTACAAGGCGCTCTTCAGCGACCCGACCTTCGGCGACGCGGTCGAGCACACCCTGATCTACACCGCGCTGTTCGTGCCGCTGAGCGTCGCCGGCGGGCTCGCCATCGCGCTGATGCTCAACCGCAGAATCCGCTTCATCGGCATCTACCGGACGCTCGTCTTCGTCCCCTTCATCATGTCGGCGGCGGCGCAGGGCGTCCTCTTCAGCTTCATCCTCGACCCGCAGTACGGGCTCGCCAACGCCGCGCTCGACGGCGTCGGGATCGCCAGACAGGGCTTCCTCCAGGATCCCGGCCAGGCGCTCTACGTGCTCGTCGGGATCGGGCTGTGGGGCGGGGTCGGCTTCTGCGTGATCGTCTTCCTCGCCGCGCTGCAGGACATCCCCAGAGAGCTGCTGGAGGCGGCCGCGATCGACGGCGCGCGCCGCTGGGCGACGCTGCGCAAGATCATCCTGCCGTCGCTCAAGCCGGTGCTGACCTTCCTGTTCGTGTGGCAGACCTTCCAGGCGCTGCAGCTGTTCGACCTCGTCTACGCGACCTCGCGCGGCGGCCCGCTCGGCGCCACGACGGTCGTCGTCTACTACGTCTACGAGCAGGCCTTCCAGTTCTTCCACGCCGGCTACGGCTCGGCCGCGGCCTACGTGCTGGCGCTCGCGATCTTCGCGATCGGCGGCGGGCAGCAGCTGGCGCGCGTGATCAAGCGGCGGCGCGCGGAGAAGGCGGTGGCGGCGTGAGCGCGCTCAGCGTCGGGGTCGGGCGGCGCCGCTGGCCGCTGCCGTTCAGCCCCTGGCACCTCGTGCTGGCGCCGCTGGCGCTCGCCTTCGCCGCGCCGCTGATCTGGCTGTTCCTGACGTCGTTCATGAGCAACGCCCAGATCAACCGCTTCCCGCCGACGATCATCCCCGACTCGTTCCACACGACCGGCTACGACTACGTGCTGAGCAACGCGCTCTTCCCGCGCTGGTTCCTCAACTCGGTGATCGTCGCGGCCGCGGCGGTGGTCTCCAACCTCGTCCTCTGCTCGCTGGCGGCGTACGCCTTCGCGCGGATGCGCTTCCGCGGCTCCAACGTCGTCTTCGGGCTGATGCTCGCGACGCTGGTGATCCCGTTCCAGCTGACGATGATCCCGACCTTCCTGATCATGAAGGAGCTGGGGCTGATCGACTCGCTCGGCGCGCTGATCGTGCCTGGGCTGGTGTCGGCCTTCGGGATCTTCCTGCTGCGGCAGTTCTTCGTCTCGCTGCCGAGAGAGCTCGAGGAGGCGGCGCGGATCGACGGCTGCTCGCGGCTGACGGTGCTCGTCAAGATCGTGCTGCCGCTGGCGCGGCCGGCGCTGACGACGCTCGCGGTGCTGACGTTCCTGACCGTCTGGAACGACCTCACCTGGCCGCTGATCGCGATCTCCTCCGACGAGAACTACACGCTGCAGCTGGGGCTGACGACCTTCCAGGGGCAGCATCGCACCGAGTGGGCGGCGGTGATGGCCGGCGACGTGCTGACGACGCTGCCGGTGCTGATCGCCTTCCTGCTGGCGCAGCGCACGTTCATCCAATCGCTCACCTCGAGCGCCGTGAAGGGCTAGACCGATGAAGCAAGCAGTCCAGGGAACAACGCCGGCAGCACCGTACTCGCCCGGCATCGTCGCGACCGGCGCGACCGTCTGGGTCTCCGGCCAGGGGCCGCTGCGGGACGGGAGGGTGGTCAGCGGCACGATCGAGGAGGAGACGCAGCTGACGCTGGAGAACGTCGCCGCCGTGCTGGCGGCCGCCGGCGCCACGCCGGCCGACGTCGTGCGCGTCGGCGTCTACCTCCAGGAGCTCGACGACTTCGCCGCGATGAACGCCGTCTACGAGCGCTTCTTCCGCGCCGCGGGCGGGCCGGACGTGCCGCTGCCGGCGCGCACGACGATCGGCGCGGACCTGCTCGGGATCAAGGTCGAGATCGACTGCGTGGCGGTCGTCTCGGACGAGGGCTGAGCGATGGGCGCGATCGCGATCGAGCGGGTCTCGAAGGTCTACGACGGCGGCGTCACGGCGGTCGACGCGATCGAGCTGGAGGTCGCCGACGGCGAGTTCATGGTGCTCGTCGGCCCCTCCGGCTGCGGCAAGTCGACGCTGCTGCGGATGATCGCGGGGCTCGAGGAGATCACGCATGGGACGATTCGCATCGGCGACCGCGACGTGACGCGGCTGCAGCCGCCCGAGCGAGACATCGCGATGGTCTTCCAGAACTACGCCCTCTACCCGCACATGACCGTCGAGGAGAACCTCGCCTTCGGCCTGCGCCAGCGGCGCACGCCGCGCGAGGAGATCGCGCGGCGGGTCGACGAGGTCTCGACGATGCTCGGCCTCGACGAGCTGCGCGCGCGCAAGCCGGTCGCGCTCTCTGGCGGTCAGCGCCAGCGCGTCGCGATGGGGCGGGCGCTCGTGCGCGAGCCGGCCGCCTTCCTGATGGACGAGCCGCTCTCCAACCTCGACGCGAAGCTGCGCGCCTCGATGCGCGGCCAGCTCGCGCGGCTGCACGAGCGCGTCGGCACGACGACCGTCTACGTCACCCACGACCAGGTCGAGGCGATGACGCTCGGGCAGCGCGTCGCGGTGATGCGCGGCGGCGTGCTGCAGCAGTGCGACGTGCCGCAGACGCTCTTCCGCCATCCCGCCAACCTGTTCGTCGCCGCCTTCATCGGCTCGCCGTCGATGAACCTCGCCGACGCGGTCGTGCGCGACGGGCGGGTGCGCTTCGGCGAGCACGAGATCGCGCTGCCCGACGGGCACGCCCTGCCGGGCGGCGAGCGCAGGGTCGTGCTCGGGATCCGCCCGACCGACATCGACCTCGCGGGGCCGGGCTGCGATCCGTCGTGGCCGCGGATCGCGGTCGCGATCGAGGCGGTCGAGGAGCTGGGAGCCGAGACGCACGCCGTCTTCGCGCTGGCGGCGCCGCGCGTCACCGCCGAGGCGGTGCTCGACGCCGAGGACACGCGCGATCCCGACGACGGCACGCTGCTCGCCGACGACCAGCGCGCCCGCTTCACCGCCGCCGTCCACGGCCGCCACGTCGTGCGCGCAGGCGACCGCGTCGAGCTGGCGATCGACCATCGCGCGCTCCACGTCTTCGATCCCGCGTCGGGCGAGGCGCTGGCGCTGGCGGCGCCGGTGGGGGCGAGCGCGTGAGCGGCGTCAGCGGCTTCACCGGCGAGGCGGCGATCGGCCGCCACGTCGCCGAGCTGGAGACGCCGGCGGTCGTCGTCGACCTCGACGTGCTGGAGGCCAACGTCGCGCGCGCCGCGTCGTACGCCGAGCTGCACGGGCTGGCGCTGTGGCCGCACCTCAAGACGCACAAGACGGTCGAGGTCGCGGCCCGCCAGCGGGTCGCGGGCGCGGCCGGCTTCACGGTCGCCAAGTCGCGCGAGGCGGAGCTGTTCGCGGCGGCCGGCTTCGGCCCGCTGCTGCTGCACTACCCGGCCTGGGGCGAGGAGAAGTGGCGGCGGCTGGCGGAGGTCGCCGGCGAGGTGCCGCTGACCGTCGCGCTCGACGGCCTCGGCGCCGCCGAGGGGCTGGCGCGCGCGCTGCGCACCCGCGGCACCCGCGCCGAGGTGCTGATCGAGCTCGACGCCGGGATGGGGCGGACCGGCGTCGCTGGCGCGCGCGAGGCGCTCGCGCTGGCGCAGGCGATCGAGCGGATCGCCGGCGACGCGCTGCGCGTGGCGGGGATCTCCTGCTACCCCGGCCACGTCCGCGGCACGCTGGAGCAGGTGCGCGCGGGGCTGGGCGAGGTCGACGCGCTGCTGCGCGCGACCCGCGACGGCCTCCTGCGCGCCGGCGTCGACTGCGCGCGCGTCTCCGGCGGCTCGACCGCGACGCTGCAGCTGTCGCACGAGACGTGCATGACCGAGGTCCGCGCCGGCAACTACGTCTTCCTCGACCGCTCCGAGGCGCGCGGCGCCTGGCGCGCCGAGGACGCGGCGCTGCGCGTCCACGCCGCCGTCGTCTCGACCGCGGTCCCCGGGCGGATGGTGCTCGACGCCGGCTCCAAGACGCTCGGCGAGGCCGGGCCGCCGGCGGGACTGAGCGGCTGGGGCCAGCTCGCGACGCTGCCCGGCGCCGAGGTCGTCGCGCTCAACGAGGAGCACGCCGTCTGCCAGCTCCCCGACGGCGCCGCCGCCCGCGTCGGCGACCGCCACGAGCTGGTCCCCAACCACGCCTGCACGTGCGCCAACCTCCACGACGCCCTCTTCGCCGCGCGCGGCGGCGTCATCGAGGAGGTCTGGCCCCTGCTCGCACGCGGGGAGGTGCGCTAGGCTCGATCCTCCGTTCCGAGGAGAGAGAGCGAGCAGGCAGGTGCCAGCGCGGAACCCGTGGGTCGCGATCGAGGCGTCGGTGGAGCCGGCGTCGCAGGCGCGCCTGATCGCGCGGGCGCGCGAGCACGTGCTGGAGGGCAACCCGCCGCCGCGCGTGCTGCGGCCGGTCGTGCTGGAGTCGTGGCAGCGCTCGGCGAGAGCCGGCCTCTACGCCGAGCGCGACGAGCTGCCGCCGCGGCTGACGGCCGAGGAGCTGGAGGAGCGGCGGGCGCGCCATCCGCTGGCGGCGGCGCTGCCGCTGATCCGCTCGCTGCTGGTCGACGTCGCCGAGGAGGCGCGCCACGTCGTCGCCGTCTGCGACGTGACCGGCCACCTCCTGTGGGTCGAGGGCAGCCGCTCGATCCAGCGCGCGGCCGAGGGGATCGGCTTCGTGGCCGGCTCGGACTGGAGCGAGGAGACGACCGGCACCAACGCGCCCGGCACCGCGCTGGAGGCCGACCACCCGATCCAGGTCTTCGCCGCCGAGCACTTCCACGCCGCGCACGCCTCCTGGATGTGCGCCGCCGCGCCGATCCACGACCCCGACGACGGCAACCTGCTCGGCGCCGTCGACCTGACCGGCTCCTTCGACACCGCGCACCCGTCGACGCTGGCGCTCGCGAACGCGACGGCGAGAGCGGTCGAGGCGCACCTCGCCGCGCTGGCGGCCTGGAGAGACGCGGCGGCGCTGGAGGCGGCGCGCGGCCAGATCGGCGCCGGCGCGAGCGTCACCGTCGTCTCGCCCGGCGGACGGCTGCTCGGCGACGAGATGGGGCGGCGCCGCGTCCCGCCGCCGACCGGCCCCGGCCGCCTGCGGATCGGGCGCACCGTCGTCGAGGCCGAGCAGCTCGCGGGCGCGCCCGGCTACTGGCTGCTGCACCCGCACCGCCGCCGTCGCGCCGCGCCGTCGCTCAGCGAGGTCGCCGCCGGCGCGCGCGCCGTCGACGCCGGAGCGGCCGGCGTCAGGCTCGACCTGCGCCTGCTCGGCACCCCCGCCGACGCGCTCGTCAGCGACGGCCGCCCGCTGACGGTGACGCCGCGCCAGCTGGAGATCTGCGCGCTGCTGGCGCTCCACCCCGACGGGCTCGGCAGCGGCGAGCTGCGCGAGCTGCTGTACGGCGAGCAGGACGTCGCCGACGTGACGATCCGCTCCGAGCTCTCGCGCCTGCGGCGGACGCTCGGCCCGGCGCTGGCGGCGCGGCCGTACCGCTTCGCGGCGCCGGTCGCGACCGACGTCGAGCAGGTCGAGCGGCTGCTGCACGGCGGCGAGCTGCGGGCGGCTGTGCAGGCGTACGCGGGGCCGGTGCTGCCGCAGTCGCAGTCGCCGCGGATCGTCGACCTGCGCGACCAGCTCCACTACGAGCTGCGCGCCGCGCTGCTGGCCAGCGACGACGCCGAGGCGCTGTTCCAGTGGATCCGCGCTCCGCACGGCGCCCGCGACGCCGCCGTCGCGCGCCGCCTGACGACGCTCGTCCCCGCCCGCGACCCGCGCCGCGCCACCGCCGTCGCGGTCGTCGAGGCCGACCTCTTCGCGCCGCGCTGAGGGATGCGCGGTCGTTTGCTGGTCTGTGAGACCAGTGAACGACCGCGCATCGGCGCGTCAGGCGGTCTGGGCGGCGGCGGGCTCCGCCGGCGCCAGGGCGCGGCCGTAGCCGTCGGCGAGCTGGCGCAGCGCGGCGCTCCAGGAGCGGTGGCTGACCGCCTCCAGGCCGGCGGCGGCGAGCCGCTCGCGCAGCGCGGGACGGCGCGCGAGGTCGATCAGCGCGGCGGCCAGCAGCTCGGCGTCGGGCGGGCAGAGCCAGCCCGTCCGCGTGTGCTCGATCAGCTCGCGCGGGCCGCCGGCGTCGACCGCGACCACCGGCAGGCCGCTCGCCTGCGCCTCGAGGATCACCTGGCCGAAGGTGTCGGTCTCGCTCGCGAACAGGAACAGGTCGGCGTCGGCGTAGGCCTGCGCGAGCGCGTCGCCGTCGAGCCAGCCGAGGAAGCGGGCGCGCTCGCCGAGGCGGGCGCGCAGGGCATCCTCCTCCGGGCCGCCGCCGGCGAGCGCCAGCCGCAGCCGCGGCTCGCGCGCGTGGGCGCGCAGGAACGCGTCGGCGAGCAGGTCGGCGCCCTTCTCGGCCGTCAGCCGGCCGGCGTAGAGGACCGTCAGCTCGTCGCGGGCGCCGAGCGCGCCGAGGCCGCCCTCGACACCGGCGCCCACGGCCGGACGCGCGCGGCGCGCCGGCGAGAAGCGGGTCAGGTCGACGCCGCGGTCCCAGCGGCCGATCCGCTCGCGCGCGATCCCCAGCTCGGCGAGCGAGGCGTCGGCGGCGGCGCTCGGCGAGAGCACCTGGCCGCACTGGCCGTAGAAGACCGCCAGCGCCATCTGCACGGCCGCCTCGATCCGCTCGTCGGCGGTGCGCAGGCGGGCGTAGGCGGCGAGCTCGGTGTGGTAGCTGCCGACGACCGGCAGGCCCAGCAGCCGCGCCATCAGCGCCGCGCCGATCCCGGCCGGGCCGGGGGAGACGAGGTGGACGAGGTCGTAGCCGCCGTCGGTCAGCGCCTCGGCGATCGTCGGCAGCGACGGCACGCCGACGCGCAGCCCGGGGTAGAACGGCACGTCGACCTCGGCGACGGCGGCGAGCCGGCGGTCGACGTGCGGGTCGGTGCCGACGACCTCGACCTCGAAGCCGGCCAGCCCGCGCTCGCGGATCTGCTGCAGCGTGTGGGTGACGCCGTGCATCGAGCCGACGCCGTCGGCGACCAGCGCCACGCGCGTCACGTCCCGCTCGCGCGCCGTCAGCTTCTCCTTCTCTCTGGCGAGGAAGGCCTGCGCGGGCACGTAGGGGATCGCCGGCAGGCAGGCGGCGAACAGCTCCAGGCCGACGGCGCCGATGCGGTCGACGTCGCCGGCGCTCGCGACGGCGGCCTCGACCGCTCGCGCGAGCCGCTTCTCGTGCACGCGGCGGGCGCGACGGGCGAGGTCGGAGTGGGAGAAGCCCTCCTCCTGCATCAGCGCGACGAGCGCCTCGGCGTCGGGCGCCAGGTCGAGCGCGTCGAGCCACGCCGACAGCAGCCGGCGGCCGTCGTCGGGGCCGAGGCCGCTGCCCTCCTCGCCGCCGCGCGCGTCGGCCTCCAGCATCATCCGCTCGCACATCTGCAGGACGGCGAACGGGTCGGGCGCGTCGCTGCGGTCGGCGCCGATCGAGCGGGCCGCGAGCGCGATCGCCGCGTGCGACCACTTCGCGGCGCTGCCCTGTCTGCCGTGCGCGGCGACGCGGCCGGCGCGGACGTGGGCGAGGAACTCGTCGGGCGTGGCGGCGGCCGGCGCCTGCGTGTACGTGCGACCGATGTCGACGCCCGCATGGTCGTCCGAGCCGCCGACGCCCGTCCCGCCGTGGGTCTCGATGTAGATCGCGGCGGGAGCGTTCAGCTCCGGCGCGCGCGATCCGTTGCGGACCTCCCAGACGGGGAAGAGCTGCGCGAGCCGCCGCCGGTGACGCGCCGCCAGCGGCGCCGCGACGGCGTAGAAGGGATGGGCGAGCGCGCAGGCGATCTCGTTGCCGTGCAGGTAGTCGGCGACCTGCTCGACGTCGCGCGCGTGCGCCTGCAGCCAGTCGTGGTCGTCGGGCGTGATCCCCCAGCAGAGCACGTGCACGGCCTGCGGCTCGCCGCGGAACCAGGTCGTCAGCTCCTCCGAGACGAAGACGTCGCGCAGCCCGAGCCGCTGCAGCTCGAGGCAGCCGTCGATCGTGTCGTGGTCGGTGATCGTGACGAAGTCCATCCCGCGCCGCTTCGCCAGCTCGTGGACGGCCGCCGGCGGCGTCGCGCACTCCGGCAGCCCGACCGCCCGCTGCACGCCGAGCTTCGACAGCTGGCTCGCCGTCGAATGGCAGTGCAGGTCGGCCCGCGTCACCTGATCGTCGCGCATGGTCACAAAATGGCGTGCAATTGCCCGCCTTTTGTGACCAGCGCGCGAAGATCGTGTGGCTGCGGCGTGAACGGGGGCCGCGCGCGCTCAGCAGCTGTCGAAGACGTACAGCAGCCGGTCGAGCCGGCCGACCGCGAGATCGGCGACCGGAGCGAGCAGATGGATCGAGCCGCCGTCGTGGATCTCCAGCCCGAGCGCGAGGCCCGTGTGCAGTCCGAGCATGACCTGCCAGGCGTCCTCGTCGACGAGCGCGGGATCGGGACCGGGCAGCTCGCTCCCCCAGCCCTCCTCGCGGTTGACCATGCAGCCGATCCCGCGCACGTCCTCCTGGACCGAGGTCGCCTCGCCGAGCAGGTGCGAGACGGCCCACGGATCCAGCAGCTGGCTCCCGTCGTTGCGGCGGCCGTCGACCCGCAGCCGGTATGTCCATTGCAGATAGCGGTCGGCCGTCTCATCCTGCATGAACTGCTCGGGCGCCAGTCTGGGATGCGTCTCCGGAGCGGTCAAGAACGGCTCGAGGCGGATCGCGGTCTCCGGCAGCACGTAGTACCGCGCCCGCTCCTGGTCCTCGAGCCCCTCGTTGGGACCACCCGGCGGAAAGGGCTCCGGCAGGGCGGGTGCGCTCGTCCGTGTCAGCTCGGCCGAGGAAGCGCAGGTGAGCGCGCGTGCGGCCCCGAACTCCCAGTTGTCGGCGGCGTCGGTGAAGAGGCGCACGAGCTGGCCCTCGTGGCGCCACGATGCGACCGTCCCTGCCCACCGTGGATCGATCGGCGGCAGGGCGCCGCAGTCGATCTGCGCGACGAAGGCGAGCGGGATGCCGCGCCCGTTTCGCGGCCACTGCTCGTCGGCGGTGAGATCGGGGCTGCCGCCGACGCGCGAGCGACCGCTCGCCGGTCCGTCGCCAGCCGGGACGATCCGCCAGCCGGCGCGGACGCAGCCGAGCAGCTCCTCGGCATGCGCGCCGAGCCCCTCCTCTTCGGCGACGCGGGCGACGTCGGCAGCGGTCAGCATCGGCTGATCATGGCGCATCTGCGCGGTGCCGGGCCGCAACGTTGCGACGCAACGGTTCTGCAACGTCGCCGCGCGTATCGTCGCGTCCGAGTCCACCGGCCGCCGCGGCCGGTCGGACGCGAGGAGAACACGCATCCGCAGAGGAGGCCGTCATGGCTGTCGCCGTTTCCATGGCCGACGCAACCCGCCGCTTCACCTCCGAACCGCGCAAGCTGCTGATCGGCGGCCAATG
>Ga0164243_10015623_pt1 | contig 10478 bp, 5 predicted proteins | sample OricompcompostOP_FD_108781 | JGI IMG/M metagenome (GOLD analysis project Ga0164243, IMG submission 108781) | Organic Plus compost microbial communities from Emeryville, California, USA - Original compost - Organic plus compost (OP) | ecosystem: Engineered > Solid waste > Mixed feedstock >... | reverse complement strand
TCGCTGCACATGACGATCCAGACCGGCGTTCTGATCGAAACGCTGAAGGCGCTCGGCGCCGATGTGCGCTGGGCCTCGTGCAACATCTATTCGACGCAGGACCACGCCGCGGCGGCGATCGCGGCGGCGGGCACGCCCGTCTTCGCCATCAAGGGCGAGAGCCTGAAGGACTACTGGGAATACACCCACCGCATCTTCGAGTGGCATGACGGCGGCGTGCCGAACATGATCCTCGACGACGGCGGCGACGCCACGCTTCTCATCCATCTGGGCAAGCGCGCCGAGGGCGGCGACACCAAATTCCTCGACGGCGCGACCAACGAGGAGGAGGAGGTTCTTTTCGCCGCCATCAAGGAGCGCCTGAAATCCAGGCCCGGCTGGTACACGAAAGTGGCCGAGAGCATCCGCGGCGTGACCGAGGAGACGACGACGGGCGTGCACCGTCTGTACGAGATGCACAAGCGGGGCGAGCTGCTGTGGCCCGCGATCAACGTCAACGACTCGGTGACCAAATCGAAATTCGACAATCTCTACGGCTGCAAGGAATCGCTGGTGGACGGCATCCGCCGCGGCACCGACGTGATGATGGCCGGCAAGGTGGCCATGGTGTGCGGCTTCGGCGATGTCGGCAAGGGCTCGGCCGCCTCGCTGCGCAATGCGGGCTGCCGCGTCATGGTCTCGGAGATCGACCCGATCTGCGCGCTGCAGGCGGCGATGGAAGGCTATGAGGTCGTGACCATGGAGGAGGCCGCGCCGCGCGCGGACATTTTCGTCACCGCGACCGGCAATGTGGACGTCATCACCGTCGAGCATATGCGCGCGATGAAGGACCGCGCCATCGTCTGCAATATCGGCCATTTCGATTCCGAAATTCAGGTGGCAGGCCTGCGCAATTTCAAATGGACCAATGTGAAGCCGCAGGTCGACGAGATCGAATTCCCCGACGGCCACCGCATCATCCTGCTGTCCGAGGGACGGCTCGTGAATCTCGGCAACGCGACCGGCCATCCGAGCTTCGTGATGTCGGCGAGCTTCACCAATCAGACGCTCGCGCAGATCGAGATCTTCACCAATCCCGGCAAATACGGGAAGGGCGTCTATGTGCTGCCCAAGCACCTCGACGAGAAGGTCGCGGCGCTGCATCTGGAGAAGGTCGGCGCCAGGCTGACCAGGCTCTCGGAGAAACAGTCGGCCTATATCAATGTGCCGGTCGCCGGCCCCTTCAAGGCCGAACACTACCGGTATTGATGCAAGCCCCAGCCCCCGGGCCGCACCCCGGGGGCCGCTTCGCGCCAGGCGCGCGGAGCAAGCGCGATCGCCGCAGGCTTTGCGGGCGCAAAATACCCTTCGGCACGGCGCTATCCGCGATGCCCGATCCGGCCGGGCCGGACGGACCAGCCGCCTTCCGACCCACTTATGTTAAGGCGCGCCTCGCGCCTCTGCCTCTAGAATCGCAAAGGCTGGGAGAGCGGCGGGCATCCGGCCCGCCGAGCGCGGGTACATATGGTCCCGCCCCGGCCCGGAAGGCACAGGCGATGTTCGAACTCCGATGGTTTTTCCTGTCAGGCCTGGGAGTCGTCGTCGCGATCGTTTTCGTCGCGCTGATGTAAGGATTCCCGCTGCAATCCAAGGAGGGACGGGGGCTCGCGGCCCCCGGTCCGGCCCGGTTCTCCACAGGCTTGTCTACCAGCTTCGCACGGCCCGCAGGCGGGCTTTTTCACAACCTGTCCACAGACCGCTCCACCACGCGAAATTTATTGACTCCCGGAGTCCCCGCGCCTTCTGCCCGAGTCCCGATGCCGCTAGATTGAATGCGATTCGGGGGCGGCCGCACGGGGACGGCCGCGCGACGCGACGAGGCCATGGTTTCATGGGGTATCGGGGGACACGCTTTGCGTTCCTGATGGCGACAACCGCCATCATCGCCCCCGCTCAAGGCTTCGCGCAGCCCCTGCGCCTCGCCCTCGAGGCCGAGCCATACGGATTCGGCTGGGGGGCGGTCTCGCTCGGCCTGCTCTTCGTCACGCTGGCCACCGCCTATCTGTACGTCCGCCACCGCAACCGGGCCGGAATGGCCGAAAGCACGCTGCGCTCGATCGTCAGCGAGCTGCGCGCGCGGCTCGACCGCGCCGAGGCGTTGCTGGGCACCGAGCCGCAGATCGTCGCGACCTTCGCCGCCAACGGCCAGCCACCGGACGTCTCCGGCGCGCTGCCGCCCGAGATCAGCGTGCCGCCCGGCAAGAAGGCCCTCGCCTTCGAGACCTGGATGACGCCCGACCAGGCGCGCCAGATCGAGGAACTCGTCGAGGTGCTGCGCCAGCGCGGCGAGGGCTTCGAGGCCGAGATCGTGACGCGGCGCGGCGAGCATATCGAGATCGGCGGACGTGCGGTCGGCGGGCAGGCCGTGCTGCGCATCCGCAGCCTCGACGGCGACCGGCTGGCGCTCGCGCAGATGCAGGCCCAGCACGCCGAGATGCAGCGCGAGCTCGCCCGCTTCCAGGCCCTGCTCGACCGCCTGCCCCAGCCCGCCTGGCTGCGCGACAAGGACGGCCGCATCGCCTGGATGAACACGGCCTATGCGAAGACCGTGACCGAGGCCGGCAAGGACGCCAATGCGGGCGCCGACATTCTGGAGGGCCCGGCGCGCATCAAGGCCGCGCAGGCGCGCCTGCGCGGCGCCGACTTCCAGGAGCGCACGCCCGTCGTGAGCGCCGGGCAGAGGCGCGTTTTCGACGTGTTCGAGACGCCCTATGAGGGCGGCAGCGCGGGCCTGGCGGTGGATGTCAGCGAGGCAGAACGGCTGAAGAGCGATCTCGTGCGCCGCGTCGACAGCCACCGCAAGACGCTCGACGAACTGGCGACCGGCGTCGCCATCTTCGCCGCCGAGGGACGGCTCGTCTTCCACAATCAGGCCTTCCGCCAGCTCTGGGACCTCGAGCCCGCCTTCCTCGCGCAGGAACCGACGGACATGGCGATCCTCGACCGCCTGCGCGCCAAGGAACTCCTGCCCGAACCGGCCGATTTCCGCGCCTGGAAGAACCAGCTGAAAGAGGCCTACCGCTCGGTCGAGCCGCGCGAGCACTGGTGGCACCTGCCCGACGGACGCACCCTGCGCGTCGTACAGACGCCGAACCCCGAAGGCGGCGTGACCTATCTGTTCGACGACGTCTCCGAGCGCATCAATCTGGAAAGCCGCTACAACGCGCTCTCGCGCGTGCAGCGCGAAACGCTCGACCATCTGCGCGACGCGGTCGCCGTGTTCGGCTCGGACGGCCGGCTCAAGCTTTACAATCCGGCCTTCGCGCAGATGTGGAAACTGCCGCAGGCCGAACTGCAGAGCGAGCCGCACGCCGTGCGCGTCTTCGCGCTCGCACGCGCGCTGCATCAGCCCGAAGAGCCGTGGGAAATGCTGAAGACCGCGGTGACGGCGATCCCCGAAAGCCGCAAACCCGTGTTCGGCCGGATCGAGCGCGCGGACGGGGCGGTGATCGATCTGGCCACCATGCCCCTGCCCGACGGAGCCACGCTCGTCACCTTCTCGGACATCACTGCCGCGATCTCGGTGGAGCGCGCGCTGACCGAGCGCAACGAGGCGCTGGAGGCGGCGGGCCTGCTCAAATCGAACTTCGTCAAGCACGTGTCCTACGAGCTGCGCGCGCCGCTGACCAATGTGATCGGCTTCGCCGAACTGCTCGCCGATCCCTCGACCGGCCCGCTCAACGACCGGCAACGGGAATATACCGGACACATCCTCGATTCCGCCGCCGGTCTTTACACCATCATCAACGACATCCTCGACCTCGCCACCATCGACGCCGGCGCGATGGAGCTCGAACTCTCGCGCGTCGATATCCGCTCGGCGGTGGACGCGGCGGTCGAGGGCATACGCGGGCGCCTCGCCGACACCGGCATCACGCTCGACATCCGCGTGCCGCCCGCCATCGGCAGCTTCATCGCCGATGAGAAGCGGGTGCGGCAGGTCCTGTTCAACCTGCTGTCCAACGCGGTCGGCTTCAGCCCCGAGGACCGGCCGGTGATGCTCGAGGCCAAGCGCGGCGACAACACAGTGATCTTCCGCGTCACCGATCAGGGCCGCGGCATCGAGCCCGAGCGTATCGCGCAGATTTTCGAGCGCTTCGAGAGCCAGACCGAGGGCTCGCGCCACCGCGGCGCCGGGCTTGGGCTTCCCATCGTCCGCAGCTTCGTCGAACTGCACGGCGGCACGGTCGAGGTGGATTCGCGTCCCGGCCAGGGCACGACCGTCACCTGCATCTTCCCGGCCGACGGTGGCGGAACGAGCCGCGTCGCGGCAGAATAGGCCATGACTCACACCGAGGTCCGGGCGCATCGGCTGGCGCTTCCGAACGAGGCGGCGACAGCGCGCCTCGCGGCGGCGCTCGCTCCCATGTTCCTGCCGGGCGACGTCATCACCCTTTCCGGCGATCTCGGCGCGGGCAAGACGAGTTTCGCGCGCTATGCCATACGGCGCCTGATGGGCGATCCCGGGATGGACGTGCCGAGCCCGACCTTCAGCATCATGCAGGTCTACGACAGCCCGCAGGGCCGCATCGTCCACGCCGATCTCTACCGGATCGCCGACGGCGCCGAGCTCGAGGAGATCGGCTGGGACGAGGCCGGCGCCAACGCCATCCTTCTGGTCGAATGGCCCGACCGCGCGGGCGACAATCTCTCCGGCCAGCGGCTCGATCTCGTCTTCGAGATCGACCCGGCCAATCCTTCCGGCGCGCGGCACGTGACACTGAACGCCCACGGCAACTGGCCGGCGCGCATCGGGCGCGCGCTCGAAATCGCCGCGTTCCTGGAAACCGCCGGCTGGGGCGGCGCGCGGCGCCAGCACCTGCAGGGCGATGCCAGTTCACGCCGCTACGAGCGCCTGATCGACCGCGGGCGAAGCGCCATCCTGATGGACGCCCCGCGCCGTCCGGACGGCCCGCCGATCCGCGACGGCAAGCCCTACAGCCGGATCGCCAAGCTCGCCGAGGATGTTGTGCCCTTCGCTGCCATCGCACGGGGGCTGAAGGCCGAGGGCTTCTCGGCGCCCGACATCCTCGCCCACGATTTCCGGCGCGGGCTTCTGCTCGTCGAGGATTTCGGAGCGCAGGGCGTGGTCGTCGAGGGCGCGCACGCGACGGAGCGCATGGAGACGGCGGTGGACCTGCTCGCCGAACTGCACGGACGAGACCTGCCGCGCGCCATCGCCGTCGAGGACACCGTCTATTCCGTACCGCCCTACGATCTCGAAGCGCTGCTGATCGAGACCGAACTTCTGCTCGACTGGTATCTGCCGCATATGGGCGTGACGCTCGCGCCGGAGCACCGCAGGCGGTTTCTCGATCTGTGGATGCAGGTACTGACGCCCGTCGTCGAGGGACCGGGGACCTGGACGCTGCGCGACTACCATTCGCCCAATCTGATGTGGCTTCCGGAGCGCGAGGGCATACGGCGCATCGGCCTTCTCGACTTCCAGGACACGGTGATCGGCCATCCGGCCTATGATGTCGTCTCGCTGCTGCAGGACGCGCGGCTCGACGTGCCCGAGGGCCTCGAAATGGCCCTTCTCACACGCTATGTGAAAGCGCGCCGGGCAAAGGATCCCTTTTTCGAACCGCTCGCTTTCGCCGGCGCCTATGCCGTGCTCGGCGCGCAGCGGGCAACGAAGATTCTGGGTATTTTCGTGCGTCTGGCCAACCGCGACGGAAAGAAGAACTATCTGCAGCATCTGCCGCGTCTGGCGCAGTATCTCGACCGGGACCTCGCGCATCCGGCCCTGTCGGAACTGCGCAACTGGTATCTGGCCGCCGTGAGGCCGCGGCGATGAAGACGCCCGCGCGCGCCATGGTGCTCGCAGCCGGGCTCGGCACGCGGATGAGGCCGGTGACGGAGAGGATTCCGAAGCCGCTGGTCGATGTCGCGGGCCGCGCGCTGATCGACCATGTGCTCGACCGCCTGGCGGAAGCGGGCATCACGACGGCGGTCGTCAACGTGCATCACCACGCCGATCTTCTCGAAAGCCATCTGGAAACCCGCAAGGCGCCGAAGATCGTCGTCTCGGACGAGCGGGAAAAGCTGCTCGATTCCGGCGGCGGCGTGAAGAAGGCGCTGAAGCTGCTCGGCTCCGATCCCTTCTTCGTCATCAATGCCGACACGATCTGGATCGAGGGCTTTTCGCCGAATCTCAGGCGCCTCGCCGACGCCTTCGATCCCGACCATATGGACGGGCTTCTTCTTCTGGCGGCGACGGCCACCAGTGTCGGCTATGAGGGCAAGGGCGATTTCCGGCTCGCCCCCGAGGGGAAGCTGACGCGCCGCGGCGAACGCGAGGTGACGCCGTTCGTCTATGCGGGCGCGGCCATTCTGCGGCCGGAACTCTTCAAGGATACGCCGGACGGCCCGTTCTCCCTCAACCTCCTGTTCGACCGCGCCATCGAAAGGGGGCGGCTGTTCGGCCTCAGGCTCGACGGGCTGTGGATGCATGTCGGTACGCCTGAAGCCATCGCGGAGGCCGAGGCCTGCTATGCAAAAAGCGCGTCCTGACGGCTTGCGCGCCCGGCCCTTCCTGCTTTCCGTTCCGGCCGGCGTGCCCTTTCTCGAATGCCTCGCCGGGGCCCTGCTCGACGGAGGGCTTCTGCCGGGGCACCCGCCGCTGCGGCACGACCCGCTCGCGCTGGCCGACGCGCGCATTTTCCTGCCGACGCGGCGCGCCGCACGCGAGCTGGAGACGATCTTCACGCGGCTCATGGGCGGAGTCGCGATCCTGCCCCGGATCGAGGCCCTCGGCGATTACGACGAGGATGAGGAAGCGTTCGCGCCGCTGGCCGGGGAAGCGGAGGAATTGCCGCCGCCTCTGGGAGAAACGGAACGGCGGCTCGCGCTGGCGCGGCTGATCCACGCCTGGGCGAGGACACTCGCGCGGACGCTGAAAGGTGCCGAGGGCGAGGCGGATCTGATTCCGACCGCGCCCTCTGAGGCAATCGCGCTCGCCATCGAACTCGGCCGGCTGATCGACAGTTTCGACACCGAGGGCGCGGATTGGACGAAGATCGCGCCGCTCATCCCGCCCGAGCACGACACGGTGTGGCGCATCACCGGCGAGTTTCTCGATCTCGCCGCGACGGCCTGGCCCGCTTTTCTCGCCGAGCGCGGACGGATCGGCGCGGCGGACCGCAAGAACCGGCAATTGCGCGCGCTGGCCCGGCGATTCGCACATACAGTGCCGAAAACGCCGGTGATCGTTGCCGGCTCGACCGGCTCGAACCCGGCGACCGCCGAACTGATGGCGGCGGTGAGCCGGCTGCCGAACGGCGCGGTGGTCCTGCAGGGGCTCGATCTTTTCGCCGACGACGAGGCCTGGGCGGAAATCGGCGGCGGGAGCGCGGACAGCCCTGCCCCGCCGCAGGCGTGGACGCATCCGCAGCACGGCTTCCACCGCCTGCTGACGCGGCTCGGCGTGCAGCGCGGCGAGATCGGCCGGATCGGCAAGGAAGACAGAACGCGCGATGCGCGGCGCGCGCTCGTCTCGAGCGCGCTCCTGCCCTCGGCCCTGACCGACCGCTGGGCGGGCTCGCGTAAGGACGCGGGACCTGCGCTCGAAGGGCTGACCTTGATCGAGGCGGCGAACGAGCGCGAGGAAGCGCTGGCCATCGCAGTGTCCCTTACCGAGGCGCTGCGGGAACCCGGCCGCACGGCGGCGCTCATCACGCCTGACCGGGCGCTGGCGCGGCGCGTGGCGGCGGAACTGAAACGCTGGGGCATCGAAGCCGAGGACTCGGCCGGCCTGCCGCTCGCCGACAGCGAGGCGGGTCTTCTCGCGCGGCTCGCCGCCGAAGCGGCCGGCGCACGCCTGGCGCCGCACGCGCTCCTGCCGCTGCTGCGCCATCCGCACGCGCGGTTCGGGCTCACCGCAGAGGACGTACGGCATGCCGTGGACGCGCTGGAACTCGGCGTGCTGCGCGGCGCGATCCCGCCGCCCGGACCGGACGGGCTGAAACGCAAGCTCCGCCTCGAACGCGACGCGCCGGAGGAGGTGCGCCGGTTCTGGCATCCGGCCAAACAGAACCTCGGCGCGGACCGCTGGCAGATGGCGGCGGACCTTCTCGAGCGAATCGAGGCCGCCCTCGGACCGCTCTGCGCGCTCGGCGGCGAGGGACGCGAGGCGCCGCTGTCCGATTTCCTGTCCGCACACCGGATCGCCCTGGAGGCGGTATGCGCCGGAGACGACGACGATCCGAACCGCGCGGCGATCCTCGCCTTCCTGGCCGAGGCCGCGCGCGGCGAACGGCTCCTGCTGCAGCTTGCGGATTATCCGGCCGTGTTCAAGGCGCTGCTGCGCGGAAAGACGGCGCTCGGTCTCAGGCCTGCGCATCCGCGCCTGCGCATTCTCGGCACGCTCGAAGCGCGCCTTCTCGGCTTCGACCGCGTCGTGCTCGGCGGGCTCAACGAAACGATCTGGCCGGCGCAGACGAAGAACGATCCCTTCCTGTCGCGCCCGATGCGCGGCGCGCTGGGCCTGCCGCCGCCCGAATGGCGGGTCGGGCTGTCCGCACACGATTTCGAACAGGCGCTCGGCGGGGCGGATGTCGTCCTGACGCGCGCGAAGAAAGCGGGCGGCGCGCCGAGCGTGGCGGCGCGCTGGCTGCAAAGGCTCGAAGCGCTGTCCGGCGAGGCCTGGGGCGAGGTCCGGGCGCGGGGCGCGGCCGTGCTGGCCATGGCGCGCGCGCTCGACGATCCGTCCGGGAAAAGACCACCGCTGCGCGGCCCGGAGCCGCGTCCGCCGCGCGCGCTTCGCCCTTTGCGCCTGAGCGTGACCGAGATCGAGACCCTGATTCGCGACCCCTACGCGATTTACGCCAGACACGTCCTGCGCCTTCAGCCGCTCGAACCTCTCGGCGCGCTGCCGGCGGCGTCCGACCGCGGGAATATCATCCACAACGCGCTCGCGCAGTTCACCGGACAGCACGATGTCCATGCGCCGGACGCGGTGGAGCGGCTGATCGCGATCGGCCGCGCGCATTTCGAACCCTATCGGGACTTTCCGGACGTGCAGGCGCTCTGGTGGCCGCGCTTCGAGCGCATCGCCCGCTGGTTCGTCGACTGGGAGCGCGGACGGACCGGCATCGCGCGCACCCACACCGAATGCCGCGGCAGGCTTGAATTCACGACCGCGGCGGGGCGGCCTTTCACGCTGACCGGACGCGCCGACCGGCTCGACGCATTCGAGACAGGCGAATACGCGGTGCTCGACTACAAGACCGGGCAGCCGCCGGGCGACAAGGAAGTGCGTGTGGGCTTCGCCCCGCAATTGCCGCTGGAAGCGGCGATCCTCGCCGGGGGCGGTTTCGAGCAAGTGCCGGCGGGGCCGGCGCGTGACCTCGTCTATGTACGGCTGACCGGCATGAGCGAAGCGGGGCTCGTCAAGACGATCGACCTGAAGGACCGGACGCCGATGGAGGTCGCCGCCGAACATCGCGCACGGCTGAGGGAGCTGATCGACCGGTACGAACAGGAGGAGACACCCTACCGCTCCCACACCTATCCCCAACACGCGCGGCGCGTGAGCGGCGACTACGACCATCTCGCGCGCCACGCGGAATGGGCGGTCGCACCCGAGGTGGAGGAAAACGGCGATGACGCGTAAGCTCGCGCCCTCCGCCGAAACCGTCGCGCGCCAGCGCCGCGCCGCGGATCCGTCGGCCTCCGCCTGGGTGTCGGCGAACGCGGGTTCCGGCAAGACCTATGTGCTCGCCAACCGCGTCATCCGGCTGCTTCTGTCGGGTGTCGATCCGGCGCGCATTCTGTGCCTCACCTTCACCAAGGCTGCGGCGGCGCATATGTCGAACACGGTGTTCCGGCGCCTCGCGGAATGGGCGGTCGCGGACGACAACAGACTTCGTGCCGCGCTCGCGGATCTCGGCGAGGACGCCGCCGATCCGAGGCTGCTGCCGCGCGCGCGGCGGCTTTTCGCACGCGCTCTCGAGACGCCGGGCGGACTGAAGGTTCTGACCATACACGCTTTCTGCGAGCGAATCCTGCACCAGTTTCCGTTCGAGGCGCGCGTGCCCGCCGCCTTCGCCGTGCTCGACGACCGCCAGCAGGCCGATCTGGTCGCGGCGGCGCGCGACGAGGTGCTGACGCGGGCGGCGGAGAACGACGACACCGCCCTGAGTCAGGCGCTGGCGGAGCTTGTCGGAGAGGTGAGCGATGCCGTCTTCGACAAGGCGCTGAACGAGGTGCTCGCGCGCGGCGAACATCTTGCGCGGCTGATGCGCCCAGGTGGGGCCGATGCCCGTGCCCGCGTCAGGACACGTCTCGCACGCGCGCTCGGTGTCGGCCAGGGGCAGACGGTCGCGGCGATCGATGCGGAAATTCTCGACGAGGGCATTCCCGACGCGCGCTGGCCGGAGCTGATCGGATGGCTGCGCTCAGGCGGCAAGAGCGACAACGATCTCGCCGATTGCCTC
>Ga0164243_10015622_pt1 | contig 10478 bp, 10 predicted proteins | sample OricompcompostOP_FD_108781 | JGI IMG/M metagenome (GOLD analysis project Ga0164243, IMG submission 108781) | Organic Plus compost microbial communities from Emeryville, California, USA - Original compost - Organic plus compost (OP) | ecosystem: Engineered > Solid waste > Mixed feedstock >... | reverse complement strand
GAGACGCCGGGTGTCGGCCTGGACCTGCAGGTAGTGGAAGCCGTTCCTGAGCAGGATGGTGTGGGTCTCGGCCGGAGCCCGGTCGTCCGGGATCGGTCGGTACGTCGCGGCGTACCGGTACTCGATGTGCCTGACGCAGTGAACGCCCCGCCACGAACCGAGCTCGAGCGGCTTCCGCCACGCGCGACCGCGCTCTCCAGGCCGGAAGCCACCGTTGGGGTGGTGCTCGATGGGCCGACTGACCTTGCCCGTTGGACAGAGCTGGCGAACCACCGTCCGCCAGTACCGATCGGGCCCCTTCTTGCGCACCACCAGATGGAAGAAGTGGTCACCGCGCAGGCCGAAGGCGGTCGCGAACCCTGGTGGAGCCGCGTCGAAGCACGCGTGCGCGAAGCTGCGGCACGCCTCCTCGACGCGGAAGCCGTGCAGCTGACGGGTTCCCCGCGGTAGCGCGGCGGTCAGCTCGGCGGTGGTGTACCGCCGCGCCGCACCGCTCGACGCACCGGCATCCAAGCGGCGGGGGTGAGGCACCTCGAGGTCGGCCGCACATCCGAAGGCTGCGAAGGCGACGAGGCACGCCACCGCTGTCCCGAGAGCTGGTCGCACCCGTCGCAGTCTGCTGACCTCGGCGAGAGCGTGCCGAGCGTTGTCCACAGGCCGTTCGGTCGGAAATACCCAATATTGGTGAACCTGGGAGGTTCCCCGAGCTGGGGGCCCGAACCGGACCTAGCGTTTCACCTGTCACGGCCGGTGGTCGTCGGCGACGCTAGAGGCACACGGAGCCGTTGTCCCATGCAGCACCGTCGCTTCGCGTGACCCCGGCGACCCCGGCCGTGCGGCAAGCCCGGCCGGACGCCTACTGCTGAAGCCGTCACACGCTGCGGAACCGTCAGTTATCGACCGGGCTTGCCGGTCAGCGGTTCCGGTTCGGCGCGCACTTCGACAGACTCGGGTCATGCCCGAGGACTTCGTCATCGTCCGCAACCCGGACGAGGACTCCTCGCTCCCCTACATCGTGCGGATCCCGCTCGGCGGCGGGATCATCCTGAAGGCCCGCGAGACCTGGCCGCGCACGGCGAAGGTCTACTGCCACCGCGTGGAGGACTGGCCCGCGGACGCGGAGGTCGTGCAGCGGGTGCCGGTGCGTTCGTGCGTACGGCGAGGAGCCGCGATCGACCTGGTACTCGACCGCGGTCGGGAGGCCCGCAGCCAGTTCGTGATCACCGCGGTGCGCGGCGGACGGCAGGCGATCTTCTGGCAGACCGCCCGCACCACCAAGCAGGCGCGGCCGCGGGTCCCGGGCACCACGGCCCGGGCGCAGGGCATCGCGGACCTAGAGATCGTGGTCGACAGCGGCGAACGGTACGCGTGGAGCTTCTCCGACCAGCAGGCCACCATCCGGCGGCAGCGGCTGCCGGTCGGCGACTACGGCTTCGTCGCCGACGGTCGGCTCCACGCCGTCGTCGAGCGCAAGGGACTGGGCGACCTGGTCACGTCGCTGACGACGGGCAAGCTCAAGTACCAGCTCACCGAGCTGGCCTCGGTGCCTCATGCGGCGATCGTCGTGGAGGAGCGGTACAGCCGTGCGTTGCAGCACCCGGTCGTCCGCGCGTCGGTGATCGCCGACGGCCTCGCCGAGCTGCAGGTGGCATTCCCCAACGTGCCGGTGATGTTCCTCGAGAACCGCAGGCTCGCCCAGCAGTGGACCTACCGCTTCCTGGCCGCCGCGGCCGCCGACCACGACCTCGACACGCTGGGGGAGCAGACGGTCGGGCAGCTGGTGGAGGCGCCGCCCCTGCCGGCGCGAGAGCCGACTCCTGCCGAGCTGCGTGCCTGGGCGCGGGAGCACGGGTACGACGTCTCCGACCACGGGCGGGTGCCGCGCGCGGTCCGGGAGGCGTACGCCGCGGGCGAGCGCTCGCCAGGGTCCACCGATGGCTGACGACGACCCGTCCGACCTGCCTGATGACTTCGACGAGGACGCCTTTCTCGCCGAGTGGGCAGCGGCGGACCAGCACGCGGCCACAGTGCTTCGTGAGGCACTGCCGGACGTGCTCGACGGCGAGCCGCCGATGGCGGATGTCGAGCGGGCAGCAGAGGTCGTGCGCGCCGAGATCGCGGCGGGCTCACCGTCGGGTCGGTTCCTGACCAACGCCGCCGGGTGGACGGAGCCTCCGGACATCCCCTTGCAGCTGTGGCTGCAGGCGACCGGGTCGACGATCTCGCCGTGGGACGACCCGGGCATCGAGCCGGAGCTGCAGGCGGAGGTCTTCTCGATGCAGCACGCCGAGTGGCTAGGACTGATCGTCGGTCTCGTACGTCGCGGGGTGGGCGCCGATCTCACCGCGGAGCGAATGGTCGAGGACATGCTCGTGCTGCCTGAGATCGACCTCGGAGAGGCGCCCGATCCCGACGAGTACTCCGTCGTGATCGAGGTGCTGGCGCCGCTGTGGCACACGCTGGGCATCGTCGACGACGATCGTCGCCTCACCCCGCTGGGCCGGTGGGGCCTTCCGCGCGCACTCTTCCTCGCCTGGTCGACCTCCGGATAGCCCGTTGCGCGGTGCCGCGTTCTTCACCCTGCCGCCCATCTGGAAGCGGCGGCGCCGTACCGCCGACGCCTGAGGAGGTACGGCGCGGGTCAGCCGCGGCCCTGCCGCCGGCGGCGCTTCTGCTCCTCCTGGCTCTGCTGGCCGAGGTCGTGCTCGATCTGCCGGGCGCGCTTGCGCTCGAAGAGCAGGATCGCGGCGACCACCGCCAGGGTGATGACGATGGTGAGGACCAGGCTGTAGGTGTTCACGGCACTCCTGCGGTACCCGCCTCGGGTGCGCGCACTCGGGGTCGCCGATCCTGTCACTGCCGGTGATAGTCACCGCAGTGTGCTGGTTGGCCGCGGACGCCCGGCACAGCCTGGACGCATGGACCTGGATCTCGACGGAAGGGTTGTCATCGTCACCGGCGGCACCAGTGGGATCGGTCTGGCCGCCGTGCGGGAGCTCGCGGGCGAGGGGCGGTGGCCGTCGCCGTGGCCCGCCGCCCGGCGGCGGACGACGTGCTGCCGGCCTCGACGCACTTCGTCGCCGCCGACCTCACCAACCTGGCGGCCGCCGACCGCGTGGTCGCCGAGGTCGTGGACCGGCACGGGCGCCTCGACGGGCTGGTCAACAACGCCGCGCTGTTCGAGAGCCGCGACGGGTTCGCCGACATCGACGAGGCGCTGTGGCGGGCGACGTTCGAGGTCAACGTGTTCGGCGTCGCCCGGCTGGTCCGCGCCGCGCTGCCCGCGCTGCGCGCGAACCCCGAGGGCGGGAGCATCGTGCACGTCGGCAGCGAGGCCGGGCGGATGCCGGACCCGACGATGGCGGCGTACGCCGCGTCGAAGGCCGCGCTGCTGTCGCTGTCGAAGTCGCTGGCGGCCGAGCTCGGCTCGGCGGGGGTGCGGTCCAACGTGGTCTCGCCGGGCCCGACGCGCACCGCGCTCTTCGACGCGCCGGGCGGGTTCGCCGACCAGCTCGCGGAGCGGTTCGGCACCGACCCGGACGTCGCGGTGGACCGGTTCATCCGCACCGAGCGCCGGCTGCCCACCGGCCGGATCGGCCGGCCCGAGGACGTCGCCGGGGTGATCGCCTACCTGCTCTCCCCGCGGGCCCGGCAGGTCACCGGCGCCGAGTGGGCCGTCGACGGGGGCGCGCTGCGCCAGCTGTGAACGCCGTACGGCGTCAGTCCTGGGTGAGCAGCCGCAGCGCCGAGGCCGACGCGCTGCCGGGCTCGGCGGTGTGGGTGAGCAGTCGCTGGCCGTCACCCTCGGGCAGGTGCAGCACCTCGTAGCCCACCGTCAGCTCGCCGACCGCGGGGTGGCGCAGCCGCTTGGTGCCGCTGGTGCACAGCTTCACCGCGTGCTTGGCCCAGAGCCTCGCGAACTCCGGGCTGTTCATCGACAGCTCGCCGACCAGCTCGGCGAGGCGGCGGTCGTCGGGGAACTGCGCGGCGACGTACCGCAGCGACGCGACCGCGAGCGCCGCCTCGTCGCGCCAGTCGGCGTACAGGTCGCGGGTGTGCTCGTCGAGGAAGAGCATCCGGACGGTGTTCGGCCGGTCCGCCGGTCGGTCCGGCGCGTCCGGGTCGAGGTGGCCGGCGAGCAGCCGGTGGCCGGCGGGGTTCCAGGCGAGCACGTCGTTGAAGCGCCCCAGCAGCACGGCGGGAACCTCGCCCATCGCGTGCAGCAGCTGGGTGGCGCCGAGCTTGGGCACCTCCGGCCGCGGCGAGCGGCGGCGGCGCTTGGCCGGCGCGGGCCGGGCGAGCGCGAAGAGGTGCGCGCGCTCGTCGGGGTCGAGCCGCAGCGCGCGGGCCAGCGCGTCGATGACGGCGTCGGAGGCATTCTGCGACTGCCCCTGCTCGAGCCGGGTGAGGTAGGTGACCGAGACGCCGGCGAGCTGGGCCAGCTCCTCGCGGCGCAGGCCGGGCACTCGGCGCCGTCCGTAGCTGCGCACGCCGGCCACCTCGGGGGTGAGGCGGTCCCGCCGGGAGCGCAGAAACTCGCCGAGCTCGGTCACCGGCCGCTGCTCCATGTGCACCATCGTCCCTCGCCGGGCGGGAAAGTGCCTGTCCCTTTCGGTGCTAGGCAACGCAGGGCCCTGGCTGACCGTCGTACGGCGGCCGAGGGTGGCGGCCATGACGCTCACCGAGACCCGCGCCCCCGCGCCCGCCGCCGACGACCGCATCCGCGGCGCCCGGGCGGTCGCGCTGGCCGTGCTGCTGACCGCGAACTTCACCCTGGCGGTGGACTTCTCCATCCTCAACGTCGCGCTGCCGCACGTCGGCCGCGACCTCGGGCTGGCCACCGACGCGCTGCAGTGGGTGGTGACGTCGTTCGCGCTGGGGGCGGCCGGGTTCACGCTGTTCTTCGGCCGGGTCGCCGACCTGTTCGGCCGCCGGCGGCTCTTCCTCGCCGGCATCGTGCTGCTCGGGGTCGCGTCCCTGGCCGGCGGGCTCGCCCAGGACCCGGCGCTGCTGATCACCGCCCGGGTCGGGCAGGGGCTGGCGACCGCGATGGTGATCCCGGCGGCGCTGTCGCTGATGACCACGATGTTCGCCGAGGGGCCGGCGCGGTCGCGGGCGCTCGGGCTCAACGGCGCGCTGATGGCGGCCGGGTTCACCACCGGTGCGGTGCTCGGCGGCGTGCTCACCGGCACGGTGTCGTGGCGGTGGGCGTTCTTCGTCAACGTCGCGGTGGCGGCGGTGGTCGTGGTGGTCGCGCCGTTCGTGCTCAGCGACACCCGCGACGGGCAGCGGCCGCGGCTCGACACCGCCGGCGCGGTCACGGTCACGCTCGCGCTGGTGGCGCTGGTGCTCGGCATCGACACCGCCGGCCGCTCCGGCTGGGACGCCCCGGAGGCGTGGGGCTCGCTGCTGGCGGCGCTGGTGCTGCTCGGCGTGTTCCGCGCCGCCGAGTCGCGGGTGGCGCAGCCGCTGGTGCCGCCGGCGCTGCTGCGCCGACGTACCGTCGCCTGGGGCAACGCCGCCGGCTTGCTCGCCTTCGCGACCGAGACCTCGCTGGTCTTCCTGCTGACGCTCTACCTGCAGGAGACGCTCGGCTACTCCGCCGTCACCGCCGGCCTGATCCTCGCCGTGCTCGGCGTCGGCACCGTGCTCGGCGGGCTGCTCGCCCCGCGGGTGATCGGGCGCACGTCGTCGCGCACCGCCGTGGTCCTCGGGTTCGCCGTGCAGGCCGCGGCCACGCTGCCGCTGGCGTTCGTCTCCGAGAGCAGCAGCTGGGTGCTGCCGCTGCTGGTGCTGACCTTCGTCGGCGGGGTGGCCAACCTGGTCGCGATCGTCGGGTACGTCGTCACCGCCACCGCCGGCGTCCCCGACGAGGACCAGGGCCTGGCGACCGGGCTGGTGACGATGAGCCAGCAGGTCGGGATCGCGCTCGGCACCCCGGTGATGTCGGCGGTCGCCACCGCCTGGGCGGGCGCGACGCTGCTGCCCGGGCTGCGGGTCGCGATCGGCGTGGACGCCGCGATCGCGCTGGCCGCCGCGGTGCTGGTCGCGGTCGCGCTCAGACGCGGGCCCGGCGCAGCGCGGTGACCGCGACCCGGGCCATCGCGCCGATCGCGGTGTCGACCCGCGGCTGGAAGGTCTCCGGCCGCGCCGACTTCGTGAGCACCGCGACCGCGACCGGATCCTCGCCGGGGAACTCCACCACGGCGGCCTCGTGCCGCAGCCGGCCGAGGGTGCCGGTCTTGGCGTAGATCCCCACGTCGTCGTGCGGGAACCCGGACCCGATCCGGTGCCGCCACGCCTGCAGCCGCAGCGAGTCCCGCACGAACCCGTGGTGCTCCTCGCCCCACACCGCGGCCAGCACGGTCACCAGGTCGGCGGCGGTGGTCGCGCTGGCGAGCGTGGCGTCGTACTCGCTGGTCTCCACGTCGCGGTCGGTGTCGGCGAGCCGGACCGGCGCCTCGGCGAGGTCGCCGCCGCCGGTCTCGGTGACGACCGCGCGCCAGCTGGCGCGGGTTCCGCGGCGGACGACGGTCGCGGCCGCGCCGCGGGCGGCGAGCCAGCCGTTGAGCCGGTCCGCGCCGACCAGGTCGAGCAGCCGCTCGGCGGAGGCGTTGTCGGAGAGCGTGAGCATCAGCCGGACCGCGTCGCGCTGGCTGACCTCGACGTCGTCGAGCAGCGCGCTCACCCCGGTCGGGCCGGGGGTGCGGTCGGTGGCGGTGAGCCGGACCCGCTCGGTCGGGTCGAGCGCGCCGGCGGCGACAAGGTCGGACCAGCAGCCGGCCAGCGGCAGCTTGTAGAGCGAGGCCATCGGCACGGACGCGTCGCCGTCGAGGTCGACGGCGTCCGGCTCCGGGCCGAGGCGGCGGGCGTGCACCCAGGCCAGCACGCCGGCCTCGGTCGCGAGCCGGTCGAGCTCCGCGACCGGGTCCTCCCGGCTCACGGCAGCGACTCCTCGAGCCGGGCGACGAGCGCGTCGTGGTCGACCCCGGGCCGGCGGTCCGCGGGCAGCGGCGTGACCACGCGGACCCGCAGCGGCGGCAGGTCCTCGACCGGTCGGCCCTGCGCGGGGTCGAGCACCAGCCGGACGCCGTGGCCGGCCGCGGCCCAGGCCCGCCGCTCGGCCATCGTCTCGGCCTCGATCACCGTGCCGCTGTGTCCGAGCCGGTGCAGCGCGTCGACCATCTGGTCGTGCGCGGCCGGGTGGTGGCGGCGGGGCGGCACGATCATCGGCGGCGCGTCGCGCGGGTCCGGGGGAGCGCCGGCGACGTACGTCGGCAGCCGGTGCACCTCGCCCGCGCGCAGCCCGTCGACGACCGCGGGGTGCCGGACCACGGCCGCGTCGAGCTCGCCGTCGCGGACCCCGTCGACCAGCTCGACGGTGCCGGCGACGGTGGGCGCGCAGTCCCAGCCGTCGGCGGTGAGGGCCTGGAGCAGCGTCGGCACCAGGTCCTCGAGGTCCTCCGCGAGCCCGAGCCGCACCTGGCTGGTCGGCCGCCACCGCTGCGCGCGGGCGAGCAGGTCGTCGGCGTCCTGGAGCAGCTGCCGGGCGGCCGGCAGCAGCGCGGCGCCGGCCTCGGTGAGCCGGACCGCGCGGGCGTCCCGGTCGAAGAGCCGCTGCCCGAGCCGGCGCTCCAGCCGCTGCACGCCCTGCGACACCGGGGGCTGGGTCATCCCCAGCGCGATCGCGGCGTGGCCGAAGTGCCGGTGCTCGGCGACCGCCACGAAGAAGCGCAGGTGCCGGAGCAGGTCCACGCCCACCACGATAGCGAACCTCTATCGAATGGGCGCTCTCATACTCTTTGACTCTCGCGCGATCGCTCTGCACCATCCTGCGCATGCGTCTCGTGGCTCTCTCCTTTCTCCTCGGCCTGCCGCTCACCGCCTGCTCGCTCGCCTCCGCCGGAGACGACCCCGGCCCGGTGGCCGAGCGGCTCGCGGCCGCGCTGAGCGAGCACTCGCTGGACGGTGTGCCGCTCGCGGCGGACAGCGACGCCGACCGGCTCGCCGAGCTCGTCGCTCCGCTCGACGACCTGCCGGTCGAGGTCGAGGTCGGCGAGGTGACCGAGGACGGCGACACCGCCACCGCGACCCTGCGGTGGACCTGGCAGGTGGACGGCGCGGAGTGGCGGTACCGAACCCAGGCCCGCCTGGTGAACGACGGCGACCGCTGGGAGGTCGACTGGAAGCCGTCGACGCTCGAGCCGTCGCTGCGCTCCGGTCACCGCCTCGGCCTCTTCACCGACGCCGGTCGCCGCGGCCGGATCCTCGGCCAGGGCGGTGAGCCGCTGGTGGTCCCGCGGCCGGTGCTGCGCTACGGCCTCGACAAGACCGCGGTCCGGCCCCGCCGGGTGGCCGACAGCGCGCGGCGGATCGCCGAGTCGCTCGACATCGACCCGGCCGGGTACGTCGAGCAGGCGAAGGCGGCCGGGGCGAAGGCGTTCGTCGAGGCGATCGTGCTCCGGGCCGAGGACGCGGCCGAGACCGTCGACCCGTCGTACGGCGACATCCCCGGCGCGGTCGCGCTCGAGGACGAGATGCCGCTCGCGCCGACGCGGGGGTTCGCCGCCGCGCTGCTCGGGCGGGTGGGGCCGGCGACCGCCGAGATCGTCGAGGCCTCCGACGGCCGGGTCGAGGCCGGCGACCAGGTCGGGCTGTCCGGGCTGCAGGCGCGCTACGAGTCCGTGCTGGGTGCGGTGCCCGGCGTGCGGGTCGTGGCGGCCGGGCCGGACGACGTACGACGCACGCTCTTCCGGTCCCGCGGCCACAACGGTCGCGACCTGCAGGTCTCGCTCGACGCCGACCTGCAGATGAAGGCCGAGTCCGTGCTGGCCGAGGCCGCCCCGGAGGGCGTGCGCTCGGCGCTGGTCGCGATCCGGCCGTCGGACGGTCAGGTGCTCGCCGCCGCGAACGGGCCGGCCAACGACGGCGTCGACATCGCGACCACCGGGCAGTACGCACCGGGCTCGACGTTCAAGGTCGTCACCGCGCTGGCGCTGCTGCGGCAGGGGCTGCGGCCGGAGCAGGTCCTCGAGTGCCCGGACACGATCACCGTCGACGGCAGGCAGTTCGAGAACTACGACGACTACCCGGCCGACCGGGTCGGCAAGGTCAGCTTCGCGACCGCGTTCGCGAACTCCTGCAACACCGCGATGATCGGCGCCCGCGAGCTGCTCGGGGAGGCCGACCTCCGCGACGCCGCCGAGGCGCTCGGGCTCGGCCGGGACTACGACGTCGGGTTTCCCGCGTACTTCGGCCAGGTGCCGCCGCCCGAGGGCGAGACCGAGCTGGCCGCGGACACGATCGGCCAGGGAACGGTGCTGGCCAGCCCGCTGGCGATGGCGACGGTGGCCGCGTCGGTGCGCGCCGGGCGGACCGTCGTACCCACGCTGTTCCCGGAGGCCGACGGGCCGGAGCCGAAGGTGCGCCGGCCGCTGACGGCCGAGGAGGCGGAGCTGCTGCGCGGGCTGATGCGGGCGGTGGTGACCGAGGGCTCCGGCCGGTTCCTCGCCGACCTGCCCGGCGAGGTCGGCGCCAAGACCGGCACCGCGGAGTACGGCGAGCCCGACGCCAGCGGCCACCTGGCCACGCACGCGTGGATGATCGCGACCCGGGACGACCTCGCCGTCGCGGTGTTCCTCGAGGACGGGTCGTCCGGGTCCGGCACCGCCGGCCCGGTGCTGGAGGCGTTCCTGCGCTGAGGATCGATCGGCGGCGCCACGCCGGGTGGCGCCCCGGTCAGGGGCGACGCGCCGCGCGCTGCAGCGCGGCCACCGCGTCCCGCAGGCTCCGCAGCCGGCTCTGGAACGCGCCCCGGACCGGGTCGTCGTCGTCCACCGCGTCCGCGCTGATCTCGACGTGCGCCAGGCCGGCGGTCACGTCCGCGGCGATCAGGCCCAGGAGGGCCGACTCGCTGCGGCCGGCTCGCGGCCAGGGGACCCGCGCGGCGGGAAGGCTGCCGTGGTCGATCATCGGGGGCTCCTCACTGGCCGGCCGCGCAGGCGTGCCGGTCGATTGCGGCTCTGCGTGCATCGACCGGGCACACCCGGCGCCCGTGACAGGGCGGGCGCGCGCCGGTCAGCGGCTCAGTCGGCCCGGGCCGAGTCGGGCAGCGCGGTCGCCAGCTCGCCCCGCGACTTGATGCCGAGCTTGGTGAAGACCTTGCGCAGGTGCCACTCGGCGGTGTGCCCGCTGATGAACAGGCGGGCGCCGATCTCCCGGTTCGTGAGCCCGTCCCGGGCGAGCTCGGCGACGTTGCGCTCCTGCTCGGTCAGCGCCTCGCTGGCGTCGACGCCGCGCACCCGGACCTTCTCACCGGTCATCCGCAGCTCACGGAGCGCCCGCTCCGCGAACCCCGCCATCCCGCACGCCGACAGGCCCTCGTACGCCGCCCGGAGCTGCGCGCGGGCGTCGACCCGTCGGCCCTGGCGACGGAGCATCTCGCCGTACAGCAGCTGGCTGCGGCCCCGGAGCATCGG
>Ga0164243_10015621_pt1 | contig 10479 bp, 8 predicted proteins | sample OricompcompostOP_FD_108781 | JGI IMG/M metagenome (GOLD analysis project Ga0164243, IMG submission 108781) | Organic Plus compost microbial communities from Emeryville, California, USA - Original compost - Organic plus compost (OP) | ecosystem: Engineered > Solid waste > Mixed feedstock >... | reverse complement strand
CGCCCGGCCCGGGGACCTCGGCCGCACCGCTGAGAGGAACGGTGAAATGGCGCCCGTTCTGGGCGTGCGCCGGGGTGGCCAGGCCGGCGGCCAGGAGGGTGATGAGCAGGACGCGCATCGGCGTTCCTCCTACCCACCCCCAGGCTTGAGGCTCGGCAGTGAAGCCTTCAGGCGATCCGGGCGTCAATTACGCAGGTGAACTCCGCGGCATGAACGCCGCGTAAGGCGGGGCCAGGCCCGTCAGCCCCGTCGGCGGATCCTGGCGCAGGCGCCGGGGAGAGGATCCTGGAACGGCGCCACCAGGGCCTGCAGCACGTCCCTGAAGGGCAGGTGTCCCGCGTCGAACCCGTCCAGCGCCGCGGCCGCGCGGAACTCCTCCGGCGCCGGCCTCAGTCGTTCTCTTACCGCCTCGAGGGAGATGACAGTCATCAGTCCAACCGCGCCTAGCCGTCTGCGTCCGTCAGGACGCATTCCCATTCGGGTGTGTAAGCAGACCGCGTAATTTATTAACGAGAGGTTAACAGGATTTGCGGCCAGGCTCACATCTCAGTGTTCGTGAGAGCAAACATCGGCGTCGCGACCGCCCGTCCGACGATCGACCTTTATTCAAACGCGAAAGATTGGCCGAACTGAGGCGAATTCGGCGGCGGGCCACAGTAAGTCGCGCCTGGGCTCGGGCATGACTGACGGCGCCGGAAACGTCACCCAAGGCGGCCGCGGGTCGCGCAGCGATCATTTCTTTTGGCAGGGTCGCACGGCGATGCGTCGTCTAACCAGCGAGCTCGGCGGAGCCCAAACCGCTGCAGCCGCCAGGTGCGCGATGACGAAGACGCCCATGCTGGGGCGCGCAGTCCGCTTCCTCTTCGTCGGCGGGCTGTGCGCAGCGATCACCTACCTCGGCTACGAGGCGGGCCTGCAGTTGGGCGTGAACTATCTCGTCGCCAACGCGGCCGGCTGGCTGGCCGGGGTCGCCGTCGGCTTCGTGCTCAACCGGCGGCTGACCTTCGGCGTCTCCGGCGGCGAACACGTGGGGACCCAGTCGGTTCAGTACGTGCTCGGCCAGGCGTTTCAGCTCACCGGCACGACCATCACCCTGGGCGTGCTGGTCCGGGGCCTTCATTTCGGCCCGCGGATCGCCTTCGTGCTCAACACGGGCCTTTGGGCGGTCTGGAGCTTCGCCTGGATGCATTTCGTCTTCCGTCGGCGGAGCGCCCCGTCACCGGCGAGCGCCGCCTGACGCGGCCCTGAACCGGTCCGGCGAGCCCACGGACCGAGCGCGTGCTCGTGCCCGGCTCCATCCGCGCGAGGAACTGGGCCTCGTTGCCGCCGAGGATCGCGAGCAGGAAGCCGCCCAGCACGTTCTGCGCGCCCAGCGTCAGGAGCAGCGAGCCCGCCACGGCCGGCAGGACGCTGAACGTCGGGGTGAAGCCGCGGTCCCGCCAGTCGAGCAGGACCAGAAACAGGATGGCCAAGCCGGCGACGAAGAAGCCGCCGCCGGTGATCACCATGGACTCCAGGTTGATCCAGCGCGACAGCCTGACGGCCCATGGATTGGGCGTGCGGAAGCCCTCGCGCACGCCGTAGAGGTGAGTGGCGACGGCCAGGATCAGGGCGATGTGGCTGAGGCCGACCAGAGCTCCGGCCAGCACCGTCCAGTAGTTTCCGAAGAAGAAGCTGGTCTCGCGGTGCATCGCCAGCGCCCAGGCGGAGGCCGCGAGGATCGTCAGTCCCAAGGCGCCGCCGAGGATAGCGGGCATGGCGAACACCCAGAACGGGCTCAGCATGAACAGGTAGCGCAGGTGTCGCCAGCCGTCGCGCCAAGGGCGCAGGTGGGGCGGGCGGTTCCGCAGGTCGGGCGACAGGGTGGCGGGAACCTCGGTGATGCGTTCGTCGCGCAGCGCGGCCTTGATGACCATCTCGCTGGCGAACTCCATCCCTGCGCCGCTCAGGCGCAGCCGCTGGAAGCAATCCTTGGTCAGCGCCCGCAGGCCGCAGTGCGCATCGCTGATCCCTGTGCGGAAGATCAGGTTCAGGATGCCGGTGAGCACCGGGTTGCCGATGTAGCGGTTCTTCCACGGCATGGCGCCCGGCTTGATGCCGCCCTTGAAGCGCGAGCCCATGCACAGGTCGGCGCCGTCCATCAGCGCCTCGACCATGGGCGCGGCCTCGCGGAAGTCGTAGGAGCCGTCGGCGTCGCCCATCACCAGGTAGCGGCCACGCGCGGCCTCGAAGCCGCCGCGCAGGGCTGCGCCATAGCCGCGCTCGGTCACGTTCACCACCCGCGCGCCCAGCTTCATCGCCAGGGCCTGGCTGCCGTCGGTGCTGCCGTTGTCGGCCAGCAGGATCTCGCCCTCAAGCCGGTGGCGACGGCGAAGCTCGTCAAGCGCCTCCTGGGCGGCCTCGACGCACACCGCCAGCGACTGGACCTCGTTCAGACACGGCATGACGATGCTGACGTCAACGGCTCGATCGTGTCGCATGCGGTGTCCGCTGTGTTTTGGGAGGCTGCCGAATTGAGGCGGCTAAGCCGCGCCGTCGCCACATCAAATGAAGTTGCCCGTAGCCGGCGGGACCCCTTCCGATCCGACACGGTGGCGCGAAACTGGCTGCGCCACGCCGCTGCAAGGGCGCTCAGCATGCACTCCACCCCCGAAGCGCGCGCCGGTCGATCTGGCCTCTGGATCGGCCTGGTGGTGTTCGCGGTGCTCGTTGCGCTGACGTTCTGGCTGCAGGTCCGCAACAACGCCTTCGGCGCCGAGCTCGGCGACGACGACGCGTCGCATTACATCTCCGGCCTCTTGATCCGCGATTACCTGCTGAGCGGGTTCCAGCAGTCGCCGATCGCCTACCTGACCAATTACCACGCGCACTATCCGCTGATCGGCATCGGCCACTGGGGGCCCGCCTACTACCTGGTCGAAGGCCTCTGGATGCTGGCGTTCCCGCCAACGATCCAGGCGGCGATCGGGCTGTCGACCGTCTTCACCGTCGCCACCGCCGGCGTGATCTACCTCTACGGCGTTCGCAAGCTGCAGCTCGGTCCGATCCTGGCGGGCGGCGCGGCGGCGCTGTTCGTGCTTGTCCCGCTGGTGCAGAGCGGAAGCTCCACCATCATGCTCGACGTGCCGGTCGCCTTCCTGACGATCTGCGCCGCCTACGCCTATGCCGAGTATCTGGAGACCGAAAGTCCGTGGGCGTCGGGCGCGTTCGGCCTGCTGGCGGCGGCGGCGATCCTGACCAAGGGCAACGGCGCGCTGCTGGCGCTGACGCCGCCTCTGGCGGTGCTGGCGACGGGCCGTTGGGACCTGCTGCGGCGCTGGTCGTTCTGGCTGCCGGCGGGGATCGTCGTGGTGCTGACCGGGCCCTGGTACCTGGTCACCTATGGGCAGGTCTCGGCCGGGTTCCGCTACGCCTGGGGGCCGGCCTATTCGTGGGTCGCGACGGTCGAGAACACGAGAGTCCTCGTCCGCGACGTCGCCCTGCCGGTGTTATTGCTGGCGCTGCTCGGCGTGGTCGCCGCCGTCCGGCAGCGCACGGAACCGCGCCGGACCGCGGCGCTGATGCTGATCGTTCTGCTGGCCTCGGTGTGGATCTTCCAGACGATCGTGCCGGCGGCGATCCAGGACCGCTACCTGGCGCCGCTGATCCCGCCGCTGGTGCTGCTGGCGGCGCTGGGCGGAGACGTCCTGGTCTCGCGCTGGAGCGGTCCCGCGCGCGCCGGCGCGAGCGCCGTGGTGATCGCGGTGCTGCTGGCGGCCGCCCTGCCGGCCGCCCTGGCCGTGGAGCCCAGGCCGACGCTGGGGATCCGGCGGATGGCCTCGCTGGTCTGGGCCGAGAAGCCGCCCGCCAATCCGGTGGTGCTGATCTCCGCCAAGGCCCGGTTCGAGGCCTCCGCCATCGCCGAACTCGCTCAGGCCGATCCGCATCGGCCGAGCCTGTTCGCGGTGCGCGGCTCGCGCCTGCTGGGCGGCGGCGGCTACAATCGAACCGACTACGTCCCCAAGTTCGCCACCACGGGCGAGGTCGCCGGCGAGATCGAGCAGATGCGCGTGCCGCTGGTGCTCTACCAGGACGATCCCGGCGGCTGGCGGCACGTCGCCCAGGTCGAACAGGTGCGCGAGACGGCCAAGCCCTCCTGGCGACTGCTCGGCCGGGCGGGGACGCCCGCCTCGCCGATCAGCCTCTACGCGCTGCCCGACGGCCTCGGCGCGCCGGCGGATTTCGACGCCTGGGTCGCCGTGGCCCGTCCCAGGCAGCTTCAATAGGCAACTCCAGCAGGCGACAGCAGCATGACCTCACATCGACACCCGGATCCGGCGAGGCCGCAGGCCTCGCAAGGCGCCCAGCCGTCGCGGCGCGTGGCGATGGCGGGACTGGCCCTGTCGGTCTGCGGCTTTGGGGCCGCGGCCGTGGCCAAGAAGCTCGACGGCGCGGCCGAGGCTCCGGCGGCTGCGCCCGCAAGGCCCGCGCCTCCCCAGCCGAAGAAGTCCGATTACGAGGTCCTGGAGGTCGGGCCGAACAAGAAGTTCAAGTCGCTGACCCAGGCGGGCTCGTTCATGAACTCCCAGGCGCGCTGGAACAACGGCTACGCCGGCGCGGACAAGATCTCGCGCATGGCGTTCCGCATCGTCATCAGCCCTGGGCCGGCAGGCTATTACGTCAACGACACCGGCTCGCGCTCGCGCCGCTGGGGCGATGTGAACGGCTGGCCGCCGTTCGACGGCAACCTGCTGGGGCCGGTTCTGATCGAGGGCGAGCCGGGCAAGCCCGCCCCGGTGCTGGAGACCGACGGTTACGGCGACGGGGCGCTCTACTACGGCAAGGGCCTGTTCATGACGGGCAACTTCGACGCCACCTTCCGGCATCTGGCGTTCCGCGGCTTCCGGCGGAAGGACGGGCAGGGGAACTACGCCGCCATCCGGATGGGCGACACGCCGTTCGACAACATCCCCAACAACGCGAACATCCTGATCGAGGATTGCGAGTTCACCCGCTGCGACAATGGCGTCATGGGCGGGGTCAAGGGACAAAGGGTCGCCATTCGCGACAGCTACTTCCATCGCAACGGCAACCAGACCGGGCTGTCGCACAACATCTACGTGCTGCAGGTCGACGAGCTCTCGGTCGACGGCCTGCTGTCCACCGAGGTGACCATCGGGCATCTGCTGAAGAGCCGCGCCGCGCGAACCGTCGTGCGCAACTCGCGCCTGCTTGGCGGCGACGGGTCGGAGAGCGCCTGCCTCGACGCGCCGAACGGCGGCGCCCTCGTGATGGACGGGGTGGTCTGCGAGAAGTCCGTCGATTCCGACGCCGAGTGGCTGATCCATTACGCAGGCGAAAACCAGGACGGAAACGGCATGCCGTTCCACCGCCTCTCCAGCGTGAATATCCGCAACGCGGTGCTGCTGGCGCCGCCCGCCCTCGTGCGACATCCGAACACGCGGGTGGTCGGTTTTGCGAACCAGAGCGGCGCCGGCTCGCTGGCCTCCGGGGCGGGCTCGCGGCTGATCACGCCGCAGGCGGAGAACGTCGAGGTCTACAACCTCAACCACCAGACTGCCGGGCTGCCGTGTCGGGTGCTGACCCAGCGGCCGCCCGTCGACCGGCGCCCGCCGATTGCTGTGATGACCTAGAAAGTCCGCCGCCGGAAGGCCGCGGTGCTGTAATCGACCGGCTCGGGCCAAGCTTCGCCGACGGTTTCGCCGGTAAATCGTTCGCTTGCGCAATTTGTGTCCACTTACCGACAGACAGCCGGATGGGCGCGACGACACGATCAGCCATCGTACTGTGTTGTCGCGAGGGTCTGCATGTCGAGCGAGAACCGTAAACGCGCCGCCCGTTCTGGTTGGGCGCGTCGGCGGGGTAAGATTCCTCAGCAGCCGTCACAGGCGGAGCCCGGCCACGGCGGCGAGGACGAGCGCGCTGGGCGGCCGGCGAGCGAGCCGCGGGTATCCGATCACGAGCCGCTGTTCGCCGCCTATCGGGCGGCCAAGGCCAAGCACGACGGGGCCGCCGCGGCGCTGCGGCAGGCGACTCGCGAATGTGATCCGCCCGACCCGGAATTGGTGCGTGCTCAGACGGAAGCTGCGATGGAGGAAATCGACGCCTTGACGGCCTTGAATGCGGGCGTGCAGGCCTGATTTGACGGCCGCTGGGGTGCAAACCGCGGTCGAGGTTTGCGGAAACGTCAAAAGCAGTCGCGATTTTTAATGCCAGAGGTAAATCTGGGCGCCGTGCACGTGAAGCGGAGGCGTGATGCCCGACCGGAAGCTGCTCGCCAGCGAAGTTGAAGGGCTCAAGAGGCAGCTGGCGGAAAGCGCGCGCAACCTGAATCAGTGCGAAGCCCGCTATGACGCCGTCTTCAACTCGTCGCACACCCTGACATCGCTCTGCACCGTCGAGGGCGTGGTCCTCGACGTCAACCGCAGGACCCTCGAGACGGTCAAAACGCGGATCGAGGACTGCATCGGCAAGTACCTGTGGGAGTGTCCCTGGTACGCCACGGCGCCGCAGGAAGCGGCCAAGATCGAGGCTGCGATCAAGGAGCGGCCGGGGCAGGTCGTGCACTACGAATCCAGCCTGCCGACGCCGGAGGGCGAGCCTGGCTACTACGACGTGCTCATCCGTCCGGTGCGTAGCGGCGTCGGCGGCGATGTGCGGCTGCTGGTGGTCGAGGGGCGCGACCTCACCGACATTCGCCGCGCCGAGGAACGCGCCAGCCGCTCCGAGCGGATGGAGGCGCTGGGACTGCTGACCGGCGGCATCGCCCACGACTTCAACAACTTCCTGACGGTGGTCATCGGCGCGCTCGACATCGTCGTGCGCCGGCCCGAGCGGCCGAACCGCACCCAGCTCATCGAGGCGGCGCTGGAGGCCGCCCAGAAGGCCGAGGCGCTCAACAAGCAGCTCCTGGCGTTCGCCCGCCGCACCCCTCTGGCGGCGCAGGAGGTCGACGTCGGGGCGGCCCTGCGCAGCCTCGAGCCGCTGCTGCGCAAGGCGATCGGCGAGGCCGTCGAGATGCATCTGCACGTCTCGGCCGACGCCCACTCGGTGCGGATGGAGAACGCCCAGTTCGAGGCGGCCGTGCTCAATCTCTGCATCAACGCCCGCGACGCCATGCCGAGCGGCGGGCGCATCGACATCGAAGTCCGCCATGCCGCGCTGGAGGAAGCCGAACGCGCCGGCGTGAACGGCGACGCAGTGGTCCTGGCCGTGATCGACAACGGGGCCGGCATCGAGCCGCAGATTCTGCCGCGCGTCTTCGACCCCTTCTTCACCACCAAGCCGGCCGGGCAAGGGACCGGACTGGGCTTGAGCCAGGTCTACGGTTTCGCGCAGCAGACCGGCGGCGGCGTCGACGTGGCCAGCACGCCCGGCAAGGGCTCGACGTTCAAGATCGTGCTGCCGTGCGCGCCGGCGGCGAAGCCGGATCACGGTGACGGCGGCGAGACGGGCCGGCCGCTCGACATCCATAAGGTGCTGCTGGTCGAGGACGACGAAAGCGTCTCCGACGTCACCCAGGCGATGCTCAACGAACTGGGGATGGACGTCGTCTGCGCCCGCAACGGACCCGAGGCCCAGGCGGAACTCGAGCGAAACGGCTTCGACCTGCTGATCAGCGATCTGATCATGCCCGGCGGCATGAACGGCGTGCAGCTGGCCGAGTGGGCGCGCGGGAAGCGGCCCGGCATCCGGCTGATGCTGTTCTCCGGCTGGACCGCCGACACCGTGGTCGCCGCCCCGCCGGACGTGCCGATCCTGCAGAAGCCCTTCGACCTGACCGCGCTGAAACGGGCGATTGAGCGGCTCGGGCGATGACATAGCGGAGCCCGCGCCTGCGGGCGCCGGGCCAGGGCGGCCGCCGCGACGGCGACCGCCCGGCGAGGATCAGGTTTCGGCGGGCGTGACCTCGCAAGCGGAAAGCTGGGCCAAGGCGGCGCGCTTGTTCAGCTGGATGTCGCCGCCTTCGAAGCTGACCAGGCCTTCCCGGCGCATCTGCTGCAGCGTGCGGTTGATGTGCACGACGCTGAGGCCGAGCGCGTCGGCGAACAGCTCCTGGGTCACCGGCAGCCGGAACGCGCCGTTGCGCACCAGGCCGACGGCGTCCAGCCGATCGTGCAGTTCGACCAGCAGGTTCAGCACCCGCTCTTTAGCGGTGAGGCGGCCGATGCGGACGATCTGGTCGAGCAGCCGCTGTTCGCGCTCCCGATGGGCGTCGGCGATGGCCGCCTGGGCCAGGGCGGGGTCGACGCCGGCGTTCATCAGCGCCGCGTCGGCGAGCTCCACGTGCGTCAGGGTCAGCAACTCCCGGACGCCGACGTCGGTGAAGCCGCCGGTCGCGACGACGTCGCCCGGAAGGATGAACGAGAAGATTTGGCGGCGTCCGTCCGGAAGCAGCCGCACCTCGCAAATCCAGCCTGAGACCACGGCCATCAGGCGAGGCGTTGAATCGGATATCGTAGTCTTTGGTTTGAATCTCTCGACCTGCTTCCAGAATTGATGCAGGCGGTCGGCGTATGATCCGGAGTCACTTCCTAGCGTGTGAAATATAGACGGTCTAGACTTGGCCGTCGTATGCACGCAAGTAGACGCTAACATCTTCTCACCTCTCCTGTGAGCGCCATGCGATTTTCGCACGTGTGTCCTGGAAGCCCCGAGTACCCCTTCTTTTTCTGCCGAGCTTGGGCCGGTCAGTGAGGCGACGTTTCCACAGGGGCTGTCGCGCCTGAATGCAACACCCTGTGTACTGCTAAACCTATGTTGAGGGTCGCCGGGCGGCCGCTTCCATGCGGCCGCGGAGGGGCGCGTCGAAGCCGGATGTCTCGTGGCGCGCGAGATTTTAGGCGCGGAACGCGGAGCGCGCCCGGCGCGGGGGCGTTTTGTCCGCAGGAGCTATTCCGAACTGAATCGCCGCGCGCAAGCGCAAACGTCCAACAACCGGCCAGCTCGCCGTGATGTGATGAAAAGTGAACCAAGCTTCCGCTTAACCGCCCGCCGATTACGAGTTTTTGTTCGTTGGTGTTGATTTTCAGCTTCGCCGTTTAGCGCGGCGACGCGTTGTGACTTCGAAGGGATCAGACTGTCGGGGGGCATGTAGAGGACGACCTGAGTGATGTCGGAGAATCTGTTCAGCGCCTTCGCCAGCGCTTTTGAAGCGCGGCGCAATGCAGAGATGCCGCTTAAAGACTATCTGGAGGCGTGCGCCAGCGATCCATTGCTTTACGCCAACGCCGCGGAGCGGCTGCTCGCAGCGATCGGCGAACCGGAGATGGTGGATACGGCCAAGGATCCGCGCCTCGGCCGCGTCTTCATGAACCGGACGATCAGGCTCTATCCGGCTTTTTCCGGCTTCTACGGCATGGAGGAGACGATCGAGCAGATCGTGTCGTTCTTCCGCCACGCCGCCCAGGGGCTCGAGGAGCGCAAGCAGATCCTCTACCTCTTGGGACCGGTGGGCGGGGGCAAGTCCTCGCTGGCCGAGCGGCTGAAGTCGCTGATGGAGGTTAATCCCATCTACGTGCTGAAGGCGGGCGAGGAGATCAGCCCGGTCTTCGAGAGCCCTCTGGCGCTGTTCGATTCCGTCCTGCACGGGGCCGAGGTGGAGGAGCGTTACAAGATCCCGGCGCGCCGGCTTTCCGGCGTGATGAGCCCCTGGGCGCTGAAGCGGCTGCACGAGTTCGAGGGCGACATCTCGCGCTTCAGCGTGGTGCGCATGCAGCCCTCGCGGCTGCGCCAGATCGCCATCGCCAAGACCGAACCTGGCGATGAGAACAATCAGGACATCTCCTCGCTGGTCGGCAAGGTCGACATCCGCAAGCTGGAGTATTTCTCGCAGAACGACCCGGACGCATACAGCTACTCGGGCGGCCTGAACCGGGCCAACCAGGGGCTTCTCGAGTTCGTCGAGATGTTCAAGGCCCCGATCAAGATGCTGCACCCGCTGCTGACGGCGACGCAGGAGGGCAACTACATCGGCACCGAGAACATCGGCGCCATCCCCTTCTCCGGCATCGTCCTGGCCCACTCCAACGAGGCCGAGTGGCAGGCCTTCCGCAGCAACAAGAACAACGAAGCCTTCATCGACCGGATCTGCGTGATCAAGGTGCCCTATTGCCTGCGGGTCGCCGAGGAGCAGAAGATCTACGAGAAGCTGATCGCCGGCTCCGAGCTGGCCGACGCGCCCTGCGCTCCGGCGACGCTGGAGATGCTGGCCCGGTTCTCGGTGCTGACGCGGCTGCGCAAGCACGACAACTCGACCTACTACGCCAAGCTCCGGGTCTACGACGGCGAGAGCCTCAAGGACACTGATCCGAACGCCCGCAGCGTCCAGGAGTACCGCGACGCCGCGGGGGTGGACGAGGGCATGGACGGCGCCTCGACCCGCTTCGCCTTCAAGGTGCTGGCCTCGACCTTCAACCACGACACCAGCGAGATCGCCGCCGACCCGGTGCACCTGATGTACGTGCTCGAACAGAGCGT
>Ga0164243_10015620_pt1 | contig 10479 bp, 7 predicted proteins | sample OricompcompostOP_FD_108781 | JGI IMG/M metagenome (GOLD analysis project Ga0164243, IMG submission 108781) | Organic Plus compost microbial communities from Emeryville, California, USA - Original compost - Organic plus compost (OP) | ecosystem: Engineered > Solid waste > Mixed feedstock >... | reverse complement strand
GTTCGCCGAGGACCAGGGCCCCCTCGCCCACCCGGTGCGGCCGTCGAGCTATCTGAAGATCGACAACTTCTACACCGCGACGATCTACGAGAAGGGCTCCGAGCTGATCCGCATGCTGCGGACGCTGATCGGCCCCGAGGCGTTCCGCGCCGGGATGGACCTCTACTTCGAGCGCTGGGACGGCCACGCCACCACCGTCGAGGAGTTCATCCGCTGCTTCGCCGAGGCCTCGGGCCAGGACCTGACGCACTTCTTCGCCTGGTACGAGCAGGCCGGCACGCCGCGAGTCAACCTGAAGCAGACCTATGACGCCCAGGCGCAGACCCTGACGCTGGAGCTGTCGCAACGGACGCCGCCGACGCCCGGCCAGGGCCAGAAGCGGCCGCTGCCGATCCCGGTCGTCCTCGGCCTGCTGGACCAGGACGGCCGCACCCTGTCGTTCGAGCGCGACGGCGAGCTCGTCGAGGAGACGGTGATCGTGCTCACCCAGCCCACGGCCACGGTGACGCTGAACAAGGTGGCTCGCGAGCCGGCGGTGTCGGCGCTGCGCGGCTTCTCCGCGCCGGTGGTGCTGGAGACCGACGCCGAGCCCAAGGACCGCTACATCCAGCTCGCCGCCGATCCGGACCTGTTCAACCGCTGGGAGGCCGGCCAGACGCTGGCCCGCGAGCTGATCCTGGCGCGCGCCGCCGGCCGGGCGGACGAGGTCGGCGAGGAGCGCTACGCCGAGGCCCTCGGCCGGGCGCTGTCCGACCAGGCGGCGGACCCGGCGTTCAAGGCGCTGCTGATGGCCCTGCCGTCGGAGCCGGACCTGGCGCTGGTCATGGAGCCGGCCGACCCGGCGGCGATCCACGCCGCGCGCGAGGCCCTGCGGGAGCGGCTCTCGGTGCATCTGGAGGCTGAGCTCCGCCGGCTGCACACCGGCCTGCAGGATCTCGGCGAGTTCTCGCCCGATGCGGCGGGCGCCGGGCGTCGCGCGCTGCGCAACGCGGCGCTGGAGCTGCTGGCGGCGAACCCCCGCTCGGACCACGTCGAACTGGCCAGCGGCCACTTCGAGGCGGCGGCCAACATGACCGACGCCATGGGCGGCCTGAACGCGCTGATGCAGATGGGCGGCGAGGCCTTCGAGCAGGCGCTGGCGACGTTCTACGAACGCTGGAAGGGCGAGCCGCTGGTGATCGACAAGTGGTTCCAGATCCAGGCGCGCGACCCGAGCGAAGGCGCGCTCGGCCGGGTGATGGGCCTGACGGCCCATCCGGCCTTCGAGCCGAAGAACCCGAACCGGCTGCGCGCGCTTGTCTCCACCTTCGCCAACTTCAACCCTGCCCGCTTCCACGATCCGAGCGGCGCGGGCTACCGGTTCCTCGCCGACCAGATCCTGGCGGTCGACCGCTACAACCCGATGACCGCGGCCCGGCTGGTCGACCCGCTCGACGGCTGGCGGCGTTACAAGCCCGAGCTCGGCGCGCTGATGAAGGCCGAGCTGGAGCGGATCGCCTCCGCCGAAGACCTGTCGAAGAACGTGCTGGAGAAGGTGACCCGCGCGCTCGAAGGCTAGCGCTGATAGGCTCGCCCGCATGGGCTTCGGTGAAAGCATGAGTCTGGGCGCGCGGATGCAGCCCTGCGGTCCGGTGGTCGACGCCAAGGCCGCGGCGCGGACGCGCGAGATCCTCGGCGCCTCGGCCGCGATCGACGCCGCATGGCCGGCGCTGGAGCCGATCTTCGGCGCCTCCTCCTACCTGGCGGGCCTGGCGCGGCGCGACCCGGCGCGGCTGGCCGACCTGCTCGAAAGCGACCCCGATGCGCGGCTCGCCGACGTGCTGGCGCGAACCGCGGCGGTGGCCGAGGGCGACCTGGAGGCCGGCTCGGCCGCCCTTCGCCGGCTGAAGGCCGAGCTGCACCTGCTGACCGCGCTCGCCGACCTCGGCGGCGTCTGGGAGCTGGACGCGGTGACCGGCGCCCTGACGCGCTTCGCCGACGCTGCGGTGACGGCCGCGCTGACGCTGGCGGCGCGCGGGGAGTTGGAGGCCGGCCGCCTGACCCGGCTGGGGGACGGGCGCGAGGGCCCCGTGCCGGGCTGGTTCTGCGTCGCCATGGGCAAGCAGGGCGCCTTCGAGCTCAACTATTCCAGCGACATCGACGTCTCGGTCTTCTTCGATCCCGACAAGCTGCCGCTGGCCGAAGGCGTCGAGGCTCAGCCCTTCGCCGTGCGCCTGACCCAGCGCCTGGCGGACCTGATGCAGTCGCGCACCGACGAGGGCTACGTTTTCCGCATCGACCTGCGCCTGCGGCCCGACCCCTCCTCCACCCCGCCGGCGGTGCCGGTCCCGGCGGCGCTCGACTACTACGAGAGCGTCGGCCAGAACTGGGAGCGGGCGGCCTTCATCAAGGCCCGGGCCTGCGCCGGCGACCTCGACGCGGCGGCCGCCTTCCTCGGCGAGCTGAAGCCGTTCGTCTGGCGCAAGAATCTCGATTTCGCCGCCATCGCCGACATCCACTCGATCAAGCGACAGATCCACGCGCACAAGGTGGACGAGCGGATCTCCGCCAAGGGCATCGACCTGAAGCTCGGCCGGGGCGGCATCCGCGAGATCGAATTCTACGTCCAGACCCAGCAGCTGATCCTCGGCGGCCGCAACGAGAACCTGCGCAGCAACCGCACGCTCGACGCCCTGGCCGCCCTGGTCGCCTCCGGCCACGTCGAGGCCGAGGCCGGCGAGGAGCTCAGCGCCGCCTATCGGCAGTTGCGCGACGCCGAGCACCGGGTGCAGATGCTGGCCGACGAGCAGACCCACAAGCTGCCGGAATCCGACGGCGAGCGGCGCAGGGTGGCGGCGCTGTCCGGCTACGGACTGCTGCGCAGTTTCGACGCGGCGATCACCCGCACGCTGAAGACCGTCAACGCCCGCTACGGCGAGCTCTTCCCGGAGGAGGAGCCGCTGTCCTCGCGCTTTGGCAGCCTGGTGTTCACCGGAGTGGAGGACGATCCGGAGACGCTGGCGACGCTGGCGCGGATGGGGTTCTCCAGCCCGCCGCGGGTGGCTCACACCATCCGCAGCTGGCACCACGGCCACATCCCGGCGACGCGCACCGAGCGCGGCCGTGAACTGTTCACCCGGCTGGCGCCGCGGCTGCTGGAGGCGGCGCAGGCGACCGGCGCGCCGGACACCGCCTTCAACCGCTTCAGCGACTTCTTCTCGCGGCTGTCGTCGGGCGTGCAGCTGCAGTCGCTGTTCCTGGCCCAGCCCAAGCTGTTCGAGCTGGTGGTGCAGGTGATGGCCTTCGCGCCGCGGCTGGCGACGACCTTGGCCCGCCGGCCGGCGGCGATCGACGCCATGCTGGACACCGCCTTCTTCCACAACATCGACCTCGAAGAGGACCGGCCGGTGTTCCACGCCGCGGTGGCGCGAGCGGACGGCTTCGAGGCGGCGATGGACGCGGTGCGCCGGCTGCAGCGCGAACAGGCGTTCCGCGTCGGCGTGCAGGTGATGAGCGGCGAAGCCAGCGCCGAGACCGCCGGCAAGGCGTTCGCCGACCTCGCCGACCTCTGCATCCAGACCCTGGCGCCGGCGGCCCTGGCCGAGGCCGAGCGGCTCGGCGGTGCGTTTCCCGGCGACGTCGCGGTCGTGGCGCTCGGCAAATGCGGCTCGCGCGAGATGAGCGCCAGCTCCGACCTCGACCTGATGACACTCTATCGTGCGGCCGATCCGGCGGCCGCCTCCGACGTGAAGGGCTGGGACGCGGCGACCTTCTACGGCCGCTTCACCCAGCGGCTGATCGCCGCCCTGTCGACGCCCACCGCCGAGGGCGGGCTCTACGAGGTGGACATGCAGCTGCGCCCCTCCGGCACCAAGGGGCCGGTGGCGGTGAGCTTCGCGGCGTTCGAGAACTACTATCGTGGCGAGGCGGAGACCTGGGAGCACCTGGCGCTGACCCGGGCGCGGATCGTCTGGGCCAGCTCCGAGAGCTTCGCCGTCGACGGCGCGGCGGCGATCGAGCGCGCGCTGCGCCAGCCGCGCAAGCGCAAGACCACCGTCAAGGACGTCCGGGAGATGCGCGAACTGCTCGAGCGCGAACGGCCGCCGAAGGGCGACTGGGACCTGAAGCTGACGCCCGGCGGCCTGGTCGACGTCGAGTTCGCCGCCCAGTTCCTGCAGCTGGCGCACGCCGCCGACGGCGGGCCGCTGAAGCCCAACACCGCCGAAGCGCTCGCCGCCTTCCGCGAGACGCAGCTCGCGCCGGCCGAGCCGCTGGCGGCGCTGGAGCACGCCTGGAAACTGCAGCAGGATCTGACCCAGCTGCTGAAGGTGGCGCTGGAAGACAATCACGATCCTGAGCAGGAGCCGAAAGCGTTCCGCGCCCTCCTCGCCCGCGCCGGCCATGCGCGCACCTACGCCAGCCTGCGACGCAAGCTCGACGAAGCCCAGGCGGGGGCCCGGGCGGCGTACGAGGCGCTGGTCAACTAGAGGATCTGCTCACCATCCGCGACGGAAGCGCCGGGCTCGGCCGTTGAAGGCTTGCGAGGACGAGCGGATGATGATGCGGCGGAGCCGGGGCCATGGGGCTCCTTAGGGTTCGGTGGGTCCAGCACGAGGACTGGCTTGGCGGCGGTGGATCCCGACGAGGAATTGCTGATGCGAGTCGCCGACGGAGATCCGGCGGCGTCGCGGGCGCTCGTCGGCCGCAAGCTGCCGCGGATCCTCGGCCTGGCGCAGCGCATGCTGACCGACCCGGCGGAGGCCGAGGACGTGGCCCAGGAGGCCTTCCTGCGGGTCTGGCGACAGGCGCCGCGGTGGCGGCCCGGCCAGGCCAAGTTCGACACCTGGCTGCACCGGGTGACGCTCAACCTCTGCTACGACAGGCTGCGCCGGCGACGCGAGATCGCGACGGACACGCCGCCGGAGGTTCCGGACGAGGGCCCGGCCCCGGACCGCGGCCTGGAAGCGCTGGACACCGGGCGGCGGGTCAGCGCGGCGCTGGCCAGGCTGCCGGACCGACAACGGGAGGCGGTCGTGCTGTGCCATTATCAGGAGCTCGGCAATATCGAGGCGGCGGCCGTCATGGGCGTGACGGTGGAGGCCCTGGAGAGCCTGCTGTCGCGGGGGCGGCGGGCGCTGCGCGCGGCGCTGGCCGATCTGGTGGAGCGGTGAGGTGACGAGAGAACAGTTCCAGGCGCTGGCCCAGGCCTACGGCGGCGACATCGCTCGCTGGCCGGAAGCGGTGCGCGACGAGGCGGCGCTGTTCGCGGCGGCCGAGCCCGCGGCGGCGCAGGCCGTCCTGGCCCGCGAAGCCGAGCTGGACGCCGCGCTCGACCTGCTGCCGCGGGTCACCGCCTCGGCCGGGCTTTATGAGCGGATCGTCGCCGAGGCCCCGGGGCCGCGGCGCGGCGCGCGCTGGCGGCTGTGGCTGACGCCGGCCGGCCTCGGCGCGGCGCTGGCGGGCGTGGCGGCGGCCGGCCTGGTGCTCGGCGTGCAGCTGGGCGAGCGCACTGCGATCATTTCCGACCCGGCGGCCCAGGCGGTGGCGGACCTCGACGTGTCGACCGTGGCGGAGGTGAGCTGATGAGCCGTCGAGGGCTGTGGATCGCGTTGATCGTCTCGCTGGCGGTGAACCTCTTCGTGCTGGGCGGCCTGGCCGGAGTGGCGCTGCGCGGCTTGCGGCCCCACGGCCCGCCGCCCCCCGGTCCGCGGCTGGCCGCCGCCGGGACGGTGCTCAGCGAGCAGCAACGCGAGGCTTGGCGGACGGCGATCCGCCAGGGCGCCGAGACCTCCCGCCCCAAGCTCGAGCAGGCGCGCGCCTTGCGGCGCGGAGCCTGGCGCAACCTCGCGACCGGACCGGTGGACGCTAACGCCACGCTGGCGGCGCTCGACCGCTCGCGGGCCCTGGAGCTGCAGGCGCGTTCGGAGATGGACCGGACAGTCGTGGGCTTCGCCGCGACCCTGCCGGAGAGCGAGCGCCGCAAGCTGGCGGAAGTGCTCAGCCGGCAGCGTCGCCACCCGCCCGGCGAAGGATCACGCGACGGTCGCGGCCCCGCTCCGGACGGCAGCGACCGCGGCGCGCCCGACCGGTAGGCTGAAGCTGGCGGTGGTCCCCTGACCGGGGGAGCTGGCGAGCTCGAGCTTCCCGCCGTGCATGTCGACGAGGGCCTTGGACAGGGCCAGACCGAGGCCGGTGCCCTGCTGGGTCTTGGCGTGCTGGCTCTCGATCTGCTCGAAGGGGCGAGCCAGGCGCTTGAGGTCCTCGGCGGAGATGCCGATGCCGGTGTCGCGCACGTTGATGCGCACGAAATCCCCCAGCTCCTCGGCCGAAACGGAGACGCGGCCGCCGCGCGGGGTGAACTTCACCGCATTGGAGAGCAGGTTGAGCAGCACCTGCTTGACCGCGCGATAGTCAGCCTGGACGTCCGGCAGCGGCGGAAGATCGAAGGTCAGCGCCAGGCCGGCGCTTTCGGCGCGGGTCCGCACCAGGCGCACCGCCTCCTCGGTGACCTCCGCGATCGACACCGGCTCCAGGCTCAGGGTCATCTTGCCGGCCTCGATCTTCGACATGTCGAGGATGTCGTTGATCAGGGCGAGCAGGTGCTGGCCGGAGTTGTGGATGTCCTGGGCGTAGTCGCGGTAGCGCGCGTCGCCCAGCGGGCCGAACATCTCCTCCAGCATGATCTCGGAGAAGCCGTTGATGGCGTTCAGCGGCGTGCGCAACTCGTGGCTCATGTTGGCCAGGAACTCGCTCTTGGCCTGGTTGGCGGCCTCGGCCCGCACCTTCTCGGCCTCGTACTTGCGGGCGAGTTCGGACAGCTCGGCCTGGCTGCGCTCGAGGTTGGCGACCGCCTTGCGCAGCTCCTCCTCGTTGAGCCGGCGGGCCTCCTCCTGCGCCTTGACCGCGGTGATGTCGGTGGCGGTGACCACCAGGCCGCCTTCGGCGGTGCGGCGCTCGGAGATCTGCACCCAGCGACCGTCGACCAGTTCGGCCTCGCGCACGCCCCTGCGGTCGCCCGGCGTGCGGGTGTCCTGGCGCATGGCGGCGCGGGCGCTGCGCTCCACCTCCTCGCGCCGGGCGCCGGGCTTGAGGAGCTGGGAGTCCAGCCGGAAGATGCTGCGGTAGTTGCGGTTGTACATCACCAGCCGGTCGTGCCGATCCCACAGCACGAAAGCCTCGGAGACGCTTTCGATCGCGTCGCGCAACCGGCTCTCGGCGGACTGGGCGCGGGCCTGGGCCAGCCGTTCCTCGGTCACGTCCAGCGCCACGCCGATGATGCGCGCGTAGCCGCCCTCGGGGCTCTCGCCGAAGGCCTCGCCGCGGGCGTCGATCCACACCGGTCGGCCGCCGGTCAGGCTGGGCACCCGGAAGGAGACGTCGAACCCGCCGTAGAGCGCCGCCGCCCGCAGCGCGTCGCGCAGCCCGTCCCGGTGGCCCGGCCAGACGCGGTCCAGCACCTGCTGCCCCTCGACCACGCCGCCGCGCCAGCTGAACAGCGAGGCGGTGACGTCGGACATGTAGATGGTGTCGGTCGCCAGATCCCATTCCCAGATGCCGCAACGGGCCGCCTCGACGGCCAGGCGGAAGCGGCGCTCGCCCTCGTTGAAGGCGGCGTGGGCGCGCTCGACGCGGCCGGATTCGATCAGCAACAGGCCGCCGAGCAGGAGGGTGACCAGGAGCGGACCGGCCAGCCAGATCAGCTGTTCGACGCGGGAGGGCTCGGCGGCGGAGAGACGCGCCATGCCAGTCGCGGTGTAGATCGTCAGGATCGTCAGCGTCGCAAGGATCGCGATGCGGACGAACCTCTGGGTCGGCGGCCGTTCCGGCGCCGGCGCCTGCGGGCGCGGCCCGCCGCTCTCGACGGGCGTCGGCCAGCGGGCAGCTGCGCTGTCCCTTCCGCTTCTGGCCAACGGCAGCCGCTCCCCCTGCGCGCACGGCCCGAGTCAGCTCTCGAGCAAATCAGATTCTAACCGGGCGCAGGGAGTCCGTCACCACCACTGCGCGAATTCTGTCCCGAATTGGGTCAACCTGCACTGGGCAGCACCAGGGCGACCCGCAGGCCGGGCCCCATCTCGCCCACCTTGCCGGGCCCCTCGTCCAGCTCCAGCCGGCCGGCGTGCGCCTCGGCCACCGCGGCGACCAGCGACAGGCCCAAGCCGGCCCCCGGCTCGTTGCGGCTGTTCTCCAGGCGCACGAAGCGCTCGACCACGCGGCCGCGTTCGGTTTCCGGCACGCCGGGTCCGGTGTCAGTGACGGAGGCCTCCACCTCGCCCGAGGCGCGGCGGCGGACGCGCAGCATGATGGCGCCGCCGGCGGGGGTGTACTTCACCGCATTGTCGAGGATGTTGGCCAGCGCCTGGGCGAGGAACTCGCGGTTGGCCCGCACCGGCAACCCGCGGGCGAGCTCGGAGGCGAACTCAATGCCCTTGTCCTCGCACAGCGGCTCGTAAAGCTCGGCCATGTCGCCGACCAGGTCGGCGAGGTCGAAGACGGTGGCGTCCGGCGCGCTGCCCGCCGCCTGCAGCCTGGCGATCGCCAGCACCGCGGAGAAGGTCTTCAGCACGCCGTCGGTGTCGTCCAGCGCCTGGGCCAGCGCCTGCTTGGGATCGCCGCGTCCCGCCTCGATGTCGAGATAGGCCGCTTCGAGCCGCGCCCGCAGGCGGGTGAGCGGCGAGCGCAGGTCGTGGGCGATGGCGTCGCCGGCGTGCCGGTGGCCGGCCATCGAGCGCTCCAGCCGATCGAGCATCTCGTTGAGGCCGGCGGCGAGTTCGTCGAACTCGTCACGGGCGCCGCGCACCGGCGCGCGGGCCGCGAGATCGCCGCCGCGCACCGCGTCGACCACCCCGGTCAGGCTGGCCATGCTGCGCGAGACGTTGCGGCTGACCAGCACCCCGCCGGCCAGGCCGAGGATGATGACCAGCAGGCCCGCGCCCCAGAGCGCGCGCACCACGTTGACGACATAGGCCTCGTCCGCGCCGATGTCGGCCCCGACGAAGAGGATCTCGCCGCCGGGCAGCTTCTGCTGCAGGCCGCGCGCGGGGCGCTGGACGAGCCGGCCGTCCTCCACGTCGGAGACCTGGAAGGTGGTCCAGGTCGGCTCGCCTTTGAAGTCGTCGACCGGCGACTGCTCGATCGAGCCGGAGATCCGCGCTCCGTCCGCGCCGATCAGCAGGTAGAGGAACGGCCGCTCGCTGGCGGCCCGCTCGATCAGCGACTGGTTGACCGCGTCGAGCCCGGCGCGGTCGTAGGTCGCCGTCAGCGAGCGCATCTCGCGCAGGATTTCGCTGTCGGTGCGCCGCGTCGCTTCACCGGCGGTGGCGATGTAGATGTAGGCTAGAAAGGCGCTCGCCGCCGCGGCGAACAGCGCCAGGAACAGCAGCGTCAGCCGGAACGGCGTGGTGCGGAAGATGCGCGGCATCCGCGACGCCCGCTCGGTCGCCGGCTCCGACGAGGGCTTCAGCGGCGGCCTCCGGCCGCCCGGGCCCTTCCATCTCGCAGGCTTCGGCGAGCGGCTCCCCTCGCCCGCAGGCGAAGGCGCGGGGTCAGGCATCCAGGCGATAACCCGCGCCGCGGACGGTCTGCAGCATCGGCCGGTCGAAGCCCTTGTCGATCTTCGACCGCAGCCGCGAGACGTGGACGTCGATGACGTTGGTCTGCGGGTCGAAGTGATACTCCCAAACCTTCTCCAGCAGCATGGTGCGGGTGACCGACTGGCCGGCGTGGCGCATCAGGAACTCCAGCAGCTGGAACTCCCGGGGTTGCAGGTCGATCTCCTTGCCCTGGCGGCGCACGGTGCGGCCGATCAGGTCCATCTCCAGCTCGCCGACGCGGAGCAGGGTGTGCACCGAGCCGGTCTCGCGCCGCCGCGCCAAGGCCTCTACGCGGGCGATCAGCTCGACGAAGGCGTACGGCTTGACCAGGTAATCATCCGCACCGGCCTGGAGGCCGGCGACGCGGTCGCCGACCTCGCCCAGCGCCGAGAGGAACAGCACCGGCGTGGCGTCGCCTTCCCGCCGCAGCGTCTCGACGAGGCTGACCCCGTCGAGGCGCGGCAGCATCCGGTCGACAATCATCACGTCGAAATCGCCGGCGCGGGCGGCGTCCAGCCCCTCCGCGCCGTCGGCGGCCCGCACGCAGGTGAAGCCCTTCTCGCCGAGGCCGCGCTCCATCGCTTCGGCCGCCTCGAGGTCGTCCTCGACGATCAGAATCCGCATCGCCCGCCCCGGCCCTTCCGTCAGTCGAACTTCAGCGTCAGGAACAGGGTCCGGCCGCCGCGGAAGACGCCGACGATGACGCTCGGGCGGTTGGCCTTCTTGGCCGCCTCGACTGCGGCGACGACGTCCTGGGGCGAGTTCACCGGCGTGCTGGTGTCGCCGGCGCGGACGATGATGTCGCCGCGCTTCAGCCCCTTCTGAGCGGCGTCCGAGTTGCTGTCGACGCCGAGCACCACCGCGCCCTTGACGTTCGCCGGGACGCCGAGCTGGCCGCGCATCGCGTTGT
>Ga0164243_10015618_pt1 | contig 10480 bp, 7 predicted proteins | sample OricompcompostOP_FD_108781 | JGI IMG/M metagenome (GOLD analysis project Ga0164243, IMG submission 108781) | Organic Plus compost microbial communities from Emeryville, California, USA - Original compost - Organic plus compost (OP) | ecosystem: Engineered > Solid waste > Mixed feedstock >... | reverse complement strand
GAAGTCGCGGGTGGGCCGCAGGTCGCCGAGGGTGATCGTGCGTTCCCCGGCGGCCACCTGCCCGATGACGGTGGGGATCACGGCACGCATGGACTGGCGGGGGCCGAAGGTGTTGAACGGGCGCAGTGTGACCACCGGGGTGCCGAAGCTGGCGTGGTAGCTGTCGGCGAGCCGGTCGCCGCCGGCCTTCGAAGCGGCGTACGGGGACTGGGTGTTGATGGGGTGGTCCTCGGTGATCGGCACGGTCTGCGCGGTGCCGTACGTCTCGCTGGTGGAGGTGTGCACCAGGCGGGGGGTGCCGAGGGCGCGGACGGCCTCCAGCACGTTGAGGGTGCCGGTGACGTTGGTGTCCACGTAGCTGTGCGGGGCCTGGTAGGAGTACGGGATCGCGATGAGCGCGGCGAGGTGGTAGGCGCAGTCGGCGCCGTCGAGCAGGCCGCGCACCGAGCCGGGGTCGCGGACGTCGCCGAGGACGATCTCGACCTGGTCCAGCACGTCGGCGGGCAGGGTCTCCAGCCAGCCGTAGGAGGAGAACGAGTTGTACTGGGCCATGGCGCGCACGCGGTGGCCGGAGGCGACGAGTGCCTCGGTGAGGTGCGATCCGATGAAGCCTTCGGCTCCGGTGACGGCGGCGAGCGGTGCGGAGGTCAACTGTCGGTCCCTTCGTGGTGGCGGTCGGACGCGGGCCCGGTGCGGTCGGGACGCGGGCTCCGGCGGTCCGATGGGGTGGTGCGGAGGGTCAGGCGTGCGGGGAGGGCCGGCCGAGCAGGCGCAGCGCGCAGACCGCGAGACAGAGCGCGGCCGCGGCGCACACCGCGGGCAGGACGACCGGCGCGGGCGGCAGGTCCAGGGCGGTCACCGCGCCGGCGGTTCCGGCGGCGGTGAGGCAGATCAGGGCGGGCGGCCAGGCCGTGCCGAACGCCTGGAGCAGCAGGGCGGTCCACAGGGTGGCGGCGAGCAGCAGGGGGGTGGCCGGGTCCGTGCCGGTGAGCAGGGCGGCGGGCAGCAGCAGGAGCAGGTAGGCGGCCAGGCAGCCGGTGAGGACTCCGGCCGAGCGCAGCAGGAACCCGCCGGGGGTGGCGCTGGTGCGCAGCGCGGCGACGGACCAGCCGCGGTAGCGGTACAGCAGCCATTCGGCGGGCCCCATGCTGAGGGTCAGCGCGATGACGGCGTACGGCTCCTGGCGTCCGGTGAGGACGACGAGCACGGCGGCGGCGAGCCCGAACAGGCCGTAGGGCAGGGAGGCGCGTACGGGGGTGCGCGGTGCGTGCGCGGCGGGTGGGCCGGTGCGGCCCCGCCACAGGACGTGCCCGGCGGCGGCCAGGGTGGCGAGCAGCGCGAGCAGGGGCAGCCCGGCCCGGGCGAGGGGTCCCGGTTCCCACCACGGCAGGACGGCGGCCCCGGCGACGAGTGGGCTGAGCGCGGCGAGCAGCAGTTTCTCCCGGGCGAGCACGAGGAGGACGCCCGCGGCGGCCAGGTACAGCGACTGGCCGGCGGCGACCGCGAGGGCCAGGGTGTCCGGGCCGGGGATCAGCGCGAGGGCCGTCGCCGTGGCGGCGCCCAGCAGGGACCCGGTGAGCAGGGTGCCGGACGCCTCCCGGCGGCCCGTCACGAGCCGCAGGTGGGCGCGGTGGCCGAGGGCCTGCCCCCACGCCCAGGAGGTGATGCCCGCGACGATCAGGACGGGCGCGTACCGGGTGAGCGGCCACAGCGGGGCGGTCAGCAGATGCACGAGGGCCGGCAGCGCGAACAGGACGCCGCGCAGCAGGCAGCGCAGGGTGTCGGGCCGCCAGGGGTCGGGGGCGGGCGGCGGTTCGGGGAAGGTCCGGGGCACCCGCTCGTAGAGGGCGGTCGCCAGGGAGAACAGGTTGGGGTGTCCGTACCGCTCCTTGATGACGGACGCGGACAGGCCCTCGGCCTCCAGCAGGGCGGCGACCTCGTAGGGGTGGACGGCGGGCCCTATCGCGTCGGCGAGTTCCGCGGCCAGGGTGCTGACCGCCTCCTCGTCGGGGCCCTGTCCGGGCAGCCGGATGGCGAGGGTCTCGTCGTCGAGGGCCCAGCGGGGGCGGCGGCGCGGCGGGCGGGGCGTGGCGAGGCGCAGGGCGAGCGTGTCGTGCCCGTCGCCGGGTTCGAGGGACAGGGGGCCGCTCATCCGGTGAGGCTCCCGGTGCCGGTGACCGCCGGGGCGGGCAGGACGACCCGGGCGGGCGTGGGAGCCGTCCCGGCGGCCAGTTCGTGGTAGATGCCGCGGAAGGTGTCGATGGTCTGCCGCAGGGTGAACTGCTCGATGACCCGCAGCCGGGCCGCCTCCCCCATCGCGCGGCGGCGGTCGGGGGCGTCGAGGAGTTCGAGCGCGGCGGCGGCCATGGCGGCCGGGTCGCGTGGCGGTACGACGAGTCCGGTGTCGCCGACGGCCTCGCGGACGCCGCCGACGTCGGTGGACACGGTGGCCCGGCCGCACGACATGGCCTCGATCAGGGTGAACGGGAAGCCTTCGCTGATGCTGGACAGCATGACGACGGTGCCGGCGGCGTAGGCGTCCTTGATGTCGTCGACGCGGCCTTCGAAGGTGACCGCGTCGGCGTGCCCGAGTTCGGCGGCGAGCGCTTCGCAGCGTTCACGGTACGCCTCGCCGCCGCGCGGGGTGCCCCCGAACAACCGCAGCCGGGCGTCGGGGCGTTGGTCCCGGACGAGGGCGAAGGCGCGGATCAGGGTCTCCAGGTCCTTGATCGGGTCGACGCGTCCGGCCCAGCTGAGGGTGGGGGTCCCCGGTTCGGGGCCGGCCGGCGGGAAGGCGGCCGGGTCGACGCCGTTGTAGACGGTGCGGATCGCGGTGGGGTCGGCGCCGCCCTGCTCCTCCCAGAGCCGGTTGTAGCGGTTGCCGGGGGTGATCAGTGCCGCCTGTCGGTAGCTCTCCTGCGCGAGGAGCCGGAAGAAGCCGAGGACGACGGCCTTGACGGGCCAGCGGTAGGCGGCGGTGCGGTAGCCCAGGTAGCGCTCGCGCAGGTAGACGCCGTGCTCGGTGAGCAGCAGCGGCACGCCGTACCGTTCGCGGGCGGCGAGGCCGGGCAGGACGGCGACGCCGCCGCTGACGGCGTGTGCGACGCCGTCCCGCGGGGGTGGCGCGGCGAGCGGGCGCAGCGCGTGTTCCAGCAGGGCGGTGGCGGTGAGCGCGTCGTGCAGCGTCGGCCGTGCCTCGCGAACGGCGAGGCCGGGGCGGGTCCATACGGCGGTGAGGATGCGCAGGGCGGTGTCGCCCCGCAGGAACGGGCTGAGTTCGGCGGCGGCGGCCGCGTGGGCGAGCCCGTGCAGGGCGGGTGCGAAGCCGTCCTCGGCGCCGGGGTCGACGAGCGAGGTGAGGAACCGCTCGTACGCGGTGGCGAGTTGACGGCGGGACCGGCCGCGCGGGGGGCGGCCGTCGGGGGTGGGGCCCCACATGGGCACGGACAGGACGTCGCGGACATGGCCGGGCAGGTCCCAGACGAGGGGTTCCCGTCCGGTGCCGGTGACGGCGATGACGTCGAACTCGATGTCGGGCATGCCGGTGACGAGCTGGTCGCACCAGACGCTGACGCCGCCGTGGCTGTGCGGGTAGGTGCCTTCGGTGAGCAGGGTGACGCGCGCGGCGGCGGCCCGCCGCGCGGCGTGGTGAACGTGCATGGATGTGCTCCACGGCCGAGGTGTGGTGAGGGGTGCCGGTCCCGGCGCGGGTGGCCGGGACCTCGCTGCGGGTGTCGGTCAGCTCCCCGTGGGCGGGACGTGCTCGGCCACGCCGGCGGGGACGCGGGCGTCCGGCGCCGGGGCGGTCGCGGGTGCGGAGCCGTCCGTGCCGCCGGGCGTGGCGGGTGCCGTGGAGGCGGGCAGGGTGAGGGTGAGCGGCCCGGTCGCCGGGGCCGTCCAGCCGGAGCGGTGTCCGGCGTAGGCCTGGCCGAAGGCGCTGCCGGACCGGGTGGTGCCGTCGGGCATGGTGGCGGGGACGTCGACGCCGGCGGGGCCGTCGACGGTGACGGTGTCGCCGATCCGGTAGGCGGTGACCTGTCCTTCGTCCACGGCGGTCCGCCAGGCGGCGCGGCGGCGCATCTCCTCGCCGATGGCCTTCATCCGCAGGTTGACCAGCGGGGTGTCGGCCGCGAACAGGGCCTCGTAGCCGTCGAGGACGCCGTCGAGGACCGGGTAGGCGATGCGTTCCTCGGCCAGGTTGGACTGGTGGATGAAGTGCGGCTTGGGGTCGTTGGCGAGGACGTGGCCGAGGGCGATCTGCCGTTCCAGGGGCACGATGTGCTCGGTGTAGCCGGTCTCCGGGTCGAGCGGCGCGGGCAGGCAGGTGGTGGTGGCGGGGTTGTCCTCGCAGATGCCGCTGCCTCCCTGGGCGCGGCTCGTGTAGATCCAGTTGTACTCGTCGACCTGGTCGGCGGCGCGGCCCGCGTTGTAGAAGACGTTCATCGGGTGGCGCGGGACCGTGGTGGCGGGGCCGACCGTGCGCTGGCCGGGTTCACGGGAGTTGTCGGAGGCGAGCCAGGTGACGCCGGTGTCGGCGAGGGCGAGCGCCAGGTTGGGGTTGTCGTCGGGCTGCTGGGGCAGCACCTTGAGGCCGGAGTGCTCGCCGGTGACAAGCTCGTCGTCGTCCAGCGGGAGTCCGGCGGTCTGTCCCCAGGCGCGGTTGTGGGCGATCTCGTCGGCGATGTCGTCCCGGCTGACCCACTTGGTGCTGCCGTCGGCGTTCTCGGCGCAGCGCCAGGGCACCACGGAGGTGTCCTGTTCGCAGCCGAGGAAGGCGTGCGTGTAGGTGTGGTTGATCCAGCGGAACGCGTCGCGCCGCTGTACGAGGCGGTCGGCGAGCGGGTCGGCGCCGCCGTTGTCCTCGCGGTGGTCGACGCTGCCGGCGGCGTTGTAGGCGAGGTCGAGCGTGAAGCCGCGGTCCTGCTGCCAGCTGACGGCGTGGTCGACGTCGGCGGGTGTCATCCGGATCGGGTCGGGTGTGGCGTCGGGGTCGGTGCAGTCGACGTCGCCGGGTGTGCAGTTGAGCGTGGAGTTCCAGCGGTCGTCGGCCGCGAGGACGTCGTCGACGTGGACGGCGAAGTAGTTGCGGGACGCGCCGAGGTACACGCCCCCGGTCATCCAGGCGACGATGCCGCGGGCGAGCAGCCGGAACTGCTGCTGGTAGCGGTTGTAGACGAACGTGACGACGAGTTCGCGCCGCCCGTCGTGCCGGTACTCCCCCACCAGGGAGCCCTGCCGGCCGGAGCCGGGGATGGGCGCCTGCACGTACGGCGTGAAGTCGGCGCCCTCGGCGGGACCGGAGAGGAAGGCGTAGCTCTCGCCGACGTCGGGCGCGTTGTCCTCGAACGGCACCGGTCCGTCGAGGTAGCCGAACGGCCCGGACCGCCCGGCGTCCGTCACCTCGGCCCGCACCCCGTCGACGCTGCCGGAGTAGCCGCCGTTCACCGGGTACTCCAGTCCGTTCTCGGGCCGGGCGTAGGTGTAGGCGTCGACCTGCGGGACGGCGTACTCCTGCTCGTACGCCGCGAGGGCGGCCATCTCCGACGAGCCGGCCGGGAACGGGTTGTCGTTGGGCAGGACGACCGCCTGGAACTTGGCGCGCGGCCGGCCGTCCACGGTGTCCGCGAGATACCCGGCGTCGATGACGGGGCGGTCGGACCGGTTCAGGTCGATCTCCGTGTACGGCGTTCCGGCGGTCTGCAGTTCGGCGGCTATGGCGTCGGTGGCCGGGCCTCCGTCGCTGACGACGAGCACCCGCAGGTCGATGCGGGGCTCCGGCTCGGCCGCGTGGGCGGCCGGTACGCCGAGGGCGGCTATCAGCGCGCCCGTCGTCAGAACAGTGGTGCTCAAGGTCCGCTTCATGCGGTGCTGTCCCCTCCCCGTGCAGGGGTGAGCATGGCTCCGCAGAGCGACGCACCCCCGCGCGCGACGCCGGCTTCCCCCTCAGAGACCGGTCGTCGACGCATCCGTCGCGTCAAATAGTGAGGTATCTGTGGAGCTTTCGTGCTCTTGCTGCGGAACCTGACGGAAAAACGCAGGTTCGCCGGGGGCCGTCGGGAGGGCCGGTCCGTGTGCTCGGCCGTTCGCGGCGGAGGTCCGCCGGGGACCCGGCGATCTCTTCGCCGCAGGTCGGGGAGGCGGAGGCCGGTTCATGGGGCCCGTGGGACGAACCGGTGCGACTGCCACTGGTCTGAACCGGTCGGGCGCGCGGACACGCGCCTGTTTCTGGTCATTTTGATGACCGGTCATACCGCCTCAGACGTGCGGAACACGACGTTCCGGGGTCAGGGGCGTGTCCACGGCGTGTCAGACGCGGGTGGCGGCCTCGCTGTCGGGGTGGATGGTGAGGACCTGGTCCAGCCCGACGATGCTCAGGACGCGCAGCGTGTTGGCCGGTACGGCCGCCAGCACCAGCTGCCCTCCGGCGGACTGCGCGTGGTGGTGCGCGGCGATCAGGGCGGTGATGCCGCTGGAGTCGCAGAAGTCCAGGGCGCCCAGGTCGACGACCAGGCGCTGGCCGGGGCGGAGGGTGACCGTCGGGAGGAGGTCGCGGAACTGCCCGGCGTTCAGGTAGTCCAGGTCTCCGGCGACCTCCAGGACCGGTCCGGTCCCGGCGTCTCGGGTCGTGATCTTCAGTGCGTTCATCGTGTGCCGCTCATCGGGTTTCGCTCGTCGGGTCGTCGGAGGAGGGGACGCCGATCGCGAGAAGGGCGGTGTCGTCGTCGAGGCCGTCCCCGAACCCCGCCAGCAGGCCGTCGAGGGCCTCGATGACGGCGTGCGGGGGTCTGCCGGCCTGGGTCGCGGCGAAGGCCAGGAGGGCCTCGTCGCCGTAGAGGCTGGTGCGGTCCTTGCCGGTGCGGGCCTCGGTGAGCCCGTCGGTGTAGAGCAGCAGGGTGTCGCCGGGGCCGAGGGTGGTGCTCGCGGCGGTGAAGGGCGCGGTGGGCAGGACGCCGACCAGCAGCCCGCCCGGCGTGGGCAGGTACGTGGCGGTGCCGTCGGCGCGCAGCACCACCGCGGGCGGGTGACCGCCGGAGGCGAGGTGCACGGTGAGGCGCCCGGCGGCCGGGTCGGGGTCGATGGTGCCGAAGACGGCCGTGCAGTAGCGCGGGTCGCCGCTCGCGGAGTAGCGCTCGTGCAGCACCTTGTTGAGGGTCGTCAGGGCGGAGACCGGGTCCGGGTCGTGCAGGGCGGCGGCGCGCAGGGTGTAGCGGGTCAGCGAGGTGAGGGCGGCGGCCTGGGGGCCCTTGCCGCACACGTCGCCGAGGAAGAACCCGAAGCGCTTGCCGTCCAGCGGGAAGACGTCGTAGAAGTCGCCGCCCAGCCGGTCGGGGGAGGCGGTGTGGTAGTGGGCGGCCGCCTCCGCCCCGGGCAGTTCCGGCAGGGTGTCGGGGAGCAGGGACTGCTGGAGCACGGCGAAGGTGTCCTGGAGGCGGGCCCGGTCGGCCTCGGCCTGGCGGCGTGCCTCCTCGGCGAGCCGCTGCCGGCGCAGCAGCTCCTCCTCGTAGGCGCGCCGGTCCCGGGCGTCGAAGACGGTGGTGCGGATCAGCAGGGGCTCACCGGTGGTGCCGTGCTTGACGACGGAGGACACCAGGACGGGCATGCGGCCGCCGTCGGCCTGCTTGATCTCCAGGGCGATGCCGTTGATCTGGCCCTGCATGCGCAGCAGCGGCGCGAAGTGCGTCTCGTGGTAGAGCTTGCCGCCGACGGTCAGCAGGTCGGTGAAGCGCAGCCGACCCACCACGTCCTGCCGGGCCAGACCGAGCCAGTCCAGCAGCGTGCTGTTGATCTTGGCGATCGTCCCGTCCATGAGCGTGGACAGGTAGCCGCACGGTGCGCTCTCGTACAAGTCCTCGGCACTGTCCTCCAGCAGGGCGGCGAAGGCGGCCTGTGCCGTCTTGTCGTCGTCGGCGTCGTGCGGGTCGGAGTGCTGCCCGGCCCGCGCCATCATCCTATTCCGGCCAGGAACGCGGTGATGGCCTCGTTGGTGGCCTCCGGCGCGGACAGGTGGGGGCAGTGCCCGGTGGCGTCCAGGGTCACCAGCGTCGAGCCGGAGATCGACCGGTGCACGTACGCGCCGACCTCCCGGGGGGCGATGACGTCCTGCGTGCACTCCAGCACCAGGGTGGGCACCCGCACGCGCTCCAGATCGCCGCGCGAGTCGGACAGGAACGTGGTGCGGGCGAAGACGCGGGCCATGTCGGGGTCGGTGGCGCAGAAGCTGTTGCGCAGTTCCTCGCCGAGCTCGGGGCGGTCGGCGTTGCCCATGATCACCGGGGCCATCGCCGCCGACCAGCCGAGGTAGTTGGACTCCAGGGAGTCCAGCAGCTCCTCGATGTCGTCTTCGCTGAAGCCGCCGCGGTAGCCCTCGTCGTCGATGTAGCGCGGGGAGGGCGCGACCATCACCAGGGCGCCGATCCGCTTCGGGGCGCGGTCCGCCGCGATGACCCCGATCATGGCGCTGACGGAGTGCCCGACGAACACCGCGTCGTGCAGGTCGAGCGCCTCGCAGACCTCGACGACGTCCTGCGCGTAGCCGTCGAGGGACGCGTAGCGGTCCTCGGTGAACGCGGACGCGTCGGAGCGGCCCGCCCCGACGTAGTCGAAGAGCACCACGCGGTAGTCGTCCTCGAGCGCGGGCACGGTCAGCCGCCACATGTTCTGGTCGCATCCGAACCCGTGGGCCAGCACGACCGTGCGCCCCTGCGGATTGCCGGTGACGGTGACATTGTTCCTGCGGACCACATCCATACCCGCCAGTCTCTCAGCTCGTCCCGCGGGCATATGACAGGGGTCCGTGCAGGGCCATCGGGCCAGGTCCGGCGTCCGCGACCGCGCGGACGCGTGGACGGCGGCCGCGCGGGGAGAGATGAGACGGTGACGCCCGAAGAGACGAACACCGACGCGTGGACGGCCTACGGCCGCCACCACCTGAAGCGTGCCACTCCCCCGCCGGAGGCCGAACGGATCGCCTGGGGGCCGGCCGGGTCCGGCCCCGGGGACGCGCCGCTCGGCGAGCTGCGCGGCCTGCGCGTCCTCGACCTCGGCTGCGGAACAGCCCGCCACGCCGCCCACCTCGTACGGGACCGCGGCGCGCGCGTGGACGCCGTGGACTCCTCGCCCTCACAGATCGAACGCGCCCGGGCCCGCTACGGCGGCCTGCCGGGGCTCAGCCTCGTGTGCGCGGACGCCGTGGAGCACCTGCGGAGAGCCGACCCGTACGACGTGATCTACGCCGTGCACTCCGTCCCGTACATCGATCCGCACCGGCTGCTGCCCGAACTGGCCACGTCCGTCCGGCCCGGCGGCCGGCTCTGCTTCACCGTCCTGCACACGAACTCCGCCGGGCACGGCCCCGGCACCGAGGTGGCCGCGCGGCCGGAGACCCTGCGCCTGGCCGGCGGCGGGGAGCTGAGCGTGCGCATGTGGGTGCTGACCACCGGCGTGTGGACGGAGCTGCTGCGGACGTACGGGCTGGAGGTGGCGTCGGTGACGGCCCTGGACGCGCCGGAGGAGGACAACCACGCCTCCTACCGGCTCTTCGAGGCACACCGGCCGGCGCGCGTCACCTCCCGGCCCCGCAGCGGGCGCCCGCCCGTGCCGCACGCGGCCATCGGCGTCGGGGCCGTGCTGCTCGGGCCCCGGGGCCTGCTCCTGGGGCGGCACAGGCGCGGCACCCTGGAGCTGCCCGGCGGCACCGTGGAGCCCGGTGAGTCGCTGCCGGAGACGGTCGTCCGGGAGCTCGCCGAGGAGACCGGGCTGGTCGCCGACCCGGCCGACGTGCGGCTCCTCGGCACGCTCGTCGACCAGGTCGGCGGTGTCGTCCGGATGACCGTCGGCGTCGTCGTCACCGCGTGGCGGGGGACGCCGGCCGACCAGCCGGACGAGTCCGTCGGCGACTGGCGCTGGTGGCCCCTGGACGCGCTGCCGTCCGGACTGTTCGAGTGCAGTGCGCAGATCCTCACCGCCTGGCGGCCCGGCCTGCCCGTCGATCACGCGCCCGCCCACTTCACCCCGTTCGCCGGCGCGCGCTGAGGGGACTCGGCGTCACCCGGTCAGGGCGGTGACCTGCGCGCGGATCACGTCCCAGGCGGGGGCCGGGAGGTCGTCCAGGGCGGTGGCCCTCAGCTCGTCCAGGGTTTCCGCCGGGTCGCCCGAGGCGGTGGCCTCCGCGGCGACCACCTCGTAGCCGTCGCGGACGGCCACGCGCAGCGCGACCCGGCCGTCGTCCGCCGCGTGCGCGGCCGACGCGACGACCAGCGGCGGCTCACCGCCCGGCGCGCCGTCCAGTTTCCGGAAGGTGCTGGCGAGCGGGGGGCGCCAGCGGAGGCCGAGCAGCAGCGGACGCTTGGCCACAAGCTCGGACAGGTCCGTCTCGCGGACGCCGTCGCTCTCCAGCACCGTCGCCCGGGCGTCCAGGACGAGGGCCGCGGGGAGCAGACAGCGCAGGGTGCTGCCGACGACGTTGCCGCCGACGGTCGCG
>Ga0164243_10015616_pt1 | contig 10481 bp, 8 predicted proteins | sample OricompcompostOP_FD_108781 | JGI IMG/M metagenome (GOLD analysis project Ga0164243, IMG submission 108781) | Organic Plus compost microbial communities from Emeryville, California, USA - Original compost - Organic plus compost (OP) | ecosystem: Engineered > Solid waste > Mixed feedstock >... | reverse complement strand
CGGTTCCTCGACACGCCCGGCGACGCCCCGCTGACCCTCAAGCCCGGCGACCGGTTCGCGCTGGCGCTGTCCGGTGACACCATCACCTCCTTCGCCTACACCGGCGGCCAGTGGCGTCCGCTGCGTACGGCGGACATCGGCGGCACGCTCGCCACCCCGCAGGCCCGCGAGGGCTTCCGCTACGGCTTCGGCCTGCGCGGCACCTCCGGCACGATCGCGGTCGCCGGCCTGGAGGGCCGTAGTTCCTCGTAGCGTGCCCCGTGGAGGGCGTGGTTCCGGCGCCGCGCCCTCCACGGATTCCGGGAACGACGCGCCGGGCACCGGCCGCGGTCGGGCCAAGGCGGTCATGTGGTCGATCTCCGGCGGGATACTGGAGGCGCGTACGTGCCCCCGACCCCCGGAGAGTCATGCCGCAGCCGCTGGAGCCGAGCGATCCCGCACGCCTGGGTTCCTTCCGCATCACCGGCAGGATCGGCGAAGGAGGGCAGGGCGTCGTCTATCTCGGCGAGGCGGAGTCCGGCGACCTCGTCGCGGTCAAGCTCTTCCACGCACGGCTCGGCCAGGACGCCGCCCGCACCGACTTCACCCGCGAGGCGGAGCTCGCCCGCCGGGTCGCCCGGTTCTGCACGGCCCAGGTGCTGGAGTCCGGCATGGACGGCAGCCGGCCGTACATCGTGAGCGAGTACGTCGACGGGCCTCCGCTGAGCCAGGTGGTGGCCGCGCGGGGGCCCATGTCGGGCGGCGCGCTCGAACGGCTCGCCATCGGCACGGCCACCGCCCTGGTCGCCCTGCACGACGCCGGGGTGGTCCACCGGGACTTCAAGCCGCAGAACGTCTTGATCGGGCCGGACGGGCCGCGCGTCATCGACTTCGGGATCGCCCGCGCGCTGGCCAACACCAGCACGATGACCAGCCAGATCGTGGGAACGCCCGCCTACATGGCGCCCGAGCAGCTCGCGGCGGGCGAGCTCGGCTTCGCCCTCGACGTGTTCGCCTGGGCGTCCACGATCGCGTTCGCCGCCATGGGCCGTCCGCCGTTCGGCGCCGACGCCATCCCCGCCATCATCAACCGGATCCTCAACCAGGAGCCCGACCTGGAGGGGATCGAGTCGCCGCTGCGCGACCTGCTCACGGCCTGTCTCGCCAAGGACCCGGCACGGCGGCCGACGGCGCGGGAGATCGTCGACCGCCTCGTCCGCCCACGCCACGACGCCCCGGCCGTGCCGGTGGCGCCCGGGGTTCCGGGGGCACCCGCCGCGCCGGCCGGATCGGGCACGCCGGTCTCGCCCGCCGGGGGCGGTGCGCCGTACGCGCCGGGTACGCCGGGCGCGCCAGGTGTCCCGCCCGCGCCCGGCGCGCACGCCGGGCCGGGCACGCCGATGCCGCCTGCCACGGGCGACGCGCAGTCCGGGCCGATCACGGGACCTGCCACGGGACCTGCCACGGGACCTGCCACGGTGCCGGGAAGCAACAGTCGTGGGCGGGTGCGGGCCGTCGTCGCCGCCGTGGCCGTGGCGGTGGCGGCCACGGTGGCCGCCACCGTCGCGCTGCTGCCGTCCCTGCATCTGCCGTTCACCGGGACTGGCGTCTCCGCGACGGAGCGAGCGGCGGCGGTCGGCACGCCCCCGCCCGCGTCGGCGGACACCGGCGGCGGCCCGTCCCCGTCCGCGCTCGCGGGTCCGTCGCCCGTCGCCGTCTCGCGATCCGCGTCGCCCGCCGCCTCACACCCGCCGCGGGTGAGCCGGTCCACGGCCAGGCCGGCCACCACCCGGCCGGTCCCGACGCGTACGGTCACCGCACGGCCGACAGTACGCCGGTCGAAGACGACCGCGCCGGTCCCCGCGGAGTCCCCGGTGGAGAAGAAGCAGGCGAAGCCCTCGCCCACGCCCGCCCAGCGGGTAGTGGAGCTGGGACCCGGCCGGTTCACCGACTACTGCGTGAGCCTCGGCTGGGAGTGGGTCGAGTATCGGGAGACGCCCACGCCCGGCGCGTACTGCGTCAAGCGCAAGGGCGACACCATGTATCTCTCCCAGAGCCAGCGCGACGCGGGCTGCCGCTGGCGCTACCACGACCCGAAGGCGTTCCACCGGTTCAAGGGCAAGTCGAACTACTGCTACACCTACCGCTGAGAGGGGGCGGCGGGCGCCTGGCAGGTCGTGCTCTCCCAGGACCTGGCCGGCGTGGGCCCGGCCCACGTCAACGCCACCACGAGGCCGCCTGCACACCGCCTGGACCCCGGTCTTCGGCGCCACCCCCGGACACCCGGGGGAGCCGGGCCCCGCCGCGGAGGCCAAGCCGTTCGTGCTCGGCGCGCCCGCCGAGGTGCGCGCCGTGCTGCCGGACGGCTGGCCCAGCGGGCGGCTGCACATCGCCCTGGTCGGCGACGGGGGCGTGATCGCCCGCACCGCCCTCGACGTGGACACCCATACCGCCCACGTCATCGGCGACGACCCGCGGGCCCGCGCCTGAGGCGGCACGAGGCGGGCCGGCGGCACAGCCGCAGGCCTCGTCTCACCGGTCCGCGCCGGGTGCTCCGTTCGCGGCGCCCAGCGGGATGCGCGGGGAGACGGCGCCGCGCAGGTCGAGCCAGGCCGTGCCCGGGCTGCGGACCAGTCGCAGCACGACCTCCTCGCAGCCCGCGCTGCGGGCCATCAGGTGGTCGGACGTAGATCGTGTGCGGCTCCGGGCGCGGCGAACTCCAGAAGCCGGGCGCCTTCCGCCTCGACCTCGGCGCGTTCGGCGGCGGACAGCGGCAGGAAAGAGTCGATTTCCAGAGTCGCCGACGTCCTGTCCGCGTCGAGCTTCCACGCACCTCTCACTTGGCCGTCCACGAGGAAGGTCGCGCGCATGCCGTTGCGGGTCGTCACGCGCCGGCGGGCTTCGTCCGAGATCACGCGGGTGCGGTCGGCATGGGAGGCCAGCAGGTTGTCATACTCGGGCAGGAAGCGAACCGGCGCGAGGGCGTCGGCGCCGGGGCGCGGCGCGTCCGGCAGGTCGAACAGCTCCACCCCATGCTCGTCGCGGAAGACCGCCAGCCGTGGCCGCAGCCGCTCCATGACGGCGTGCAGCCGGGTCAGACCCGCCCATGTCTGCACGTCCTTGACCGATGCCGGGCCGAACGCGGCGAGGTAACGCAGCACGATCCGTTCGGGGTCCGGCACCGGTGCGGGCGCGGCTCCCGTCCAGGTCGCCGCCGTGGCGTACCGTGCGGCACCGCCTACGCCCCAGACAGCGCGCGGCGGCACCTGAACCAGGGGCACCAGGTTTCGCACCACTGTGGCGAGCGCGCGGGGCTCGCGGCCGGGCCACCGCTCGCTCAGCGCCTGCCCGAGTTCTCCGGGAGTGAGGGGCCGCTCGCCGAGCAGGACGCGCCCCGCCTCCGCCACGGCCGCGCGGTCCAGACCGGCCAGGGCCTTCTTGAACGCGGTGTCCAGCTCCCGGTCGAGCGCAGGCTGGACCCATGTCCGCAACGAGCGGTAGTCCGCCGCCGTGACCAGATGGACGGTGCTGCGCATCAGCGCGACCCGCACCAGCCGGCGCCCTGTCAGCGCGTCCGCCAGGTCATCGGTGCCGAACCTCTTCAACCTGGTCCAGAGCCCGAAGTAAGGCGCGTACGGAGCCTGGGCCTGCATTCCGGCCAGCCGCGCGATCGCCTCCTCGGCCGTCGCGTCGGCCCGTTCCAGCAGCATCTGGCGGGCCAGCAGCGCTCGTCCCAGTTCGCGTCGCTCCAGCACCGGCGGCATCGTGGCCCCTTTCGGTTCTCGGGGGCAGGGAGGCGGCGGTTCTCCGTCCCCCTGCCCTGGTCGGTCAGCCGCCGAAGTCGGCCTTGTGATCTGTGGTCCACTCGGCGTAGGTGCGCGCGGGGTTCCCGGTGATCTGCTCGATCACTTCGTTGACCGGCGCCGGCTTCCCGACAGCCCGTGCCATGAGACCGAACAGCGCCGCCAGGAAGTCGGCGTCCATGAACTGACTCATCTGCGCTCGCACGGGCTCGGGATCGAGGTCCTCGACGGTCAGCGGGCGTCCCAGCGTTTCGCCCAGGATGCGTACCTGCTGTGCCTGGGTCAGCGACTCGGGGCCGGTCAGGTCGTAGATCCGGCCCGCGTGCCCGCCGCCGGTCAGGATCCGTACGGCCACCTCGGCGACGTCCCGCTCGTGCACGGCGCTGAAGGCGGCCTCGGTGTACGGCGCGCGGATGATATCGCCGCCCTGCAGTTGCATCCCGAACGTCAGCGAGTTGATGGCGGGGAACAGCAGCCGGAGGAACGTCCACTCGATTCCGGAGGTCTCGATGGCCTGCTCGACGTCACGGTGATATCGGGCGATCACATCGGGCTGCCGCTCGGCCCCGTCGTCGACGGCCCCCGACGACAGGAACACCACCCGCCGCACTCCTGCCTCGCGCGCTGCCTCCAGAAGCGGAGCGATGTCCGCTCCATACTGCAGGACCAGGAAGGCGGCCTCGACACCCCGCACGACGGTCGGCAACGTCTCGGGCTTGGTCAGATCACCCTGGACGACCTCGACGCCCTCCGGCAGCCCGGCCTTCTCCGGGGTCCGGGTCAGCGCACGCACCGGAGCCCCAGTGGAGACGAGCTCCTCGACCGCCTGACGTCCGAAGTGAGCCGTGGCACCAACGACCAGATACATGGGGTTTCCCTTCATTCGATGACAGTCCTGACATAACGACCTGGAATGCTCTGCTTGCCGCAGGGCCTCGCCGTCATGGGGGCGGCGTCCTCCGTGATGCCGCCCCCGCTGTTCGTCATGGCCGTCACGCTAGATGCCAATTAGGTAAGATTCGTTCCTAATTGGCTGGCAGACTTCGGGGAATGTTGGAAACCTCGGCGCGGCTGCTGCGCCTGCTCTCCCTGCTGCAGACACCCCGCGAGTGGACCGGCGCCGAGCTGGCCGAGCGGCTGTCGGTCAGCACCCGGACCGTCCGCAACGACGTGGATCGCCTGCGGAACCTCGGCTATCCGGTGCACGCCGGCCGGGGCGCCGCGGGCGGCTACCGGCTCGGCGCCGGCGCCACCCTGCCGCCGCTGCTGCTCGACGACGAGGAGGCGGTCGCCGTCGCGATCGGGCTTCGGACCGCCGCGGGCACCATCACGGGGGTCGAGGAGACCTCCCTGCGCGCGCTCGCCAAGCTGGAGCAGGTGTTGCCGTCCCGGCTCAGGCGCCGGGTCGGCACCCTCCAGCAGTACGCCGTCGCGGTGCCCAGGGACGAGCCCGGCCCGCGGGTCGACGCGGACACGCTGACCGCCATCGCCACCGCCTGCCGGGACCATGAGCGGCTGCGGTTCGACTACCGCAGTCACGACGGCTCGGCCGGCCGCCGAGACGTCGAGCCCTACCGGCTGGTCAACTGGGGGCGGCGGTGGTACCTCATCGGCTTCGACGTCGCGCGGGCCGACTGGCGGACGTACCGGGTCGACCGCATGAGCCCACGCACCCCGGCAGGTCCCCGGTTCGCCCCGCGCGAGCTGCCGGAGGACCCCGTCGACCAGGTGCGGCGGGGAGTGTCGTCGGCAGCCTGGCGGTATCGGGCCCAGGTCACCCTGCACGCCCCGGCCGAGCTGGTCGCCGAACGGATCAACGCTGCCATCGGCACTGTCACGCCGGTCGACGACACGCGGTGCCTGCTGGACACCGGTGCCGACAGTGTCGAGGCACTCGCCGTCAACCTCGGCCTGCTGGGCATGGACTTCACCGTGACAGAGCCGCCGGAACTGGTCGAACTCGTACGTGCCCTCGCCGGCCGCTACCACCGCGCCGTCATGTGCTGATCGCCCGCAGGACGCGAACGAGGCCCTCGTACGAGGCCCCCGGCAGGCGGAGTGGCAGGCCCGGCCGTCCGGGCCGTCGGGCAACCGGTCCGGCAGGCGCTGCCGGGAACCGTGTTTGCGCTGCTCATAGTGGGGTATTCGGTTGCGCGACCCGGGAGGCGAGGCTCATGAATGATCGCCTGTTTTCGGATCGCCGGGAGGCGGGCCGGGTGCTCGCGGGACTCCTCGGCCACTACCGCGGGCTGCCCGACGTCGTCGTCCTCGGCCTGGCGCGCGGCGGCGTCCCGGTGGCGTACGAGGTGGCGACCGCCCTGGGCCACCCGCTCGACCTGCTCCTGGTGCGCAAGCTCGGCACGCCCGGCTGCGAGGAGCTGGCCATGGGGGCGATCGCCGTGGGCGGGGTGATCGTGCTCGACGAGGACGTCGTCCGCGGGCTCGGCCTCCGGCCCGACACCATCCGGCAGGTCGCCGAGCGGGAGTCCCGCGAGCTGGCGCGGCGGGAGCGGGCCTACCGGAGCGATACGCCCGCCGCGGAGCTGCGCGGCAAGACCGTCATCCTGGTCGACGACGGGCTCGCGGCCGGGGTGGGCATGCGCGCGGCCGTCCGCGCGGTGCGGCAGCGGGGGCCGGCCGGGATCGTGGTCGCCATGCCCGCCGCGGCCGAGTCCACCTGCGAGGAGCTGGCCGCCCTGGTGGACGACGTCGTCTGCGCGACCACGCCCATGCCTTTCCTCTCCGTGGGGGAGTCGTACTGGAACTTCACCCAGACCGGCGACGACGAGGCCCGCAGGCTGCTGCGCGCGGCGGCCTCGGCGCGGGCCGGGGCCACGCTCGTCCGCACCGACCTCGCGACGCTGCGCTCGGAGCTCGTGCCGGTGCGGGACGGGGTCCCCTCGGACGAGGTGCTGTTCGACATCGTCGGCGACGCGCGGTTCGTGCTGATCGGCGAGGCGTCGCACGGCACCCACGAGTTCTACGCCGCGCGCGCCCAGATGACACGGCGGCTGATCGAGGAGAAGGGCTTCATCGCCGTGGCGGTGGAGGCCGACTGGCCCGACGCGTACCGGGTGAACCGGTATGTCCGGGGGCGCGGTGACGACGCGACCGCCGAGGAGGCGCTGCGCGGCTTCGAGCGCTTCCCGGCGTGGATGTGGCGGAACGCGGACGTGCTGGAGTTCGTCGGCTGGCTGCGCGAGCACAACGACCGGCTCGGCAAGCGGGAGCGGGCCGGGTTCTACGGGCTCGACCTCTACAGCATGCACCGGTCCGCCGACGAGGTCGTCGCCTACCTGGAGAAGGTGGACCCGGCCGCGGCGGCGCGGGCCCGCGAACGCTACTCCTGCTTCGACCACAACGACGGCGACGACGGTCAGGCGTACGGCTTCGCCGCCGCCTTCGGCGCGGGGGAGTCGTGCGAGCGGCAGGTGATCGAGCAGCTCGTGGACCTCCAGCGCAACGCGCTGCGCTACCAGCGGGCGCAGGGGCTGCTCGGCGAGGACGAGTTCTTCCACGCCGAGCGCAATGCCGTGGTGGTGGCAGCGGCGGAGCGGTACTACCGCACGATGTTCGGCGGCCGGGTGTCCTCGTGGAACCTGCGTGACCGGCACATGGCCGACACCCTGTTCGCGCTGGCCGAGCACCTCGGCTGGCAGCGCGGCGAGCCGGCGAAGATCGTGGTGTGGGCGCACAACTCCCACCTCGGCGACGCGCGGGCCACGGAGATGGGCGCGCGCGGCGAGCTCAACCTCGGACAGCTGGTGCGCGAGCACAGCCTCACGGACTGCCGGCTGATCGGCTTCACCACCTACACCGGCACGGTCACGGCGGCCGACGACTGGGGTGGCCCGGCCGAGCGGAAGAACGTGCGCCCGGCGCTGCCCGGCTCGGTCGAGGAGCTGTTCCACGAGGTCGGGCACAAGGAGTTCCTGGTCGGCTTCGGGCGTTCGGCCGGCGCGGCGGACCTGCTGCGCAGGGCGCTGCTCGAACGCGCCATCGGCGTCGTCTATCGCCCGCGCACCGAACGGCAGAGCCACTACTTCCAGGCCCGCCTGTCCGACCAGTTCGACGCGGTGATCCACATCGACGAGACCGGCGCGCTGGAGCCCCTGGAGCGTACGGCCGCCTGGGAGCGCGGAGAGCCTCCGGAGACCTACCCGGTGGCGGTCTGAGCCCTGGGCGATCGCCCGGACAAAGCGGAACGTCCGGGCCGGCGCCCGTGTGGGCCGGCCCGGACGTCAGGTCAGGCTCAGACCAGGTCGAACCGGTCGAGGTTCATGACCTTGTCCCACGCCCGGACGAAGTCCGTGACGAACTTCTCCTTGGCGTCGTCGCTCGCGTAGACCTCCGCGACCGCGCGCAGCTCGGAGTTGGCCCCGAAGACGAGGTCGGCCCGGGTGCCGGTCCACTTGACCTCGCCGGTGGCGGTGTCGCGAGCCTCGAACGTGGTCTGGTCCTCCGAGATCGACTTCCACTCCGTGCCCAGGTCGAGCAGGTTGACGAAGAAGTCGTTGGTCAGGACCCCCGGCGTCTCGGTGAAGACGCCGTGCTTGGACTGCTGGTGGTTGGCGCCCAGGACGCGCAGGCCGCCGACGAGGACGGTCATCTCGGGGGCGCTGAGGTTCAGCAGGTTGGCCCGGTCGATCAGCAGGTATTCGGCCGGCAGCCGGTTGCCCTTGCCGTAGTAGTTGCGGAACCCGTCGGCGGTCGGCTCGAGCGCGGCGAACGACTCGACGTCCGTCTGCTCCTGCGACGCGTCCACGCGGCCCGGCGTGAAGGGAACCTCGACGTCGAAACCGGCGTCCTTGGCGGCCTTCTCGACGGCGGCGCACCCGGCGAGCACGATCACGTCGGCGAGGGAGACCTGCTTGCCGCCGGTCTGCGCGGCGTTGAACGACTGCTGGACGCCCTCCAGGGCGCGCAGCACGGTCGCGAGCTGGTCGGGGTCGTTGACCTCCCAGCCGATCTGCGGCTGCAGGCGGACGCGCGCGCCGTTGGCGCCGCCGCGCTTGTCGCTGCCGCGGAAGGACGCGGCCGACGCCCACGCGGTGGACACGAGCTGGGAGACCGACAGGCCCGTGGCGAGGATCTGCTCCTTGAGGGCCGCGATGTCGGCGGCGTCGACGAGCTCGTACGTCCGCTCCGGCAGCGGGTCCTGCCACAGCAGCACCTCGCTCGGGACCTCCGGGCCGAGGTAGCGGGTGACCGGGCCCAGGTCGCGGTGGGTCAGCTTGAACCACGCGCGGGCGAAGGCGTCCGCGAACTCGTCGGGGTTCTCGTAGAAGCGCCGCGAGATCTGCTCGTAGATCGGGTCGAACCGGAGCGCGAGGTCGGTCGTCAGCATGCCCGGGGCGTGCCGCTTCGACGGGTCGTGGGCGTCGGGAACCGAGCCCTCACCGGCGCCGTTCTTCGGCTTCCACTGCCACGCGCCGGCCGGGCTCTTGGTCAGCTCCCACTCGTAGCCGAACAGGTTCCAGAAGAAGTTGTTGGACCACCGGGTCGGGGTCGAGGTCCAGGTGACCTCGAGACCGCTGGTGATCGTGTCGCCGCCCTTGCCGGTGCCGTAGCTGTTCTTCCAGCCGAGGCCCTGCTGCTCGATCGGGGCGGCCTCGGGGTCGGGGCCGACGTTGTCGGCCGGGCCCGCGCCGTGGGTCTTGCCGAAGGTGTGACCACCGGCGATGAGGGCGACCGTCTCCTCGTCGTTCATCGCCATCCGGCGGAACGTCTCACGGATGTCGCGGGCCGCGGCGATCGGGTCGGGCCTGCCGTTCGGGCCCTCCGGGTTGACGTAGATGAGGCCCATCTGGACCGCGGCGAGCGGGTTCTCCAGCTCACGGTCGCCGCTGTAGCGCTCGTCGCCGAGCCAGGTGGTCTCGGGGCCCCAGTAGACGTCGTCGTCGGGCTCCCAGGCGTCCACGCGGCCGCCGGCGTAGCCGAAGGTCTTGAAGCCCATCGACTCGAGGGCGACGTTGCCGGCGAGGATCAGCAGGTCGGCCCAGGAGATCTTCTTGCCGTACTTCTTCTTGACCGGCCACAGCAGGCGGCGCGCCTTGTCGAGGTTGCCGTTGTCCGGCCAGCTGTTCAGCGGGGCGAAGCGCTGCTGGCCCGAGCCGGCGCCGCCGCGGCCGTCGCTGATGCGGTAGGTGCCCGCGCTGTGCCACGCCATACGGATCATGAGCGGGCCGTAGTGACCGAAGTCGGCCGGCCACCAGTCCTGCGAGGTCGTCAGCACCTCGGCGATGTCCCGCTTGACCTCCGCGAGGTCGAGGGACTTGAACGCCTCGGCGTAGTCGAAGTCCTCACCGAGGGGGTTGGCCACGGCGGGGTTCTTGGCGAGGATCTTCAGGTTGAGGCGCTCCGGCCACCACTGGTGGTTGGCGTTGCCCTGCGTCGGGTGTGGGGCGCGCGTGTGCGCGACCGGGCAGCCGCCTTCACCCTCCGCTTTCGGGTCGGTGACGATTGCGTCGTGGTTCTCGGTCAAGGGAATCCTCTGGAACTAGTCGATCATGGGGCTCAGGAAGCGCGGGCGCTGGAACAGGCGGGGCACAGGCCCCAATAGATGACGTCGGCCTCGTCGATGGTGAAGCCGTGGTCGTCCGACGCGTTCAGGCACGGCGCCTCGCCGGTCGCGCAGTCGACGTCGGCGACGACGCCGCACGACCGGCACACGACGTGGTGATGGTTGTCGCCGACGCG
>Ga0164243_10015615_pt1 | contig 10481 bp, 11 predicted proteins | sample OricompcompostOP_FD_108781 | JGI IMG/M metagenome (GOLD analysis project Ga0164243, IMG submission 108781) | Organic Plus compost microbial communities from Emeryville, California, USA - Original compost - Organic plus compost (OP) | ecosystem: Engineered > Solid waste > Mixed feedstock >... | reverse complement strand
GTTCTCCAGGAACTTCGACCAGTATTGGTGAGCATTCCGGCGCGGAGCCGCGACCGGAGCAGCAGCCGCGACCGGAGCAGGGGAGCAGTGGCGCCCATGCCCGGCTAGTGGTTCCGGGGCACGGCGTCCCTGGAAGCACGAAGGCGGGCGGTGCGGGCCGGCCAGGGCATCAGCCCGGTCGGCCCGCACCGCCCCCGCCGCTCGCTTGTCAGCCGTTGTCGTCGCTGGCCGGCTTGGGCAGGCCGTCGTCCAGGACGATGCGGATGGTCTCGCCCTGGCCCGCGACATCGGTGAGCTGGTCGGCGATGCGGTCGTAGAACAGCGTCGCCAGAGGCCAGTCGCCGTCGTCCAGCGCCGGAACGGAGTCACGGGTCTTCCACAGCTCGATCAGCAGGGCGATGAGGGCCCGACCGGAGAGGACGGTCCGGATCCGTCCCCCCTTCAGCTCCTCCACCTGGGGCGCGGTGCGGAAGTGCCGGTGGCGGGCGGCCTGCACGAGGAGCCATTCCCAGGCGTCGCGGTGAGCGAGCAGTTCCGCCTGTGCGACGCCCGCGGCCCGGAGCAGTACGACGCCGTGGGTGACCTGCGGGCTCTCGGCCGTGTCCGTGTCCGCGCCATCCTGGGAAGCTGGGGACGCGGCCGGGGAAACCGCCGGGGACGGCGCCTTGGCGCGGCGGTAGGCCGCCTCGATCGCCTGCTTCAACTCATGCTGGTCCTGGCGGCCTTCGTCCCCGGATTCGGGCCGCTGCGCGGAGTCCTCCATGGGTTCCCCCCTCCGGCCGGAGCCGGGGTCGGTGTGCTGGTGCTCTTCGATTGCCGGAGCCGGAGCCGGAGCCGGAGCCGGAGCCGGAGCCGGAGCCGGCTCGGCTTCCGCCGGTTCCGCGGGGTCGTCGGCGCGGGTTTCGGCGGAATGCTCCGCTCCGCCGTCCCCGGCCGGGTCCTCATCGCCCGCGGGTGCGCCGGCCTCGGGCGGCAGGGCGGCGCGTAAGGCGTCCGCCAGGTCCCGGAGTTCTTCGCGCGCCGTGCGCAGCTCCTCGAGCGCCTGTTGATGGCGTCGGTCGGCTTCGCAGTTCTTCTCCTGCAATCCGGCCACGCACGTCTGTACGAATTTTTCGATTTCCAGGCGGCTTTCCGTAATCTTCCCGCGCAGCGCGGTCAAACCGACCCTCGGGTCGTCGAGACGCTCCAGCCGTTCGTGCGCAGCACCGAGTTCTTCGAACGTTTCTCTGAACTCGCGCAGTTCTTTGACCGCATCGGCGAACTCCTGTTTGCGCGGCACCTGACCCCCTGATCGTTCCGAGCGTGTGACCGCTGCAACCTCCCCATGCGGTGCTCGTACGACGCGGCGTTTTTCGGCCTCCTTCCGGCGTCGCGCGGGTATTCCTGGCGGACGGAACACGGGGACGCGGAAACCGCCCGACGGAAGGCGGAGGAACCGTTGTGCGGAATACCACGGGTGCGGTGCCCGGCCGCACTATCCCCCCGGCCCGCCCGGTCGATCATGGTTGGTAGCCTCCCGGGATGACTGCGACGTTCGACGAAGCCGTCCGCGCTCGACTGCTGGCCCCCCACATCTGGTACGTCGGCACCGTGTGCGCAGACGGTGCACCGCAGGTCAGCCCGATGTGGGTGGACCTGGAGGGAGAGAACGGACTGACGTTCAACACCTCGGTGGGCCGGGTGAAGGAGGAGAACCTGCGCCGCGACCCCCGTGTCTACCTCTCCCACGCGGATGCCACCGATCCTTTCGACAGAGTGCAGATCAGCGGTGTGGTCGACCGCTTCATCGAGGGGGAGGAGGCGCACGACCGGATGGACCGGCTGGCCCGCAAGTACCTGGGCAGCGAGCGCTTCGAGTGGATCATGCCCGGGGAGCAGCGGGTCGCGGTGATCGTGCGCCCGGTCAAGGTCCGGCACATCGTCGGGGTGGAGCGGTTCCGGCCCGGCGGCCCGGTCCCCGCTTCCTGACCGGCACGCCCGCGTGCTGCCCGACCGGACCGCGCGGGCCCGGCGCAGCCCCGCGCCTGTCCGGCCGCACCGGGCCCGTGCCGTGCCGCGGACCGCGGCAGCCACCCCCACCGGTACGGTCCGGCGGGGGACTGGCAGGATCCCAGGCGTGCTCGTATGGATGCGCTCCGCCCCGCGCCCGGTGGCGGCAACCGTCTGTGTCATCGCGGCCGGGCTTCTCCTCGTCGGCGCCGTCACACACATCGCCGACCTCTTGCGGCACGGCCTGGCGCCTTACGCCTGGGCGCCTGCGTGGCTCAACCTCTACTGGTCCGCGCTGGCGCTCCTCGATCCCCTTGCCGCCGTGCTCCTTCTCGGCGGCAGGCGACGGGGCTCGGACCTGGCCTGCGGCATCATGATCACCGACGTCGCGGCCAACTGGTACGCGGTCCACGGCATCCAGCACAGCAGCCTCGCCGCCCAGCCGGGCCTCCAGCGCTTGCTCGCCTTCGCCGCCCTCGTCCTGATGACGGCACCGCTCATCCGACGGCACCTCCCGAACCGGGGGCTGTCGCGAAAGTGCGCGGGCGCACCACCCCCACCCAGTGCCGCATGCTGCGCGCCGAACGTGACCGCCTCGCGGACAGGGTCGAGGAAATGACCCACACGCTGCGCCGACTCGACCAGCTCATCACAGCCGCCGACAACCGCGGCGGGACGGCGCACAACCACTCGTCGAGGGCTGCGACCGGCACGGCCGCCTCGTAGCGGACGGCGAGTGATCAGCCGCCCCGCGAGCGCCCCAGCCATCACAACGCCGGCCATCTGGCCCGGGATTGCGCCTATGCTCGGCTCGTGCAGCCGTTTTCCCGTCGCAGCAATCCGCTGATCGCCGCGTTCCCGGCCGAGCTCGCGAGCGACACCGAGGCGGTCTGGTCGGTGATGCCCGACTCCGGGCTCTCGCCGCATGCCCCGTTCCAGGTGACGGTCGAAGGCCGGCAGGTTCTGATTCCCCAGCGTCTCTACAACGACGAGCCGTCAGCCGAGGAGGTGGCGTCGCTCTCGCCGCGCCAACAACGGCTTCTGCACTGCCTGTACTCAAGGCACTGCGACGGCATGGTCAGGCAACGCCACCTGGAGAAGGTCGTTGGTTCCGCGGACCCATGGGTCATCCCCTTCGTCGTGCAACTCGTCGGCGAGTACGTCGTGGAGATCCTTGTCGTCATCCGCGACGAGCTTCGCGATCTCGCGACACCCGGCAGCCGCCGCCTCGCCTACGGGCAGTTCCTCGTGGACAACCCTGCCTTCTTCGCGCGCACCCAGCGGCGGGTCGTGAGCTACTGGAACTGCTACTACCGGGGAACTTACGCGAGTTTCGGGGGATACCCGGGATGCACGGTCCTCGGCCTCCTCCGGTCCGCCGCCTCCGACAGAGCAGGACGTCGCTGGCCCAGCCTCGCCCCAGCCGGCGGCAGGACGGACGGCTACTGCTGAGGGACAGGGGCAGCGGCGCACCACTGGTACGCGGTACGGTGCGCTGATGCCAGAGATCAAGAAGTTCCAAGTGACCTTCGACTGCGCGGAACCCGAGCGTCTCGCCCGCTTCTGGTGTGAAGTGCTGGGGTACGTCATGCCGCCGCCTGCGGGGTTCACGACCTGGGACGATTTCAACAGCACCCTGCCCCCTGAGCAGCAGGGGTCATGGTCCGCCTGCAGTGATCCCTCGGGCGTGGGCCCGCGCCTGTATTTCCAGCGCGTCCCCGAAGGCAAGACGGCCAAGAACCGGGTGCATCTCGACGTGCGGGTCGGTACCGGGCTCGTGGGGGACGAGCGTCTCGCAGCGCTCGAGGCCGAGTGCGCGCGACTGGTCGCGCTCGGTGCGACCCACGTGCGAACGCTGTACGCCGATGAGGAAAACGAGTCCTGCATCCCGATGCTGGACATCGAGGGCAACGAGTTCTGTATCGACTGAACATTCGTCGAGCCGGGCAGCCGCCTTCCTCGGTCCTCTCCGCACTCGTACGCAACCGTTCCGGCCGCCGGGCAGCGGCCGGCCCGCCGTCCACGAACAGCACGGCAACCAGCAGGAGCTGGTCCTCCGGCAGCACGCGGACCTCGCGGGCCGGGTCTGCTTCCTTACGCCGCCACCCGGTGATGAGCCTGTCGAACGGACCTGACTCAGCCCGGTGAACGGCGCTGTCCGGGAGGGCTCCGACGCCGTGATCACATCGGGGGCGAGAGGATCGTTGCCCCCGCGGCCAGCAGTTGCGGGCTCCTCAGGGGACGAGAACGATCTTTCCCCGGGCGTGGCCGGTCTCGCTCAGCTCGTGTGCGGCTGTCGCGTTCTCCAGGGTGAAGACGGCAGCGACGGGCACGGTGAAGCGGCCCTGCTGGGCGAGAGCGGCGGCCACGGCGAGGCCGTCGAGCGCCTGGGGGTCCGTGCCGGGGCCGCCGCCTCCCGTGCGCGAGAGGTGGACTCCGTGTTCCGCTGCGTTCAGGTCGGCGATCGTGACGACCCGGTCGGGGCTTTCCGCGATGGCCAGCAGATCGGGCAGTGAGCCGGAGCCGGCGCAGTCCAGGACGGCGTCGACGCCGTCCGGTGCCAGCACGGTGACCCGGTCGACCAGCCCGGGGCCGTAGGTGGTAGGAGTCGCCCCCAGCCCGGTGAGGAACGCGTGGTTGTGTGCGCCGGCTGTGCCGAGGACGCGGGCGCCGCGGGCCGTCGCGAGCTGGACGGCCACCGTGCCGACCCCGCCCGCCGCGCCCTCGATCAGCAGGGTCGTGCCAGCGGTGACCTTCAGCCGGTCGAGGGCGCGCGTGGCGGTCTCGATGTTCCCGGCTGCGGCGGCCTGCTCCCAGCTCAGCGCGTCCGGCTTCGGGGCCCAGGCCGTCAGGACGGCGTACTCGGCGTTCGCGCCCCCGTGTCCGGTGAGATCGACGAGGCCGAAGACCGCGTCGCCCGGCCGGACCCCGCGGACGCCCGGGCCGAGCTCGTCGACCACCCCTGCGGCGTCCATGCCGGGCACGTGCGGCAGGGGCAGCGGGATCATGCCGCGGAACCGGCCCGCACGCAGGTAACAGTCGGCCGGAGTGACGCCGGAGGCCTTCACCGCTATCCGGATGCGGCCCGGTCCCGGGTGCGGTTCGGGTATGTCGGCGACCTTGAGGACGCTCGCGGGACCGTATGCGGAGAATTGCAGTGCTCTCATGACGCCGGACGCTAACGGAACACCCCGTCCGGTTGGCTAAAGTGAGAGCGATGACGAACCGATTGCCTCATCTGCTGCGCTCGGATGCGCGGGACAACCGCGAGCGCATCCTGGCCGTTGCCCGCTCGGTGTTCGCCGAGCAGGGGCTGGATGTGGCGATGCGTGAGATCGCCCGGCGAGCCGAGGTCGGCCCCGCGACCCTCTACCGGCACTTCCCGGCCAAGGAGGAACTGGTCACCGAGGTGTTCGCCGAGCAGATGGCAGCCTGCACCGCCATCGTCGACGAGGGACTCGCAGACCCGGATCCCTGGCACGGTTTCTGCCGGATGATCGAGAAAGTGTGTGAACTGCACGCGAGTGACCGCGGCTTCACCGCCGCGTTCGTCTCCGCCTTCCCCCGCGCGGCCGACTTCGCCGCGGCCCGGCAGCGGGCCCTGGGCAAGGTCGCCGAACTCGCCCGCCGGGCCAAGGCGGCGGGAAAGCTCCGCCCGGACTTCGTCGTGGACGACCTGATCATGATGCTCATGGCCAACGGCGGCATCCGGGCCACATCGCCGGCCGCCACGGTGGCCGCGTCGCAGCGCTTCGCCGCACTGCTCATCCAGGGCATGCGGGCCGAGCCGGCCGTCGTGCCGCTGCCCCCTGCGGTCAGGTTGCCGCTGACGGCCGTGATCTAGGTTTTCTCTTCCGGACGACTCCCGCGTGCGGCAGATCACCCTGGTGCGGCACGCTGTGGCGTGGCGAGGTCAGACGCGGAGCAGGCCGGTCGAGACGGTCCAGAGGCGCCGGGCGGTGGCGGGGTCGAGCGCCCATTCCTTGACACCATGCGGGTGCTGTGCGAGGTCGGCGTCGTTCGGCACGGTGTAGGCCTCTTGTGCATCGTCGAGGTAGTGGCCTCCGGAGTGGGCGAACTCGGGGGCGACGGCCGCGACGATGCTGGTGGCGGCTCCCTGTTCGACCGTTTTGTACGTGAAGACTCCGGCGGCCTCGGCCGCGTCGAGCGATGCCTTCTGTTCCGGTGAGAAGTTCCGTTGCAGTCCCGTCGCGATGCCGCCGGGGTTCACCGCATTGGCGACGATGCCGTCGGCAGCCCAGAGGCGGGTCGCCTCGACGGCGAAGAGGGAGTTCGCCGTCTTCGACTGGGCGTAGGCGATCTGCGGGTCGTAGCCGCGGCGCTCGAAGTGGAGGTCGTCGAAGTCGATGCCGGACCGCATGTGCGCCGTCGAACTGACCGAGACGATCCGTGCTCCGTCGCGGTCCGCCGCTCCCCGGGCCAGGGCGTGGTGCAGGCCGGTGGCCAGCGCGAAGTGGCCGAGATGATTCGTCGCGAATTGCAGCTCCCAGCCTTCACGCGTGCGTTCGAGGCCGCCGGTGACCACGCCGGCGTTGTTGATCAGCAGGTGCAGCGGGCCGCTCCACGCCTCGACGAACCGTGTGACGGTGGCCCTGTCGGCGAGGTCGAGCCGGACGACGCGGGGCCGGATTCGCCCGGTCGACCTGCCGATCGTCTCGGCGACGGCGTCACCCGCACTCGTGTTCCGGACGGCGAGGGTCACCTCCGCCCCGGCGGCGGTCAGCGCACGAGCCGTTTCGACCCCGAGTCCGGAGGAGGCTCCCGTCACGACAGCGCGGACGCCGGTGAGGTCGATGTCCCGCAGTACCTCCTCCGCGGTGGTGGAGGAGGTGAAGGGCGTGCAGATGAGTTTGCGAGTGTCCATGGCGGCTGACTATACGCACTAAACAGAATTTGTATAGTTCGTCTTCCCTCGTATGCTCGTTCCATGAGCAGTCCCGACTCCGGCCACCCGCCGTCGACAGTCGCCGATACCGACCGCCGGACCATGGTTCTGGAGTCCGCCATGGCCACGTTCGCGCGATTCGGATACCGGAAGACCTCGATGGAGGAGGTGGCGCGGGCGGCGCGGATCTCCCGGCCCGGGCTCTACTTCCTCTTTTCCTCGAAGGAGGCGCTGTTCCGTGCCGCGGTCACCCAGGCCCTGGAGCACGACATCACCGCGGTCGAACAGGTCTTGGCCGACAGGGGCCGCCCCCTTGCGGAGCGCCTCGTCGAAGCGTTCGACCAGTGGGCCGGCCGCTATATCGGCCCGCTGGCGTCCGATGTCGCGACGGTTGCCGAGGACAATCCCGACCTGCTCGGGGAGATCACCGAGACCGCACCGCGACGTTTCGAGGAACTGATCACAGATGCGATCGCCGTCGAGTCGGGACGAGAGGAGGCCCTCCCCGTCGCGCAGACGATGATCAGCGCATCGATCGGCATCAAGCATCAGGCCACGTCCCGGGAGTTCTATCTCGAACGACTGGCGGTCGCCATCGGTCTCCTGGTGCGCTGAAGACACGTGACCGCTCCACATGGGCGAGGGAGTGTGAGCGGCGTCTCTTTCCGGCGGCACTGCCGAGCCGTCCGAGGCGCATGGCGAGTTATAGTCACAAGGTCGCGAAAAACGATGTTCCGCCGGGTCCGCCCGCAAAACATCGCTCGTACATCGATGCAGATGGTTCTGATCGGTGAGCGTCTCCATGCCGGGGCCGGGCAGCACGTCCGCTTTCGGCGCTGACCGTCGCCGGCGCGTGCCGGCGCAACACAGGAGCGCACCATGCGGAAGACCATCGCCGTTGTCGGAGCAGGACTGGGCGGGCTCACGCTCGCGCGGGTCCTCCAAGCCCACGGCGTCGCTGCGACGATCTACGAGGGCGAGGCATCGGCGCAGACCCGTGACCAGGGCGGCCTGCTCGACATCCACGTGGAGACCGGGCAGGTCGCACTGCGCGCAGCCGGTCTGTACGACGGGTTTCTCGCTCTGGTCCGCCCGGGCGAGGACGCCAAGCGTGTCGTTGACCGCCACGGGACGGTTCTGCTCGACAAGCCCGCGGACCCCTGCTCGGCCCGCCCCGAGGTGGACCGCGGTGAACTACGGCGTCTGCTCATCGACTCACTGGAGCCCGGGACGATCAGGTGGGGGCACAAGCTCACCTCCGTCCGGCGCCGCGCGGAGGGCGGCTGCGAACTCACCTTCGCGAAAGGTTCCACCACGCGCGCCGACATCGTCGTCGGCGCGGACGGTGCCTGGTCGAAGGTGCGCCCGCTGCTCACCACCGCCAAGCCTCGCTACAGCGGAACCTGCTTCGTCGAAATCGCTCTCGCCCCGGGCGGCCGGGACCGCCGGGAGAGCGTGGCGGCGATCGGCAGCGGCACGCTCATGGCGGTCGAGCCCGGCAAGGGCATCATCGCCCACCGCTACGCCGACGGGAGCGTGCGCGGATACGCAGCGCTGAACAAGCCCGAGGAGTGGATGAGGTCGATCGACTTCGGCGACCTGTCCAGGGGCCTCCGTCGCGTCGCCGACGAGTTCGCCGGCTGGTCGCCGCTCCTCACCGCCTTCGTGACACGGAGCGACGCCGAACCGTTGCTCCGGCCCATCCACGCCCTGCCCGCCGGGCTCACCTGGGACAGGGTGCCCGGCGTGACGCTCGTCGGCGACGCCGCGCATCTGATGTCGCCCTTCGCCGGTGAAGGCGCGAACCTCGCCATGTACGACGGGGCTGACCTGGCGCGCAAGCTGGTCGAGCAACCCGACACCGAACTCGCGCTCACCGCCTACGAGGAGCGGCTGTTCCCGCGCAGCGGCGACGCCGCCCGCCGCTCGGCGAAGAACCTGGAGATTTTCTTCGGCCGGGAAGCACCGCAGAGCGTGGTCACGCTGTTCGCTCACCCCTGACCCGTACAGGGGACCGGGGCGCGGCCACCGCATGGTCACCGCGGAACTCCCCGGAGACCGTGCGGTGGGCGGTCGCCGCGGCCCTGTGCTCAGCCGGCGAGTGCCGCCCCGAAGGATGCCGCGTCCGGATCGGCGCCGAACGCCTCCGGGTTGAAGAGGGCCGCGCGCCGGCCCGAGACACCATCGGGGCCGCCGAGGAGCACGCAGACCGCACCGGACTTTAGCGACCGGCCGGGAACGCCGACCGCCACGTCGGCGGTTCCGTCACCGTCGTAGTCGCCCACCGCCAACGCCGAGGCGAAACGGTCGTTCCCCGCGGCCCCGCCGGGAACGCCCCGGGTGTCGAGGGAGACCGTCCGCATCGCGGAGCTGTCGAACCACCGCTTGCTCCCCGGGGCCACCCGCAGTGCGCCGGCGTCGTTGTGGCCTTCGGCGCTCGGTGCCCGCCGGTCACCGACGATCAGGTCGGCGTGCCCGTCCCCGTCGAGGTCGGCGAGCCGTACGGTGTCGCTCCGGACGCGTTCGCCCTTCCACACCACGGGGTCGTCCACGCGCAGGCCGCTCGCCCCGCCGGGGTACGTCCGCAGGACGGTGTCGTCCGGAGCGTCCCCGAAGCCGGTGTCGATGACGACATCGTCCTTGCCGTCGGCGTCGATGTCCCCGACGGCGAGGGCGAAGTCGGCGGAGGGCAGGGGGACCTGGTGTCCGAGCGGTTCGCCGCCCACGCCGCTGTCGGTGCCGGGCAGGACGGCGAGGGCGCCCTCGTCGGCGGGGTCGTCGGAGGAGGCGATGGTGACGAGGTCGTCGTGGCCGTCGCCGTCGATGTCGCCGCTCGCGAGGCGTTCCAGCGCCGCGCCGCCTCCCGGCGGGACGTGCAGGGTGATCTTCGGGCCGTTGGTGTCGCGGAGGTTCTTCGCGCCGAGGACGAGGGCGATCTGCTTGCCGTCGGCGACGGCGATGTCCTTCAGCCCGTCATGGTCGAAGTCACCCAGCGTCAGTTGCCCGCCGAACCCTCCTCGTTCCGTCGGAGAGGGGGCGTGGAAGGTGAGGGCCGCATCGGAGAGGCCGTCACGCGCGCCGAAGACCACGGTCACCGAACCGGCGCGCGCGGTACCGCCGGCGTTCTCGCCGCTCGCCCCGACGACCAGATCCGCGTGCCCGTCGCCGTCCAGGTCGCCCATCGCGAGGGCGGAGCCGAACGCACCGCCGGCTTGCGGGGAACCCGGTATGCGGGGATCAGCCCGGCTGAGCACCTGGTGACGGGCGGCCACGACGCCCTTCTCCGAGCCGAAGGCCAGTGCCACCTGTCCGGCGCCGGACTTGCCCCGAACGGTCGCGCCGGGCGCACCGACGGCGAGGTCGTCGTGGCCGTCGCCGTCGATGTCCGCCGCCTCACCGGATCCGGCCGTGGCCGCCGCCACGCTCACACCCCCCTGCGGAGGACTCCCCGTGGCGCAGGACCACAGCCCCAGGGCGGCTCCCCCCAGCGCGAGGGCTGTGACCACGGTCCATACCCGGCGTCGCCGCATGTTTCGATGCCTCTTCTTCCCGGTTCTGCCCGGATTTCTTCCCCGGCCGTCATGTC
>Ga0164243_10015614_pt1 | contig 10481 bp, 8 predicted proteins | sample OricompcompostOP_FD_108781 | JGI IMG/M metagenome (GOLD analysis project Ga0164243, IMG submission 108781) | Organic Plus compost microbial communities from Emeryville, California, USA - Original compost - Organic plus compost (OP) | ecosystem: Engineered > Solid waste > Mixed feedstock >... | reverse complement strand
TCCGCGAGCGCCTGAAACTTCAGCTGGCCGTAACGTCCCGAGAAACTCACATCGACACCGGCATCGATGCTGTCGTCGCGATCCGAGAGCAACGCCCGATCGATGCCGTTGCGAGCCAGCTCCCGGGCACCGAAATCCTCTGCATCGATGCCGTCGAAGTTGGCCTCGGCGATCAGATCGATCTCGAGTCCGCGGGTATCCAGCACATGCACGCCGGCGGTGATGCCCTCGAAGAACAACCGCCCGCCGTCGTAAGTCACCAATGGAACCGGGCTGTAGCGCGTGCCGCGCCCGGCATATGGATTGTCGCTCGCGACCGCGCCCAGCCCCAGCCCCCACCGAGAGGTACGCTGCGGCGTGCTGTCCTCGGCCGATGCGCCGAACGTGGCAAAGGTAGCCAGAACGGCCAGCGAATGCGATGTGAACTGTTTCAAGCAAGAAACCTCGGATTGAATGGATGGAATCAGTATCCCGCCGTTGTCTTAGCTGAGCCTTACGGCGCACCGGCTGCTGTTCAGGTGCCGGCCTCGTTGGACGGCAACGTCAGCTCCCATCAATCGTTGGCGATTGGAGACATTCTTATTGGTTACGTAACAAATGTGTCTCGCATTGCTCGAAGCGCGGACATTTCAAACCCTTTGCCGATTTGCCGCGTCCAATCGGACAACCAGAACAGAGGTAGATCCATGAAGAAGACGTTGGCGACTGTGGTGTTGGTGTTGGCGAGCTCGGCGCTGTGGGCGGACGGCGGCAATCTATCGAAGGTCAACGGCTCGATTCGGGTCGAGAGCGGCCGACAGGTCGGCTCGGTGGAAACGGTCAATGGTTCGATCGAGCTGGGCGACTCGGTGACCGCCGGTGACATCGAAGCAGCCAGCGGCTCGATCAAGATCGGCGGCGATTCCACCGTCGGCATGGTCAACGCTCGCAATGGCGGCGCGACGTTGGGCCACGGTACCAAGGCCAGGTCGATCAAGTTGGTCAATGGCGGCCTGCAGCTCGACCAACGGACGCATGTCGCTGGCGACGTCACATCGATGAACGGCGCGGTCAAGCTCGGCAGGGGCGCTCAGATCGAGGGCCACCTCGAGAACCTCAACGGAAAAATCGAGCTGGATGCGGCTCGCATAGGCAAGGGCATCACGAGCACCAATGGCGACATCCACATCGGCGCCGGCTCGCACGTCGATGGCGGCATCCTGGTGAAGAAATCGGAGCACAGCAAGTTCCCGAGCAAGCGCGCACCCAAGGTCACTATCGGCCCAAATGCGGTGGTCAACGGCACGTTGAAGTTCGAGCGCGAAGTGGAGCTGCGGATCGCCAGCAGCGCCCGGGTCGGCGAGATCGTCGGCGCGACCCCGATCATAGAGGGCTGAATCTCCATATGGTCTGCGCGTCAAGGGCCGCCCATGGCCTCATGACCAAGAGCTCGAGACGCAAGACAGGCTTCGCATGCGCGTTCCGATCGAGCATCCTGATACAGAGGACTTCCGAATCAACCACCACAGGCCAATGCCGGCGATGGACGGTAGCCGAACTGTCCACGGGAGACGCGAACGGCCATTCCGGCTACTGGCTGCTTGAAACAGATCTGGACAGGCTCCTCACCCACTCCAGCGCCTCATCGAGACATAGAGACGAGCTGACGTACGTCAGCCGCAGCAGCTCATCAGGCAACGCCCAATCCCATTTCTCGCGCTGGAGATTGGTGACGTCCGCGAGCAGCAGATGCAACGGCGGTCGCTCATCCAATCCGGCATCGATCAAGGTATCGAGTACATCCTCAGTACTATGCCGGCCCTTGCTGACTTCGACACCGGGCCCAGAAGCGGCGGCAGTGTAGCCGCGGCGAAGGAGCAAGCATGCAATCGCCTCGTTGGCGGCATCGCCCAGCCACGTAAGAACCTGCACCTCTCGTCCGTAGTCGACAACGATGCTTTCTCTCAAATTGCGCGCGGCATAGTTCTGACGAGCCTCTGCAAGGAATCTGCGCGCGACATCATCAAGGAATGGCGGGACCGCCGTGCCCTCGAGTATCTCCCGCATTCGCTGCCGCACACGCGTGTGAATGCGCCCGGTGCCGCCAGAAAAAAGCGGCGGCACGCCTCCCGAGGTCCGGGCTACGTAAATTACTTTGTTGGCTTCGTCTACTTGTTCAACTCGCCACGTCCTGCCGCCAAACAGGATCCGTTGCCCCGCTGTGAGCACCTGCACGACCGGCAAGGTCCCGAGGGGACGCCCATCGGCCACGATTCGAAACTCTTCGTCGGATTGGAAGGCGGCATAGAAGCTGTAGTGATTCACGAGCTTCTCGCCGACGCGGCCGTGCAATAGCTCCCCGGCGGCATCCTGCATCAGCAACTCCTTCGCACCCAGGTGCCGTATCAGCAGGGCGAAGTGCTCTTTAGAAACTCCAGCGAAAGGCGCGGCCTGCCCGCAGAGCAGGTCATATAGCTCGCCGATGCGGGCCCCGCCGCGTTGCGCGATCACTGAGAGCACTTGCTGGACAAGTGTCGAGTAATGTGCGCCGTTGATGGCTGGCGGTTCGAACCATCCTTCAAGCAGCAACGAGATCATTGCGCACATCTGAATGGTCGAAAGCCGCAGCTCCGTACTCAACGAAGAGCCGGGAGCGATACCGTCTTCTATGCAATAGCCGCGCAGAATCGCCGGCTCGCCTTTTCGCCGTCCGGAGCGTCCCAATCGCTGCCGCAGGCCCGCCACCGAAGGTGGCGGACCGATCTGCGCGACGCTCTTCACGGAGCCGATGTCGATGCCAAGCTCCAACGTGTTGGTGCAAATGGCGGTCGCCGGCCGCTCCTTCTGCTTCAACGCGCGCTCGGTTTCCGCGCGGATCTCCTTCGACAGGTTGCCGTGATGCGGCCAGAACTCCTTCGGCACCTGGCGCGTCTCGCAAAGTTCATTGAGCAGGTACGTGTATCGCTCCACCTCCCGCCGCCTGTTCGGAAACACTAGATTGTTCGAACCGCGCAGTGACTTGAACAGATGCTCGGCGACGACTCGAGGCGTGATCTGCTCTTGCGTCTCCGCCCCCTCCTCGTCCTGCTCTGTCGCCGACCTTGGCGGACTGACCGTTATCGGCTCCTCATATCCCTTGACGAGAACTTTCAGCTCCGCACCAGCAGTCCGTGAATCGACAATCCGCACGCTCTGACCGCCACTGGGTCTTAGGAAGTCAGCGGAAAGTTTCATGTCGCCAAGCGTTGCGGACAAGCCAATGCGTCGTACCGCCCTCCCCAGCACATGCTCGATCCGGTGCATGAGCGACTGCAGCTGCTTCCCGCGCTCCGTACCAATAAACGAATGAAGCTCGTCGATGACAAAGAAGGCCGTTCGTTCGAATACTCCTTCGATGGATGTGCCCCGGTTACACAGCACCGCCTCGAGGGACTCCGGCGTGATGAGTAAAACACCATGGCGCTTGGCCATGAACCGGGCCTTCGACGCCGACGAAATATCGCCGTGCCATGGCCAGACCGGAACCTCGAGCTGCTCGCACAAGCGATCGAGGCGCGCGAACTGGTCGTTGATCAGGGCTTTCAGCGGGCTGATGTAGACGATCAGTCCGGATTCCTCGGACTGCAGCAAGCGTGTGAGTGCCGGGAAGAACGCGGCTTCCGTCTTTCCGGCCGCCGTCGCTGCGGCGATGATGACGTCGCAGTCTCCTCGAACAATGAGAGGGATAGCTGCTTCCTGAGCTTCGCGCAGCCCTTCCCAGCGCTCTTCCCAGATGAAACGTTGGATTCGCTCATCGAGCAGATTGAAGGATGCGCTCGCCGCGGACACTGGAGCTCCAGGAGGAATTTCGGTTTACGCAGCGCTACAGCTTGAAGGAAGCGAGCTCGTCTTCGCCTTCTGCATCGACGGCCAGGTCAGCGGCTCCGCCTTCATCCGCTCCGACTTCGATCGCACCCAGCAGGTCCTTCCAGTTCGCGGTCGGATTCTGCTCCAGCACTGCCAGCAGATTGATGAATGCGGTAATGGTCGTACGAGGCGTTCTGAAGTACGCGTCGCCCACGCGTGTGGCGCAATGACTCATGAAACTGACGATTCCCTCATTCGGCAACAGATACTTCGCCTCATCGCCAGTGGCATAGACATGCCGGATTTTCTGCAACAGGACGAAAAAGTCCTCGGGCGTAAGACTCGACAATCGGACGATGGGGCCGCTGAAATCCACCAGGCCGCCGGTTGCGAACGTATTCTGCGCCAGACGGCTCTGCAGCGCGGGATAGCTGTACAGGCCGCGGCGGGTGTCGAACAGAAACTCCGGCGTGCCACCCAGGACGAGCGCCAGTCCGACGGCCGTTCCCTGGAACGAGTCATTCAGAATGCGAAGGATTTGCTCGTAGTTGGCGTTGCGCGCTTGCGTGTTTGAGAGCTTGTAGAGATTCACCAGCTCGTCGAAGTTGATCATGAGCCCGGCAAACCCTGCGAGCCGCACGAAGCGCGCCATGAGCTTCAACTGATCATACACCGATGCGTCATCGACGATGGCTCGCACTCCGAGTGCCTGCCGAGCATCCGTCTTCGTCGAGAACTCACCCCGCAGCCAGCGAATCGCATCGGACTTGAGCTGCTCATTGCCTTCCTCGAACCCACGACAGTAGGCGGCGATTACGTCAGCGAAGTCGTAACCGTTGACCAGCTCCGTCAGGTGCTGCAGCTTTGCACGAATCGTATCCTCCACGCTCTGGCCTGCCGTCTTGGCATCTGCTTTCGCGGTCGCAATGAATTTTTCCACCACGCCGGCCAAGGCGCCTCCGTCCGGCTTGGTCCGCGTCGACAGGTTGCGCATGAGCTCGGCATACAGCGATCGCGCCTGTCCTCCGGTCGCATGGAACCGCCGATCGGGATTGAGGTCCGCATTGGCGACGACCAGCTTCTTTTCCATCGCAATCGAACGGACGAGGTTCAGAAAGAACGTCTTGCCGGCGCCGTACTCGCCTATGACGATGCGAAACGCCGCTCCACCCTCGCTCACACGGGCGATGTCGCCCAACAGCGTTTCGATCTCTCGGGTACGGCCGACTTGAATCAGGTGCTGGCCGACACGAGGCACGACACCCGCGCGCAACGACTGCAAAACGGCATCCCGGTCTCTGGGTCGAATGGTGATGGTCATGATGCGATCTTTTCTAGGATCTCTGGATTGATCTCCACCGGATCGTCGGCTTCGGTGAACGGAATATCGTACGCGTCGAACGCGGCTTCATTGATGCGCTCGAGCGCGCCATCGAGCATCAGGTCCAGATCTGCGGCCGCGTCGATCAGCTCCTCCCGAGCCCAATGTGGGCGGGAGAGCAGCAGCCGCGCGAGCGCCGAATGCGAGCTATCCAACCCGAGCAGACCTTCGGCGTGCGCGGAATCGTCGGCTTCCGCTTCTGCCGGCTGCGATACCGTCGCCGAGCCCGCTGCGGATTCGTCGGTGAAGATGCCAGCCAGCAACGCCGAAACCGCCTGAGTATCCTTTTGAAGAGCCGCGATGCGCCGTGGATCGAGTTTCAAGCCAGTTGCAGCGCCTGCGCGCGCCGCTGGCAGGTCCTGCCTACCGCCTGCCGCGACGGCGTGCAGGTCGCTGAAAACCTTGTTCGAGTCTACCCCAAGAACCTTGTAGATCTTCTCCAGCAGTTTGATCTCCGCTGGGGAAACCACGCCGTCTGCTTGCGCGATGGTGGCCATGAATGAGGCGATCGCCTCACGCTCAGTTGCCGCGAGCGGTTCGATCTTCTTCTTGAGCGACGTCAAGGTGACGGGAGCCCGCCGCATCAATGCAAGCAGCGCCTGCAGACGTTGGATGTGATGTGGCAGAAGATGGTCCCACCCGTTCATTTCCTCGTGCAGATGACTCAGTTCATCTGCCCCTACGTCGCCGTCGGCCGCGGCAATGGCGGAGGACAACTCGATGGTCAATGCGGCCACTCGATAGGCGGGGATGGCACGAGCGTCCGGCTCCTCGGGTACGGTCGCGAACACCGCGACATGATCCTCAGGTTTTGGCACCCTCGCTCCGTTCAATATGTCAGGCTCGACACCGATCTTTATCCGATCGAGCGATCGAACCAGCGTGAGCATCTTCTCCCTCGTGAGCGTCCCCTGCGCATCGAGCGACGTAAGCAACGTCTGCAACGGCATGACCTGCGGACCGTGCGCAATCTTCACTTTCAGCGTGGCCAGCGCCCGTCTAGCGGAATCGGACCACAGCCGGATCGGAAGCAGCAGCATCGCCTCGAGGGACGCCTTCGCGTCCGGGTTCTTTCCGATTAGCCGACTGTATGCGTCCAGGTCTTCCGTGCAGGCCTCCACGAGTGAGCGAATCTTGTCCACCGGGGCCGTCAGCGCAGTAACGTCCGGAATATTCCCGAACGTGATCGTGATCTCGCCACGCCCCTGGAAACCGGCCGACGCGGGGCGATACATGAATTTCAGCTTGGTCCGATTCCTTGGCAGGATCATTCCCGCGCCATACGTTTCCTCGTACTTCTGCTGAAAGTGTCTGTCGAACTCTTCGGCGCAGCGTACGGCCGGAGTTCGCAGCCGGATGTTCGGATCGAGCTTCGCCCAGGCCAGTGCAAGCCGCGCTGACACGGGCGCACCGTCCGTTGCAGCCCGGCCCAAAGCGAGGCGGATGTAGAGCGGGAGCTCAAATGTCTTGGGAAAGCTCGGAATCGCTCCCTCATACGCCTTTGCGGGCTGCGTCACGAGCTCCACGTAGTTCAGCAGCTCGCCGGCGTAATGACGGAATGAGCCCGACGCGCCTCCATAAATATCGAGCAGCCGACGCAGCTCGGCCTTGATGATGGGCAACTCGCTTTCGACCCCAGCGGGATCGTTCCTTGCATCGATCAGTACGCGCCGTTCCAGGCCGTAAAAGAACAGGAACACATACCCGATGTCGGTCGTCGGATCCCTGCGGCCGTCTGCAAGCCAGGTCAAGTAAGCGCGTCGCGCAGACGGAGAAATCTCGCTGTAGCTTGGCCAATAACCGAATTGACGCTCCGTGTACGAACCGCGTGCAGCCACCTTGAGCGCAGGGTTGATCAGACAAGGGTCCGGCTCGCCCTGGAACGCAGGCAGTGAGCCGCCTACGTACAGGAGTCCGCCGGGAATGACCAGATTGCCGATCTTGATGGGCTCGTCCGCTCGAACCCAGCGAGCAGTGCCAGGCGCCTGGGGCCGCTGAGGAATACGAAACTCGAAATCGCTCGACTGCGATGCGGACCTCTCATGGACGGATACGGGTTCGTCGTCCTCGACAAACGCAGGCTCAGGCGTCCACGCGGCACCCGGAGCCGTGGATCGAGAAACCGTCTCTTTCTGCCGAACGACGTAGACGGCAACCCCGGCGAGGGCAAAGATGCCGACGATGACCCACGCCCCCTTCGGCAGCACGACAAGGAGCGTCAGGAACGCGACGGTCAATCCGATGATCCAGGCTCCGGTGTCTTTTTGTCTGGCCATCCCAGGTTGTCCAACAGGCGACGTGGAACTAACAACCGTGGCGCGGTCAATGCGCCTCAATCGATGCTGGGGAGGTGCGCTTCCCCTTCTTGATCAGCGAATGTACGCGCTCCGGGAGCTCCCGATCTGCGACCTGCTTCATCGTTGAACCATCCGGCCTGAGCAATCGGAGTCCCGGCCTCATTATCCGCATCCTCGAAGTTGCCTCGGGGACCGACACTGCCGGCAGCCGGTCTGTTCAACATGAGCCGTTTCACAGTTCTGAGGCGGAAGGCGTGACTGTACCGCCGTGAGCGCTGAGCGGTCCAAGCATCGGGACGGGTGCGCCTTGCCGCAGCAGCCCGTCGATCGCCTTCAATCCTTCTTGTTCTTGGCCCGAGCACGGCAACCGTCGCAGATGCCCTTGATCTCGATGTCGTCCATCTCGACCGTGAAGCCGGCGGCCCGGGCGCGCTTGGCGACGAGCTGCGAAATCGCGTCGTCATCGAGCTCCATGACTCGCTGGCAATCGCGGCAGATCAGGAACTGGCCGACGTGCGAGGCGTGCGGCGACTCGCAAGCGACATAGGCGTTCAGGGCATCAATGCGATGTATCAGCCCCGCCGCCAGCAGGAATTCCAGGGCGCGATACACGGTGGGCGGTGCGAGCGCCCCCTCGCCTTTCTTCAGACCGGCGAGGATATCGTAGGCCCCGATGGGGGCATGCCGATCGAGAATCAGCTCGAGCACCCGGCGGCGGATCGGCGTCAGCTGCAACTGCTGCTCTTCGCAGATTCGCTCCGCGTTGCGCATGGCTCGGTTGATGCACCGCTGGTGATCGTGCTTGCCGCGAGACTCGGGAAATCTGACGCTGGTAGCTCTCATGAGAATGACATCGACATTGGGCCAATCACAGCCGACAACGTGCAGCAGTAAGGGCAAATCAGACGCTCGCTGCTGACACTCTGCTTGGACTCGTGATGGCGCGAGAGGTGCGCGACCAGGTTGAGCCCCTGCATCGAAGTCGGCTCGCCGCGTAGGGCTGCGTGCTGGAGCGAGATGCTCGCTCGAGCGGACCTCGCAAACGCACCCTGATCCTGCTCCGAATGCGGCGGATGCTGCTCGAAGAGCGTGATGGCGAGCATGCACAGAGCACCTGCAGCAACCGTTGCCACCTGCAACGAATCGTGACGAGCTCCGGCGTGTGAGTGCAGCGAAGGAATGAAATCGGCGGCCGCAATGTAAATGAAGCCACCTGCCGCCACGGGCAACAGGTACGGCATTGCCGCGTCGGCTGCCTCGGCGATCAGCAACGTGAAAACCACTCCCGCAATCGCCGTCAACGCACACAGGAAATTGAGAAACACCGCTCGCCTGGGCGCATAGCCGCCGTGAATCAACGCACCGACGTCGCCGATCTCCTGCGGAATCTCGTGCGCGATGAGCGCCAGCGTGGTCGTGACGCCGACCACCGGGTCGACGCTGAAGCTGCCGGCGATCAGGACTCCATCGATGAAATTGTGGATGGCGTCGCCGACGAGATTCATGCACGCCAGCGCGTTGCCGCTAGCTTCGGCCGCCGCCGGATCGAAGACGTCGTGGCGATGGCGCCAGCGCACGACCTTCTCCACGGCAAAGAACATCACCATACCTCCCAGCACGTACAGGCAGACCTGAAAGACTGAGCCGATGCTTTCTACCGCTTCGGGAATCAGGTGCAGAAATGCATCGCCCAACAGCACACCGACGGCCAGGCTGACCAGCACGGGGACCACGACGCGCAGCCGCGCGGGCTGGACCCACAGAGTGAACGCGCCGATGAGCGATATCGACGCGACGGCCAGGGCGGCGAGCAACGGCGGTCCCCAGTGATTCACGAAACCCATGGCAGCAACCAACTTTCAGCAATCGTTCCGGCAATGTTACACTATAACACATCATCGCCGTAGCCTGAGACGATGGCCGGCTGTTGCCGAGAGGCTGCCGCCCGCTCATCTGCATACGGCGTATCGCTGGGAGATGCCCGATCCGCAAGACCCACTCGCGCTCGGTTCTTTGCTCATGAGGAGAAACGATCATGGCCGGTTCGTTTGACATCGTCGTCGTTGGAGGCAGCTATAGCGGCATGGCTGCGGCCCTGCAGATTGCACGCGCCCGCCGCACTGTCGCAGTGATCGATGCTGGCGTGCGCCGCAATCGTTTCTCCAAGGCGGCGCACGGTTTTCTCGGTCAAGATGGGCGGCCTCCGGCCACCATTGCCGCAGATGCCCGCGCACAGCTGCTCGCGTACCCCAATGTGACTTGGTTCGACGCCCGTGCGACACACGCTCGAGCGACGGCAACAGGTTTCACCGTCCAAATCACCGGTGGGTCGACGCTCGAAGCCAGGCGACTGATCCTGGCAATCGGAGTCGCCGATGAGCTGCCCCAGATTCCGGGCCTGGCGCAACGTTGGGGCAGCAGCGTGTTCCACTGCCCCTATTGCCATGGGTACGAACTGAACCGGGGCCGGCTCGGCGTTCTCGCCACCGGGCCGCTGTCCGTGCATCAAGCGCTATTGCTTCCAGATTGGGGCGAGACCGTGCTGTTCGTCAACGGCGCCATCGACATCGATAACGAGCAAGCCGCACAACTCGGCGCTCGTGGCGTCAGTATCGAAACTGAGATGGTTGAGGAGATCGTGGGCGAGCAGGCGGATGTTCGCTTGCGGGATGGACGGATCTGGACTCTGTCGGGACTGTTCACCACGCCGCGCACGAGCCCCGCCAGCCCTCTTGCCGGGGAACTGGGTTGTGCCTGTGAAGAGGGTCCGTCCGGCTCGTACATCCGAACGGATGCAATGAAGGAGACCTCCGTCGCGGGAGTCTTTGCTTGCGGGGATGCGGCTCGACCGTTCGGCTCACTGTCGCTGTCCGTTGGGGACGGCGCCATGGCGGGAGCCGCTGCTCACCAGTCGCTGATCTTTCGATGACATGGATGCAGCCTCACGCCGAACGGTCGAAAGGTCTCATCCGATAGAT
>Ga0164243_10015613_pt1 | contig 10482 bp, 7 predicted proteins | sample OricompcompostOP_FD_108781 | JGI IMG/M metagenome (GOLD analysis project Ga0164243, IMG submission 108781) | Organic Plus compost microbial communities from Emeryville, California, USA - Original compost - Organic plus compost (OP) | ecosystem: Engineered > Solid waste > Mixed feedstock >... | reverse complement strand
GGGGCCTGTCGTCCCGTGGCGTGCGCCGGAGCCGGGGAGCCACACCGGAAGGGCGCCTGAGGACGCCGGCTCGTGCGGCGGTGGCTCCGGCTGGTCAGCCGCGGTGCCGCCGCCCGAACCCGACCCGAACGGCATCCGCAGCCACGACGGACGCCCGCGACCTCCGGCCGGCACGACCGGCGTGGGCACCGACGTCGTCGGCACCCAGCGCGGACGCAGCGGGCCGTCGTCGTCCGGCTCGTTCGGTGACTGGTCCTGGCCGGCTCCCGCGGGCTCGTCCGCAACGGCTCCGCCGGGCTGATCCGCAACGGGTCGGCCGGCCGATGCATGCGGCACGCTGTGGGCACCGCGGGCGGTCGTCGACGGCCCCCCGGAGGCGTCCTGCGCGGACGACGCGCCCGGCGCCGACGGCTCGTCGGACGGGCCCTGGCCGGCCGGCGCGGACGACTCCTGGCCAGCGGAGCCGTCGGGCCCGGCTGATGCGCTCCGGGCGGCCGGTCCCCCGCCTGGTGTCTGCGGTGCGGCGGACACCGCCGCTGCGGGCTCGCCCTCGTCGGCGCCGTGCGAGGAACCGGCGGCGGACGAGTCGGGACGCAGCGCACCGAGCAGAGAGGACGCCGCGGCACGCAGCGCGCGACGGCTCATCGGCCGCGCGGGCCGCTCCGCCTCCTGCGGCGTGGAGGCTGCGGCATCCGCGGCAGGCGCACCGTCCGCCCGAGAGGCCGCGGCATCCGAGGCCGCGGCGCCCGACGTCGCGGCACCAGCCGGAGGGGCAGCGTCCGACGTCCCGGCGGCCGACGAGGACGCGGCCGGGCCGGCCGGAGCCGGCGGGCCGACGCGCACGACAGGGGCGGGCCGGTCCGCGTCGGACACACCCGCGCCGGACGGCACGACACCGGACGGGGCACCACCCGACGGCGGAACACCGGCCGACGCAGCGCCGGACGACCCGGTGCCCGATGACGCGGTGCCGGACGACCCGGTGCCGGGTACCGTTCCAGCCGCCCCGACGACCGGCGTCGGGGCGGAACGCGTCCCGACACGAGGCAGCGACCCCGTGCGGGCGGCCTGCTCCGCCTCCCGGATCTGCCGCCGCGTCAGCGGGGCGGCGGGCTGTTCACCGCTCACCACGACGGGGATGGTCTGCGTCGTCACCGGGTGCCACGCGGCCTCTCGTCGACCCAGCAGTCCGTCGCGCAGCAGCAGCGCCAGGGCCACGAGCGCCAGCAACCCTCCCAGCACGACGCCAGGCCACAGCCAGGGCGTGGTGACGACCCGGGGCCAGGCGAGCGAGAGCGTCGGGGCGGCGTCCCCCGTGGAGACGGCGAGCAGGCTCCAGCGTCCGGGCTGCGCGGGCCACACGAGCTCGGCCGAGCCGTCGCCCTCGGCCTGCGCCACCCAGAGGTCGGACCCAGCCGGGTCCGGGACGGCCGGCACCGCAGCGTCAGCGTCCGGTGCGTCGGCGCCCTGGTCCCCACCGGCGGCGCCAGGCGCCGCGCTCTGGCCGTCGCCGGCTGCCTCGCCCGCCGCCGAGCCCTCGTCCGTCGCGGCGTCCCCGCCGCCCGCCTGCCCGTCCGTGGCCTGCGGGGAGGGGCTCGCCCCGTCCGACGGGCGGGCGTCGTCCCCGGCCACCGCCAGCGTGTGCCAGCCGCTGAGCCCGGTGACCTCACCGTGGGCGTCGTCGCCCACCCACCCGGCCACGTCCGTGTCGCGGCCGACCGCCAGCACCACGTGACCGCCGTCCGGCACCTCGACGCGGGCCGTCACGGGGTCACCGGCGAGCTCCAGCACGCCGGGACGGGTCACCAAGATGTGGGCCGACGACGACGTGCGGGCGACCAGCACGTCGTCGGCCCGCCAGATCGTCGCCGAGGCGATGCCGAGGCCGATGACGACCAGCCCGACGACGCCCACGGCGGCGATGATCAGTCGCTTGAGCACACGTACGTTCCTCTCGGACGAGAACCCTCAGGATAGGCGGAGGGCCGCCCGGCGACGCGCCGCAGGCCCGGCTGCCGGACGTCCCCGCAGGCCACAGGCGGGGTCCACGCCGGGACGAAGCCGCGTATCCTGGCCTGCGGCTCCGGCCGTCGACGAGCGCCTCGTCCGAGGCCGCCCCGGCCGGGTCCTGCCCCAGGAGGAACACCCGTGGCCGACGCCCGTACCCCCTTCCCCGTCGTCATCCGCGGCTACGACCGCGAGTCGGTCGAGGCCAGGATCGCGGGGCTCGAGAAGGCGCTCTCCGAGGCCCGTGCCCAGGTCGAGGCGCTGGACGCCCGCGCGCTGCAGGTGGCCGGTGAGCTGTCCGAGGCGCACCGCCAGCTGCGCGAGGCCGAACGGCCCACCTACTCGGGGCTCGGCTCGCGCATCGAGCAGCTGCTGCGCTCGGCAGAGGAGCAGTCCTCGGACGTCGTCGCGCAGGCCAACGCCCAGGCGGCCGACGCCTTGGCCCGCGCCCGGCTCGCCGCCGGACAGCTGCGCGCCCGCGCGGAGAACGAGGTTGCCGAGCTGGTCGCCACCGCCCGCCGCGAGGCGGAGGAGGTGCGCACCACCGCCGCGACGGAGGCGGAGAGCACGCTGCAGGCCGCGCAGCGCCGGGCCGAGGAGCTCGTGGGGTCGGCCGAGCGCGAGGCGCAGCGCATCCAGAGCGCGCTGACCACGGAGGAGAGCGAGCGGCGCGCGAGCCTGGAGCGCGAGCTCGGCACGCTGCGGGCCACCGTCGAGCACGAGGCGACTCAGCTGCGCATCGCCACCGAGCGCACGGCGTCCGAGCTGCGCTCGACCACCGAGCGGGAGACCACGGCGCAGCGCGAGGAGGCAGAGCGCTACGCCCAGGACCTGCGCCAGACCGCGGACGCGGAGACGACCGAGCTGCGCCAGCGGGTGGAGGCCGAGCTCGCCGCGGCCCGCGCCGAGACGGAGCGGTACGTCGCCCAGCTCCGCTCCGACGCCGCCCTCGAGGTCGCCGCCCTGCGCCAGACTGCCGCCGAGGAGGTCACCTCGCAGCGGACGGCTGCCCAGGAGTACGCCGACAGCACGCGGGCCGCCGCCGAGCGCGACGCGGCCGCGCTCCAGCAGCGGGTCGCCGCCGAGGTCGGTGCGCTGCGCACCGAGGCCGATCAGTACGCCGCCTTCGTCCGGGCCGCTGCCGAGCGCGAGACCGGCGAGCAGCGGGCACGCACCGCCGAGGAGCTCACCGCCCTGCGGACCGAGGCCGAGCAGGCCGTGGCGACCATGCGGCAGGAGGCCGAGCAGTACACCACCGAGCTGCGCGCACGCACCGAGCGGGAGACGAGCGAGCTGCGGGCCCGCACCCTCGACGAGACGACCCACCTGCGCGAGACGACCGAGCGGGAGACGAACGAGCTGCGCGAGCGCACCGAGCGGGAGACCGCCGAGCAGCGCACGACGACCGACCGGGAGACCGCCGAGCTGCGCGACCGGACCCGGCTGGAGGTCGAGCGGCTGCTGACCGAGGCCCAGCGCACCGCCGCGGAGACCCTCGCGTCGGCGAAGGAGCGGGCCGACTCCCTCGTGCACGAGGCGGAGCAGAAACTGGCCGAGGCCGAGCTGTCCATCGCCGAGCGTCGCGAGACGGCGGAGCGCGAGGACGCGGCCCGGCTGGAAGCCGCCCGCGCGGAGACCGAACGACTCATCCGGGATGCCGAGGCCCACGCCGCCGAGGCGGAGGAGCGGGTCGCCAAGGCCCTGGCGCAGGCGGAGAAGGTCCGCGTCGACGCCGAGGCGCACGCCAAGGAGCTGTTGTCCAACGCCCGCCGCAACGCGGACCGTGTCGTGGCGGAGGCCCGCGAGCACGCGGAGAAGCAGATCTCCGACGCGATGACCGAGTCGGAGCGGGAGCGGACCACGGCGATGCGCCAGGTCGAGGACCTCAACCGGCAGCGCGAGTCCATCACCACGTACCTCGACGAGCTGCGCAACCTGCTGGGGACCGAGCCGGACAGGGCAGCGCTGGAGCGCGCGAAGCGGGCGGAGGCGGAGTTCGAGAAGAACCGCTCGGCGTCGACCGCCGAGAGTGCCCCGGCCGGCGGCAAGGTGTACCGATCCTCGGCCCGCGGCGCCAAGGTGCGCACGGCGCCGGTATCGGCCGCGGCGGTCGTGGCCGGCGCGGGCGCCGACGTCGGCGTCGACGACGCCACCCCGGGCAAGAAGACGGGCGCGGCGAAGGCCACCTCGTCGAAGGGCGCCGACGCGACGACCGGCGACGCGGCGGCAGGCGGGACACCCGAGCAGGAGGCCGACGCGACGACTGCCGACGCGACGGCGGTGACGGAGGCGGGTACGACACCCGCCGACGAGACCACGAAGACACCGGCAGCCGACGAGACCGCCGAGGCACCGGCAGCCGACAAGACCGCCGAAGCACCCGCCGCGGCCGAGGACGGCGAGCCGCAGGTGTCGGCGTCCCCGACCGAGGCCGCCGACGCCGACACGGACGTCGCCGCCCGCACCCGCTGAGCACCGCCCGCCGAGCGCCACCGCTCCGGCACGTCGCGAACGTCGCGATGCCCCCGGGTGACCGCGCCGGCCGGCGCGAGACGTCAGTCCCGGGTCGCCGCCGGGCTGCTGTCGGCACGCTGGGCCAGGTCGGCCAGTGCCTGGGCCACCGCTGCGGGGTCCTCGACCGCCGACATGTGGCCGACGCGCGGCACCACGACCAACCACGGATCGCGGGCCGCGGCGACGAGCTCGTCGGCGACGGCAGGCGGCGTCGTGGTGTCCTCGTCGCCCACGAGCACCAGCACCGGCCCCTCGTAACCACGCAGCACGGCCGTCCGGTCCGGCCGGGCGGCCATCGCACGCTCCTCCCACACCACCCCGGCCGGCTCCTGGTCACGGATCCACCCGGCGACCCGCTCGCCGACCTCGGGCCGCGCGGTCCGGGTCGTCTCCCCCAGCAGACCCTGGCCACGGGGCAGCACCACGTCCACCGTGCCGCTGGCCTCGACCTCGGCGACGACGCGCAGGCGGTCGGCGCGCGCCTGGTCGGTGTCGGGCGTCGCGCGGGTGTCGAGCAGCCCGGCCGCGGCGACCAGCGCGCGGTGGCGCTCCATCAGCGCGAGCACCACGTAGCCACCCATCGACAGCCCTGCGACGACGGCCCGCTCGATGCCGGCGTCGTGCAGCTCGGCGGCGAGCCGGTCGGCGGCGGCGTCGACCGACGGTTCGGGCAGGTCGACGGTGTTCCCCGGCGCGCCGGGCAGGTCGGCGGCGGCGACGGTCCGGTCGCCCGGCAGCGCGGCGGCGACCTCGTCCCACATCCGGTGGTCGAGCGGGAAGCCGTGCAGCAGCACCAGCGGCAGCCCGGAGTCGCCGGTGCGGTACGTGTGCAGCGTCATGCGTCCCCTCCGGCGCTCGTCGCCTGCTGGGCAACCCCAGGACCGTCCCAGGTGGTTGGCAGGGGCAGCGGGTGGCCGGGCAGCACGTGGCGGACGATCTCGTCGAGCACACGGCGCACCGCGCTCTCCCCGACCCACAGGTGCTTGGCGCCGTCGACGCCGATGACCTCGGCCTGCGTCACCCGGGCGAACCGGCGACGGGCCTCGTCGGGCCGCAGGTAGTCGTCGTGCTCCGGGACCAGCACCACCAGCGGCTTGCCGAACGACGACCACGCGTCGAGGTCGGCGTCGGTGGCCCGGTGCAGCGGCGGGGACAGCAGGACGGCGCCCTCGATCGACGGGTCCCGTCCGTGCATGAGGACCAGCTCCGTCCCGAAGGACCAGCCGACGAGCCAGCGTCGCGGCAGGTCGTGGAACTCGGCGTACTCCACGGCCGCGGCCACGTCGAAGCGCTCGGCGGCCCCGCCGTCGAACGTCCCCTCGCTCGTCCCCCGAGGGCTGGCGGTCCCTCGCGTGTTGAAGCGCAGCACCGCGAGCCCCGCCAGCGCCGGCAGCCGCCATGCCGCCTTGCGGTACACGTGCGAGTCCATGTACCCGCCGTGCGTCGGCAGCGGGTGCAGGGTGATCAGCGTCGCGGCCGGGACAGTCGGCGCCCCGTCCGACCCGACCGGGCGAGCCAGCTCCCCCACCAGGGTCAGGCCGTCGGCAGTGTGCAGCTCGATGTCCTCGCGGACGGCGGGCAGGACGGTCAGGGAACGGATCGGGGTGCCGTGCCCGGTGTGCGGGTCGGTCTGCTGCGTGGTCATCGTCCTCGAGCCTAGGTCAGCGGGCCGGGGGTGTCGGCGCGGGGGCAACGCCCACGTCCGCGTCCCGGACGAGGGCCTCGACGCCGCGGACGACCAGGTCGAGGCCGAATCTGAAGGCGTCGTCCCGCCCGCCCGTGGCTGCCGCGTCCGCGAAGGCCCGCACAGTGGCCGGGAAGTGCTCGCCGTGCCTCGCGAGGACAGGCCCGAGCGCGTCCGCCAGCGCACTCTCCGGCCGGTCCGTGCGGGCGGCCTGCTGGACGCTGCCCCGCACGTGCTCGGTGAGCAGCGCGAGCACGTCGAGCCGCTGGGCACCGTCCAGCGGCGTGCTCCGCAGGGCCGCGAGCCCGGCCTCGAACCACGCCAGCTCGTTCGGTCCCGGGACGCGCGGACCGAGCGTGAGCTCGAGCGTCCACGGGTGGGCGGCCATCCGCTCTCGCATCGCCGTCGCCCACGTGCGCAGGCCGTCCCGCCAGCGACCGTCCGGCACCGCCGGAGGCGCGCCGAGCGCATGGTCGACCATGAGCGCCGCGAGCTCGGCCTTGCCGGGCACGTAGCGGTAGAGGCCCATCTTGGCGGCCCCCACCGCATCGGCGACCCGCTGCATGGTCACCGCGTCGAACCCCTCACCGTCCGCGAGCGCGATCGCGGCGGCCACCACGTCGTCCCGGGAGAGCCGTGGCCGCGGCCCGCGCCTGCGCTCGACCCGGTCGCTCCAGAGGATCTCGACGAGAGCGACCGTGCTCTGGTCCTCGGGCTGCTCCATCCTGCCTCCGTTCCACCCTTGCTACTGCGTCCAGCGTACGCTACTTTCAACTGCGTCCACTAGACGCAGTTGAGGAGACATCATGGCCGGGACAGTCAAGAAGGTGCTCATCTCGGGAGCCAGCATCGGTGGGCCGGCCCTCGCGGGTCTGCTCGGACGCAACGGGTTCGACGTCACGGTCGTGGAGAAGGCGCCAGCCGTGCGGCCCGGGGGGCAGGCGGTCGACTTCAAGGGCCGCACACACCGCAGGGTGCTCGAGCGGATGGGCGTGTGGGAGGCGGTGCTCGCGGCCCAGACGCCGAAGGCCGACATCCGGCTGGTCGACGCGCACGGCCGCGTCAAGGCCGTCATGCCCGGTGAGTTCATCGGCGGCGACGTCGAGATCCTCCGCGGCGACCTCGCCCGGCTGCTGCACGCGCACGCGGCACCGCACGCCCGGTTCGTCTTCGGCGACGAGATCACGGCGCTGGAGCAGACGACGGACGGTGTCCGCGTCTCGTTCGCGCACCGGACGAGCGAGCGCTTCGACCTGGTCGTCGGTGCGGACGGCATCCACTCCGCGGTCCGTGCGCTGGCGTTCGGCCCCGAGGAGCACCACGTGTGCCATCTCGGCCACTACTACGCCGTCGCGGACGCCGACGGACCCACCGCCGGCCTGCTCACCGAGCTTCCCGACGGGCGCGCCGTCGGCTACGGCTACAACGAGCCCGGGCGCTTCGCCGTGCTCGGTGGCTCGAAGGCGCCCCAGCTCTTCGTCTTCCGTGCCGGGCGGCCCGCGCCGGGCGAGCCGCCCTACGACCGGCGGGACACCGCCTCCCAGAAGGCGTTCCTCGCCACCCACTTCCGCGGAGCCGGGTGGCGCGTCCCGCAGATGCTCGACGCGGCACTGGCCGCCGATGACTTCTACCTGGACGGGCTGGCGCGCACGACCATGACGTCGTTCACCCGGGGCAGGGTGGCCCTGGTCGGGGACGCGGGCTACGCCAACACCCTCGGCGGCTTCGGCACGGGGCTCGCCACCGTTGGCGCCTACGTGCTCGCCGGTGAGCTCGTCACGGCGAGCGGGGACCACACCGTGGCGCTGGCCGCCTACGACCGCCGCATGCGGTCGCTGACGAAGGTCGCCCGCAGCGGCGACGCCGGACCGTTCCTCGCCCCGCCGTCGCGGGCCCGGATCCGGCTGCGCGACCTGACCTTCGCCAACCGGTTCCTGCTGCGCGCCATGATGCGGCTCACCGACGTGTTCGCCACGGACGAGAGCGTGCCGGACTACGCCCTGCGGTGAGCGGGCCCGGGGCCCGCTCGGCGTCGGCCCACCGGGGCGGTCACCGGTCGGGAAGCCCGAAGGTGGCGGCGACCGAAAGCCGTCTGCAGCTCAGCGCCACGCCGGGGCCACTCCTCCTCTCTGACGGCCTGCAGCCGTGCGGGAGGAGGCAGCCCGGCGGCCGTCCACCGCTTTTCGATGTGCATCCGCCGTCGACGTGGCCCGGGCTCAGCTGCGCCGCGTCGGTCCACGTCGGCCGCGTTGCTGCCAGCAGGCGGCGTGCCAGTGCCGCCGGCCTGCCACCCCGTCACCGAGCAGATCGTCCGAGCGCCACGCCACCACGTGCGGCGTGCCCGACGCGATGAGCTGATCGCAGCCGGGACAGCGGTACTCGCGCTGCCCGCCGCGTACCTGCTGGACGACCCACTCACCGACGCCGTCGCTCTCCGCACGCCGCCCGCCGGTCGCGCGGCCGAGGTCCAGCTCGGTGTGCGCGGCGCCGTACGGACGCTTGGAGGAACGGCGACTGCTCGGCATGGGCCCATCCTCCCCTGCCTCAGAGATCCGCGGCGCGCTCCGCCGCGGGCACCACACCGGTCCGCACCAGCTGGCGGTACCAGCGCCCGGAGTCCTTGACGATGCGCTCCTGCGTCTCGTAGTCCACCCGGACCACTCCGAAGCGGCGCGAGTACCCGTAGGCCCACTCGAAGTTGTCCAGCAGCGACCAGACGAAGTATCCGCGAACGTCGGCGCCGGCGGCCCGCGCCTCGCCAACGGCGGCGATGTGGTCGTGCAGGTAGTCGACGCGCAGCGGGTCGTGCACCCGCCCGTCGGCGGAAACCTCGTCGTCGAACGCCGCGCCGTTCTCGGTGACCATCAGCGGGACGTGCGGGTAGCGCTCGTGCAGCCCGACGAGGAGGTCGACGAGCCCCTGCGGCTCGATGTTCCAGCCCATCGCGGTGTACGGACCCGGTTGCGGGACGAACTCGACGTCCGTGGCGCCGACCCAGGGGCTGTGCGCGCTCGATCGGTGGCCGTCCGGCCCGGGCCCGCCGTCGCCCGCGGCCGGCACGCCGTGACGGACCGTGTTCGTCGCGTAGTAGTTGACGCCGAGCACGTCGAGCGGGGCGGCGATGACCTCGAGGTCCCCGTCCCGGACGAAGGACCAATCGCTGATAGCTGCCGTGTCGGCGCGGACCTCCGGCGGGTAGAGGCCCTCCAGCATCGGCCGCAGGAACACCTCGTTGGCGATCGTGTCGACGCGGCGCTTGGCTTCCCGGTCCTCCGGTGAGTCGCTGGCCGCCCGCGTGACGTGCAGGTTGAGCGTCACCGAGACCTGGGCCCGCTCCCCGAGGACGTCTCGGATCGCCCGGGCCGCCAGACCGTGAGCCAGGTTGAGGTGGTGCACCGCGCTCAGCGCGGCCGCGTCGTCGGTGACCCCCGGCGCATGCACCCCTGAGGCGTAGCCGAGGAACGCCGAGCACCACGGCTCGTTGAGCGTGGTCCACAACGCCACCCGGTCGCCGAGCGCCGTGGCGACGATCCGCGCGTACTCGCCGAACAGTTCGGCCGTGCGCCGGTTGGTCCAGCCGCCCTCGTCCTGCAGCGCCTGCGGCAGGTCCCAGTGGTAGAGCGTGGCGACGGGCCGGATGCCGGCGGCGACGAGCCGGTCCACCAGGTCCACGTAGAACGCCAGGCCGGCCTCGTTGACGGGCCCGGAACCCGTCGGCTGGACGCGCGGCCAGGCGATGCTGAACCGATACGCCTGCAAGCCGAGGTCCTCCATGAGCGCGACGTCCTCGGCGACCCGGTGGTAATGGTCGGCCGCGACGTCACCGGTGTCTGCGCCCAGCACCGCACCGGGGGTGCGGGAGAACGTGTCCCAGATCGACGGGCCGCGACCGTCGGCGGTGGCGGCACCCTCGATCTGGTACGAGGCGGTGGCGGCGCCCCAGAGGAAGTCGGCGGGAAACGTGCGTCCGGACGGGCGAGACGTGCTCATTGTGGTCCTTCGGTCGGATGACGGCGAAGCCCGGCCTGTCGCGGCCCCACCGAGGATGGCGGACCCGCCGGGTCGAATCGATACGATACCCACCTTGGGAGCGCTCCCCTGACGCTCGTCACGCGACCGTCCGCCGCTCAGCGCCGCAGCAGACGACCGGCCCGACGGTGTCCGGTCCCGCCCCTCCCGCCCCCACCGCCATGTCCGATCCCGCCCCTCTGCCCTCACCGTCGTGTCCGATCCCGCCCCTCATCAGCTCCGTGCCAGGCCCTCGGGCCGTTTAGCCG
>Ga0164243_10015611_pt1 | contig 10483 bp, 9 predicted proteins | sample OricompcompostOP_FD_108781 | JGI IMG/M metagenome (GOLD analysis project Ga0164243, IMG submission 108781) | Organic Plus compost microbial communities from Emeryville, California, USA - Original compost - Organic plus compost (OP) | ecosystem: Engineered > Solid waste > Mixed feedstock >... | reverse complement strand
CGTCGAGGTGCGCAGCGGCATCCTGTTCCGCACCCACCGGCAGGGCCGACTCGACCGCATCCAGGGCATCGCGGTCACCCGGCCGCTGTTCGCGCGCATCTTCGGAGCCGCCCGGCTCGAGATCACCGTCGCCGGGCAGTCCGGCAACGTGCAGCTCGCCTACCTCGGCGGCGCCAAGGCGGACGCGCTGCGTGCGGCGATCCTGCGCCTCGCCTCTGGCGCCCGCCGGGCCGCCGCCCCGGCCCCCGCGGCTCCCGACCCGTCGGCGCTGCTCGAGGGAGCCCCGTCGCCCGCCCCGGCCGACGAGTCGGTGCTCGACCGCCGCATCGCCGAGTTCACCGCCCCCGAGCTCGACCCCTCGCTCGCGGAGCCGCAGTCGATCGTCGCGATGCCCCCCGGCCGGCTCATCGGATCGACCCTGCTCAGCGGCGCCCTGCTCTGGCTGCTCATCCCGCTGCTCGCCGTGGCGGGCGTCTCCCTCATCGCCTCGGCGACCGGCGAGCCGTTCCTGGCCGTGCCGATCCTCATCGGCACCTTCGTGCCGGTCGTGATCGCCGCGGGCACCTACATGGTCAACCGGGTGGTCAAGTCGCTGCGCTTCACCATCGCCCGCACCCCCGACGGCGTGCGGGTCGGCTACGGCCTGCTCTCGACGAGCAACGAGACGCTGCCGCCCGGGCGCATCCACTCGATCTCGGTGTCGCAGCCGCTGCTGTGGCGGCCCGCCGACTGGTGGGAGGTCAAGGTCAACCGGGCCGGGCACTCCAGCGCCCAGGGCGCCGCCGGTCGCCAGAACACGACCCTGCTCCCCGTGGGAACCCGCGAGGACGCGCTCCGCGTGATCGAGCTCGTGCTCCCGGCCCTGGAGGCCGACGAGCTCCGCGCCCTCGTCGGGCGGGGGCTGGAGAAGGGCGCGCCCGACGACGGGTACACCACCTCGCCCGCCCGCGCGGCCGTGCTGCGCTGGTTCTCCTGGCGCCGCAACGGCTTCTCCCTCGCCCCCGACGCGGTGCTGCTGCGCCGGGGCGCGATCTGGCGCGAGCTCGTCATCGTGCCCACCCCGAGGATGCAGTCCGTCTCGCTGCGGCAGGGGCCGCTGCTGCGGGCGCTGCGCCTCGCCGCCGTGCACGCCCACACCGTGGTCGGGCCGGTCTCCACCCGCCTGGGGGCGCTGGACGTGCGCGACGCCGAGCGCTTCTGGGCCCAGGCCGCCGCCACGGGCGTCGCCGCGGCAAGGGCGGACCGGACCCAGCGCTGGGGCGAGACGTGATGCCGAGGCCGAGCGGCCGGAGGCGGCAGCGAGGCGAGGCGGCGTGAGCGGCGCCCCGCGAGACGGGCGCCTCGGCGTCGGGATCGTCGGCGCGGGCCGGGTCGGCCCCGTGCTCGGCGCGGCGCTCGGCGGCGCGGGCCACGCCCTCGTCGGCATCTCCGCGGTGAGCGACGAGAGCCGCGACCGGGCCGAGGCGATGCTGCCCCGGGTGCCCGTGCTCGACGTGCCCGAGCTCGTGGAGCGCAGCGAGCTCGTGCTGCTCGCCGTGCCCGACGCCGAGCTGCCCGGCCTGGTCGCCGGCCTCGCGGCCATCGGCGCGTGGCAGCCGGGGCAGCTCGTCGTGCACACAGCCCCGGGGGAGGGAACCGGGGTGCTCGCCCCGGCCGCCGTCGCGGGGGCGATCCCGCTGGCGATCCATCCCGCCCTCGCCTTCACCGGCACGAGCCTCGACCTGGTGCGGCTGCGCGAGAGCTGGTGCGCGGTGACCGCGCCCGCGCCCGTGCTGCCGATCGCCCTCGCCCTCGTGGTGGAGCTCGGGGCCGAGCCGGTCGTCGTCGCCGAGGCGCATCGGGCCGCCTACGCGGAGGCGATCCGGATCGCGACCGCCGCACCCGCTGCCGCGCTGGCCGAGGCGGTCGCCGAGCTGCGCGTCCTCGGCGTCGAGCAGCCGGGCCGGCTGCTCGGCTCCCTCGTGCGCTCGAGCGTGGAGAACGCCCTGCAGGCGGCCTCGGGCGAGGACGAGCCCCGGTAGCATCGGGGGATGCACGTCGGACCGAGGCCGGAGACGGCTCCGTGACCCGGCCGGTCGTCCACGAGGGGATCGCCGCCCTGCGCGCCGCCCTCGCGGGCCGCTCAACGGCGCTCGTCCCCACGATGGGCGCCCTGCATGCCGGCCATCTCTCGCTGGTGGAGCTGGCCGCGGGCCTGGCCGACACGGTCGTCGTGTCGATCTTCGTCAACCCGCTGCAGTTCGGCCCCAGCGAGGACCTCGACCGCTACCCCCGCGACCTCGAGGGCGACCTCGAGGCGCTGAGCCGCTTCGACGGGGTGGTCGTCTTCGCCCCGAGCGTCGCCGAGATGTACCCGGCGGGCGCCCCCGGCACCAAGGTGGTCGGCGGCCCGGTGACGGCCCTCTACGAGGGGCGGTCGCGGCCGGGCCACTTCGACGGCGTGCTCACCGTGGTGGCGAAGCTGCTCGGCATCGTCGGGCCCGAGGTCGCGGTCTTCGGGCAGAAGGACGCGCAGCAGCTCTTCCTGATCGAGCGGATGGTCGCCGAGCTGAACATCCCGACCCGCGTCGTCGCCGGCGCCATCGAGCGCGCGGAGGACGGCCTCGCCCTCTCCAGCCGCAACCGCTTCCTGAGCGCCGAGGAGCGCCGCGCGGCCACCGCGCTGCACCGCGCCCTCGAGGCCGCCCAGGCGAGCGCCGACCACGGGCTGGCCGCCGCCGTGGCCGCCGCGCAGTCGGTGGTCGTGGGCGAGGAGCTGGTGCGGCTCGACTATCTTGAGGTGGTCGACCCCGGCACCTTCCTCCCCGTCGGCGACGATCACCGCGGGCCCGCGCGGGCGCTCATCGCCGCCCAGCTGGGCTCGACCCGACTCATCGACAACGACGCCCTCTACCTGAACCGAGCACGGCCATGAGCGAGACGACCCCCGAGCCGACCGAGTCCGCCGAGGACGTCGCGGAGCAGAAGGCCGTCCGTCTCGCCAAGCGCGAGCGCATGCTCGCCGAGGGGATCGACCCCTACCCGGTCGCCCTCCCGGTGACGCATGCCATCCCCGAGCTGCGGGCGCTCTTCCCGGCGCTCGAGCCGGATCAGGCCACCGGTCTCGTCGTCGGCGTGGCCGGCCGCGTCGTGCACCTGCGCAACACCGGCAAGCTGTGCTTCGCGGCGCTGCAGGCCGGCGACGGCTCGCGCGTCCAGGCGATGATCTCGCTCGCCGAGGTGGGCGAGGAGTCGCTCGAGCGCTGGAAGCAGCTCGTCGACCTCGGCGACCACGTCTTCGTCTCGGGCGAGGTGATCTCCAGCCGCCGCGGCGAGCTGAGCGTGCTGGCGAAGGAGTGGGCGATCGCCGCCAAGGCGGTGCTCCCGCTGCCCAACCTGCACTCCGAGCTCTCGGAGGAGACGCGGGTGCGCCAGCGCTACCTCGACCTCATCGCGCGCGAGCCGGCGCGGCGCACCGTCGTCGCCCGCGCCACCGCGGTGGCGAGCCTGCGCGCCACCTTCGCCGCGCACGGCTTCATCGAGGTCGAGACGCCGATGCTGCAGACCATCCACGGCGGCGCCGCCGCCCGCCCCTTCGTCACGCACTCCAACGCCTTCGACACCGACCTCTACCTGCGGATCGCGCCGGAGCTGTTCCTCAAGCGCGCCGTGGTCGGCGGGCTCGAGCGCGTGTTCGAGATCAACCGCAACTTCCGCAACGAGGGCGCCGACTCCACGCACAGCCCCGAGTTCGCGATGCTCGAGGCCTACCAGGCCTACGGCGACTACCGGCAGGTGGCCGACCTGACCCAGGAGCTGATCCAGAACGCGGCCCGCGCGGTGGCCGGGGACACCCTCGTCACCTGGGCCGACGGCACGCAGTACGAGCTGGGCGGCGAGTGGGACCGGATCGGGATGTACCCCTCGCTCTCGGCCGCCGTCGGCCGCGAGATCACCCCGGAGACGAGCGAGGCCGAGCTGCAGGCGCTCGCCGACGAGGCCGGCCTCGAGGTCGGGCTGCCCACCCACGGCAAGCTCGTCGAGGAGCTGTGGGAGCACCACGTCAAGAGCGGGCTGGAGCGGCCCACCTTCGTGCTCGACTACCCCCTCGACACCTCGCCACTGGTGCGGGCGCACCGGAGCATCCCCGGCGTGGTCGAGAAGTGGGACCTCTACGTGCGCGGCTTCGAGCTCGCCACCGGCTACTCCGAGCTCGTCGACCCCGTGGTGCAGCGCGAGCGCTTCGTCGAGCAGGCCCGGCAGGCCGCGCGCGGAGACGACGAGGCGATGCGGCTCGACGAGGAGTTCCTGCGGGCGCTGGAGCACGGCATGCCGCCGACCATGGGCATGGGCATGGGCATCGACCGGCTGCTCATGGCGATCACGGGGCTCGGCATCCGCGAGACGATCCTCTTCCCGCTGGTGAAGTAGGAGGTCCCCCTTAATGGGGACGGATCCTCTCGTCTGCGCCCTGTGCTCCGCCCGGGTGCGCCGATAGCCTGGCAGAGGCGGCACTCACCCCCGTCGCCCTCCTCCGCACCCGACCCGAGGATCCTCTGTGACTTCCCCTGCCCTGCGACGCAGCGCCGCGTCGACCGCCGTCCTCGCGCTCGCCCTCGGCGGCGCTCTCGCCGTCGCCGCCCCCGCCCATGCGGCCGCGCCGACTCCTGAGCCGCTCAGTCCGGCCCCCGGCTCCTACATCGCCGACTCGACGCCGTGGATCGACTGGTCGACCGTGACGAGCGACATCACCTCCGCGCCGACGCAGATCCAGCTCGCCATCTGGCAGGCGGTGCGCTACCGGGTGCAGCTGCTCGACTCGGAGGGCGAGGTGGTGCGGCCGGCCCTCGGGGACGAGGTGCCCACCCTCACGAGCTCCTCCTGGACCGTGCTGCTGCCCCTGCCCGACGGCGACTACAGCTGGCGCGTCCGCGCTCTCGACGGCCCCGTCGCCGGCCCGAACTTCTCGGCCTGGACCGAGCCGGTCCCGTTCACGGTCGACACCGTCGACCCGGTGGTCGCGATCACGAGCGCGGCGGGCGCCTTCGGCCCGGTCGACGGCTACCCGCTCGAGTTCACGGTCGACGACGCCAGCCCCTACGACTACGAGGTCTTCGTCGACGGGATGTCCGTCGCCTCCGGCTCGGAGGGCGACAGCCAGCCGATCGCGGTCGACCTCGACGCTCCCAGCGGCTCCGACGTCGAGATCGAGGTGGTCGTCACCGACGCCGCCGGCAACTCGGGCGCGGCCTCGACCGACTCGGTGGTCATCGCGGTCGACGCCGAGGGCCCGGCGATCGAGTTCACCGCCCCGGTCGACGGCGACACGCTGACCGGCGAGGTCGAGGTCACCGGCACCGCGGTCGACGGCTCCCCCGTCCCGGTCGGCGGCGTGGTCGCCGCGGCCGAGGTGGCCGACGGCCCGATCGCGCTCTTCGTCGCCCCCTTCGACGGCACGGCTTGCGCGGAGGAGCCGGTGGAGCTCGAGGGCGCCCTCTCCGACGGCGTCTGGAGTGCCGTGCTCGACACCGCGGATTACGCCGACGGCGACTACTGCATCTGGCTCGCGGTCGCCGACGTGCTGGGGAACGAGTCCGTCGAGGGCATCGTCGTGACCTTCGACAACCCGGTCGCCGCGCTGCCCGACACCGGGACCGCCCCGGCCTCCGGGCTGCTGGCCGGCCTCGGGCTGCTCGCCGCCGGCGCGGCCGTGGTCGCCGTGCGCCGCCGACGCATCGCCTAGACCGACGGGGTGGTCGTCGCCGGGATCGTCCTGCTCGCCCTGGCGGTGGTGTCCGGCTTCCTCGGTCTGCTGCTCCGCTTCCTCCGCTCCCGCTCGGGCTGAGCCCAGGGGCCGACCGGCGCCCGGTGATAGCGTCGCCTGGTGGATCGGCGGAGCTCTCGGATCGTCATGTACGTCGGGCTGGCTGTCATCCTCGTGGTGATCGCCGTCGCCTGGGCTCTCAGCCAGGCCGCGTAGGCTGCTCCCATGCCCACCGACTTCTGGGGGAACGCGATCTTCAGCGTCGTGCCGACGCTCGTGTTCGGCGTGCTCTTCTTCTTCGTGATCCGCGCCCTGTTCCGCGCCGACCGCGGCGAGCGCAGGGTGCAGGCCCAGATCGAGGCCGAGGAGAGCGCGCGCTTCGAGGCCGAGCGGGCCGCGAAGCGAGCCGCCGCGGGCGAGCCGCCGCTCAGTCGCGAGGCCTGAGCCGCACCTTGGGCAGCTCGGGCGCGGGCAGCGCGCCGAAGGGGTGGCCCTCGAGGATCCCGAAGCGGCCGTCGGGGGTCCCGCCGGCGATCACCTCGCGCTGCCACTGCTCGCGGTAGGACACGATCTCGTCGTGGTCGCGGCCGATGAAGTTCCACCACATCACGATCGGCTCGCCGAGCGGCACCCCGCCGAGCAGCACCGCGCGCAGCGGGGTGTCGCCCGCCGTGACGACCAGCTCGCCCTGCCCGGGCGGCGCGTAGCCCAGGTGGTCCTTGGGCACCGCGACCCCTTGCAGCGTCGCCGCCCCGGCATCGACCAGCAGGCCGTACTCGAAGGCCGGGTCGGCCGGCAGCGTCGCGCTCCCGCCGGCGGGCAGGTCGAGCTGCGCGCCGAGCAGGGGGCTGAAGGTGGTGACCGTCGAGGACGATCCCAGCAGCGAGCCGACGAAGACCTGCAGCCGGGCGTCGCCGATCGTCGCCGGCTCCGGCCGGTCGTGCTCGAAGAAGGGCGCGGTCTGCCGGAACTCGTCGGGCAGGGCCGTCCAGAGCTGCACGCCGTGCAGCTCCTCCGTGGCGGCGGTCGACACCTCGGAGTGCTGGATGCCGCTGCCCGCGGTCATCAGGTTGACCTGGCCCGGGCGGACGAAGGCGTGCGAGCCCACCGAGTCGGCGTGCTCGATCTCGCCCTGGAACAGCCAGCTCACCGTCTGCAGCCCGGTGTGGGGGTGGGGAGGCACATCCATCTCGCCCGCCCGCTCCACCGGATCGGGCCCGTAGTGGTCGCAGAAGCACCAGGCGCCGATGAGGCTGCGCCGCTTCTGCGGCAGCGTGCGCCGGACGGTAAGGGCGCGCGGCCCGCCGAGCGGCACCTCGCGCGGCTCGAGCACCTCGACCCCGGAGGAGGCCCCGGTCTCGCAGACCAGCTCCGGCGGGGCCGCCTCCAGGTTGCTCATGCTCGAAGCCTAGCCGCGGCGAGGTCGGCCGGCTGCGGAGCGCTCACCGTCGTCCGCCGCGGGCGAGCAGCCAGAGGGCGAGGCCGATCTCGCCGACGATCGAGGTGATGGCGACCGCCGTCGTCAGGACGCCGTCGGCGGGCCCGAGCTCGGGGACGAGGATGCGGGCGACGCCGTCCACGGCGTAGCTCCCGCCCGCGGCGAGGATCAGCGCCCCCAGCAGGCGCGGGATGCGCGGGCTGCGCAGCAGGGCGAGGCCGAGGGTCAGCAGGTGCGCGGCGAACAGGACGAGCGCGATGCTCCACACCGAGCCGAAGCCGGTGCTGGCGGCGGCGATGGTCGCCTCGTCGGCGGCGCCGATGCCGGTGGCGAGGATGCCGGAGGAGACGAGGAACGCCGCGGCGTAGGCGACGCGCAGCCAGCCGGCGAGCCGCGGCAGCTCGTCGCCGGGCCGCTCGAGCAGCCGGGTGAGCGCCCACGCGATCACGATGTCGAGCGCCGAGGCGACGACGATCGCGAGCACGGCGGCGCGGAGGGCGAGGGCCGAGCCCTCGGCCCAGGCGAGGGCCCCGCCCGCGGCCGCCGCGTCGGCGAGCTGCAGCGTGATGAGGTTGGCCGGCATCCCGACCGCCGCGAGCAGCAGGGTGGAGACGCCGGCGATCAGTGCTGCGCGCCGTCGGGCGGGGACGGCGGCGGGAGGGGTCGACGCGGTAGCGGTCGTGGCGGTCACGGGGTCTCCTTCACGGGATGGGTGTTTACGTTGTAAACATGTTTATGGTGTAAGCATGCCCGTGTCAAGCGCCCGCCGAGCCCCGCTCACGCGCGCCCGGGTGCTCGCCGCCGCCACCGCCGTGGCGGACGAGGTCGGGATCGAGAGGCTCACGATGCGCCTCGTCGCCGACCGGCTCGATGTCGAGGCGATGGCGCTCTACCGGCACGTCGCGAGCAAGGACGCCCTTCTGGAGGGCCTCGTGGAAAGCGTCGTGGACGAGGTGAGCGCGGCCTGCGCGACGCTCGACGAGCCGCAGCCGGGCCCGGGCGAGGACTGGCGGGCGGTCGCGCGCCGCCGCATCCTCACCGCGCGCGAGGTCGTGCTGCGCCACCCCTGGTTCCCCTCCCTGATCAGCGCGCGGGGCACCATGGGCGGCTCGCTCCTGCGCTACTTCGACGCCTTCAGCGGCATCCTGCTCGCGGGCGGCCTCTCCCCGGAGCTGCTGCACCGCGCCCTGCACACCCTCGGCAGCCGGGTGCTCGGCTTCACGCAGGAGCTGTTCGCGCCGGATGCGCCGGCGCTCGCCGATCCCGACGAGGCGACGGCCGCGCTCGAGGCCGTCGCGGCCGACCTCCCGAGCATCGCCCGCATGATGGCCGTGGCGGTGCACGACGCCGACACCACGATCGGCTGGTGCGACGACCAGGCGGAGTTCGAGTTCGGCCTCGACGTCACGCTCGACGGCCTCGAGGCGCGGCGTCGCGAGGAGGCGGGGCGTGGTTGAGCGTCGCCGTGCCGCGGCGCGAGCCGCGACCGCGGCGGGCACGGCGCTCGCGCTCGCCGTCCTGGTCGCGGGCTGCGACACCGTGGGCGAGTTCGGCGACTGGGCCGGCGGCTCGATCTCGACCACCGTGGCGCTGACCGAGCTGACCATCGCCCTCGGCGCGATCGACGGCGTCGAGGGGGCCGACTTCTCCTTCGACCCCGGTGCCGGCGTGAAGACGGCGGCGGTCGACGTCCGGATGCGCGCCGACGACGCCGACTGGCCGGCGGCGGTCGCGGCTCTCGGAGATCGCGCCGGCGACGAGCGTCTCGCCTCCCTCCCGGTGACGGTCGTCCTCCATGGCGACGGCCTCGAGATCTCCCTCCTCCTGTCGGAGGCCGCCGAGCCCGGGACGGTCGACGGCGCGGCGGACGCGCTCGCGGTCCGCGACGCCCTCGACGTGCCGCTGCACGCCGTGCTGGGCGGGGGCAGCGGGAACCTCTTCCCCGACATGACGGGGATCGAGCTGGCGAGCCGGCTGCGCGACCCCTCCCTCCGCTCCCTCCTCGACGAGATCCTCGACGAGGACCTCTTCGTCCAGGGCCCCGGCCTCCTGCTCACCGGCTCCGCGCCTCCCGAGCCGGTCGTCGAGCTCTACGCCGGCATGGTCGAGCTGCTCCCCGCCGGGGTGTGCGGCCCGGACTGCCCCGACGGGATCGGCGAGACCTCCGACCTCTCCTGGGGCGGCGCGGTGTTCGCCCTCGGCTACCTCTCGCAGGAGCATCCTCTCGACGCCCCCTCCGCCGAGGCCGTGGAGCTCGTGCGCCGCGCCCTCGCCGTCGAGGGCGTCCCGGGGGGCTTCGACTACTTCTTCGCCGACCCGGAGGCGGTGGGCAGCTTCCCGAGCGCTCATCTCGAGGTCGGCGACTGCGCCGGGCAGCGGATGGCTCCCGAGCCGGCGGCACTGGAGCACTACTCCGCCTTCCGGGCGGGCTTGGCCGCGCAGGGGCTCGACATCCCCGCCGAGCCCCTCGGCTACTGCCTGCCCGGCTGAGCGCTCTCGGGGCGTCCCGCCCTGAGCGAACACGGGCCACGGGGCCCCTGTCGGTGGCTACCTTGGACTCAACGGCGTCGCTCCCCGCAACCGATCGCGGCGCCGGGGGAGAAGAAGATGTTCGAGCGCTTCACGGACCGGGCCCGCCGGGTGGTCGTCCTCGCCCAGGAAGAGGCGAAGATGCTCAACCACAACTACATCGGCACCGAGCACATCCTGCTCGGCCTCATCCACGAGGGCGAGGGCGTCGCCGCCAAGGCGCTCGAGGAGCTGGGCATCTCGCTCGACGCGGTGCGCGAGCAGGTCCAGGACATCATCGGCCAGGGTCAGCAGCAGCCGACCGGTCACATCCCCTTCACCCCGCGCGCCAAGAAGGTGCTCGAGCTGTCCCTGCGCGAGGCGCTGCAGCTCGGCCACTCCTACATCGGCACGGAGCACATCCTGCTCGGCCTGATCCGCGAGGGCGAGGGCGTCGCCGCCCAGGTGCTGGTCAAGCTCGGCGCCGACCTCAACCGGGTGCGCCAGCAGGTCATCCAGCTGCTCTCCGGCTACCAGGGCAAGGAGCAGGTCGCCGTCGGCGGCAACGAGCAGGCTCAGAGCGACAAGGGCTCGCAGATCCTCGACCAGTTCGGCCGCAACCTCACCCAGGCCGCGCGCGAGGGCAAGCTCGACCCGGTGATCGGGCGCGAGAAGGAGATGGAGCGGGTCATGCAGATCCTCTCCCGCCGCTCGAAGAACAACCCCGTGCTGATCGGCGAGCCCGGCGTCGGCAAGACCGCCGTCGTCGAGGGCCTCGCCCAGGCGATCGTGCG
>Ga0164243_10015610_pt1 | contig 10483 bp, 11 predicted proteins | sample OricompcompostOP_FD_108781 | JGI IMG/M metagenome (GOLD analysis project Ga0164243, IMG submission 108781) | Organic Plus compost microbial communities from Emeryville, California, USA - Original compost - Organic plus compost (OP) | ecosystem: Engineered > Solid waste > Mixed feedstock >... | reverse complement strand
TCATGGCGGGCCCGGCTGGCCGCAGGGAGTGGCTGCTGTCGCTCGACCCGGCCCACGCGTGGACGACGGCCGGTTTCGAGGGGGAGGGCATCGACCCGCGCCTGCCGTACCGTCGCGACTGATCGGCGACAGGCTCCGCGCACGCCGGCCGTTCGATGCCGGCCGGCGTGCGCGGTCGTTCGAACGCCCTCTCGGGTGCGGCCGCATCCGGGCCGGCTTGTCTCAGCATCGATCCAGTCTAATTTGTTGACAAATCGTTGACTCTCACCCAGAGACCCCCTATATTCGGTTGCCAGGAACGTCGGTTCTGGGCCGTTTTCGGTGCATCGACCAGAGGTGGCGATCCATGTAGGACAGATTTGACAGACAAATCGTCGGATCTGCGGGCCGTCGGAGTCGACGGTCTTCCCACACTGACTCAAGGGAGAGGCAATGAGATTCATTCGCACCACAGCAGTCACTGCAGCCGCCCTCGTCTCGGTCTTGGCCGTCGCCGGATGCTCCGGCAGTCCGGCCGATGAACCGGAGCAGACGGAGGATGTCTCCATCGACTACTGGTACTGGCAGGACGACACCACGGACACCACCATCCAGGACCTCGCGGACGACTTCGAGGAAGAGACCGGTATCCACGTCAACATCCAGGACGACATCGCGCAGCCGGACTTCTACGACGCGCTCGTGAACGCAGTCGCCGCCGGCAACGCTCCGGACGCGACCCACCTCAACACCAACATGTTCGGCCAGCTCATCAACGCCAATGTGCTCGAGGAGCTGAGCGACGAGATCGACGGGTGGGACGGCGCAGACGACATCACCGACTCGCTCTGGAGCTACGTCGAGAATGCGGACGGCACCGGCACCTACGCCCTGCCGAACAAGTTCCTGACGTTCTTCATGTACTACCGTGCCGACCTGTTCGAGCAGGCCGGGGTCGAGGTGCCCAAGACGCAGGAGGAGTTCGTCGCCGCCTCCAAGGCCATGGTCGACGCCGCGGCCGGTCGCTACGGGTTCGACATCCGGGGCGGCGCGAACGGGCAGGACCAGTGGGCGGCGTTCCTGGTCGCAGGAGGCGCGCGGTTCCTCGACGATTCGGGCGAGGTCGTCTTCGACAGCCCCGAGGCGAAGCAGGCCAACGATCTGTACCTGCAGACCTACGAGTCGTCGCCCCCCGGATCGATCAACGACGGCTTCGCCCAGATCATCTCCAACTTCCAGGCCGGCACGGCGACGATGATCATCAACCACCTGGGTGCGTGGAAGGCGCTCGTCGATGCCCTCGGACAGGAGAACGTGGGGGCAGCGCTCATCCCGTCGGCGACCGGCGACCCGTCCAAGACGGAGTACATGGGAACCATGAACGCGAACGCGGTCCTCGCCAGGAGCGAGAAGAAGGAGGCCGCCTTCAAGTGGATCTCCTACCTCGCGGAGGAGAAGGCGCAGCTCGCGATCACACAGTCGCCGAACGGATACCTTCCCGTCATCACCTCTGTGGCGGAGGACCCGCAGTTCGCGGACAACCCGTACTTCCAGATCTCGGTCGAGGCGGCCGAGAACGGGACGCTCGCGTGGCCGTCGGTCCCCGGTACCACCGTGGCGACCCAGCAGGTCTGGCAGCCGGCGTTCCAGGGCGCGTTGCTCGGGGACAACCCAGGCGACGCCGTCGTGGAGCAGGTCGCGCAGGCGCTGGCGGGCGAATAGCCCCGGCCGGCAGACCGATCAGCGGAGCCGTCCGGTGGGAGATCGCCGTGATCCCCACCGGACGGCCCCGGTCCCTCACGCATCCAGGCATGGAGACGAAAGCTTGACTACCATCGCAACCCCACCCGCGAGTGAACGCGAGGTCGCACTGAAGCGCCCACGGCGTCGCGCCCGGCTGCAGCGAGCCTGGCTGCCCTGGGCGATGCTGGCGCCCGCGCTCGCGGTCATCCTCGGGCTCATCATCTACCCGGCGATCAACGCGCTCTACCTGTCGCTCACGTCGACCAACCTGCTCAACCTCAACGCGCAGACCTTCATCGGGTTCGAGAACTTCCTGAAGATCTTCCAGGACGACGAGTTCTACATCAGCCTGCGCAACTCGGCCATCTGGACGTTCGGGAACGTGGCCTTCCAGGTGGTGCTCGGCACGATCGGGGCGCTCGTCCTCAACCGCAAGATCCGCGCTCGCGGTGCCATCAGAGGCCTCGTGCTCGTCCCGTGGGCGACGCCGAGCGTCCTCGTCGCCCTGATGTGGATGTGGATCCTCGATCCGAACCTCGGCATCCTGAACCACATCCTGCAGACCCTCGGCCTGCAGACCGAGTCGATGGCGTGGCTGGCGGACCGATCGACGGCCCTGCCGACCCTGATGTTCATCGACATCTGGCAGGGCGTCCCCTTCTTCGCCGTGATGATCCTGGCCGCGCTGCAGGGCGTTCCGAACGAGCTGCTGGAAGCCGCGACGATCGACGGCGCCAACGGGTGGAAGACGTTCTGGCGGGTGGTGCTCCCGCTCATCATGCCGACGCTCCTGATCACCACGATCCTCCGTCTGATCTGGACGGCGAACTACTTCGACCTGATCCTCATCCTGACCAACGGTGGTCCGGCGAACGCGACCATCACCATTCCGCTTCTCGGCTACCACACCGCGTATCGCGGCATGGAGTTCGGCACGGCGGCGGCGCTCGGCGTCGTGCAGGCGGTCCTCCTCGCGATCCTCGTGGTCTTCTACGTCCGCCAGATCAGAAAGAGCGAACTCGCATGAGCGCCGTCACCACAACCGAGAGCATCGTCCTCAAGGGCCGGGTCACCACGGGGCACGGCCGGCGCCCCAAACACCGGCGACGCTGGTTCCGCCCGGTCTACCTTCTCATCGCCGCGTGGCTTGTCGGCGTGCTCGGTCCGTACCTGTGGATGTTCGTCACGTCGATCACCCCTCCGTCCGAGCTCGCCCAGAGCGCGTCGCGCATCGTGCCGGCGAACCCCAGCATCGAGGCGTACGTCGACCTGTTGACGGGCACGGCGTTCCTGCAATACGCGGCCAACAGCCTCATGGTCGCAGCGGGCACGGTGGTGCTCACGACCGCGTGCGCACTCCTCGCCGGCACCGCGTTGTCGCGCTACAAGTTCCGCGGCCGCACCGCGATCCTCTACGGGATCCTGCTGATCCAGCTGTTCCCCGCGATCCTGCTCATCGTTCCGCTCTACATCGAGCTGAAGTCCCTTGGACTGCTCGACAACAAGTTCGGGCTGATCCTCGTGTACACCGCCTTCTCGCTCTCGTTCAGCACGTGGCTCATGAAGGGGTTCATCGACCAGATCCCGCACGAGATCGAAGAGGCGTCCCTTGTCGACGGATGCTCCCGGTTCCAGTCGTTCATCTACGTCATCCTCCCGCTCGCGCGACCGGGCATCGCCGCCGCCGGAACGTATGCGTTCATCTACTCCTGGAACGAGTTCCTGTTCGCCTTGACCTTCACCGCGAGCGATCAGTCCCGGACGATTCCGGTGGGCCTCCGTCAGTTCATCGGAGAGAACATCATCCGCTGGGAGTACCTGACCGCTGGCGGAGTGCTCGCGGCCATCCCGATCCTGATCGGGTTCATGTTCGCCCAGAAGGCGCTCATCTCCGGCCTCGCCTCGGGAGCCGTCAAAGGATGACCACCGCGACCTGCCCACCACATCACCAGAGAGAAAGAGGTTCCCAGCCATGAAGATCGCGTCCGTCGAGTCCATGGTCACTCGACTGCCGATTCGCACCGGCGAGTGGAGCGACACCATCCACCACGTCACCCACATCGAGTTGCTCGTGGTCGACATCGTCACAGACACGGGCATCGCCGGCACCGGTGTCAGCCATACCTCAGGGTATGGCGCCACCACGATGAAGGCGCTGGTCGACGAGACGCTCGCCCCCCGGCTCATCGGCAGCGAGGTGTCACCCAAGCGGATCTGGCACGACTCGTGGCACTACCTGCATGACCTCGGTGGCGCCGGGTTCACCACGACGACGCTCGGCTCGGTCGACATGGCGCTGTGGGACATCGTGGGCAAGGCTGCCGGGAAGCCGACCGTCGACGTGCTCGGACGCGTGCGCGACAGCATCCCGGTCTATGCCAGTGGCATCAACCTCGGCAAGTCCGTGGACGAGCTCGTGGAGCAGGTGACGCGCTGGAAGGCCGAGGGGTTCCGCGCGTTCAAGGTCAAGGTCGGCAAGCCGGACATCGCCGAGGACGTCGAGAGGCTCACGAAGGTCAGGGAGGTCATCGGATCGCTGCCGCTCATGGTCGACGCCAACCAGGGCTGGGGCCCGGAGCTCGCGCCCCGCCGGATCAACGGGCTGAGAGGACTCGACCTGACGTGGGTGGAGGAGCCGCTGCTGAGCGACGACATCTCCGCCCACGCGACGCTGCGCACGCAGATCGAGACCCCCATCGGCGTCGGCGAGAACATCTACACCCTGTACCAGTTCCGCGACTATCTCGTGGGCGGGGCCGTGGACTTCGTCCAGGCCGACCTCATCCGCGTGGGCGGGATCACTCCGTACCTCGAGATCGCGGCGCTCGCTCGCGCGTTCGGCCGCCCGATGGCGCCGCATTTCATGATGGAGCTGAGCGCCCACGTCCTCTGCGCGGTGCCGAACGCGTTCATCGCGGAGGACGTCGAGGGCGGTTCGCTCAGCGCCCTCGGAGCGCTCCGCAACCCCGTGAGGATCACGGATGGCCACTACACCCCTTCGGATGCCCCTGGTCTCGGCTTCGACTTCGATCGCGACTACATGGAGGAGCACCGGGTTGGCTGAGAACCGGCGGACCTCAGCCCTCGCCCTCCGGGGAATCGTGCCACCCATCTGCACGCCGCTCGACGAGGGGGGCGCGGTGGATGTGCCGAGTCTCGAGCGCCTCGCCGCCAGGCTTCTCGACGCCGGGGTGTCGGGTCTCTTCGTGCTCGGGTCGACGGGCGAGGCGGCGTACCTCGACGATGCGCAGCGGCGCCGTGCGGTGGACACGGTCCTCGGCGTGGCATCGAGGAGCGTTCCGGTGATCGTCGGCGCGCTCGACACCACGCCGAACCGGGTGATCGGGCAGGTCCGCGCGCTCCAACGGGACGACATAGCCGGCTGGGTGGTGACGGCGCCGTTCTACGCGAACGTCTCGGACGATGAGATGGCGCGGCATTTCGAGCTCGTGGCCTCCGGCACGGACCTCCCCGTCTACGCCTACGACATCCCCGGCAACACGAATCGGAAGATCCCCGTCGAGGTGAGCCAGGACCTTCTGGAACGCGGCGTCGTCGCGGGCGTCAAGGACAGCTCCGGTGCTCTCGACGATTTCGACCGGCTCCTCGAGCGCCTCGGAAGCTCCCGCGCCGGCGCCGTGCTCACGGGATCCGACACGGCGGCGCTCCGGGCGCTGGAGGCCGGCGCCGATGGCATCGTCCCCGGACTCGCGAATGTCTTCGCCGAACTCTTCGTGGTGCTCTACGATGCGTTCATGCGCGGCGAGAGCGCCGAAGCCAGTGCAGCGCAGAAAGAGATCGCCACCATGTCGGGTCTGTTCTCCATCGGCCAGCGGCACGGCCTCGCCCGCCACGCTTCCGAGCTGGGTGCCCTGAAGCACGTTCTGCACGCGAGGGGCGTGATCGCCACGCCCCTGCTCGCGGCGCCGCTCAGCGCGTATCCGCCGGAGGCGGCCGCTGAGCTCGAGGCCCTGGTCGGCACGGGAGCCCGGCCATGAGGACCGGTCTCGTCGGCACCGGATACTGGGCTCAGACGGTCCATGCACCGTCGCTCGCGCAGGTCGAGGGCGTGGACCTCGCCGGGGTGTGGGGACGCAACGAGACCGAGCGAGAGCGGCTGGCCGAGCGCTTCGGTGTTCGTGCCTACGCGACGTTCGACGACCTCCTCTCCGATGTGGACGCCGTGGACTTCGCGATCGTCCCCTCCGCGCAGGCGCCGCTCGCCCTGACGGCTGCCGACGCCGGCAAGAATCTGCTGCTCGAGAAGCCTGCGGCGCTGGACGCCGCCGAGGCCGCGGCGATCGCGGATGCCGTCGATACGCGCGGCGCGCGGGCGACGGTGTTCCTCACTCGGCTCTTCGACGACCGGCGCCTCCGCGCGCTGCTCGCCCAGCGTGCACGGTCATGGCCGAGCGCGCACGTCGAGTGGATCTCCGCCGCGCTGAGCGAGGGCAGCCCATACGCGGGCTCGGCGTGGAGGCATGGGACCGGGGTGCTCTGGGATCTCCTGCCGCACGTGTTCTCGCAACTGGGGATCCTGCTCGGCCCGGTGGAGGCATTCCGCGTCGACGCGGCCGAAGCCGGGGGGATCGTCGAGCTCTCCTTCCGGCACGGCTCCGGCGCCGAGAGCAGCGTGCGGATGACCGCGAACGCGCGACCGGAGGAGAAGGTCGAGTGGCTCGAGGTCTGGGACGACACCGAACGCCTGCGCCTGCCCGACCCGCCGATCGACTTCGTCGCCGCCCACGGCGCGGCGGTCGGCACGCTGCTGGGAGCCGAGCGGGCCGACCCCGCCGTCCTCACTGCGACCACGGTGCGCGCGGCGGTCGCGACCACGGAGCTCATCCAGGCGATCGAGCGGACGATCGCAGCCGGTGGCGTGGCTGGCGGATGGATCCGGACACAGGAGAGCAACGATGCAGGACGGTAATGAGCGCGCCGCCTCGGCGGGGGTTGCGCAGGAACACCCACAGCGCAGCCTGGCCGACGCCATCCTCGAGCTGATCAAGGTTCAGGGCCTGAAGCCGGGGGAGCGGCTGCCCACGGAGTTCGAGATCGCGCGGATCCTGCAGGTGTCGCGGCCGAAGGCGCGCGAGGCGCTCCGCGAGCTCGAGTCGCTCGGGGTCGTGCGCTCTCGGCAAGGAAGCGGCCGGGTGCTGCTCGACCGGCGTCACCACACCCTCTCGGCCCTGCTCGGCCCCGCGCTCGATCACACGCCGGGAGACATCCTCGACGCGCTCGCCGTGCGGCAGGTGATCGAGGTGGGATTCCTCTCTGCGGCGATGAACGCCGCGGACTCCGCCACGATCGCGGAGATGCGCCGCGCGATCGACGGCATGCGAGAACGAGCCGCGCGGGGGGAGCCCTTTCCCGAGGAGGACCGGCAGTTCCACGAGGCGCTCTTCGACGGCGTCGGCAATCACCTCCTCACGACGCTCCTCGAGACCTTCTGGGGCATGTTCGAGAGCGTCGATCTCGATGTCCTCCGGCACCGTGAGAACCCGGAGGACACCATCCGGCACCACGAGAACATCGCGGACGCGGTGGAGCGGGGCGACTTCCCGGTCGCCCGCTTCCATCTCGAGACCCACTTCTACGACTCCGTGGAGTCGCTCCGCGACTTCGTCGTCAGGCATCCGACGGGTATGGCGGATGAGGAGGGACAGCAATGGCCGACGGCATGAATCAGGTCTCCGGCGTTCGCGCGATCGTCTGCGACACCGGTGGAACCGTGTTCGACTGGCACACGGCGGTGGCCGACGCACTCGCGGATCAGGGCGGAAGACGCGGCATCGTCGCCGACTGGCCCGCCGTGACGAAGACGTGGCGGCGACTCTCCACGCGGATGGTCGATCGCGGGCTGCCGAAGGATGCCGGCCGCATCACGATGGACATGGACGACGTGCTCTCCGTCACTCTGGACGAGACGCTCGTCTCGCATGACGTCCACGGCTTCTCGGACGAGGACCGCCGAGCGCTCGTCCACTCGTGGAGGTCGATGCCCGCGTGGCCGGACATCCTCCCGGGAGTCGCGGCGTTGCGCACCGCCTATCCGGTTGCGCCGTTCACGATCCTCAAGGCGGCCCTCGTCGTCGAGGCGTCCCGCCGATCGGGCGTCTCGTGGGACGCCGTGATCTCGTGCGAGATGATCGGAGAGTACAAGACGCATCCCGCCACCTATCACACGGCCGCTCGCTGGCTCGACGTGCCGATCGAGAGCCTGCTCCTCGTCACGACTCACAACAATGATCTGGATGCCGGGCATGCCCTCGGCCTGAGGACCGCTTTCGTGTACCGCCCCGACGAATGGGCGGACGAGGCATCCGACGACCCGGAGCCGAGCCCGAACGCCGACCTCGTCGCCTCGGACTTCGTCGACCTCGCCCGGCAGCTCGGCTGCGTCACCGGGCGATGAGCGTCGACTCGAAGGAGTACAGCTCCGGCTGGTAGCAGTGGTGCCCGTGCTCCAGCGCGTTGCCCGAGTCGTCGTATGCCGTCCGGTGCATGGTGAGGACGGCGGATCCGGGAGGGATGGCGAGCAGACGGGCCTCGGCATCCGTGCATGCACGAGCACCGATGCGCTGTTTCGCCACCTGGATGGTGGTGCCGCGATCCCGCAGCAAGGAGTAGAAACCCCGCCGTTCGAGCGCATCACGATCGAGGGGACCGGCCGCGAGAGGCACGAAGTTCTCGAGCACCGCGACCGGCCGTCCGGATGCGAACCGCACGCGCACCATGTCGAGCACCGGCTGGCCGGGGTCGAGCCCGAGTGCGGACGCGACCTCGTCGTCCGCCGGGATCTCGTCGAACCTGATCACGGTGGTTCTGGGATCCTGTCCTTCGCTGACCAGGTCGTCGTAGAGGCTTGTCAGAGTGGTGCTCCGGCTGACCCGCCCGTGGACGACCTGCGTGCCCACTCCGCGGCGACGCACGAGCATGCCCCGGTCGACGAGCTGCTGGATCGCCTGCCTGATGGTCGGCCGCGAGAGGCCGAGGCGTTCGGCGAGGGCGATCTCGTTCTCCAGCCGGGCACCGGCCGGGAGACGGCCGCTCGAGATCGCCTGCTCGAGGCGCTGAGCGACCTGGAAGTACAGCGGCACGGGGCCCGACCTGTCGATGCCCTCGAAGACGTCGTCGAGCGAGACGGGCGGGTCGGCCCCCTCGTCGCCGCTTCTGGTGCCCGTCGTCACCACGCCGTCCAGCCTCCGTCGACCACGAGGTTCGCACCGGTCATGTAGCGCGAGGCATCCGAGACGAGGAAGATGACGGCACCGTTGTATTCGTCCGCCTCAGCCATGCGACCGATGGGGATGCGGGCGGTGTAGTTGGCCCTGAACCGTTCGTCCTGCGTGTCGCGGGCAACGCCCGAGGGGGTGAGCGTGTTCACGCGGATGCCGTCCTTCGCCCAATAGGTGGCGCAGTATCGCGTGAGGTTGTAGATGCCGGATTTCGCCGCGCTGTATGCCACCGGTTTGATAAAGGGGGTGCCCGTCTCGGCCCGGTATGCGTAGATGTCCTGGACGGGGGACAGCATCCCGTAGATCGAGCCGACGTTGACGATGGAGCCGCCCTTCCCGGCCGCCTTCATCGCTGCGCCGAACACCTGGGTCATGAGGAAGGTGCCCGTGAGGTTGACCTCGACGACCTCACGGAAGACGTCCTCCGGGAAGTCCTCGAACGGTCCGGAGACCTCGGGCGGCGCGCTCGGCTGGGTGTCGAGACCGGCGTTGTTGATGAGGGCGTCGGGGACCCCCCATCGCTCGGCGATGGTCGCTGCGGCCTCTTCGATCGTCTCCTTGCGCGTGATGTCCGCGGGCACGAGCATCAGGCGCTCATCGTCGACCAATGCGTCGAGGCTGGCGCGGGCGCGGTCCGGATCGACGCTTCGCCCGAGCACGGCGACACGCGCACCCCTGTCGTGGAACGCTCGAACGAACTCGCTCCCGATCTGACCGAGGCCGCCCGTGACCACGACGACCTTCTCCGACACGTCGAACAATTGATCTGACATATGGACATACTAGTCCGCGCCGTTCGCCCGGGCCGCGTTCTCCGCGCTCGTCGAGAGCTCGGCTGTGCCTATCGTGCGAGACTGTAGCCGGCGTCCTCCACGGCGGACCGGACGGCGTCGGCGTCAAGGGGACGCTCCGAGCCCACAGTGATCGTCGACGTGCCTCCCGAGACGAGGACGGTCGAGACAGACGTGACGCCGGGCAGACCGGTGAAGGCCTCCTCGACATGGCGCACGCAGTTGTCGCAGGTCATCCCGTCGACGCCGTAGCGCTTGATGACATCGCCGTCGCCGGCGTGCCCGTCCCGGGCGTGACCTCCGGCGTCGCTTCTGTGGTCGTGGCGGGCGCTGCCCTCGTGGTGGGCGCAACCCGCGCCTCCGCAGGCGCATCCGGCATTGAGCGTTCGCGTGAGCTCGCTGAGGCTCTCGTGAGGTGACACAGGCTTCTCCGTTCTCGAGTCGTCGACCTCGATAATACCCCACTGGGGTATAGGCGAGGCGATCGAGAAAACTTAGCGGGAGTCATTGACACCGTGCTCGGGGCATTCCTACAATGAGCCACCCAATGAACACGGTGTTCAAGGAGTGAACATGGCAGAAGAGGCAAAGGCGCCTTCCTCGTCGGCATCCAAGGTCATCGAGGTGCTGTTCGCGTTCTCGATGGGGAATCCCAGCCCGACCGCCGTCGAAGTCGCGCAGATCGTCGGGATCAACCGCACGACCGCGCACCGCCTGCTGCAGGTGCTCGAG
>Ga0164243_10015609_pt1 | contig 10483 bp, 6 predicted proteins | sample OricompcompostOP_FD_108781 | JGI IMG/M metagenome (GOLD analysis project Ga0164243, IMG submission 108781) | Organic Plus compost microbial communities from Emeryville, California, USA - Original compost - Organic plus compost (OP) | ecosystem: Engineered > Solid waste > Mixed feedstock >... | reverse complement strand
GTTAATTTGATGATTTGCTAAATCACCGATTCGCAAATTTGCGCTTACTCCGCCCACACGCCCCGTTTTTAACCATGGCCCCGCGTCATTGTCTCGCAGGAAAAAAAAGTTGTAGTTATGCACGAAAGGAACCCAGTCCCTTTTCTTCCCCTCCTTGCTTTAGTTATGTACGAAAGGAACCTAGTCCCTTTTCTTCCCCTCCTTGCTGTAGTTATGTACGAAAGGAACCTAGTGACGCGGACCGAAGGGAGCGTTACAGTTCCGTCGTACATAACTACAGCATATTCTTTACCTTTGTCTCCGTGAACACCACCAACAGGTATTTCCTAGAAATCGCTTTCGATGGCCGTGCTTACCACGGTTGGCAGGTCCAACCCAATGCGCGGACGGTCCAGCAGGAGGTCGACCGCGTCCTGGGTATCCTGCTTCGCCAAAATATCAATACAGTCGGCTGCGGACGTACGGACACCGGCGTTCATGCCACGCAATTGTATGCCCATTTTGACACCGATAAGACGCTGGTTCCGGAAGAGGTTCCCAAGTTTCTGTATCAGCTCAACGCGCTGCTCCCTACGGATATTGCGGCAAAAAGGCTTCTTGCCGTAGCGCCGCAGGCCCATGCCCGGTTTGATGCGACCAGGCGCTCCTACGAATACCATCTGCACTTCCATAAAGACCCGTTTTTACAAGGGCGTTCCTGGCTGCTGCGCGATATCCCCGATGTGGCGGCTATGAATGCGGCGGCAGAGATACTATTGCAATACGAAGACTTTGCCTGCTTCAGCAAGTCCCATACACAGGTGCATACCCATAACTGTCGTATCACGCGCGCTGAGTGGCATTGGGCGGATGGCAATCAACAAAATCAACTCGTGTTTTATATCTCCGCCAATCGGTTTCTCCGTAACATGGTCAGAGCCATTGTCGGAACCTTGCTGGAAATCGGCCGAAGCGAGCATGCGCCCGAATACATGCATACCGTCATCCAAAGCAAGGACCGCTCGGTAGCGGGGGTTTCTGTGCCAGCGGAAGGATTGTACCTGACGGAAGTAACCTATCCGTATCTTTGATCCACGATTTCGGTTCGATTTGCCCGGCAAATATCGTACTTTTGCAGCTACCCATGAGCGAACCCCAAATATCCGGCAAGACGTATGACGCGCACCTGCTCCGCAGGATGATGCGGTATGTAAAGCCTTATCGCCGAATATTTATCGTTTCTGTCGTGCTTACGATCGTCATGGCGGGGGTTGCGCCCGCGCTGCCGATGGTCATTGAGTATACCTTAGACCGGTTCATCCTTCAAAATGATACCGACGGACTGCAACTGATGCTGATGGTCATGCTGGGCTTGCTTATTGCCCAGACGGTCGTCCGTTATTTCCACACGTTGATGACCAGTACGCTCGGGCAATCCGTGATCCGTGATTTGCGCATCGACGTGTTCAATCACATTACCGGCTTGCGCCTGAAGTATTTCGACCGCACGCCAATTGGTCGGTTGATTACCCGCACGATTTCCGATCTGGAAACCATCGCAAACATTTTTTCGGAGGGACTCATCCAGATTATCGGAGACATTCTCCAGTTAGTGGTCATTCTCGGCGTTATGTTTTATACCGATTGGAAACTCACACTGATCGTGCTGATCCCGATGCCCTTGATGATCGGTGCTACCTACGTATTCAAGGAGGCGATGAAATCAGCCTTTCAGGATGTGCGGAAATGGGTTTCCAACCTCAATACCTTTCTACAGGAACATATCTCCGGAATCAGCGTCATTCAATACTTCGCCCGCGAGGACCAGGAAATGCGCAAGTTCAAGGCCGCCAATGCCGAACATAGAAACGCCCACATCCGGGCCAACTGGTATTTCTCCATTTTCTTTCCGGTTATCGAAGTCATTATGGCCATAGCCCTGGGGCTGCTGGTATGGTATGGGTCCAAGCAAGTGCTGGCCGGAACACTGTCGCCGGGCGTCATTGTCGCTTTTATCATGTACATCAACATGATCTTCCGCCCCATCCGGGAGCTGGTGGACAAATTCAATACCTTACAAATGGGGATGGTAAGTGCCGAGCGGATATTTGCGGTGTTGGATACCCATGAACAAACCCCCAATACCGGCACGCAAACCCCCAGTGTTGTCCAAGGCGACATTGTATTTGACAAGGTATGGTTCGCCTACGATGAAGACAACTGGGTGCTGAAAGATATTAATTTTCATGTACGACCCGGTGAGACCTTGGCCCTGGTAGGAGCTACCGGCGCGGGTAAGTCGTCCACCATCAATATCCTGAGCCGCTTTTACGAGGTGAATAAAGGAGCGATCCTGCTGGACGGCGTGGACATACGCAACTATGAGCTCAATTACCTGCGTCGTACCATTGCGACGGTATTGCAGGATGTTTTCCTGTTTTCCGACTCCGTAGCCAATAACATCAGCCTGAATGATCCCGCGATTACCCGTGAGCAGATCGTCGAAGCAGCGAAGCAGGTAGGTGCCCATGAATTTATCATGCGGTTACCGGGTGGGTATGATTATAAAGTACAGGAACGGGGTGCCACCCTTTCTTCGGGACAAGCGCAATTGATTTCTTTCATCCGGGCGCTGGTGCACGACCCTAAAATACTCGTATTGGACGAAGCGACCTCATCGGTAGATACCGAAACGGAGGGACTTATCCAGCGTGCCATCGATACGCTGATGAAAGGACGCACGTCGATCGTGATTGCTCATCGGTTGTCTACCATTCAGAAGGCCGATAAGATCATCGTACTAGACAAAGGGGAAATGAAAGAAATGGGATCTCATCAGGAACTGCTGCGCATAGACGGCTACTACCGGCGGCTATACGAACTACAATTCCATTCAGCAGGAATCTAACAAACCACTACGGGTCCGGGAACCCGATACATTCTTTGGTCCCTTCGCGGATACTACGCCAGATCATTTTGAAGAAGGAAAAATCGCTGGGCCGTTCGATGTATATATTCCCCATATGCCGTACGCCGTTGGCGTCCGGATTGCTATCGTTCACCAGAAACCGGTTTGCCAAAAACGAAAACACCCGTTTCTCCGACATTCCACCGTCGTTACCTTCCTTGAGAAAAAGCACGTTCAGTCGGTCGTAATCCAGTTGCAGTGTCCCACCCGTACCGCGGTCGTCCGCCTTCATGTCAAAACGCATTCCCTTGATATCCACACGTTCAATTTCCAGGTTCAGCTGCGGCGTGATCATCCGGTTAAAGACGGTCCCATCCATCGCACCCAGTTTCGCCGAATACGTATGCGCACCCAAGCTATCCAAGAGGTCAAAACGGAAGTCGACCGTTAAATCCCCGGTACCCATGACGCGAGAACGAGCATGCAGTCGCATGTAACGGTCGCGAGCCAATGCCGCGGAGTCGTTGGTCACGTTCCGGAAAGCGCCGTCGGTCTGGTCAAAGGTCACGGTACCCGCTTTGCCGGTTTTATCGCTGACCTCGGTAAAGCGGACGTCCACACCCCGGATTGATACCGAGTCGATAGCCAAACGTTGTTCCAGCTTAAGCAGCTGCTGATGCGGAGACTTGCCGATTTTATTTTCGGGTGGATTCGGCTGTGTTTTATCCTTATAAATGGCAATATGCCCGCTGTCAATGTGTAGCGATGCAGCCGCCAGCAATCGCCTGTTTACCCAGCTCGCCTTTTTAATTCCGGCCAACTGCATGCGTGAAATCTCGATATCCGGAATGTCTTCTGCCCGTTGCACCCGGCGATAAAATTCGGCTTTGCTCACGGTAATTCCGTAGCGAAGACTATCGACCGTCAGTTCCCGGGTATCCGTTTGGAAATGCAGCGGGCCGGTTTGCAACAAATAAAGGCTGTCCGGTCGCCGATAGACCAGTCCGCGCGCCTGCAACTCGATCGATTCTGCACCGTATAGGCGGGTGGTATCCCGCAATGAAGCCGAATCAATGCGGAGATCGCGGAGGGTTGTCCGGATGCCCTGCACCTGCAAGCGAGCCGCATTGCCCTGTTCTTCCACTTGCAGTTGTCCTTCCCTGAGGCGGATGCGGTTCACACGTATGTGGGATACCACTTCGGTCAGCTTCGCTAACGGAGATGCCGCAGCCGTATCCACCGCAGTAGTATCGCTTTGCGGATGGCGCAGCAACGTTACCGAAGGCGTGTCAAGGGCAATCGTACCGATATGCAATTTTTTGGATAGGAGCCACCGGAGCACCCCGACACCACTAATCCGAAGCCGGCCCACGCGCGCTTGATAGGTCGTCCCCGCTGTGGGTCGCCGGGTTTGGCCTGTTGTATCCGGCACAAGCCGTATGCCGGTCGCTGTGGCGCTTCCCCGGAACAACGATAAGTTCAGTTCTTCGTATGTTAAGCGGTAGCGGCCATCCGTTCCATCGTGGATGCGCTCTTTTAGCTGGGCTTCCAGCCGAGGTGTCAACCGGTAGTTTACGTACCAGCTAGCCAAAAAAAGGATGACGAGTAGGCTTACGGCCACACCGATCGCCCATTTCCAAACGGGTCTCATTAAGGGAGAAACGCCGGATCGGCTCAAAATGTTTGGAAACGCGCCTTGCGGTTAGAGTTCCAGCTCCAACCGTTTCTCTTTGTTGATGATGTCGGCTATGCTGGTATCGTTGAGGATTTGAAGCATGGCATTGCGCACGTCAACAAACGTATCCCGTATCCCGCAGATCTCTTCCGATTTGCATTCGTCACAGCCCCGGTAGAAGTTCAGACTCACGCAAGGCAGCAACGCAATGGGGCCGTCTATGAGGCGCATCACCTGCGATAGGCGGATGTCTTCCGGCGCCTTGTTGAGGCTATAACCCCCTCCAGCGCCCTTTTTGCTATATAAAATTCCCGCGTTGCGCATTTCCAGCAGGATCTGTTCGAGGAATTTCTTGGGAATACGTTCCTCCTCAGCAATGCGTAGAATCTGCATCGGTTCCTTGCCGTAATTCCGGCCCAAAACGATCAGCGCTTTGATGGCGTATTTGGTCTTTTTGGATAACATCCCTCGTTATTAGTGATTTGTACGAAAAACAAAGATACGGATTTTTTAATAAAGGCAGCGGGGTGCGGATGAAGCTGCTCAACGACTAGGTATATGAATTTATTGACTATGTGGATGCTGAACCCTTATTCGTTCTTCCTTATACAATTTCCGCATGGCGGCCAGATCATTTGCATAGGCCGGGTCATGCACGAGATTCCGGGATTCATCCGGATCCTTCTCAAAATCGTACAACGCCTCGTAGTCGTGTTCAATGTACTTCACATACCGGAGCCGTTTCGTAATCACCGCTTCCACCTTGGGTAGAAGCGGTGAACTGAATACGGTATGCTCGTAGAAAAACTGCGCCCGCCCTGGCAGACGTCCCGTTAATACCTGCATAAGATTCACTCCCTGCATAGCGGCCGGAACCGGCACATCTACCAGGCCGAGGATCGTTGGCGCCAGATCGATGTTCAGCGCCATCGCGCCCGCTTCTGTGCCAGCCAGCTCCGTCTGCCTAGGATCATGGATCAACAAGGGTACATGTATACTGTTATCAAACGGGTACCACTTGCCCATCATGCCATGTTCACCCAGTGAAAAGCCATGGTCGCTCGTATAAATCACGATGGTATTTTCGGCAAGTCCCAGCATCTCCAGCTTTCGGATCACGCTACCCACGGCCTCGTTTACCCCCGTTATCAGCCGGTAATAATCTTTGGCATTCCGCTGGAAAAGATCATCCGAAGAGAAGAAACCGTGCCACCGTTGGCGGGCGATGTTTTGGTCAGTACGGAAAAAATCGGGAAACGACTCCCAAGTGCAGGGATCCGCCGTTCGTGGCAGCGGAATATCGATGTCGGCATAAAGCTCGCGGAATCGATCCGGCACGAGGTAATGGGCGGGTTGCTCCGGTGTTGGATCAATTTCATGGGCCGCATTGAAATTCAGCTGCAGAAAAAAGGGTTTGGCTCCCTTGTAGCTTTCCAGCCACTCTATCGCGGTACGAGCCACGGCGTCGGTGTGATGGACGCCGTTGGCATCCTGCCAAGGAATACGGGGTTCCCACAAATCAAAATACTCGCCGGGCGGGTTCTTCCCAACTCCGAAAAATCCCACCCATCCCAAGGCATAGCCGGTATTTTTCAGCACGATAGGTAGCGTCTGCTGAAGGGCGTCGTCCGAAAAATCAGACGAAAAATCATTGATCCCGTGTCGGGCCCGGTGCTGCCCGCTTAATATACTTGCACGGCTTACCGAGCAGATGGCTGTGGTAACATATGCGTGGCTGAAACGCACACTCCGGGCAGCCAGGGCATCTAGGTACGGTGTCCTCACAAAGGTGTTTCCAGCCACCCCGAGTGCCTCCGCGCGGTGGCTTTCACCTACAATCAAGATTACGTTGGGCCGCGCCGGCCGTTCGTTTGCCGCGGCACCCACCACGCATACCGTCATCCAAAGAAACAATAAGCAGCTTTTCATACCAGTCATTTATCGAGCCTAATACCCCGGGTTTTGTTCAATTTGATTAATCAGCACCTGTTCTCCCGGAATCGGTGCCAATAAATGGAACGGCTGAATATTCTTCCCCTGCGCCCGCAGTACCTCCAGCGCCCTATCCGTGCGCAGCAAGTCAAACCAACGCTGGTTTTCGAAGCAAAATTCGACCTGGCGTTCGTGCTCAATCAACGCCGTTAGTTCAGCCTTACCCAAGCCAGTCAGATCATTCATCAGGCCGGCGCGATGCCGTATCTCGCGCACAAAAGGAATCGCTTCCTCCGTCCGCCCCTGTTCATTAAGCACCTCGGCATACATCAGCAGTACGTCCGAATAGCGGAGGATCGGGAAATTGTCGCCGCACCACCCCAACGTCGCCGTTTGCGGTCCCTTGTATTTGGCACAATAAAAAAATTCTTTTTCCTCGCCGTTCATATCCGGCCCGGTCCAGATGCCGATTGATACGTCATACCGCTTGTCGCCCTCCTCGAACGCGGCCAGCAGATCCGCCGTAGGCTTGATAGCGATGGAAACCGGAAGCGCCACATTCGGGCGCCCCGTTACCTCGCCTTTTGAGGTGGTAGGCGCATTGAAAAAGATAAACGTATTGCACAAGTCTGCCGCGGTTTCCGAATATTGGATCGCAAACAGCGTTTCGAAATAATCCTTATTGGTTGGATCAAACACATCGGCATAGTCCTGCAGCAAGCCGAAACGCCCCGATTGGATCACTGCATAAAGCTGTTCCTCGGCCATTGCATACGATTTCCGGGTCAGATACACCTTGCCCAGTAGGGCTTGTGCTGCCCCGAGGTTCACCCGCCCGGACTGATCCACGTCGGCGGCACCCGACAGGTGAGCGATGGCTGTCTTCAGGTCGGCGATGATCTGTTCATAAGTAGCGTCCGCAGTCGCACGCTTTATCCCGACCGCTTCCTTGCCCGAAACCTCTTTCGTAACCAGCGGCACGCCACCGAAATGACGTACCAGGTCAAAATAATACAATGCCCTCAAAAAATAAGCCTCCCCCAGCGACCGTTCCTTCAACGCCGGGTTCGTCCAGGTATGGGCTACGGTCTCTAACGCTGTAATGGCGGTATTGCAGTTGTAAACACCTGCATACGAATTGTTCCAATGGCTTGCATGCACCGTGCTGGCCGAGCTCAGCACAAACCCATCGTTCCGGGACTGCTCAATATTGGTGTTGAGATCCTGCAGGTTCATGTTATCCGATTTCACCTCGTTCATATCCCAGTTTACAGTCTTACCCAGATTCCGTAAGGGGATGTAGCTGCTATTGACCAACAAGATAAACTCATCGTCCGACCGGTAGAAATTCGATTCATTCAGACCCGTCTTCGGGTATAGATCCAGAAAGTCGCTGGAGCAGGAAGTAAGCAACGCAGCAAAGCCAAGTAAGATATAGTGGAGTTTCATAATACAGCAACTTAAAATTTAACGTTAAGACCTGCGGTGAAAATGCGGGGCACCGGATAGGCGTTTGTATCGAAGCCGGGCGATAACGTATTGTTCGCATTGGATGCCTGCCCCTCCGGATTCGCTCCCTTGTAATTCGTCAGCGTCAGCAAGTTCTGTGCGCTCGCATACAGCCGGAACCGTTTAAACGCATTTGCTGAACCAAACCAACCTGCGGGCAGGGTATAGCCCAACGAGACGTTTGTAATGCGCAGATACGAAGCGTCTTCCAGCCACAGGGTATTCACCCGGTGAACAATCTGCGGCCCTGCCGCATGGAGACCGTCTCCCGGATTCTCGGGGCTACGCCACCGGTTAGCCCATTCTTTGCCCACATTAAACAGACCCTGCAAATTATCGGTCGTTTGCCGGATTCCATTCATGATGTAGCCGCCTTGGCGACCGTTAAGGTTGAGTGAAAAATCGAAATTCCGATAGGTCATCGAGCTTGAAAATCCGAACATAAAATTAGGATGCGGGCTGCCGAGCGTCGTGTAATCCAATATTTCCGATACAATGCCATCGCCGTTCAGATCCCGGTATTTTGGCCATCCCGCTGTCGCACCCGGATATTTAGGTATCTCGGGATTTTCGATATCCGCCGGTGAATACACTCCGTCAAGGATGAATCCATAAAACATCCCGATAGGCTTGCCGACTTCCGACACGTTGGATGCCCTTCCGTCGACGTTTCCGGACAGGATGCGGTCACCGTTTTCATTGGTTGATAAAATTTTATTTCGGTTTATCGCGATGTTAAAACCCACATTCCATGTAAACGCTCCCCGGATCGGACTGGCATCGACGGTCAGTTCGATCCCTTTGTTCTCCACATTCCCCTTGTTCACCAACTGACTGGAAAAGCCCGTGATCGTCGGAATGTAGTCATTCAGCAACATCTCTACGCTCCGCCGTCGGTATAAGTCGGCCGTAAACGACAGCCGCTCCCGCCACAAACTCAGGTCGACCCCTACATCGATCTGTTCAGATTCCTCCCACCCCAGGTTGGCGTTGGAAAGGCTGATAGTTGCCGCAGATACCGTTTGATTATTGAACACATATTGCGTCGCATTCACGGACGAGAGGTGGGAATAATTCCCGATGTTGTTGTTACCGCTGCGACCGTAAGTAGCGCGCACTTTCAGCTGGTCGATTGCCGTAACATCTTTCAGGAAATCCTCCTCGGATATCCGCCAGGCCAGTGCCGCGGAGGGGAAAAACGCAAACCGGTTATTGGCCCCGAACCGGGAGGAGCCGTCGCTTCGCAACGTCGCGGTTACCAAGTATTTATCGGCGTAGGTATAATTCACGCGCCCCAGATAGGAGATCATGCTCCACTCGTTGATGCTCTCGGACCATGACGTGATGCCCGGTGCCGCGTTGATCGTTTCCAGTAAGTCGTTTGCAAATGGACCCGCGTTCAGGCCCAGCCCGCGGGCCGTGCTCTTCTGTGCCGTGTACCCCGCCACCCCCGAGAAGGCATGCTGCCCGAAGGTCTTGGTATAGTTCAACGTGTTTTCCACCAACCAGTTGAATCCATTGCTTCGCGACCGGCCGGCCGTGGCAGAAGAAGGGCGGGGTGCCGCATTGGGCGACCCGACCGTACTGGGAGTGAACGAGTTGAAGTTCGACGTATTGTAGATTGTGCTCAGTGCCGTGCGGAACCGCAATCCGGGGATGATTTCCCATTGCAGCGCCACGTTTCCGAGATTGCGTAGCTCATTGTAACGCTGGCTTACATTCTCCAGCATAAACAACGGGTTCGGGAAGCTCCAGGGGTTAGAGGCATAGGCGCTCGTAGGCATCTGAATAAACGGAATCAGGTTGCCCGACGCATCGTACGCATCCATCACCGGCGGCGCCCACAGGGCGATGCTCAAGGGATCGTTGCGGCTCACGCCGCTTTCCACCCGGTCCTGATCGACGTATGACGGTCGCAGGGAAGCTTCGATCTGGACCTTGTCGTTGAAGTTGAATGTATAATTAAACGTGGTGGAAAATCGCTTGAAAGCGGAATTGTAGATCACCCCCTCCTGGTCATAGTATCCGAAACCGAGGTAGAACCGCGATCGCTCCAGCGACTTCTGCAAATTCACGGCGTAATTTTGCACGGTGGCATTCCGTAAAATAAGATCGTACCAATTCGTTCCTTCGCCCAGCGTTCCTAAGTTCTGATACACTTCAGGATAGTCCGTCTCAACCGGCTCCCGACCCAGGCGATTCCGGACACCCTGTGCAATGCGATCACGCTGGTATTCCGCAAATTCCCGCGCATTCATCATCTCCGGACGGCCTTTTTTCGGAATTTGATTCATGCCGATATAGCCGGACACATTGATTTCGTTCGATGCTTTGCCCGCATTTTTCGTGGTAATGAGGATAACTCCGTTTGCCCCACGGGAGCCGTAGATGGCCGTTGACGATGCATCTTTCAATACCGATATGTTCTCGATGTCTGCTGGGTTGATAAACGAGAGGGGGTTGATGTCAAGGTTCGAATC
>Ga0164243_10015608_pt1 | contig 10483 bp, 15 predicted proteins | sample OricompcompostOP_FD_108781 | JGI IMG/M metagenome (GOLD analysis project Ga0164243, IMG submission 108781) | Organic Plus compost microbial communities from Emeryville, California, USA - Original compost - Organic plus compost (OP) | ecosystem: Engineered > Solid waste > Mixed feedstock >... | reverse complement strand
CGGTGTCCTTACCGGCAGCAGCGGCGCGATCCGCGCGTACTCGACATCGGTCAGCTCAAACCGTCCACCCACGACAGACATGAATAGCCGAACCTTGCCCCAAGATCCAGGAGACACGCCCTAATCTGCACACGGTCCGACAGGCTGGTGCCGTCGGACAGCACGGTGATGTGGCGGGGTGTGGATCGGCCGGTGAGCACCGCGTTGCTGGTCTGATAGATGGTGCCGACGTGGCCCGGGAACAGGGTCCGTCCAGCGATCGTTCTAGGGACCGGGTCGGCGAAACTGACAACTCCGGAGATACCGTCGGCCGCGAGCAGGCGAAAGCATTGGCGAAGGAACCAGGTTTCGGAGTTTCCGGGTGCCCGCCCCGCCGCGACCGGCTGTGAGCTGGTGGGCTGCTGCGGCTGTCCTTCGAGGACGAACCTGGCCAGCTCCAGACTCTGCGAGTACGGGGTCAGGTCGGGGAACACGTTCGTCAGCACCCGCGGCTGGACGGGGATGGCGAAGATGGCTACGCCGACGAGGTCAAGGCCGTCGCGAGTTTGGATGAACATGCCGTAGCGGCGGGAGGCGGCGACGTAGCTCCCGCTGTAATGCATCTGCTCTACATAGGACTTCGCTGTCGGGTCGGTGATCGGATGGACTTCGTACCGGTCGGCGTCGAAGCCGCCGTTGGACCGCCGGGCCCACGAGTGCCTGCCGTGCCACCAGCGTTGACCGATGTTGCTGGCGGGGTTGATCTCGGTGAACTGTCCATGTTCGGCCAGTACCGCGGATCGGCGGTGGGACGTGCGTGCTGTCATGGCCCTTCCGTCAGGGACCGCGGGAGCCTGACGCCCGCACGTGTCGCCCCGAGCCGATGTCGGGGCCGCCGCGCAGGCGTCGAGGTCCCGACCTGGATCATGGGGTGGTGAAGGGGCCGTCGGCCCGTTCAGGTGTGTTAGCCGGTGCGGCGATCCGGCGCAGCCCGTCAGCTCGGATCGTGGGTGGGCGGTTGGCTGCTGGTCGGGGCGGTGGGGTCGTCGAAGCAGCCGGGCATGCGGTCGAGCAGGTCGGCCCGTAGCTGCGGGCCGGTACCCCATGGCTGTGCCCGGTTGCTGGCGGCCTGCGCGATGGTGTCCCATTGGGTGGCTGGGATCTGCCAGTCGTCCGGGGAGATCCGACCGGTCTTTCGGTCGGTGAGCCGGCTGCCGTCGTGGCGTAGCAGCGCGTCGTAGACGTGGGCGAGCACGGTGGGCAGCAGGGCAGCCGGCTCGTCGACCGCCCGGACGGCTGCCAGTATCGTGGTCATCTGCTCGCCGGTCAGCGCCCGGCGCGTTGGGGCCTTCACCGGGTCCCCCACGCCGGGATGGTCGGTGCGGCGGTCGGTTCGATCGGGCACCGCCGGTCGCAGGTCGGGCAGAAGACGGTGTAGCGGCCGCCGTAGGGGCACGGCTCGTCGCGTTGACCGCTGTTGTAAGCGCGGCAGCTACGGCATTCGGCGTACGGGTCGCCGGGCAGGTGGCTGAACAGGTCGGCGGACGGAGGCTGCGTGCTGGTCTGGTCGAGCAGCCGGCTGTGGTCGAGCGTGGTCCCGGGCTGCCCGGCCGGGCAGACGATGTCCACCGGTTCGACCCGCAGGCAGTAGGCGTCGTCGGTGGTCACGTCCGGCAGGACTTGAGGTGGTGGGTCGCCGGCTCGGTATTGCACGCTGGGGATCGGGGCCAGCTGGTCGCCGGCCTCGTTGTGCCAGCGGCGGGTGTCGTCGTTGATGGGTTCCGGGTTGCTGTGGTCGGTGATGAGCCAGGCGTTGGGGAACACCCCGGTGTTGACCCTCGCCCGCGCGAGTTCGATCTCCGCCACTGCCCGGCTGGGGTAGTTGCCGACGCGGGCGCTGTCGAGGCTGACGTGGTAGCGGCTGTGGTCGACGGTGATGTAGGCGTCGGATTCGTCCGGGGTGTCGCGCCAGCCGTCGAAGATGTCCTGGTCGATGTCTTCGGCGAGGTGGTGCAGGCTCTGGGCGAAGAGGGAGACGTCGTCGTAGAGGCGGCCGATGGTGATGTGCATGTCGAAGCCGCCAGCGCGGAGGCGCAGCTGCACGTCGCCGTCGGGGTGGCGTTCCACGGCGAACTCGGGCTGCGTGTCGTGCAGGTCCAGCAGGCTCATGCCGTGCCCTCCCACCCCAGGCCCCGGGGTGTGGCCGGTGCGCCTGCGCTGCCGGGTGCCGGCTCAGCGGCCGCGATGTCGTAAGGCTGCGGGTGGTCGACGTTGGGGTCATCGACGAAGGCGAGGATGGCGTTTCGAGCGTGGCGTGCCGCGGCCGGCGATAAGGCGTTCGCCTGCTGGAGGTACTCGGCGACCTGCGCGGGCGTGAGGTCCACTACGCCGAGGTCGACGTCGTGTGTGATCACGCGGACCCGTCCGGTGTGGCCGTCGGGTATGCGGGTGCCGTCGACGAAGATGGCGTAGTCATTGGCGGCGACCGGGTCACGGACCACGACCACCTCGACCGTGACGGTGGCGGGGAGCAGCCCGGCGCGTTCGGCGAGGTGGCGTCGGGCCTGGTCGAAGGTCAGGTTGTACTGGCCTTGGGAGACTTTGCGCTGCTCGGGCCAGATGGATACGCGCAGCGTGGCGTAGGGGTGCTCGGGGGTGCCGTCGCCGCAGTCGACGAGGACGACGAACTCGGCCGGTTGGTCGCCGGTGTTGACCCGCACTGCCGAGAGCACCGGCCAGCGGTGTTCACCCACGTGGGTGGGTGGTGCAACGAAACGCATCGCGTTCTCCTCGATGTCGGCGGGTGGTGGACTAGCCGCCGAAGGCGTCCTGAAGCAGGGCGTAGGCGCGGGCGGCGAGCTCACGCTGGCGGCTGTCATCGAGGCCCCTGTGCGGGTGGCGGTGTCGAGGAGCTCGTCGGCCAGTGCCCGGTTGGGTAGCCCGGTCAGCGGGTCTTTTCGCGCTTCTGCCAGCCCGCGGGCAAGGTGCTGCCGGTAGCGGCGGGCGGCGTCGGTGTATCCGGCCAGGTAGGCGCAGCCGAACGCGAGGATGGCGGCGGCAGCGAAAGCGATGTGGCCACCGAAGGCGGCAAGGAGGGTGGGGCCGGCGAGCGCGGCGAGGGTCAGGCCCACTCGGGCGGCTCTCGGATACCGGTGTGGGCGACTGTCGAAGGTGGTGTGCACGTGGGTTCTCCTTGTGATGGGCTGCGGTCGGGATGGCCGTCCCGCGGCCGTTGCCGTTGGACGACGCGGTCGGCGGGCGGTACAAGAGGACGCGTGACAGCGCCGGCGGCCCGAAAGACCCTCCGGTGACGGGCTGCCGCGCGGACGCCGAGTTGGACGCGCAGCAGGATCAGCCGGAGGTCTGCTCCACGACCAGCGGAGGAACGCCGCGCTGGGTCACGAGGGTGACGACGCCGACGACCGGGTGCGCCGGGTGACGCGCGATCGTGCGACGAACGGCACGCCCTCGGCTCGGGAGCCTCGCGCCTGCCCATGGCGCTGCCTCGCTGCCCGGTGCGCCGCAAGGTGTGGGCCGGGCGCGGCAGCAGCCGCGCCCGGGCCTATGGATGAGGTGGTGCTCGCACAACGGTCGACGCGGGCTGCACGTGCGTTGCAGCGCGGTGCCGGTCGGTGTGCGACCCGCAGCGGGGTCAGGCGACGGTCAGGTCGGTGCCGCCGTCGGGGCAGCGGTCAGGGTCGGGTGCTGCGGCGCTCACCTGCCTGGGGTCAGGCTGGCTGCCACGGTCGATAGACCCGACGTCATCCGGTTGTGGACGCGACGCCTGCGGTCGCCGGTCGGGTCCGCGCAGGGTGCGGGCTTTCACGGCGCGGTGGGGTAGGCCGCGCTCGACCATGGTCGCGGCGAGTGCGGTGGCGTGTGCCCGGCTGTCACACTCGACGTGACACAACGCGCCCCCGATCGTGGCCGTGACCTCGGTGATCCGGTTGGTGCCGCGGTGCGCCAGCAGGAAGATGGTCCACCAGTCCACGCCGCGCCTGGTGGCCAGGACCATGGCCTCGTTGACTTCCACCACGTAGCGGGTCATCGGGCCTCCCCATCCTCTGCGGCGTCGGCGGTAGCCACCTGCTCAGGACCGGTGTCCGGTACGGGGTCTGTGTGGGCCAGGGCGGCCAGGTGTGCCGGCGGCTGGTCGCCACCGGGACGGTTGTCGTCCAGCCAGCCGGCCAGCACCTTCGTGAACTCGACGCCGAACGCGGAATCCGGGTCAGGGTTGACGTCCGCGGTGACGACGTCCGGATACTCGGCCGCGAACGCGGCCCACATGGCGTTGCGGGCAATCGCGGTCGCTCGGATGAACCGGGCCCGCTCGTTTTCCACCTCGTCAATGACCGCGGCGGTCAGCTCGACCAGGGTCTCGAGAGCCCAGCTACCCGGTACGGGGATGGCCCAGGTGTCGTCGCCGTCCGGGCCGATGACACAGCCGGCCGGGTCAGCGACCGGCTGCTGCCGCTGCCCGTTCTCGTACCGGCCGGGTCCGACCGCCGCCGACCAGCGCAGCTCGCCGTGCCGGTCGAGTTCGCGCCGGCCGGCGAAGAGGGTGACCATCCCGCCGCCGGTCTGCTCGACGACCGCGCCGTATCCGCGGTGGCGTAGCGCGTCGGCGAGTGCGACCAGGTCGATGAGGTGCGGGCGGCGGCCGCGGTTGAACGCTGCCCGCAGCTGCGCGAGCAGCGCCGGGTCGGGCTGCTCGGGCAGGTGCAGATCGCGTCGCATCCGGGCGACGGCCCACAGCCGTGGGTCGGTGGGTGGTGGTGTCCGGTTGGCGGCGCTGGCCTGGCCCCAGGCGGTGATGATGTCCAGGTGCTCCCGCCAGGACGCTTCGTTGAGTGGCATTGCTCCTCCTGTGGTGTGGCTTGGTGGCGCTTCATGCCGGACATGACTCTGCGGCGGCGCGCCGCAGGACAGCCGGCCGTTCGGCATGCAGCGACACACGAAAGTCGGAGATTCAGATCGACGCGTTGCGTGCCTGCTGCCGGCGGCGTAGCTCGGTCAGCGTCAGCGGGCGTGACACGCCGCCGCGACGCTCGCGCAGGATGGCGACGTCACCGAGTTCAGCACGCAACTGTTGTTCCTGAGCTTCGGCGTGGGCATAGCGGTCGGGAAAGACCTCCAGCACCCGCAGCCAGTGTTTCTGTCCACCTCGGACACAGACGCCGCCGCAGTTGTTGTGGCTGAACCCCATCGTGTAGAGCCGTGGGGGCGTCAAACCGTGGGCGCGGGCAGCGTCGAGCATGTCCTGCTTGGACAGATGCGGGAGGTCACACATCGGGAACCGCACTGTCCACGGCGCCCACCCGTGGACGATCGCGGGCACCCGGCGGGCCTCCGACCAGTCGATGCCCACATACAGCACGGTGTCGGCCGGGTCGGCGTGCGCGTTGAGCCAAGCGCGGGCGGGGCGTTGCTTGAGCCAGGTCGAGCATGGCGCCAGCCTCGAATTGCCGAGGAACCGCTGGTCGTGGAACACCTCGAACGGGGTGCGGCCGTCCGCCACAACCGTCGGCTCGACGCCGAGGCGGATCGTGCTGTCGCGGACGAACCGCCACAGATCCGGATCTTCGATCCGGGTGTCCGCGATAAGCAGGACCAGGCCGGTGATGCCGTGCTCGGCGACGACCCGCTCAGTGGCGGCCCAGCTCCCGATACCGCCCGAATACTGAACGACATGCCGCGTCACCGGTCACCGCCCAGCAACATGCCGAACGTGTCGTCGTCGGCCACGGCGTCGCGGACCGCCGCTGCGGGTGTGGCGCCAGCGTCGTAGGCGTCACGCCACCCCCAGTCGGACAGGTCGAAGATCGACACACCGAGGCGGCGGATGCAAGTGTGGTCGGCGGCCAGCAGCCAGGCGGCGAACCCTTCCGCACCGTCGGCGGCCTCCAGATACTGCTGGCCACGCTCGGCGTTGAGCGCCTCCCGCAGGGCGGCGCGGCGCGCGCCGGTCAGCGTCTGCCACCAGGTCGTCACGCCGGGTCCCCGATCCAACCGAGGATGGTCTCGAGGGTCGTGCCGTAACTGCCGTCGGCGACGGCGTGCAGGTCGCCTGCGTCGCCGCGCAAGTAGGAGATGGTCGCGTTGACCATCAGGTTGATGCCGTCGCGGAGCCCGTCGTCGCCGGCCTGGACCGCGTCGAGGATGTCGTCGGCGGCACGGTTCAGCGCGTCCACCACCTGACCATCGGTGAAGGTCGCCGGCACGGGTCCGGGTGCGGGGCGTTCAGTGGTCATCGCGCCACATCCTCATCGCGCGCCTGTGTGCGGCCGGCTTCCTGGTACGTGCCGACGACGAGCGCGACCTGCTCGGCGATATGGTGCAGGGCGGCCAGGACGGCGGGGATGCCGTGCTGGCGGCGGTCGGCGAAGTCCTTGATGTCCTGGTACGGCGTGCACAGGCGGATGCCGTTGGCCAGGTCGACGGTGACCAGGGCGCCCCGGTCAAGGATGTCGCCGTCGGGGAAGAGCCACAGCTGCACGCCGGCGAGGTCGGCCCGGCGGTCCAGGCCGTCCGGCTGCGCGGCCAGGACACGGTCGATGGCGGCCAGGAAGCCGGCGACGCCGGCGCCGGTCAGGTCGTCGTCGACGCCGAGGTTTTGCGCCCGGGTCGTATCCGTGAACTGGTCGTCGGGTTGCCGCAGCCATGCCGCGACAGCCGCAGGGTCGATGGTGAGGGGTGATGTCGCATGGTGCACGGGGTCCTCCAGCGGAAGTCACCGGGACACCGCCGGGCCATACGCCACCCCGGCGACCCGGGGGACGGCGCACGGCCGGTCAGGTCCCGCCAAAGGTCAATCGGATGGTTCAGAGCGAATGTGGGCTGGTGAATCAGCGCCGGCCGCGACGCCGGACACCAGGTAGTCGCCGCCCGACAACGTGGTGTGATGGCGCAGGGCCAGGACAGCGATGCGAACGCGAGCGCGCGCCTCGTGCGGCGCTGCGGGGCTACTTCGGCCGACCGGGCGTGGCCGGCCGGGTGTACCAGGTACTGAGGATCTGCCGCATGACGTAGGCGGTGAACGCGTCCCGGTCCGGCCCGGCCTTGAAAGTTCGGGCCACCGCCAGCACCGGTGCCAGGGCCTCATCCAGTGCGTTGCGGCGGGCCTCGTTGCGCTCCTGGGCCAGCCGGGCCAGCTGGGGTCCGGGCGGTGGTGTCCTGCGCCCACAGGTGGCGGCGCAGCTCAGGGTCGGCCTGTTCACCGGTGGAGGTCGGGCTGCCGTGCAGCCGCGTCGTGGCGTCCTGCCGGCTGACCGCGGCGGTGTAGTAGCTGCCGATCGCCCAACTGCTGGCGCGTTTGAACGTGTACAGCAACTCCTCGCCCGACGGGTCGATCCAAGCGTGCACCCGTTTGCCGTCGAGCACACGGACGCCGCCGTAGAGCCACCGTTCCGCAGCGGCAGGATCGGCGTCGCCGTGTCCGTCGGGTTGGTCGCTCACGCGTTGATTCCTTCTCGACGCAGCCCGGCCAGCAGAGCGGCGAGGGCCAGCCCGGCCGCGGTGCGCGCGCCGGTGTCCGCCTCCGCCTTGACCGCGGTACGCGCGGCATGGCCGAACTCGGAGAGGGTGGGCGTGGCGTCGTAGCCGGCTGCGATGATCTCCACCTCGGGAACGTCGACCGGTTGTACCGTCCTCTGGGCGTCGGTCAGCAGGTCCGCCAGCCTGTTGCCGGCGATACCGATCAGCCGCTCAGGATCGGCGGCGAGCTCGTCGACGCTTCGCCCGACAGCGGCGGCGACCGCGTCCAGCGGCAGGTTGTGCCGGAAGGTTTGGGTGATGAACCAGGTCAGTGACAGCCGCGCGTCGTCGGTGCCGGTACTCGGTTCGATGTTCTCCGGTGATGGCATGGTGCGCTCCTCTCGTGCGGCGGCGCGTGTCACGCCACGGGGCGGGTCACGTCCGTCCGATATGGATGGAAGGGGTGTTGGTGGGGTCGCGTCCGCGATGCCGGCGGGCCGGCGCCTGGGGACTCGGGCTGGGCTGCGTGGGCGGTGAGGCGGTGTCCTCCTCGGCCTGATGGCCGGGTCGGCCTGGTCTGGCGCCTGAGGTCTGTCGATGGGGAGATCTCCGAGAGCCTGCTTGGGATTTGGGCCGGCCCTTGGGGTTCGGGTTAGTCGTCGAGGTCGAGGACGTAGCGGCGTTCACCGGCGGAGTTCGGTGTCGAGGGTGGTGAAGGCGTGCTCGTCCCAGTGGGCTGCGGCGGCGAGGTGGTCGGTGATCAGCGACTCGTCCGGCCACTCATCGCCAGCGTCGATGTGCCACAGCCGCCGCCCGCCGCCGGTATATGCGGCGACCAGAGTGGCGGACGGGCCGGTGACGTCGTCGGTGAGCCGGAACACGAGCCGCGCCAGGTGCGGAAACACATTCCGGGCGGCGATGCCGGCCTGCGCAGTGTGCAGCTGCGCGCAGTGTGCTGCGGCCCGCTGTGCCTGCTGGCCGGCGGCGGCAAGCGTCTCTCCGCGGGCGGCGTCGGAGAGGAGCAGGTAGCCGGTGGTGGTGTTGGCCATGGCTTTCCCTTCAGGTGCTGGTGCCGGGGCGCCGCATGGACGGCCGTCCCATGCGGCCATGCGGCTCAAGGCCGCGGCGCGCGGCGGTGAGCGGCCGCATCTGTGCGGGTCGGCCCGATACGAGGGGTGCGGCGGCCGCAATATTGGCCAGGGAATCGGGCCGGCCGGGTGCGGGTCAGGCGGTGCCGAGGCCGAACTGCCGGGCGAGTGCCGGACCGGCCTGGACGGCGGCGACGGCGGCGGGCAGGTGGCGGCGTTGCCAGCCGTCGAGGGCGGCGGCGAGGTCGGCGCCGTATTTGCGGTGCTGGGTGAGCACGGCCGCCAGGCCGGCGGCTTGTTCGATGCCGTTGTTGGCGCCGCGGGCGGTGTGGGGCCGCACGGGGGCGAGGGCGTCGCCGAGGAGCAGGGCGTGGCCGTCGCCGATGGGCCATTGCATCCGGGTGGGTGGGTCGATGTCCATGACCGGGGCGGCCATCCGGGTGCCGGTGGCGTGGACGAGGGCGGCCTGCTCGTCCGGCAGATGCTGACCGGCGTGGGCGTCGACGGCGTGGCGGGCGGCGGCGGTGACGTGGTGCGGCAGGGCGAAGACCCGCCGGCTGGGTGGGGCGCCGAATAGGTCGCTGTACTGGCCGGTGGTGGCCGGCAGGTAGAAGGTCCAGTCGACGCCGCCGGGGATGGGTGCGAGGTTGAACTGCATCCCGCGGTGCGGGGAGGGTTCGAAGCGCAGGAAGTCCCGCAGGCCCGGCTGGGTCGCGGTGGTTTGGCCGCGGTGGGCGACGTAGCCGGCGTACCGCAGCCGCCGGTGCGGGTCGAGGAGACGCCGGCCGATCGACGTTCGCCCGTCGGCGAAGACCACCAGGTCAGCGCGAGCGGTGTCGCCGTCGGCGAGGTGCAGCACCGGCCGGCCCTGCACAGCTGTCATTCCCGTGACCCGTTTGCCGGTGTGGAGCACGCCGGTGGGCAGGCGCCGGGTAAGGGCGGTGTGCAGCAGGGTCCAGGTGGTGTTGCGGCCGGCGTAGAGGTGCCGGCGGGTGGCGGCGGGCCGGCGGTGGCGGACGGTGATGTGGGTGACCGTCTGCGAGTCATGGGCGACGAACTCGTTCTGTGGCATGCCGAGTTGGTCGAGGATGTCGAGCGACGAGTGTTCCAGGCCGATCAGCCCGCCGCCCTGCGGGGCGCTGGCCGGGGTGGCCTCGTAGACGGTGACGTCGTCGAACCCGGCGCGTAGGAGCAGCAGCGCGACGGTCGGGCCGGTCAGCGACCCCCCGACGACGGCGACCCGCAGCCGGCCGGCGGCTCGCCTCACCGCCCTGATGGTCGGCTGGCTGGTCGGCGTCACGCTCGGGATCTCAGGCTCGATTTCGGGGGTGGGATACGGCTGGTTCATGCAGGGCTCCCTTCGTGCTTGGTGCGGAGCCCGGGCACGGCCGGCGGCGGCCGGCCCGGGTTCGCGGTGGATGCGCGTGGTGGCCGGGCATCGGCCGAGCAGCGCCCCCCAGGGGGTGGGCGCTGTAGTGCTTCAGAGCGGTGGAGCGGACCGCCGGAGTGTTTGGCGGTCGTGGTAGTGGCGGCTGGGGCGAAGCCGCGCCCTGGCCGTCGTCGACGAGGCCGGCGCTTGGCCCGGCGACCCGTCGCTGCCGCGGCAGACAGCGGTCAGGACGTGGTGACGTCGTCCTGGAGCGCGATGTGGAGCCGGCCGGCCGGGGTGGGTGCGCCGCTGATGTCGTGCAGGCACCAGCTGCGCGGGCGGCCGGCTGCGTCCGGGGCGATGAGGTGTTCGGCCAGGCCGTGGCCGCAGTGGTCGCAGCCGCGGCGGCGGCTGAACGCGGCGAGGATGAGCTTGACCCGTGCCCCGTACCCGACGTCGGGTGGCGGGTTCATCCGCCGGTCCCGTGGACGAGGTGGGCGATCACGCACGTCACTGTGGCCCGGTCGGCGGCGCTCCAGCCGGCGGGCAGGGTGATCGTGAGGGTGTCGCCGTG
>Ga0164243_10015607_pt1 | contig 10484 bp, 8 predicted proteins | sample OricompcompostOP_FD_108781 | JGI IMG/M metagenome (GOLD analysis project Ga0164243, IMG submission 108781) | Organic Plus compost microbial communities from Emeryville, California, USA - Original compost - Organic plus compost (OP) | ecosystem: Engineered > Solid waste > Mixed feedstock >... | reverse complement strand
CGACCTGCGCGAGCTGCTCGGGTGTGGTGCCGTACTGGTGCATGTGGCGGCGGGCGGCCATCGCGTACTTGGCGATGAGGGTGTGCCCGTAGGGGACCTCGAACTGGAGCGGGCCGCGCGCCCCGAACGACAGGTCGGCGGTGCGGCGCCCCGCCTTGAGGTCGGCCCGTGCGGTCGACCCGTAGACGAGCAGTACCGCTTCGGCGTGGCCCTGGGCTATCGCGTCGGCGGCGTGCGCGGCCATCACCTCCCAGGTGGCGCCGCCCACCGAGGTGGAGTCCACCCAGGTGGGCCGCAGCCCCAGGTAGTCGGCGATCTCGACGGGGGCGAGGGTGCCCAGTCCGGCGGAGGCGAGGCCGTCCACGCGGGAGCGGTCGATCCCGGCGTCGGCCAGGGCGCGGCGGGCCGCCTGGGCGTGCAGGGCGTACGGCGTCGCCGAGTCGACCCGTCCCACGTCGGAGAGCGCGACTCCGGCGACCGCGACGCGGCGTCCGCCGCCCATGGAGCGGTGTGTGCTGCTGGCAGACGGCATGAATCTGACGGTACATCAGTTATGGACGGCCGGGGAGGGGGCGGATCAGGCGGTGCGGCCCTCTGGGCATCGGCGTGCGGCCTGCCTAATATGACGAGCCGTCAGATGTCGCAGTCACCGTCAGTGCCGAGGGGGCGCCGCCGATGGACACCGCGTTCACCGAGGAACAGGACGGGATACGCCGCACCGTGCGGGACGTGCTCGCCCGGCGCTGCACTCCCGAGGACGTACGGGCCGCGGTCCTGGCCCCGCAGGGCTACGACACCGCCCTGTGGCACACCCTCGCGCACGAACTGGGGCTGCCCGGACTTGCCCTCCCCGAGGCGTACGGCGGCGCCGGCTGCGGCACCCTCGAACTGGCGCTGGCGGCCGAGGAGGCGGGCCGCGCCCTGCTGCCCTCCCCCCTGCTGCCGACCGCCGTACTGGCGGCACCCCTGCTGCACGCGCTGGGCACCCGCAGGCAGCGTGACCGGCTGCTGCCCGCCCTGGCCCGGGGAGAGCTGACCGCCACGCTCGCCGTCCCCGCCGGTACCCTCACCTCGGCCCTCGGCCTCACCGGCACCGGGGACGGTGACGGTGACGTCACCGGCAACGGCACGGGCCCGGCCCCGTGGACGGGCATCAGCGGCGGGCGTCACGGACGGGGGACCCAGGAGGGCGGGTTCGGCGCCACGGGACTTGCCGCCACCGGGTTCGGCGTCGGCGGGCGGGGTGCCGACGGTTCCGGCGGAAGCTGGGCGGGGGGCGGCCGGGCCGGCGGGATCCAGGCGCGGCCGGCGGACGGGGGCTGGCGGCTGTACGGGGAGGTGGGCCAGGTGCTGTGCGGGCACACGGCCGGGCTGCTGCTCGTCGCCGCGCACACCGGCGGCTTCGCCCGCAGCCGCACCGTCCTCTTCCTCGTCACCGCCGACGCGCCGGGGCTGACCCGGATCCGGCAGACGGCACTGGACGAGACGCGGCCCGTCGCCCGCCTCGAACTGCGGGACGTGCCCGCCGAGCCGCTGGGACCGCCCGAGGACGACGCGGGCCCGGCGCTGGCCGCGGTGGGCCCCGGAGTGGCCGCCGTGCTGGCGGCCGAGGCGGTGGGCGCCGCCGACGGCGCGCTGCGGCGCACGGTCGCGTACGTGGGCGTGCGCCACCAGTTCGGCAGGCCCATCGGCTCCTTCCAGGCGGTACGGCACCGGCTGGCGGACGTCTACGTGCGGGTGGAGGCGGCACGCTCGGCGGCGTACTACGCGGCCTGGGCGGCGGGCACCGAGGCCGCCGCTCGCGCGGAGACGGCGGCCCCGCTGTCCTCCACCCTTCCGGCGTCCCCGGGGGACGGGCCCGCCGTACCGGAGGGCAGGGTGAACGGGGTGGACCGGGTGAACCCGGCGGAAGGAAGAGCGAACGGCGCCGGGCCCGGCGAGGCACGGGTGGACGGGCCGCTGGCGCTCGCCCAGGCGCTGGAGGCGCTGCGCTCGGCCGCGGCCGAGACGGTGCAGCTGCACGGCGGTGTGGGCTTCACCTGGGAGCACCCCGCGCACCTCGCCTTCAAACGTGCGGCGGGTGACACGCTGCTCTTCGGTCCCGCCCATCTGCTGCGGGCCCGCGCCGCCGCGCGAGCGGGACTGTTCGCGCCCCGTACCCGGCGCGCGTCCGAGCGGCGGGACGGAGAGGCGGTCGCGGTCTGATGGCCAGGAGGGACGGACGGGTGACCAGGAGCAACGGACGGGCAGCCGTCCAGCGGATCTCGTCCACCAGGACGTTCGCACGGGTCGCCCCGCATGTGATCCCCGTGCTCGACCGGGCCGTCCACCGGCTGTCCGGCGGGCGGACGATGCTCAGCACCCGGATGCTGCCCGGCGTGGTGCTGACCTCGACCGGGGCGCGGAGCGGCGAGCCGCGGCGCACACCGCTGGCGTGCATGCCGGAGCCGGAACGGGGGAGCTGGCTGCTGATCGGCAGCAACTTCGGCAAGCGGGAGCATCCGGGCTGGACGGCGAACCTGCGCCGGCACCCGGAGGCGCGGATCGTCTACCGGGGCAGGGACATCCCGGTGCGGGCACGGCTGCTGGAGGGGGAGGAGCGCGCGGAGGCGTGGCGGGAGCTGGTGCGGTTCTGGCCGCCGTACGAGGTCTACCAGGCGCGGATCGACCGGCGGATACGGGTCTTCCGTCTGGAGGAGCGGGCCGGGGACTGACCGCCGCGCGGGGCCGGGCCCGTCATGGCGGCGGGGGCGCTTGGAGCGGCGCGGGGAATGGCCGGGGGGAGTGGCGCGGGACGGTGTCCTGGACGCACTGTCGCGGTCCGGGTACGCGCTGGTACTGCGGTGGTGCGCACGAAGAACGCGGTGCGCACGGGGCGCGTTGCGCGGACGAGCCGACGGTGCCGTCCGGGCGGCGCGGGATACCTGGGGGGATTACGGGATCACTTGGTGGGCTTCTTGCCCGTGACACCGAGGTGGACGAGCAGCGCCAGGCTCGGCTTGAGCTCCGACTGCTTGACACCCCAGCTCTGGAACCCCTTCTGGTGGCCCGCGACGGAGGCCAGCATGGCGACGAGGGAGCCCGCGACGGCGGCGGCGTTGACGTCCTTGCCGACCCGGCCCCGGGACTGGAGATCCTTGATCGCGTCGGCCAGCGAGTTGTTGACCGAGTTGAGGATCTTCATGCGGATCTTGTAGAACCGCTTGTCGCCCTCGGCCGCGCCCAGGTCCACCACGCGCAGGATCGCGTCGTTCTTGCGCCAGAAGGCCAAGAAGCCCTCGACCAGGTCCTCGGCCGTCTGCCAGGCGGCCTTGCCCGTCCAGGACCGGCCGGCCACCAGCTCGGTGAGGGAGGCGCCCTCCTTGGCCATGGACTCGGCGATCTCCAGAACGGCGCCCTCGACGTCGGGGAAGTACTGGTAGAAGGTCGCCGGGGACGTGCCCGCTCTCCGTGCGACGTCGATGACCTTGACATCGCGGTACGGCGACGAGCTGAGCATCTCGCTGAGGCAGTCGAGCAGCTTCTGCCGCGTCGCTTGACCGCGGCGTCCGGCCACCCGGCCGTCGACGGTTCGAACTTGTCCTGTCATGCCGTCAGCTTACCGAGGGGTGATCGGCCCGCGATTCGTCCGCGGGCAAATGGGGTGTGCCCGCTCCGGGAGGCGGGGGAGGGGCAATTGGGGTGAGGGGCGACCAGCCGATCATGCCGGTAGGGCCCGGTCATACCCGCCTTTGTCGGAGCACGAAGACACGTACGTGCCGCCCCCGGGTTCGCAACCGGCGCCTTCGCCAGGAAGAATCGGCGTCCGGACCGCCGGGTCCGGCACGGCAGTGAGAGGCTGCACGGGGCGGGAGCGGGCAGATTTTACGGCCCCTACGGGGAGGTGGCAGGACAAGTGGTGGAGCAGCTTACACAGCACGATCCGCGGCGGATCGGCCCGTTCGAGGTGCTGGGCCGTCTCGGTTCCGGCGGTATGGGGCTGGTCTACCTGGCACGTTCGGCCTCCGGCCGCCGCGTCGCGATCAAGACGGTCCGCACGGAACTGGCCGAGGACCAGCTCTTCCGGGTGCGCTTCACCCGCGAGGTCGAGGCGGCGCGCGCGGTCAGCGGCTTCTACACCGCCGCCGTGGTGGACGCCGATCCGCGCGCCGCCATCCCCTGGCTGGCCACCGCGTACGTGCCCTCCCCGTCGTTGGAGGAGATAGTCACCGAGTGCGGACCGCTGCCGGTGCAGGCGGTGCGCTGGCTGGCGGCGGGGGTCGCCGAGGCGCTCCAGTCCATCCACGGCGCGGGCCTGGTGCACCGCGATCTGAAGCCGTCCAACGTGCTGGTCGTCGAGGACGGGCCGCGGGTGATCGACTTCGGTATCGCCTCGGGCGTCTCCAACACCCGGCTGACGATGACCAACGTCGCCGTGGGCACCCCCGCCTACATGTCGCCCGAGCAGGCGCGCGACTCCCGCAGCGTCACCGGCGCCAGCGATGTGTTCTCCCTCGCCTCGACCCTGGTGTTCGCCGCCACCGGGCATGCGCCCTTCCACGGCGCCAACCCGGTGGAGACCGTCTTCATGCTGCTGCGCGAGGGCCCGGACCTGGAGGGGCTGCCGGACGAGCTGCACGGGCTGATCGAGTCCTGCATGCGGATGAACCCGGAGGAGCGGCCCACGCCCGCCGACCTCCAGGCCCAGCTCGCCCCGCACCTGTTCGGCGCGGGCAGCGACGACAGCGGCACGGTGTCCGCCTGGCTGCCCTCCACGGCCGTCTCCCTGATCGAACGCCGTCGCGGCGGCCGTTCCCTGCGTCGCCGGGAGGCCGCCGGGTCCGGGGACGGCGCCGCCGCGGCCGGGAACGAGCCCGCCGCCGTCGGTGCGGGCAGCGCCCCGGGCGGCTCGCCGTCGGCGCCGGTCGGCCCCGGTGGCCCGCCCGCGGTCGGTGCGCGGGCCGCGGGCGGCTCCGCCGGATCGGGTGCGCAGGCCCCCGGCCCGCAGGCGGGCGCCCCGGCGTGGGCGCAGGCCGCCGGTCCGGGCGCCGCCGCCTCCGGGAGCGGTGCCTCCGGGAGCGGGGCCGCCGCCGGGAACGGCGCGGCTTCCGGGAACGCCGCGGCCTTCACCCCCGGTCCGGCCGCCCAGGGTGCGGCGTCGGCCGGTCCCGGCGCGGCGCGGCACGGCTCCGGGGCGGGCGGTGGCGCCGACTGGGACCAGGGCATTCCGCCGGGGCCCCGCGCGGGAGGCGCCCAGGCGGGCCCCTCGGGCGCGGGCTCCGCCGAGGCGGGCCCCTCCGGCGCCGGCCGCGACGGTACGGGCCGCGACGGTGCCGGTGCGGCTCCCGTGGTCTCCCGGCCGCCCGCGCAGCCACCCGGCGCCGAGGCGGGCCCCGTCCAGCTCCCCGGCGCGCAGGTGCCGATCGGACCCGGGCCGCGCCGCCCCGACGAGACCGGGCGGGACACCGGCACCAACCCCTCCACCGGCTGGGTCCGCCCGCCCGAGGGCTCCCCCGACGGCGCCCCGCCCGCCTCGTACGCGCAGCCGTACCCGCACCTTCCGCCGCAGGCGGGGCCCACACCGCCGCCCGGCCCCGCACCCTCCCAGGCCGCGCCCGCGGTGCCGCCCGCACCGCCGTCCGTCCCGCCGTACGCCCCCGGGCCGAGGCACGCCGGCGCGGCCGAGCACGGCGCCGGGCAGCCGCCCGGTGCGCACCCGCTCCAGCAGCCCCCCTCCGTCCCGCCCGCGCCGGTGTCGGCGCCGTCGCCGCAGTCGGCGGGGGCACCGGCGCCGCCGCCCGGACCGGCACCCTCCGCCCGTCCCACCGGCGGCGGGCAGACCGGCGGGGCGCAGCGCTGGCGGCCGTGGCGGTTCCGGATGTCGAACGACGTGTGGGGCTCCCCGGTGGTGGCCGACGATCTGGTGTACGTCACCTCGTTCGAGGTGCACGCGCTGGACGTGGCCAGCGGGCGCCGGCAGTTCAAGACGCGGGAGGTCGCCTGGTCGATGGCCGTCTCCGGCGGCCGGGTGCACGCCTCCGACGGGCCCAGCCTCTACGCCCTGGACGCCGCGGACGGCTCCGAGCGCTGGCGGCTGGCCACCGACGGCTGGGTCTACTCCCTCCAGGTCGACCGGGGCACCGTGGTCACCGGCACCCGGGGCGGCGGCGTCCAGGCGTGGGAGGCGGCCAGCGGCGAGAAGCTGTGGGACCTCACCGGCGCCCAGGCCGACTTCGAGACGCCGGAGGGCGGGCCCGTCATCGCGGACGGTGCCGTCTACACCTGGGCGGACGGGAGGCTGTACGTCTTCGAGGCGCGCACCGGCACCGAGCGGTGGTCGTACCCGGTGGGTGACGCCGCGGCAACCGGCGGGGTGCCGGTGCGGGTGACGGCGGCCGAGGACGGTTCGGTCTACGTGTGCGCCGGCTCCCGGGTGTTCGCGCTGGACGCGGCCACCGGGCGGGAGCGGTGGCGGTTCGACGCGCCGGCCGCCTTCCTGTCCCCGCCGGCGTTCGTGCCCGGCCCCGGGGTGACCGGTGGCGGCGTCTACCTGGCCGACTATCTGGGCACGGTCTACGCGCTCGACTCGGGCAACGGCAACGACCGCTGGCGGATCGCCACCGAGGCCCGCCACTCCACGGAACCGGTCGTCACCGCGGACGGCCTCGTCCACCTGGGCAGCGGCGGCGCCGTCTACACCCTGGACGCGGTCAGCGGCACCCCGCGCTGGCGGTTCGCCACCGGCGCCGACGTGGTGGGCGCACCCGTGGTCGCCGACGGCCGGGTGCACTTCGGCTCGGCCGACCACTGTCTGTACACCGTGGACGCGGTGGGCGGCCAGTTGCGCTGGAAGCTCGCCACCGGCGGGGAGATCACCGGCTCACCGGTGGTGGTGGCCGGCGTGGTGTACGCGTGCAGCAAGGACCGCTGCGTCTACGCCCTGGACGCCACCAAGGGCACCGGCCAGTCCCGGCAGGCCGGCTGACCGTCCGGCACCCCGGCGGCAGCGACACGACGGTGCCCGCCCGTCCGTCCGGCGGACGGGCGGGCGGAAGAGGCGGACGGGGAGGTCAGGCCGCGTCCCGCCGGCCGTGCGGCCAGGTGTCGTCGTCGGCGTTCCCCGGCTGGCCCGGCGCGGCCGGCGGCGCCTTGGGGAACGGCCGGGTGTTGTCGGGCAGTTCCTCCTCGCCCTCCGGAGCGCGGCCCTGCTCCTCGGCCCGGCCCTGGCCCGGCTGCGGGGACCTGGGTTCCTGCGGCTCGTCCAGCGGCGCCCCCTGGGTGCCCGGCATGGACTCGTACGGCTCCTGCTCCCCGGGCCCTCCGGCCGCGCCGCGCATCCCGGGCTGCCCCGGATAGGGCTCCTGGCCCGGATAGGGCTCCTGCGGCGGCGCCCCGGGCCGGGGCCCGGCCGGGGGCGGCTGGCCCGCGTACGGCTGCTCCAGGGTGTCCTCCTGCGGGCTGCCGTACGGCTGTGCCCCGGCACCGGCCGCACCGCCCGGAACGGCAGCGGTACCCGCGGCACCCGCGGCGGCCGGTTCCGCGCCGCGACGGCGGCGGGCCACCGCGCGGCGCCCCGCCATCAGCGCGCCGCCGATCAGCAGCAGCGCCCCGCCGGCCAGGGCGAGCCAGGCACCGGAGGCGAGCCCTCCGGTGTTGCCGGCGGTCAGACTGCCGGCGGCCTGGCCCTGCCGCACCATCCACAGGACGGTGAAGCCGAGGGCGAGCACGCCCGCGATCAGCACCACCGTGCGGGAGCGGGCCAGTATCCCCAGGACCGCCACCACCGCGGCGATCAGCATCAGCACGAACAGGCCGGTGAAGAGCGCGGCGGCGGCGCGGGTGATGCCGCCTGCCTGGAAGAGCTGGTCGAGCCTGAAGTCGCGCCCGAGGCGGCCGTTGTACCAGGGGCGGAAGGGGCTGTAGACGACGGCCGCCGCTCCGATGAGGGCGAGGAGCGACCCGATCGCGTTCCGGATCATGGTCTCGTCTCGCTTCCCCGGCGTCACGCGGACGCCGTCCGAATGCGTGATCCGCTTCCGACGCTACGCCGCCGGGAACCCGCTCGCCACTGAGGGCGTCTGGAGCCGATGACATAAGTTGTACAGGACGCGACAAGTAATGGGTCGCGCACTACCGGGGGGTCCTCATGAAGCGTCTGCGCCACCTGAAACTGATCGCCGCGGTCACCGTGGTGCTGCTGGCACTGAGCGGTTTCAGCCAGGCCCGCTCCTCCGGCGGGCACGGTGGCGGCAGCAAGAGCCACGGCGGCGGTGGCGGCGGATGCAGCAGCGAGAAGTCCGGCAGCCACAGTTCGTCCGACAGCGACTGGGACCGCTCCTACGGCTCCTCCGGTTCCTCCTACGGCTCGTCCTCGTCGTCCTCTTCTTCGTCTTCTTCGTCTTCTTCGTCGTCCTCCGGCGGCACCAGGGCCGACGGCTCCGGTCACGTCACCGAGTGCGCCCGGGAAGTCCCCGGCGGGAAGCCGGCGGCGACCGTACGGGTGCGCAACACCGGTACCGCCAGGGGCACTTTCACCGTGCGGGTGAACTTCCTCGACGCCGACGGCGGCCTCGTCGACTCCGGTTCCGCCGTCACCACCGTCGAGGACGGCCGCTCCAGGACGGTGAAGGTGCCCATGGACACCCCGAGCCTGGTCGGCAAGGTGAAGGAGTGCGAGGTCGCCTCCGTCGGGTGACCGGCGGCGGCCCGGTCCGCACCGGGAGCCCCGCCCCTGCTGCCGCGAACGCCCCCACCTCCTGGCGGGGGCGTTCGCATGACCGCCCGTGCGTGTCCTGCGGCCCCGGCCGGCCCGCTACCGGGAGGGCGCGGTGACTTCCCAGGCGGCCTCGATCATGCGGAAGATCTCGTCCACCGCGGCGTCCGGGTCGTCCGCCTCGCGGGCCAGCGCGTAGGCATCGACCACGAACCGGGCCAGTGTCCGGCAGACCGTGCCGGTCCGTGCCAGGGCGGGGTCGGCGGCGACGGCCGCCGCCAGCGACTCCGCGTGGCGCAGCCGCATCGAGTCCTCGTACTGCCGCAGAGCGGGTGACGCGGCGATCATGCGCTGGATCGGGGCGGCGCCGTCCGCCGTGCAGTGGCGCACCAGGGCCAGGACCTCGCGGCGCAGCGCGGGGATGAGGGGCTCGTCCGGCGCCCGGTTCGTGACCGCCTGTGCGAGGCGCTGTTCGAAGCCCTCGTCCTGTTCGAAGACCAGGGCCTCTTTCGAGGCGAAGTGGGAGAAGACGGTGGTGACGGCCACGTCCGCCTCGGCGGCCACCTCGCGGATGCCCACCGCGTCGTAGCCGCGCTCCAGGAAGAGCCGCAGGGCCGTGTCGGCGATCTTCCGGCGGGTCGCGGCCTTCTTGCGCTCACGTCGTCCGGTCGGCACGGTCATGGGCTGGACCCTATCAAATGCGAAATCACAACAGTGAGGAAAAACTAACGGGCAGGAAAACCTAACGGTTAGTGTTACGGTGCCGGTATGAAAAAAGTGATCTTCGCCGAGTTCGGCGGCCCCGAAGTGCTCCGACTCGTGGACGCCGAGGAGCCCCACGCGGGCCCCGGCCGCATACGCATCGCCGTACGGGCGGCGGGCGTCAACCCCGTCGACTGGCGCATCCGTGAGGGCCAGGTCCTCTCCGCCCATCCGATCGCGCTGCCCTCCGGCGTCGGGCTGGACGCCTCCGGGGTGGTGGACGAGGTCGGCGAGGGCGTCGAAGGGATCGCGGTCGGCGACCGGGTGTTCGGCGAAGGCGCGAGCACCTACGCCGAGTTCGCCGTGCTGACGGCCTGGGCCCGGATGCCCGAGGGGCTGAGCTTCGAAGAGGCGGCCGGATACCCCTCGGTGGTGGAGACCGCGCTGCGCATCCTCGGCGAGGTCGGCGCGCGGCCCGGGCACACGCTGCTGGTCAGCGGCGCGTCCGGGGGAGTCGGCTCGGCGGTCTTGCAGATCGCCCGCGAGCGCGGCATCCCGGTGATCGGCACGGCCGGAGCCGCCAACCAGGACTATCTGCGCAGCCTGGGCGCCCGGGCCACCACCTACGGTGAGGGCTGGGTCGAGCGGGTGCGGCAGCTCGGCCCCGTCGACACGGCCCTCGACCTGGCCGGCTCCGGGGTGATCCGCGAACTCGTCGAGCTGACGGGAGACCCGCACAAGGTCGTCTCCATCGCCGATCTGGACGCGCCCCGGTCCGGTGTCCGCTTCTCCGGTGTGGCCGGGAGCGTTCCGGCGGCGCTGGCCGAGGCGGTGGACCTCATCTCGCGGGGGAAGCTCCACATCCCGGTCGAGAAGTCGTACCCGCTGGCCGAGGCCGCGGCGGCGCACGCCGACAGCCAGGCCGGCCACGCGCGCGGTCGCCGCGTCCTGCTCATCTGAACCGCTTTGCGTGCCGGCCCCTTCGGGCTGACGCGGCAACGCGGGGCCGGTGCCTGGGGGGTGAGGTCCGTGCTTCGGGGGAGACGGGGCCCATGCCTCGGGAGGTGGGACCCGTGCCTCGGGAGGTGGG
>Ga0164243_10015606_pt1 | contig 10484 bp, 9 predicted proteins | sample OricompcompostOP_FD_108781 | JGI IMG/M metagenome (GOLD analysis project Ga0164243, IMG submission 108781) | Organic Plus compost microbial communities from Emeryville, California, USA - Original compost - Organic plus compost (OP) | ecosystem: Engineered > Solid waste > Mixed feedstock >... | reverse complement strand
TTCTGCTTCACGCCGAAGGGCCGGCTGATCGCGCTGCCGCGCGGCGCGACCCCCATCGACTTCGCCTATGCCGTTCATACCGATATCGGCGATACCTGCGTGGGCGCCAAGGTGAACGGGCGCATCATGCCGCTGATGACGGAGCTGAAGAACGGCGACGAGGTGGAGATCATCCGTTCCAAGGCGCAGGTGCCCCCCGCCGCTTGGGAATCCGTGGTGGTCACGGGCAAGGCCCGCTCTGCCATCCGCCGCGCGACGAGAAACGCCATCCGCAAGCAATATTCAGGCCTCGGCACGCGCATCCTCGAGCGCGCCTTCGAGCGCGCCGGCAAGGCCTTCGGCAAGGAGCTGCTGAAGCCGGTGCTGCATCGGCTGGCCCGCAAGGATGTGGAGGACGTGCTGGCGGCCGTCGGGCGAGGGGAGATCACGTCCCAGGATGTCGTGCGCGCGGTCTTCCCGGATTATAAAGACGAGCGCGTCACGCAGAGCCCGAAGAATCGCGAGGAAGGCTGGTTCAATCTGCGCAACGCCGCCGGCATGCTGTTCCAGGTCCCCGGCCGCTCGGCGCGCCGCAACCGGAAGGGAAAGAAAAAGGAGGCCGCCTCCGTTGAGAACGGGGCTCTTCCGATCCGCGGCGTTTCCGGCGACCTGCCGGTGCGCTTCGCGCCCGAAGGTGCGGTTCCCGGCGACCGCATCGTCGGCATTTTGACGCCCGGTCATGGCATCACGATCTACCCGATCCAGTCGCCGTCGCTCACCGCTTTCGACGACCAGCCGGAACGCTGGATCGATGTGCGCTGGGACATCGACGAGAACATGAAGGAGCGTTTCCCTGCGCGCATCTCCGTGACGGCGATCAACGAGCCCGGCTCGCTCGCCAGCATCGCCCAGGTGATCGCCTCCAACGACGCGAACATACACACGCTTTCGATGCGGCACACGGCGCCCGATTTCACGGAGATGGTCTTCGACTTGCAGGTATGGGACCTGAAGCACCTCAACCGTCTCGTCTCTCAGCTCAAGGAGATGGGCTGCGTGAGCGGCGTGCACCGCGTCAACGGTTGACCGGATGCTGCCTCATTTCCGCCCCCGCAACTGCCTATCGCCTGTAGCTGATCGCTGGATTGCAGAGCTTTCGAAGCGTGTTGGTGTTTTCTCACGCAGGGAATCCTTAGATAAAGGCACTGACAAAGTGTCTGGACGGCGCCGTTGCCTGCGCCGCTGCGGCATGGCCGTCATGGCTTCATGAGTGCGGTAAGAAGGGATGCTCTTCAAGCGCAGGAGAAGAGAGGCTTTATGGGACCGGCTGAGGACGTTCCTCTGGCCACGGCGTTCGTTCCGGCGTTCGGTGACGTATTTTGTCAAGCGTGCGCTGAGGCTGAGCGCAACGCCCCATGCCATATCCGCCGGCGTCGCAGCCGGCGTTTTCGCATCCTTCACGCCCTTCATGGGGTTTCACTTCCTCATCGCTGCGGCCGTCGCCTGGATCATCCGCGGCAATCTGGTCGCTTCGGCGATCGGTACGTCACTCGGGAATCCCATCACCTTTCCGTTCATATGGGGAGCGACGCTCGAGCTCGGAAAGTTCATCCTCCAGGGCACACAGCCGTCGGGGATGGGTCCAAAGGACATCGGTCATCTCCTGTGGCATCTGGAGTTCGCGAAATTATGGGAGCCGCTCCTGAAGCCGATGGCGATCGGCTCGCTCCCGCTCGGGCTTCTGGCGGGGGTGATTTTCTATGTCGTTACGCGCTGGGCGTGCATCGCTTTCCGCGAGCAGAGGCGCAGGCGACTGGCGGAGCGGGCGCGGCGGCGGGCATCCGCCCAGGCGAACGCCGACGCGATAGCGAGTTGAGCTCATGATTATAGGCCTCGGCAGCGACCTCATCGACATCCGCCGCATCGAGAAAACGCTCGAACGCCATGGTGAGCGCTTCATAAGCCGTGTCTTCACCGCGATCGAGCGCGCCAAATCGGACCGGCGCCGCCAGCGCGCTGCCTCCTACGCCAAGCGGTTCGCCGCCAAGGAAGCGTGCGCCAAGGCGCTGGGGACAGGGCTTTCCCACGGCGTCTTCTGGCGCGACATGGGTGTCGTGAACTTGCCGAGCGGCAAGCCTACGATGGAGCTTACGGGGGGCGCGGCCGAGCGGCTTAACTCCATGATGCCCGCGCGCCATCGCCCGCTCATTCATCTCACCATTACAGACGATTATCCGCTGGCTCAGGCATTCGTGATCATCGAAGCGGTGCCGGAACAGTAACGAAACGCTACAAAATGCCCGTAGCCGGCGCATTGCGGCGGGCGGCGTGAGCCGATAAGACGAAGCGCGAAAGGTCGCGGGCAGGCGACCGAACCGAGGACAAAATGAGCGTGGCCGACAAATCTCAGAAGAAATCGGGCGGATTGGGCGAAACCGTCAGTGTTGTCATCCAGGCGCTGCTTTTGGCGCTTGTGATCAGGACGTTCCTGTTCCAGCCGTTCTCGATCCCCTCCGGTTCCATGCGTCCGACGCTGCTCGAGGGTGATTATCTCTTCGTGACGAAATGGGCCTACGGCTATTCGCGTTACTCGTTTCCCTTCTCTCCGCCGCTCTTTTCCGGCCGCATCTGGGGATCTGGGCCGGAGCGGGGAGACGTGGTTGTCTTCAAGTTTCCGCCTGACCCGTCGCTCGACTACATCAAGCGCGTGATCGGCCTTCCGGGCGACCGCATCCAGATGCGCGACGGCCAGCTCTTCATCAACGGCGAGGCGGTCCCGCGCGAGAAGGTCGGCCAGATCGACAATCCAGATATTACCGAGTTGCCACGGCCGGTGGATGTCTACCGCGAGACGCTGCCCAACGGCGTCTCCTACGACACGCTCGACATCTCCCCCAATTCCATCGGCGACAACACGCGCGAATTCGTGGTGCCGGAAGGGCACTATTTCATGATGGGGGACAATCGCGACAATTCAACCGACAGTCGCTTCTCCGTTGGCTTCGTGCCGCAGGACCATCTGGTCGGACGTGCAAACATCATCTTCTTCTCCATATCCGGTGGAGCCAGCCCGTTGGAGATCTGGCGCTGGCCGACCGAGATCCGCCCGTCGCGCATCTTCAGCTGGGTCGATTGAGGAGCGATGGGGCGCAAGCGTCTGAAAGGGCAGGAGCTTGCCGATGCAGTCAGGGAGCGCATCGGCATTTCCTTTCGCGATCTGGACCTTCTCAACCGTGCGCTGACGCATTCGAGCGTGCGAGGCAAGACGGGAGACTATCAGCGGCTGGAATTTCTCGGCGACCGGGTGCTCGGGCTTATCGTGGCCGAGATGCTCTACGAGACCTATCCCGATGCGCCTGAGGGCGAGCTTTCGCTTCGCCTCAACGCGCTGGTGAATGCCGAAACGCTCGCTTCGATCACCGAGGAGCTCGGCCTGGATGCACTCATCCAGACGGGCAGCGACCTCAGGGCGCTGGCTGCGCGCAAGCAGGTCAACATGCGCGCTGACGTGATGGAGGCCCTGATCGCCGTCATCTACCTTCAGCACGGCCTGGACGGCGCCCGCCAGTTCATCCGGACCCACTGGAGGGAGCGTTCCAATGCCGAAGGCGCGGCGCGCGCCGACGCCAAGACGGCGTTGCAGGAGTGGGCGCACCAGGTTTCCGGCGTCACGCCCGAATACGCGATCGAGAGCCGCGAAGGCCCGGACCACGATCCCGTTTTCACAGCGGTCGTCCGCATAGCCGGCTTCAAGGAAGGCCGCGGCCGTGGCCGCTCCAAGCGCGAGGCGGAACAGGCCGCCGCAACCGAAGTTCTGATTCGCGAGGCCGTATGGACGCCGATGGAAAGCCTGCCATGACCGGAACCGCCGAGCCTGGGCCGGGCACCCGTTCCGGCTTCGTCGCCCTGATAGGGGCGCCCAACGCCGGAAAGTCGACGCTGCTCAATCGGCTGGTCGGCGCCAAGGTTTCGATCGTCACCCATAAGGTGCAGACGACGCGGGCGCTGATCCGCGGCATCGCCACCCATGACAAGACGCAGATCGTTTTCATCGATACGCCAGGCATCTTCAGGCCCCGGCGGCGGCTCGACCGGGCAATGGTGACGACGGCCTGGGGCGGGGCCAAGGACGCGGACATGGTGGCGCTCCTGATCGATGCGGAGCGCGGCATCAAGGGCGATGCCGAGGCGATCCTCGACAATCTCGCCGAGGTGCGGCAGCCCAAGATCCTGATCCTCAACAAGATCGACCGCATCAAGCGCGACAAGCTGCTGGCGCTGGCGTCCGAGGCGAATGAGCGAGTGCCCTTCGACCGCACCTTCATGGTCTCGGCGCTTACGGGCGACGGCTGCGACGATCTCCTCGATTATCTGGCGGGGGCCCTGCCAGAGGGCCCTTGGTACTACCCCGAGGACCAGATCTCCGATCTGCCCATGCGTCAGCTTGCAGCCGAGATAACCCGCGAGAAGATCTTTCTGCGCCTGCACCAGGAGCTTCCCTATTCCGCCCATGTGGAGACCGAGAAGTGGGAGGAGCGGAAGGACGGCTCGGTACGTATCGAGCAGGTGATCTATGTGGAACGCGAGAGCCAGAAGAAGCTCGTCCTCGGGCATAAGGGAGGCACGATCCGCGCTATCGGCCAGAGCGCACGTGAAGAGCTTGCGGAAATACTGGAGCAGAAGGTGCATCTCTTCCTGTTCGTGAAGGTGCGCGAGAACTGGAGCGACGACCCCGAGCGCTACCGCGAGATGGGGCTTGAATTCCCCGGTTGAGGGGAGGAGAACCGTGCCATGGAATGGCACGACGAAGGCATTGTGCTGGGCACCCGAAAGCACGGTGAAACCAGCGTCATCCTGGAGACGATGACGTCCGCCCACGGCCGGCATCTGGGGCTTGTGCGCGGAGGACGATCGAGACGCTTGCAACCCGTGTTGCAGCCGGGAAACCGCGTAGCGCTCACCTGGCGCGCACGGCTCGACGAACACCTTGGAATGTTCCAGGCGGAGCCGCTGGAGCTCAATGCCGCACGCTTGTTGAACTCCGCCGTGGCCGTCTACGGCATCCAGACGCTGGGCGCGCATCTGCGCCTGCTGCCGGAACGCGACCCGCATCCGGGGCTTTACGAAGCGCTCGGCGTCATCGCCGCCCATCTCGACGATCCAATGGCGGCCGGCGCGCTTGTCGCGCGTTTCGAACTGGCTGTCCTCGATGAGCTGGGCTTCGGGCTCGATCTATCGCGGTGCGCGCTTTCGGGCAGCCGTGAGAACCTTGCCTATGTCTCTCCGAAGTCGGGGAGGGCAGTGACGAGGGAAGCCGGTACTCCCTGGGCTGACAAGCTGCTGCCGCTGCCAGCGTTCCTGACCACTGGCGGCGACGCTCTGTGTGACAGGGCGATGCTCGCCCAAGCCTTCGCGTTAACGAGCTTCTTCTTCACACGCCATGTCTACGAACCGCGGGGGCTGGCAGAGCCCGAGGCGCGTGCGGGATTCGTGGCGGCATTGATGCGGAGCTTGGGTGGGGAGAGCGCGGCGTGAGCGACGATGCGCGCAGGCATTGAGATGCCGGTGCGCTGAGATTTCTTTTGGCCGCTTGCTGCGCCCGTGGCCGTGGCGCCAAAAGATAAGGCGGAGCCCGAAGGCCCCGCCTCGAATGCTTGCGAGGTTCGTTCAGGCAGCGATCTTGCCGCCGCCCTGCTTGGTCACGATGACCACCGCGGGGCGAACCGGGAGCTTCTCGTCGAAATCCGGCCAGCGGGTGGCGGGCTGCTCGAAGGTTGCAAGGCCCTCGTCGCCGGGATGCTGTACGGCCAGGAACAGCGTCTCGCCGTCTGGTGTAAAGTAGGGGCCGCACATTTCCGCACCCACGGGCACCCGGAAGAAGAGCTTCGACGTGCCGCGCGCCTCGCCTTCCGTGTCCACCGCCCAGAGACCGTCGGTGCGCCCGGTGGCCTTCTGGTTGTTGCCGTCGGTCGAGATCCACAGGCGGCCATCGGCGTCGATGGCGCAGTTGTCGGGCATACCGAACCACCCGTTGCGGGTCGTGTCCGGCGAGAAGCTCGCGCCCACCTCGGCGACGGAGGGATCGCCGCACTTGAGCAGCACTTCCCAAGTCGATTTGGTCGAGGCGAAGTCGCCGTCGGTCTCGGTGATCTCGATAATATGGCCGAAGGCGTTGTCCGCACGCGGGTTCGCCGGATCCACCTGGTCCGCCTCGCGGTTGGTGTTGTTGGTGAGCATGACGTAGACCTTGCCCGTCTTGGGGTTCGGCTGCACGTCCTCGGGGCGGTCCATCTTGGTGGCGCCGAGGAGGTCTCCGGCGCGACGCGTCTCGATCAGCACGTCGGCCTGGCTTTCGAAGCCGTTCTCGGCCGTGAGCGGGCCCTGACCATGGACGAGCGGCAGCCAATCCACCGTGCCGTCCTCGTTGAAACGGGCGACATAGAGCGTGCCCTCGTCGAGCAGGTCCATGTTGGCGGCGCGATCCTCGCCATTGAAGGTGCCGGCGGTCACGAATTTGTAGACATAATCGAAACGCTCGTCGTCACCGCAATAGGCGACCACGCGGCCGTCCTTGTTGACGATGCTCTCGGCGCCTTCATGCTTCACGCGGCCGAGCGCGGTGCGTTTCTTCGGCACGGAATTGGGGTCGAGCGGATCGACCTCGACAACCCAGCCGAAACGGTTCGGCTCGTTCGGTTCCTTGGAGACGTCGAAACGATCGTGGAAGTTGCCCCAGGCGTATTCTGCGGCAGGCACGCCGATGCGCCCATAGTTTTCAGCCTCGCGGTGGCCCCCCGGCAACTCGCCCAGGAAATAGCCGTGGAAGTTCTCCTCGGCCATGAGATAGGTGCCCCAGGGCGTGACGCCGCCGGCGCAGTTGTTGACGGTGCCGAGCACCTTGGTGCCGCTGGGGTCGGCGTTGGTCTTCACGCGGTCGTGGCCGGCGACCGGTCCGGTGAGGAGCATTTCGGTGCTGGCGGTGATGCGGCGGTTGTACCGGCTGTCGAGCACCGGTTGCCAGCGTCCGTCCACCCTGCGGATCTCGATGACGGTGCCGCCATGGGCAGCCATCTCGATGTCCACCAGGTCCTTTGTGTGCTCGCCGAGCTTCACCTCGTCGCCTTCCACGGTGGCGAAGCCGGGGAACATCAGCTCCGCATTGGTGTATTCGTGATTGACAACGAGGATGCCGCGGTCGGCAGCGCCTTCGAGCGGAATGAAGCCCACATAGTCGTTGTTGTAGCCGAACTGCTTGGACTGGGATTCGGCGGTCTGGTTGGCCGGATCGAACTCGGGAGCGTCGGCGAAGACCTTGTCGCCCCAGCGCAGGAAGATCTGGGCGTCGTAGCCCTCGGCCACGTGATGCGTCTCGTCGACTCCGGCCTCCACCTCGGTGAAATTGAACTGGGAGGATGCACCCTCAGCCTTCGCCTCTTTGGCGGTGAGAAGGGCCATGGGGCTTACCGTGGCTCCGATGGCGGCGACGGCCAGCGAACCACCGAGGAAGCCGCGGCGCGAGTAGCGGCGATGGATGATGTCGCCCATGGTGGGGTTGGCACTTGTGTTGCGCCCGACGTCCTCCCGCTCTTCGCGAATCTCGCTCAGCGTCTTGATCGTCTTCGGACCGACGGTCTTGTTCATGCCTGCCTCCTGGTGGGTGGGAATGTCCAGGAGGGACAAAGCAGACCCATGTTGCAGTCGGATGACAGAATCTTGGCGCGCTTTTATTCCGCAGGCGCCAGCGCCGGCCGGTCGACCGGCTTCTCCTGGATCGGCCAATGCACGACCGCCGCGAAGATTCCAAGGGCGACGCCGAGCCACCACACGGGATCATAGGAGCCGAAATGGTCGTATAGATATCCGCCAAGCCATACGCCCAGGAAAGAACCGATCTGGTGCGAGAAGAAGACGATGCCGCCCAGCATGCCGAGATAGCGCGTGCCGAACATCACCGCCACCAGCCCGTTCGTGGGTGGAACGGTGGAGAGCCAAAGCAGGCCCATGATGATCGCGAAGGCGATCACCGTGGTGGGCGTTTGCGGGATCAAAAGGAACGCTGTCACGAGTACGGATCGCGCGAGATAGATGAGCGCAAGGAAGGCGGGCTTGGGATAGCGCTGGCCGATAACGCCTGAAGCGAGCGAGCCGATGATGTTGAAGAAGCCGATGAGGGCGAGCGCGATCACGGCATAGCTTGCATCGATCCCCATATCCCCGAGATAGGCCGGGAAATGCGCGGTGATGAAGGCCACCTGGAAGCCGCAGACGAAGAAACCGGAGGTAAGCAGGAGAAAGCCGCGATGCGCGAACGCTTCGCGCAGTGCCGCGCCAAAGGTCTGCTCGAATTCGGCTTGCCGCACTGCGCCGCTCGAAGAATTTCCGGTAAGCGGGATGGCGAGCACCGGCACGATAAGCATGGCGATGCTCATGTAAATGAGCGTGTCGGACCAGCCGAAGCTGTCGATCATGCCTTGGCTCAAGGGGGCGAAGAGGAACATGCCGGCCGAGCCCGCGGCCGTGCCGATGCCGAACACCATGCTGCGCTTTTCAGGCGGCACGTTGCGCGCAAAGGCGGAAAGCACGATGCCGAAGGAGCCCGCCGCCACGCCAAGGCCGACCAGCACGCCGCCGCCGATGTGAAGCATGGTCGGGCTGTCGGCGGTGGCCATGATAAGGAGGCCGAGAGCATAGAGCACGCCGGACATGGCCAGCACACGCCAGGTGCCGAACCGGTCGGCGATCGCGCCAAAGACCGGCTGGCCCACGCCCCAGAGCAGGTTCTGGATCGCCATGGCCAAGCCGAAGGTCGTGCGGTCCCAGCCCTTCTCCGCGAGCATCGGCAACTGGAAGAAACCCATGGCCGAGCGCGGGCCGAAGGTCAGCGCGGCGATGAGGCAGCCGCAGATGACGATCAGCCAGGGAAAGGATGCGGAGCGCTTGGAAACGGTATCGGCCATGGCGATGTCCTCGAGTGCTGGTGCATAGCCTTAGCCCAAGCGACGGTTGATTCAAATGAATTGATAAGCCGCGTGAGTTCAAAAATTTTGATACATCCACTCAGCCTGCCGCAGCCCTCCGTTCGGAATTCGTCGGCGGCGGGGTGGCCTCCGATGGGATGAAATGCACCTGCCGCTGCGGGAAGGGAATGGAGATGCCGTTCTGGTCGAAAGCGAGCTTTATCGCCTTCGTGAGCTCGAAGCGGACCGGCCAGTAATCGCTGGTCGATGTCCAGTAGCGCAGCGTCACCACAACTGCGTTGTCGCCCAATCCGCCGACGAATGTCTCGGGGACGGGAGCGGCAATTACCCGCTGGTCTGCAAGCGCCAGGTCCATCATGATTTTCTGGGCGAGATCGAGGTCGTCATCGTAGCCGATGCCGATTGCGATGTCGTTGCGGCGAAGGACGTTGCGCGAATAGTTGGTGACGGGTTTGTTCCAGAGTTCGCTGTTGGGCGCCATGACGTAGACGCCGTCGGCGGCCTTAAGTTCGGTGGCGAAGAGGCCGATCTCCTCGACCGTGCCGGCGATCCCGCCCGCGTCGATATATTCTCCGACACGGAAGGGCTTGAGCACGAGAAGCATGATGCCGGCGGCGATGTTCTGGAGCGTTCCCTGCAGCGCGAGGCCGATGGCAAGGCCGATCGCGCCCAGCGCCGCGATAATGCTTGCAGTCTGCACGCCGAACTGCGCGAGCACCGTGACGCCGACCAGGATGAGGATCGCGTAGCGGACGATCTTCGACAGGAAGCGTCGCAGGGTTTCGTCGAAAGACGGCAAGCGGCCGAGTCCGGCGCGTGTCCAGCGCTCCAACGCGCCTGCCACGACAAACCCGACAAAAAGCAGGATGATCGCGCCCGCCAACCTGAAGGAGTAGGCGACCGCCAATTCGCTCACCTGATTCCAGACGGTTTGGGCGGTCGTCATCATTTCCGTTGCATCAAGTTCCATGGAAAGCCTCGTATGCCTGCGCCCGCGCATGCGGGCCTCGATTCGCATTGTGGCCGCTATCGCCGCGAAGTCGAAGCGTGAAATCCTGCCACTGGAGCGGCGTGCCGTAATTCAGCCTGGATCGAGGCCCTCACGGCAAGCGACAATCGTGATCATATCAGCCCGTGGACGATGAATTTCACTGGAACTGTCCAAAGGCAGTGATATGAGTTGCAGCCTTGGCTTGAGGTGATCCGCACATCCATGGACGCCGACATTCGTCCGGCTCGTAAGTCCGACATCGACACGCTGGTTTCGATCGAGAACAGCGTCTTCGATTCGGACCGTATTTCCCGCAGCGCTTTCCGCCGGCATATCGGCAGCAGAACCGGTTCCTTGCTGGTGGCGGAACGTAATGGCGCCATCGCGGGTTATGCGCTCCTGCTCTATCGCAGGGGCAGCCGGCCGGCCCGGCTCTATTCCATCGCAGTGGCGAACGGCCACGGCTCCTCAGGGATCGGGAGAGCCCTGTTGACGGCGGCGGAGGAAGCGGCCGTTGGAAGGGGCTACTCCGCACT
>Ga0164243_10015605_pt1 | contig 10486 bp, 9 predicted proteins | sample OricompcompostOP_FD_108781 | JGI IMG/M metagenome (GOLD analysis project Ga0164243, IMG submission 108781) | Organic Plus compost microbial communities from Emeryville, California, USA - Original compost - Organic plus compost (OP) | ecosystem: Engineered > Solid waste > Mixed feedstock >... | reverse complement strand
GACGGGGCGCCGCTCGCGTGGCGGCCCCTGTGGCAGCGGCGCAACCTGCTCGTCCTCTTCGCCCACCCGGCCTGCGAGACGTGCCGGCGCGTGCTCGCCGACTGGGGCGCGCGGGCGGGCGTCCTGGCAGCGGAGAACGCCACGGCCCTCGCGGTGTTCGAGGCCGATCCGGGAGCGGACGTGCCCGGCGTGACCGTGGTGGTCGATCCCGCCCGCCGGCTCGCCGCGCGGGTGGGCGCCGAGAACGGCACCGCCCTCGCGGTGGATCGCTTCTTCGAGGTCATCGAAGCAGCGGACGTGCACGCCATCGGCGCGGAGACGGCGGCGGAAGACGCCATCGGCTGGATCCGCCTCGCCGAGCGGCGCTGCCCGGAGTGCGGCATCGGCACCTGGTGAGGCGCGCCGGGGCGGCAGGCCGCGTTCGTTCGGGCGAACAGGAAGCCGCCGTCTGCGTTTGCGGTTATCTTGCGCGCCGATGTCTCCGCCCTCCCCCTGGCTCACCGAGCTCAAGCACCTCCTTCGTCTCGCCGGACCGCTCGCAGCGGCACAGGCCGGCAACCAGCTCATGGGTCTGGTGGACACCGCCATCGTCGGCAGGCTCGGCGCCGTCGAGCTCGGCGCGGTGGGCCTCGCCAACAACCTCTTCTTCCCCCTCTGCGTCGTCGGAATGGGCGCGATGATGGGGCTCGATCCGCTCGTCTCGCAGGCGCTGGGGGCGGGCGATCGGGCCGCCGCGCGGCGCCTCCTCTGGCAGGGTGTCTGGATTGCGCTCGGGGTGGGCCTGCTCCTCAGCGTGCCCATCGCCGTGGCGCCGTCGCTGCTCGTGCCCTTCGGCATCGAGCCGGCGGTCGCCGCGAAGGCCGCCACCTACCTGTGGATCCGCATGATCGGCCTGGTGCCGCTGCTCGTCTTCGTGGGCCTGCGCGCCTACCTGCAGGCGCAGGGCGTGGTGCGGCCGATGATCGTGTCGGTGGTCGCCGCCAACCTGTTCAACGCCTGGGGCAGCTGGCTGCTCGTCTTCGGCGGGAGCACGCTGCCCGGCTGGGCGGGGCCGCTGCGCGCGGTGCCGGCCCTGGGCGTGGCCGGCGCGGCGATCGCCACCACGCTGTGCACGCTGCTGCAGGTGACGATCGTGGCCCTCGCGGTGCGCGCGATCGAGGCGCCCGGCTTCGCGGTGGACGACCGCCGCTTCGACCGCGGAGAGGTGCTCGGCGCGCTGCGCGTGGGCCTGCCGATCGGGCTGCAGATGTTCGCCGAAGTCGGCGTGTTCGCCTTCGTCGGCCTGCTCGTCGGCAAGCTCGGCGCCGCGCAGCTCGCCGCGCACCAGATCGCGCTGACGCTCGCCAGCTTCTCGTTCACCGTGGCGGTGGGCGTGGGCTCGGCCGGCTCGGTGCGCGTCGGCCGCGCCATCGGCGCCGGCGACGGGCCTGCGACCCGCCGCGCGGGCATCGTCGCCCTGATCGGCGGCGGCGGCCTCATGTCGCTGTGGGCCGTGGTGTTCCTCCTCCTGCCCGCCCCGCTCGCCGGCCTGCTCACCGACGATGCGACGGTGATCGTCGCCGCCGTTCCGCTGCTCGCCGTGGCCGCGGTGTTCCAGGTGTCCGACGGCCTGCAGGCCGTGGGTGCGGGCGTGCTGCGCGGCGCGGGCGACACCCGGTTCCCCTTCCTCGCCAACGTGGTGGGCCACTACCTCGTCGGCCTGCCCGTCGGCCTCGCGCTCGGGCTGTGGCTGGGCTTCGGCGTGCAGGGCCTCTGGTGGGGGCTCTGCACGGGCCTCACGGTTGTGGCGGCCACGCTGACGCTGCGCTTCCTGCGCCTCTCCCGCACCACCATCCGGCCGCTCGCGGCCCAGCCCGCCGCCGCCGCGGCCCAGCCGCTCGGCGGCGCCTGACCACGCTCCCACGCCTGCGGGCCGCGGGGCCGGTCGGGCCCCGGGCGCTCCCGCCGGGGGTGCGCAAGTTCGCGTCATCGCGCAGAAATTTCCCCCGCAGACGGAGGGAGGACGCGATGCGCAGAGTGGGATGGTGGGCTTTGGGGGTGGTGGTGCTGGGCGTGGCGGCCCCGGCCACCGGACGCGCCGCGGACGATGCGGAGGAGACCGACAAGGTCGTCCGCGAGGCCGACAAGATCGTCTACGAGAAGAAGACACGCGTCGATTTCAACGACGGCAACATCGACGGCGACCTCACGCGCCCCGAGATGGACGTGGTGCGCACGAACCGCAAATCGAAGTTCGATTCGATGATCCGCAAGCGCACCGACTTCAACCAGGAGCTGCAGGAGAGCCTCGACGAGTAGCCAGCCGGGGCGAGCGTGCGCTACCCTGCCTACAGGAGGTGCACGATGGAGTTGCGCTGGGTTCTGGCAGCAGCGGTGGCGATCGTCGGCACGTCGTCGGCGGCGCAGGCCGAGGAGCAGGTGGTTCGCGAGCCCGACCGGGAGGTCGTCCTGAAGAAGACCGTCGTCGATTTCAGCGCGGCCTCGGTCGAGGGCGAGCTCGCGCAGCCGGTGGGCGATTACCTCTATTCGCAGCCGAAGAAGTCGTTCGCGAGCATGATCCAGCACCGCAAGAGCTTCGACGCCGAGCTCCGCGACAGCGCCGAGCACTGAACGACGGGCCCGCTGCGGCGGGCCCGTCCCGTTCCTGCTTCGCGCTTCAGGCGCTGGCGAGCTGCCGCAGCACGTAGTGCAGGATGCCGCCGTGGCGGTAGTAGTCGACCTCGTTGGGCGTATCGAGCCGCGCGATCACGCCGAAGCGCTTCTCGCCACCCTCTCCGCGCGCCGTCACCTCGAGCCGCTTGCCGGGCTGCAGGCCGCCCGCCACGCCGCGGATGTCGAAGGTCTCGCGGCCGGTGAGCCCCAGCGACTGCGCGTCCTGGCCCGCCTCGAACTGCAGCGGCAGCACGCCCATGCCGATGAGATTCGAGCGGTGGATGCGCTCGAAGCTCCTGGCGATGACCGCCTTCACGCCGAGCAGCATCGTGCCCTTGGCCGCCCAGTCGCGCGAGGAGCCGGTGCCGTATTCGGCGCCCGCGATCACCACGAGCGGCGTGCCTTCCTGCTGGTAGCGCATGGCCGCGTCGTAGATGGACATCTCCTCGCCCGAGGGGATGTGGACGGTGACGCCGCCCTCGGTGCCGGGCACGAGCAGGTTTTTGAGGCGGATGTTGGCGAACGTGCCGCGCATCATCACTTCGTGGTTGCCGCGGCGCGCGCCGTACGAGTTGAAGTCGCGCACGTCGACGCCCTGTTCGACGAGGTAGCGCGCCGCCGGGCTCTTCGTGGAGATGGAGCCCGCCGGCGAGATGTGGTCGGTGGTGATGGAGTCGCCGAGCAGCGCGAGCACGCGCGCGCCCTCCACGTCGCGCACTTCGCCGGGCTCCCGGGTGAGGTTCTGGAAGAACGGCGGCGAGCGCACGTACGTGGACTTCGGATCCCAGCGGAACGTGTCGCCCTTCGGCACGTCGAGCGCGCGCCAGCGCTCGTCGCCTTCGAGGGCGCTGCCGTATTCCTTCGCGAAATGCTCGGGCTTGACCGCCGTGCGGATGGCCTCGCGGATCTCCTCCGGCGTGGGCCACACGTCGCGCAGGAACACCGGCTCGCCGTTGGCGTCGTGGCCGAGGGGCTCCTTGTCCACGTCGAGGTCGACGGTGCCCGCGAGCGCATACGCCACCACGAGCGGCGGCGACGCCAGGTAGTTCATCCGCACGCCGGCGTTGATGCGCCCCTCGAAGTTGCGGTTGCCGGAGAGCACCGCCGCCACCGCGAGATCGCCGCGGTTGACCGCCTCGAGGACGTGCGCCGGCAGCGGGCCCGAGTTGCCGATGCAGGTGGTGCAGCCGTAGCCCACGAGGTGGAAGCCCAGCCCCTCGAGGTACGGCATGAGGCCGGCGTCGTGCAGGTAGTCGGTGACCGTCTTCGAGCCGGGGGCGAGCGAGGTCTTCACCCACGGCCGCGTCTTCAGGCCGCGCTCGATTGCCTTCTTCGCGAGGAGGCCCGCGCCGAGCATCACCGCCGGATTCGACGTGTTGGTGCACGACGTGATGGCGGCGATGACCACCGATCCGTGCTTGAGGTCGTATTGCAGCTGCCCCTGCTGCACCGGCACGCACGTCGAGATGTCGCTCTTGACCATCTCGGCGCACGCCTGCTCGAAGGCCTGCTTCGCCTCGCGCAGGTTGATGCGATCCTGCGGGCGGCGCGGGCCGGCGAGCGAGGGCTCCACCTTCCCGAGATCGAGCTCCAGCGTGTCCGAGAACTCCGGCTCGGGCGCGTCCTTCGTGTGGAAGAGGCCGTTGGCCTTGTAATATGCCTCGACGAGCTCGACCTGCTCCCGCGGGCGGTTGGTGAAGCGCAGGTACGCGAGCGACTCGGCGTCCACGGGGAAGAAGCCGCACGTGGCGCCGTACTCGGGCGCCATGTTGGCGATGGTGGCGCGGTCGGGCAGCGCGAGCGAGGCGATGCCGGGCCCGTAGAACTCGACGAATTTGCCGACGACGCCCTTCTTGCGGAGCATCTGCGTGACGGTGAGCACGAGGTCGGTGGCGGTGGCGCCCGCAGGCAGCTGGCCGGTGAGCTTGAAGCCGACCACCTGCGGCACGAGCATGGAGACCGGCTGGCCGAGCATGGCCGCCTCGGCCTCGATGCCGCCCACGCCCCAGCCCAGCACGCCCAGGCCGTTGACCATGGTGGTGTGCGAGTCGGTGCCGACCAGCGTGTCGGGGAACACCGCGCCGTCCTGCACGAACGCGACGCTCGCCAGGTACTCGAGGTTGACCTGGTGGCAGATGCCGGTCTGCGGCGGCACCACGCTGAAGTTGCGGAACGCCTGCTGCCCCCAGCGCAGGAACGCGTAGCGCTCCCGGTTGCGCTCGTAATCGATCGCCGCGTTGAACGGGAACGCGCCTTCGGACGCGAAGCGATCGACCACGACGGAGTGGTCGATGACGAGGTCGGCGCGGTTCAGCGGGTTGATGCGCTGCGGATCGCCGCCGAGCGCCGCGAGCGCCTCGCGCATGGCCGCCAGATCGACGACCGCCGGCACGCCGGTGAAATCCTGAAGCAGCACGCGCGCGGGGTGGTACGCGATCTCGGTGCTGGGCGTGGCTTTCGGATCCCAGCCGAGGACCGCCTCGATCTGCTCGCGCGTGACCACCCGTCCGTCCTCGTGGCGCAGGAGGTTCTCGAGGAGCACGCGCAGCGAGAAGGGCAGCCGGGCCACGTTCGGCAGGCCGCCGAGCCGGTGGTACCGGTAGCGCTTGCCACCGACGTCGAGTTCGCTGCTGGTGCCGAAGCTGTTCGCCATGCGTTCCTCCTGCGCGCAGCCGGTACGGCCGCGCCGCGGACACGAAGAGACGGACCGTAAGAGCGCGATCCCCCCTTCGCAACCCGGCGTTCGGCGGGATCGTCGGCGGCCGAACGCGGCGCCGATCGCCGAGAAAGCCTTTCGCTCCCGGGCTGTTCGGGTAGGATGGCCGACCGCTTTCGGAGGTTCACCGTGATTCCCAACGTCCCCGCTCCCTGGCCCCGTCCCCGCTACGTTCCCGGCGGACCGGCGCGCGTCGCCTTCGTGGTGCTGTTGCCCGACGCGGTGGAGCTGGCGCAGAAGGACCACCCGCTCTTCCGCGGCTTCTCCATCGAGGCCCGCTACCGGGGCGACGATCCGGCCTGGTTCGAAGGCTGGATCAATCCCCGCAGCTCGTTCGGCGCGCTGCTCATGCGCACGCCCGATATCGACATGGTGGCGCTCTCGCAGTGCAAGGCGGCGATGATCGTCACCGGCGCTTTCGAGGAGCCGAGCGATCTGGGCTACCTCCAGCGCGCGTTCCTCGTGATGAAGCTCCTCGCCGAGCGTGCCGGCGCGGTCGCCGCGTGCGACGTCCAGGCCATGGTGTGGTGGCCGAAGAGCCAGCTCGAGGCGCTGCCCGAGGGCTGGGACTTCGACGTCTCCGATCACGTGCGCGTGGTGTTCGAGGCACAGGAGCGCGAGCCCGGCGCGGGCCACCTCTGCCACACGCTGGGCATGGCCAAGTTCGGCAGGCCCGATCTCGCCATCGGCGGGCTCGATCGCGAGCACGCCGATGCGGTCGGCGACATGCTCGAGATGCTCGCGACGGCGCTCGCGGAGGGCGACGTCTTCGAGTCGGGCCAGGTGATCGAGGTCGAGGGCTTCCCGCCGCTGGTCTGCCAGGAGGCCGAGGACGACAGCGGCTCCGAGGACACGACGTTCGGCAACCGTTCGATCTGGCTCCTGCCGGAAGAGGGCTGACCCCTGCGCCAGCGCTCGAGCCAGGTTTTCGCGGCGATCGCGCTCGTCGGGGCGCTCGTGTGCGCGCTGCCCGCGCTCGTGCGTGCGCAGGGCGGCGGCGGTGCGCCCGGCGGCAGCGACGGCACGGGCGGCATGGGCGGCGCCGCCGGCGCTCCCGCCGCCGAGCCGCCGGTGGTCGTCCCCTACCTCTCGGGCGGCGAGGAATTCGTCGTGCCGTGGGCGGCGCCGGAGGCGAGCACCGGCCTGCCGGAAGCGCCCGAGGTGCGGGAGCCCCAGCGCCGGCTGCCCCCCGGCATCACGGTGCAGCCCAAGCCCGCCGGCCCAGCGGCCGCCGAACCGCAGCCCCACGTCGAGGAGGCCCCCGCCGGCGAGACCGGCGCCAAGCGGGCCGAGCGCAGCCCCGGCGCGGTCATCAAGGTCATCCTCGGGCTGATCTTCCTGGTGGCGCTCGCGTACCTCGCCGGCCACCGGCGGGTGCAGGAGCTCGAACGGCGGCTCGGCATCTCGCAGGTCGTCACCTCCGGCTTCCCGTTCGTGGCGCTCGGCATGATCGCGCGCCTGCCCTCCATCGGCATCCTCACCGACGCCATCCTCGTCGAGCTCAGCCCCCTGCTCCACCTGGGCCTCGGGTGGATCGGCTTCATGATCGGCTTCCGCTTCGACGCGCGCCTGCTCGATACCCTGCCCGAGGGCACCGCGGCCAAGGTCGCGTTCTCGACCGGCGTGCCGTTCCTCACCGTGGTGGCGGCGTCGGCGCTCGTGCTCCTCGGCGAGGCGGGCTGGGCGGCCTCGCTCCGCAACCCGGAGTTTCTCCGCGACGCGATCGTGCTGGGCAGCGCCGCCGCGATCACCGCGCGCTCGGCAGCGCGCATCATCACGGGAGGCGGGCCCCACGAGACCCGCCTGCTGCAGATCATCCGGCTCGAGGAGCTGGCGGGCATCGCGGGGCTGACGGTTCTGGCGGCGTACTTCCGCCCGCCCGCCGAGGCGGTCACCTGGCACCTGCCGGGCACCGCGTGGATCTTCATCACGCTCGGCCTCGGCGCCGCCGTGGGCATCGTCGGTTACGCCATCCTCCGGCCTCGCGCCACGCAGGCCGAGTCGCTGGTGCTGCTCCTCGGCACCATCGCGTTTGCGGCGGGGCTCGCGAGCAACCTGCTGCTCTCGCCGATCGTCGTGTGCTTCGTCGCCGGCGTGCTGCTCGTGAACTTCCCCGGCACCTACAAGCCGCGGGTCGCGGCGACGCTCGCGCAGCTCGAGCGGCCGATCATCCTGCTCTTCCTGACCATCGTCGGCGCGATCTGGAGCGTGGGCGACTGGCGCGGCTGGGTGCTCATGCTCGTGTTCCTGCCCGCGCGCTTCGTGGGCAAATGGATCGGCGTGAAGCTCGGCTGGAGCCAGGGCGAGCTCGCGCTCTCGCGGGACGAGCGCATCGTGCTCGCGTTCGCGCCGATGGGGCAGCTGTCGATCGCCATCGTGGTGAACGCGCTGCTCCTCTATCCGCAGGGAACGGTGCCGCTCATCGTCACGGCCGTGATCGGCTCGGCGATCGTCACCGAGGTCATCGTGCAGCTGCTCGCGCGCAAGCTCCGCAGCCGGACGCAGGAGACGGGCGCATGAACATCCTGCTCATCCTCATGCTCGCGGGGCTGATGGGTGCGGCGCGCACCTTCGACGTCAGCGGGCTGCCGCACAGCGTCTCGGCGGGCCTGGCGTTCGGCTACGTGCTGCTCACCGCGTTCTTCGCCGGCCGCCTGTTCAAGGCGCTCCGGCTGCCGCGGCTCACGGGCTACATCGCCGCCGGCATCGTCGTCGGGCCGTCGGTGCTCGGCCTCGTCACCGAGGGCATGACCGAGCAGTTGCGCATCGTGAACGGGATGGCGATCGCGCTCATCGCGCTCACCGCCGGCACCGAGCTCGATCTCCGCGCGTTCCGGCCGCTGATGCGCACCATCGGGTGGATCACCGTGTTCGCCGTGATCGGCACGGGCCTGCTGCTCGCGACCGTGGTGTTTCTCACGCGCAGCCTGCTGCCGTTCATGGCGCTCATGAACCTGCAGGAGAGCATCGCCGTCGCGCTCGTGCTGGGCAGCGTGATGGCGGCGCAATCGCCCGCGGTGGTCGTGGCGTTGCGCGACGAGATGGACGCCGACGGCCCGATCACCCGCACCGTGCTCGGCGTGGTCGTCATCGCCGACCTGGTGATCATCCTGATGTTCGCGGCGACGTCGTCGGTGGCCAAGTCGGTGTTCGGCGCGCCGGGCGACGTGTGGAGCACGCTGGGCACGCTCGCCTGGGAGCTGCTGGGCTCGCTCGGCGCCGGCGCCATCGCCGGCTTGCTCCTCTCGGTGTACCTGCGCAAGGTGCAGGGCGGCGGCGGCCTGTTCGTGCTCACGGTCACCTTCGTGATGGCCGAGGTGGGCCAGCGCGTGCACTTCGACCCGCTGCTCATCGCGCTGGCCGCGGGCATCTTCATCCGCAACCTCTCGACCACGGGCGATCGCCTGCTGCACGAGATCGAGTCGGCGTCGCTCCCGGTGTACGTGGTGTTCTTCGCGGTGGCCGGCGCGACGATCCACCTCTCCGTGCTCGCCGTGGTGGGCATCCCCGCAGGCATTTACGTCGTGGTGCGCGCGTTCGGCCTGCTCACCGGTTCGCGCATCGGCGCGCGGGTGGCCGGCGCGCCGCGCGAGGTGCATCGGTGGGCGGGTTACGGCCTGTTGCCGCAGGCAGGCCTCGCGCTCGCGCTGTCGCTGCTCTTCGCCTCGACCTTCCCCGAGTTCGGGACCGACGCGGCGGCGCTCACGCTCGGCGTGGTGGCCATCAACGAGATCATCGCCCCCGCGGTCTACCGCTTCGCCCTCGTGCGCAGCGGCGAGGCCGGGGCGCGTGCGCAGCCGGCCTCTGCCGATGCCGTGGCGCCGCCGCCCGCGTAGTCAGCACGCCTGCTGTTGCTGCCCCTCGATCGCCTCGGCGATGCGCGTGTGATCGCGGAAGAACCACCAGCACTGCACCACCGCGGCCACGATGCCGATGCCCAGCCAGCCCAGCAGCGACGCTGCCGCCCACGCGGCCCGCTGCGCGTCGACCTCCTGCAGCTCGGCCGTGACGCCGTAGCGCTGGACCACGTCGCCACGCAAGCGCAGCACCTCGTTCAGCACCAGCAGACCGATGACGACGCTGCCCAGGACGAAGACCAGGCCCACGAGCCACCGCATGCACAGCGCGCCCATCAGCCACGTGCCGAAGTAGGCGGCCAGCAGCACCTGCACGTTGGTTTTGCGCCCGGCCAGCGCCTCGTACTGCAGCGCCGCGCGGAGAAATTTGTACAGCGGGTAGAGGCCGAACGTGCAGAAGCCCAGGGCGAGGACGATCTGCGGGTCCATCCGCTCGATCTTCGTGTTGTCGCCAGCCAGCGCCGTCGCAATCTCGGAAACCTTCGCGGTCACGTCCATGGCTTCGCTCCTCGTCGCCGCATCTCGCGGCGCGCCCGGCGGGAGTGCCGGGTTCGCGAAGCCATGTTCGGCCGGCTGGCGGCACCGCCGGCATCCGCCACCTGGCCGATGCCGGCGGGAGGCGCTTCGTTACCGCGCGTCGAAGCCCGGCCCACCGGCGCGGCGGCGGTTCTCGAGCTCGGCGGCGAGCGCCGTGTGGTCGCCGAAGAACCACCACGCCTGCATGATCAGCGGCACGATGCCGATCACGATCCAGCTGAGCACCTGGCCGCCGATCCACATGCCCTTGTGCGTCCCCGCATCGTGCACCGGCGCGGCCAGCCCGTACCGCTGCCGCACCTGGTCGCGCAGGCGCAGCGTCTCGCCGAGCAGCAGCCAGCCGACGACGTAGCCGGCGGGGATGAGCAGGAAGCCGACGAGGATGCCCGTGAGGAGCGCGCCGCCGATCGTGCACGCGAGGTACGCGCCGAAGAGCGTCCCGACGTTCGTCGGGCTGCCGGCGAGCGCGCGATACTGCGTGATGGCCTGCCAGAATTTCACGAGCGGATAGATGCCGAGGGTCACCACGCCGAGAAGGACGGTGGTGACGGGATCCATGCGCTCGAGCGTGGGCGGTGCTGCTGCGTAGGTGGGCGGCTGGGCTGCGGGGTTCATCGGGATCTCCTCGTCGGCCTGCTGTGGGACGGCAGCGCACATGCGTATTGCGCGAATGCGCTCGTCGTGAAGGCGTCGAGGATCGTCCGCCGGCCGAAGCGCGGTCAAG
>Ga0164243_10015604_pt1 | contig 10486 bp, 9 predicted proteins | sample OricompcompostOP_FD_108781 | JGI IMG/M metagenome (GOLD analysis project Ga0164243, IMG submission 108781) | Organic Plus compost microbial communities from Emeryville, California, USA - Original compost - Organic plus compost (OP) | ecosystem: Engineered > Solid waste > Mixed feedstock >... | reverse complement strand
CCGGCGCGGTGCAAGAACTTCCGAGACGCGCAGCCCACGTAATACCGGCGACAAACGCCGCCGCTGAGCGCGGCGGTTTCTTTCTTGCCGGCCGCTGGCGAAGAAGCGCCGTTTCGAAGGGCCGGCACTGCGTCGCGGTGAAAGTCGGCGTGGTGCAAAAACTTCCGATGCGCAGCCCGCGCCATGGCGGAACAAACGCCGCCGCTGAGCGCGCCGGTTCCTTTCGCGCCGGCCGCTGGCGAAGGCCGGGCCGCCGAATCACCATGCGCGGGTTTATCGGTCGCGCCGACGCCGATCCGTGAGCGGCTTGATGGTTGTGTTGCGGTGCAAAAAGAAGAACGCGGCGCCGCACCCACGCAACGGCAATCCCATCCATTCAACTTTGAAAGCGCTGCGTGAATTCGCGTGTGACAGGGCCGTGTTCATGCGATGCCGCACCCATGGCGGCGGCAATCCCGTTCATTCGATCTTTGAAAAATGCGGCATGAATCCGAAGTGCGGATCGGATCGTGTTTATGGAATGGATAGGCCGTGTTTGTGCCGGTACCGCGCTTTGATGTGGGGCGCGGCCGAAACGCTTCCGATTTGATCGGCGCTCAGGCGATATGCCGATGCGCCGCGCGCACCACGCGATTGCGGCCGGCCTGTTTGGCCAGATAAAGCGCGCGATCGGCGCGGTCGAACCAGGTGTGCAGCGATTCGTTCCGGTCCAGGCAGGCGATGCCGATGCTGGCGGTGATGTGAATCAGCTGTTGTTGATAATGGATGCCCATGCCGGCGATGGCGCCGCGGATGCGTTCGGCGATGGCGAGCGCGCCGTTCTCCTCGGTCTGGCTCAGCAGTATCACGAACTCCTCGCCGCCGAAACGGAAAATCGAATCGGATTCGCGACAGCTCTGGCGCAGCTGCCGGGCGATATCGATCAGCACGCGGTCGCCGGCGTTGTGGCCGTAGCGATCGTTGACGTCCTTGAAGTGATCGATGTCGATGACCAGGATCGACACCGGCTGGCCGCTGCGCCGCGACAGCGCGATTTCACGATCCGCCGCCACTTCCAGCGCGATGCGGTTGCCGGCGCCGGTGAGCGCGTCGCGCGTCGCGGTCTGGATCGCGCCCAGATATTGGAGCGCGTTGCGCAGTGCCGGCACCAGACTGCCCAGCATGCTTTCCAGGCGTTGCAACTCACGCTCGCTGAAACGCCGGTCGCGGCTCAGGCTCAGTTCGCCCAGCGCGCTTTTCTGATAATCCAGGCGGTAAGTGCAGGCATGGCTGGCCGCGACGTCGAATTCCACCACCAGGCCGAAGGAATCGTTGCGGTAGATCGCGCCCGAGATTTTCAATTCGCGGCGCACCGCCGCCACGAACAGATTGAGCACCTCGTTCACATCGAGGCTGCTGTGCAGCAGGTTCGACAGGCGCAGGCTGGCGGCGAGTTGACGCTCCAGGGCGACCGGTTGTTCCTGCAGCGTTTGCACAATGCTCAGATTGACGGCCTGGGGTGCTCTCGGATCGGAATCTGCCATGTTGGCTCTCTGCTGGATACCGGTTGTGATGGCGTTGCGTGCGCGTTGCAGGTCGGATAGCGAAAACTGTGCCACGCTCTGAGGGGCGGATTTTTTTCAAGTATTTTCAAGGGGATGGAACAGCAGATAAAACAGTTGGAAAAGCCCCGGTGGGCTTCGTGTCAAAAGGCCGTCGCGGCCGCCGATCAGCGCCGGCCGATGATCAGGGCCGCCCGCAGGCGCTGCTGGCCGAACTGCATGCTGTTGAAGAAGGCGTTGATGTCGATCGGCACGTACTGGTTGTCCAGCGGCGCGCGCTCCGGTTCGATGTGCGGGTCGTGAATGAAGGCGAAACGTTCGTCGATCGCCGTCACCAGCACCCAGTGCGGGCTTTTCTGCCGATCGAAACGATAGGTGCTGATCAGCACCAGGGGCGTCTCGCCGTGTTCGATGGCCGCGCGCAGGGTGGCGATGTCGGCGGCGCGGTGGCTGAGTTCGACATCGGTGGCGGCGAGATCGTCGAGGAAATCCCGATGCACCTGCGCCAGCACCGCTTTTTTCTCCGGCCGGCGCACGCCCTCCAGGAACAGCGGCCCGTGCTGGTTGACGAACACGCGCGCGCGGTAACCGCGCCGCCACGCCGCCAGCGCCAGCCCGTGCGGACCACAGCCGCCGTGGCCGGAGGTCATATAGATGGTGGTGGCCTCGCGCCACAGTTTCAGCTCGTCGCTGCGCGAGGGATGGTAGTTGGCATCGAGCGCGGCCATCGCCATCATCAGGCAGGCCGGGCCGCAGGTGAATTCCGTGGTCTGCTGGTAGAACGGCAGGCTGCGGTGCTCGGCGTCGTGAGGATAAACCGCGATGCGTTTCTGCATGCGCAGCGCGTCGGCGTGATCCTCGTAGTAATCGTGGTAAATACCGAAGGGCGTATAGCCGAGCCGCTGGTAAAGGCGGATGGCGCCGCTGTTGCCGGTGTTCACTTCCAGGCGCATGAAGGCGCGGCCGCGCACCAGCGCCGCCTGTTCGCCGCGCAGCAACAGTTGCTCGGCGATGCCGCGGCCGCGCGCCTGCGGCAGCGTGGCGATGGAGTACAGGCGCGCCAGACCGGTGCCGCGGTGGAACAGGATCAGGCAGTAACCCAGCAGCGTACCGCCGCCGTCCTGCGCCACCGACAGATGAGCCCGATCGCTGCCGACGAAATGCAGAAAACTACGCCGGCTCAGGCGATCGCCGCGGAAACAACCCTGCTCGATGGCGAGCAGCGCGTTCACATCGTTTTTTTCCGCGGCGCGGTAGTGGATATCGCTCATGGATGGCGCAGACGTTGCGGTGTGGGTACCCAATTTGGTAACGGCATCGCGTTATCGCTCGACAGGCGCTCGCGCCTTGAAAATATCGCTAGATGGACGCAGGCGCCGGGACTATGATCGCCCTCAACGCCGAACAATATAGGGTTGGGACGCTCGCGTGTCTACGCTTTATCTGGTTGTTGAGAACCGCAAGGATTGGGGTCCGTTTTACCCCAGCGACGATGTCATCACCTTCAACGACTACATGGCCCTGGGCGAACGCGCGGACGGTCGCACCGTGCGCGTCATCAACCTGTGCCCGCAGTCGCGTTATCTCAGCAAGGGCTATTACTGCTCGCTGCTGGCCGAGGCGCGCGGCCACAAGGTGATTCCCTCGGTGGGCACGCTCAATGATCTGCGCAGTCGCGCGTTGTATTCGCTGGCGCTGCCCGATTTCCACAAGGAAGCGGAGCAGGTGGCGCTGGAGGCGTCCAGCGGCGAATCTGCGCCGGACACGCTCAACCTCAAGATTTATTTCGGCGAATCGCCACAGCCGGCGTTGCAATCGCTGGCGCGCATTCTGTTCGAGCGCTTTCCCTGCCCGATTCTCGACGTGGAACTCAAGCGCCGCAAAACCTGGATGATCAGCCGCATCCGGCCGCGCACGCCGTCGAAGCTGACCGACGCGGAGCAGACCGCGTTCGCCGATGCGCTCGATCATTTCAGCCGCAAGATCTGGCGCTCGCCGAAATCGCGGCAGCGCTATCGGTTCGACCTGGCGATGCTGGTCGACTCGCGGGAAAAACTGCCGCCCAGCAACGCGCCCGCGCTGAAGCAATTCATCCGCGCCGGCCGCCAGTTGCAGATCAATGTCGAATTGATCGAAAAAAAGGATTACATGCGCCTGACGGAGTACGACGGCCTGTTCATCCGCGAAACCACCGCCATCGACCACCACACCTACCATTTCGCGAAAAAAGCCGAGGCCGAGGGCATGGTGGTGATCGACGATCCCACCTCGATTCTGCGCTGCACCAACAAGATCTATCTGGCGGACCTGTTTCGCGCCAACAAGGTGCCGGCGCCGAAAACGCTGATCCTGAGCCGCGACCAGGGCGATATCCTGAATCTGGTCGGGCGGCAGCTGGGCTTTCCGGTGGTGCTGAAGATTCCCGACGGCGCCTTTTCCCGGGGGGTGGTCAAGGTCGAATCGCCGGAGGCATTTGCGCAGCAGGCGGAAATCTTGTTCGACCAGTCGGCGCTGTTGCTGGCGCAGGAATTCATGTACACGGATTTCGACTGGCGCATCGGCGTGCTCAATCACCGGCCGATCTATGCCTGCCGTTATTACATGGTGAAGAAACACTGGCAGATCTATAAACACGACGGCGCCCGCTCGCAAAGCGGCGGCTTCGATACACTGCCCACCTACGAGGTGCCCAAAGCGGTGCTGGAGGCCGCGGTGAAGGCGACGCAGCCGATCGGCAACGGCTTGTACGGCGTCGATATCAAACAGAGCGGCGAGCGCGCCGTGGTGATCGAGGTGAACGACAACCCCAGCATCGATCGCGGCGTCGAGGATAAATTTCTCGGCGATGGCCTGTACACATTGATCATGGAAGAGTTTTTGCGGCGTATGGAGCGGCAGCGTAGCCGCGATTGACGGCCATATGTTGCGGATACGAAATTTCCGATCCCGTTTGGGGCGAACTACGAATAGGTCGCCCAGGTGAAAGCTCCAATCCCCCGAGGGACGACGACCGATTTCTACTGCTGCTCTGTCGCGCACGACTTGTGCGGGGCTTGCGGGCTCGCTCCGCTGATGCGCGGGCCGGGGAGGAACAGGGAGCTGGCGCCGGCCTTTCTGTCGGGTTGCCCCACCGCATCGGCGCTGTTGGGGATGGAGAACTGGCCGGTCACGTATTTGATGGGTTTTTGGGTTGAGCGCTACGCCATGTCTTCTTATTACTCTGTTCATCGCTATCTGTCTTATTAATCCTCCGGTTTTATTTTTCCAGGGAGTCAGCCGTTGGCTGTCTCTCTGCGCTGATTTTTATATCGGTTGAGGCTTTTTTACCTCAATGTGGATGTAATGTCGACATGCCAGGCTACTAAGAATTTCAACAAAGAAATACTTCGTTTTTGTGAAAGAGAGAGTGTGAAATGAATGCCATTTACAGGGGGGCGGGTATTGGCTTCTATAAAAGCACTTTCCAGTGCGAACATGCTCTTCGCGGTGCCATTCATTATGGTGAGATACGTTTTGGATGAATGTTTGTTCTCCAGGATATTGAAAAAGGTCGATGGAATATTTCAAGTTTTACCAATCTCATAGTTTTTTTCGCAAATAGCTGGGAATTGGAAAATTACGATTTCAACAAGTGAATCAGTTTTTTGTAAAAATAGAAAAAATTTCCTATTTTTTTTGTTTTTCATAAAAAATGAAAGTTACTTGATCGTAACGTCACTTTTGTTGATTGGTATACATTTGTAGGGTAAAAAATGTGCGCTCTCGTCTTGGCTACCGTCATCAAGGCTGGGGCTGATCAAAATAATGGATATCATAGCCGGAACGATTGAACTGCTTGCGCGTAAGTCTGGTGGGAAAGCCATGCGAAAAAAGCAGCGTCGATCCTTCTTGAGTTATTTAGAGGATATATCATGAAAATTCTGAATTTTTTCTTTGCGTTGGCCCTTGCTGTATTCGCAACCGCTTCCCAAGCCAGCTACGTCATGCAGGAGTTTGCTGTTAAAGGTACATTGAGCACCTACTCTGTCAGCATACCTGACATGCCTTCACTGACAGCTGTGTTGGATCCGGAGCTGCCGGTGATAACCGGGAAAATCACTACGTACGCTGATGAGTCTGTGTTCAATCTGTTGAGCCTATCGCTTCAGGAACGCTATCACAACGTCGATTATTCATTGCCGGATGAAGGGCTGAATTCGACCAAAACATTTACCAATTCCGGGTTTTCTTTCAGTGGGCTTGGCAATGCTGCGCAGTCCTATGATCCTATATCCCGCGTGCTTTCGCTGAGCGTTCCGATTGGCGGGGGCGATGGCGGCGCGTTCTGTATCGGTTCCGTGAAAATATGTTCCAGTTTGTACTCCGCGTCGGGCTCGGGATTGTTGGATATCGTTTTGACTTTTGATCCAACCTTGACCAGCTTCACGGGATTTGCTGATTTTACCCGTACCCTGACCAACGGCGCGGTAATTTCCGGTCACTATGATTTTTTCTCGACGAGTTCCGCTGTTTCCCAGGTTCCTGTACCCGCCGCCGGCTGGTTGTTGGGGTCCGCTCTGGCCGGATTGGCCGGCGGTGTGCGCCGCCGTATTCGGCGGTGAGATCCGCATTGAGCACGCATCAATTTAAACTTGAAGGTTGAATCAATTTCCTCGTACAAAATAACACGATGGGAAGCGTCTGGTTTTATTTGGTGTGCAGCATTGTCCCTTCCGATTCCCTGGGAGCTAATATTATGAAGATTTTTAAATATTGTTTGGTTTATGCCTTGGCTTTTGCCGCATCACGCTCAGAAGCAATACCCATTATTGTTACCAACTATACTATCAGCGGTGCGTTAACCTCCTATTCCCTGACTATTCCAGGAATGCCCACCCTCACCAGCGCGCTAGATCCGGATGAGGTAAAAATATCCGGTTATTTGCTTGCAGGTTATGCCGCTGACCTTTCGTATTTCGAGATTCCCAAGGCAAACTTTAACGAAGCTTACCACGATGTCGATTTTTCGGACTTGGGCAAAGGCTTGAACGCTACCAAGATTTTTCCCCATGAATCGCTCGGGTTCACCTCCTATGATGCCAGCTACGATCCACTTTCCCGTACGTTGACGGCTAGCCTCAGCTGGGGCTCTGGAAATCGTTCGAGCAGCGCATTTTGCATCGGTGCTGTCGCGATTTGCAGTGAGCTGTATTATCTGGAGAGTGCACCGGGTACCCTAGAGGTGGTTTTGACTTTTGATTCCACGTTGATGAGCTTCACCGGCGTTGCCGTACGCACTGGTACTCTAGTAAACGGGTCCTCTTTTTCCAGTCGTTATGAATTCTTTTCCACCTCGTCGGAGATTACCCAGGTTCCGTTGCCCGCCGCCGGCTGGTTGTTGGGTTCGGGGCTGTTGGGTCTGGCTGGCGGTGCCATCCGCCGTGCGCGGGCATCGGCAGGCGTTGCCTGATGGTGTGCGGTTTTGTCGGTGCAAGGGGTTGTTGACGCCCCTAGTTGCTTCATTGATTCGGGTTGTTTTTTTGCATAGAACTCTGTGGGAATCAGCATACCTTGCCAGTGAAACACTTTTCCGTCAGTCCGCCGGCGTCAGGACTGACAGATACAAATGCACCGCATGCATGGAATGCCGCCCCGGGGACAGTTGCGTTTATGCCGGGGATATTTTCAGATACGGAATTCGTTGTAGAAAAAAGGGGGAATGCTCCCCCCATTTTTTGCGGTTTTTTAACGATCAACCTTCCGCTTCGCTCTGCGATTTCGCCCTGCGGCGCCGCTGGAATCCACCCAGCGCCAGCGCCGCCGAGCTCAGCAGCCAGCTGGCGGCCGGCACCGGCACCGACGATACGCCTGACTGGATGATGAAATTCCGGGTGATGGTCGTGCCGTCGGCTTCGAGCGTGATGAGAGTGCCCTCGCCAGTGAGGCGGGCAAAGTTCGGACTGAATGTCAGCAGGAGATCAAGGGTGCTGGTGCCTACCGAATACGTGCTGCTGCAAACTGTAATCGCGCCCACGCAATAAGAGGACGCCTGTCCGGCACCACCGCTGAGGACATGTGCCAAAAGGGTTCTGGTGATCGGGTCGTAAGAGAAGGTCCCATCGCCGCCTGATGTGATGTCGGTTGATCCGTAGGTTTGAACCGCGCTGTCGCCATCACCCAGCAATACATTGATGCGGAAATAATCGAAGCTGATACGGCTGGAGTTTATTTTCATATCGTCGGTAACCGATATCGAGCCCGAAAAAGTCGGTGCCCAAGGCAAGGTTGGGTCGAGTTGGCTCGTTGTGGGGGAGGGCCAGGCAGGATTGAAGATGGATGCCGAAATGAGAGTGCCTTCAACTTTGTATTGCGCGTGCGCGACGGATGCTGCAATGGCGAGTGCGAATGTCATCGCTAAGCCGATGGTTTTCATGTTGGATCTCCATTATTTAATTGTTCATGTTTTTCTTGGTGGACGCTGTTGCGTTCCCGGTGGTATCAGGCCGATTTCGATGCGTGCTTGCGGCGACGGGTGCCGGCCAGTGCCAGCAGGCCGGAGCCGAGCAGCCAGCCCGCGGCCGGTACCGGTGCGGCATAGCCGTTCGAAGCCAGCGTGAATTGCTGCATGATTGTGGCGCCGTTGCGCAGCTGGAAAGTAATGCGGCCGCTGCCGGTGAATTGCTTGTAGTCGGCATCGAACGTGATCAGCAGATCCAACATGCCCGGAAATGTCTTGAGCCCATCCGCGTAAGCGCAGATTGCGCCGCTGCCTGTGCAGTGTTCATCGGCCAGCACTTGTATGGTGCTTTGTCGCGAAAAGGTTCTGGTCAGAGGATCAAAAGTAGCAGAGCCCGGTTCGTACGTGTCGGATATCCGGGTATAGGCGTAGCTGATAACTGCGTCACCACCACCCCCTGGGATGGATACGTTCAGATTGTGATAGTCCAATAGGAGCGCCGCTCCCAGCTCGTTTTTCGGGGGGGTGCTGCTGGTCGTGCCCACGCCAACCGTACCTGATATACCCGGCATGGCTGGATCAGCCGTGGTGAGCACCGGTGTTGCAAGGTTGGGAATGAACATCGATACAGACGTGATTTGGCCGGTCACAACATAAGCCTTGGCGTCGGGATAGGCGTGGCTGTAGCTGCTGCATGCGACGAGCAATGCTGCCAGATAAAATTTGTAGTTTTTCATGGTATCTCTCTCTTGAAATTTTTGGCGCGATATCGGCTGTTCGGGCAGTGATAATGCCTGCAGCGCGAGCGCGTGTTATTCGTTGTATTGCGCTCCCATGGTGAAAGGATCAGGAGCGTCCGCGCAGGCGCCGGCCAACCCCGGCCAGACCGATGAGGCCGGAACCCAGCAACCAACCCGCCGCGGGCAGCGGCACGGACGGCGGCGTGATGGGCGAGGTCGAAAACACGAAGTTCTGAATAACGGACGCGCCGTTATCCAGCTTCAGGGTCAGGAAGCCTTGGGCCGTGAATTGTGAAAAGTCCGGGCTGAAGGTCAGGATCAAATCCAGGACTCCGCCGTGAACTTCATAGCTTTTCAGGAAGAAGTCCGAGGTATAGATGCTGCTGCACAGAGACACCGCCCCCACGCAGAATTCCGTCATGCCCAGTTTGGGAATTGCTCCGTGTCCGGTAATGGTACGGGTGGTGGGGTCGTAGGAGGTGGCGTATTGGGTGCCGATGAGAACGCTGGTGGTGGGGTAGGTGACCACGGCGGTTTCGCCGCTGCCGAGCGCGGTCACGTCGATATTGTGATAACCCACCGCAAGCGATGTGTAGTAGATGCTCTGGTCTGTGTTCGAGATGGATAGTTGTCCGCTCAGCGCAGGGTGGTCGGGCTCGAGGTGGGTGACGATTGGTGTCGACATGCCGGGGATGACGATCGAGGCCGATGTCAGGTAACCGCTGACGTTGTAGGTCGCGGCCTGGGCCGAGAGGGTGCAGGCGAGGAAGGGCAGGGCAAGCAAGGGTTTTAGAATTTTCATGACAAATCCTCAAAAAAATCGATTAAAGGATGCTGCCGCTTTTTGCAGGTCTTTGATCCAAACAGGTTATTGCGTTCAGCTGACAGCGAGGACTTGCGCGAAGCGGTTGCTCTTTCCGTATCTCATCTATTGTCTGAAACTGCCCGGTCATTGGGTTCCATTAGGCTCGGGCGTGTTTATTTACTTCGCTTGCGCGCACCGATGCAATGGCGATGCGATTACGGAATTTTAATTTTATAAATTCATTTGTGAAATAGTGATATTTAAGGATCATTGCGTGGATTAAAAAATTATGAAAGGTAAGATTTACTTATGGGGTATAGAAAAAATTTTACTCATTGCAATCGATGGTTGTATCCCCTGAATAAATACGGATAATTCCGGTGATATTTGCACCCCTTGACCGGAAGAATCGCGAAATTTCCAAAGAAATTCGATACCTTTTATACTTGTAATGTGTCGAAAAAATTGACGATTTTGTGTGGCTGCGGAAAATGCTGCGCAGTCCGTTGGCCGGGTTCGTGGCGGGGCTATGATAAGTTTTTTCTAACCTCTTCTTTATTTTTCAGTTTGGCGATCGGCCATTTTCAAGATGACAGTCGGTTGGTATTAGTACAACTTCGATGCGCTGATTGCTAAATTTTTTCTGCCAATAAATCCTACTGTGATCATATTTTTTCGCTGCCATTCCCACTTACCATTGCACGGTTGTTTTTTTCTGTCACTTGGGCGGAAAAACCGACACCGCTTTGGTCATGGTTTGTCGTGGCCGCGGTATTCACCTGAAGAAAAACTGTCAGTAGGGAGGCCAAGTTCACGCAAGCTCTGTTCGGGCGAAAAAAATAAAAAGGGCTGTTCAAGGTTGCTGTGGGTGAAGCGGGGCATGGCTGCTCCTTCTCGATTCATCTAGAGGATTTACAATGCAAATTTCAAAAAATTGTTTGGCGCTGTCGTTTTTTGTGGGTAT